>Ga0073934_10003281_pt1 | contig 30412 bp, 26 predicted proteins | sample LarsenN4metaG_FD_76834 | JGI IMG/M metagenome (GOLD analysis project Ga0073934, IMG submission 76834) | Hot spring sediment bacterial and archeal communities from British Columbia, Canada, to study Microbial Dark Matter (Phase II) - Larsen... ...
AAGAGAATGCGCCCCCTCTCGCCCTCAGTTCGCTCGGCCACAGAGCGCAGACCTATGGCGCCATTCGCTCCGCGCTCACCCTGGCCTGCGAGAGAGTCGCCGCGCGTCTCGAGTGAGACCCCGAGCCTCGGATGGCAAAAACGTTTTGGCCTGTCCCCACGGAACACCACCGCCATGTACATCATTGCCAGCAGTGGGTTGCCTATTCGATTGAACACACACGACTTAAGTTCCAAACGAGGCTAAGTCGGACTTCTCAAGAAAAGCTAGTCACTCTTTTTCGGACTTCTAGTCCCTTCCGGTAATTGACGGCACCCCGCATCGCGGGCATTCTGGCGCGGTTCACGTCGGGTGTCGAGGGCTCCAAGGGCAGGAATCAAAAACCAAATAAACAAACCGCCGGAGCCGGTCTGCGCAAATCCTTAGATCATCGGTTAGTCGCCGTCGGTGTGTCGGGTGTTGGGACATTGAAGGGGCACCGCTGCGTGGCCCTCTCATGCTCCATTGTTGAGGAGTTGCGATGATGCGCTACGCACCAATTGCGCTGACGGTCGTTTTTTCCATGCTGTCGGCCCCGTCCGCCCACGCCCAGGCCAACGCCGCCAGGATCGACGGGACCGTCAGCGATCCGCAATCCCTTGCGCTCCCCGGCGTCAAACTCACCCTCACCGAAACCCGCACGGGGCTGGAACGCACGATCACGAGCTCCGCCTCCGGAACTTATTTCTTCGCAGGTCTCCCTCCGGGGAACTACCGACTGGCGGCCGAGCTGACCGGATTTCAAACTCAGACCGCGATTCTGGTTCTCGAGGTTGACCAGCAGCTCCGACTCGACCTTCGGCTCGATTTGGTTAGGGTGTCACAACAGGTCGAAGTCCAATCCACCGTCCCTTTGGTCCATCGGGAAGATGCGGCCCTGGGTGAGGTCGTGAATTACAGCATGACGAGCGAACTTCCTCTGAACGGGCGACAGTTTCTGGAGCTGGCCTTGCTCGTGCCGGGCGTGCATATGTCGCACGGAGCCCAAGCGGGCGACATGAGCCCCCTTTACTGGCGTCCCGGTCAGGACTCGGCCATCAGCGTGGGTGGCAGCCGTCCCGGGTCAAACTACTATCTGCTGGATGGGACGACCAACACCGATCCGGCCTTTAACACCTATGTGGTCAGTCTCGCCCCCGACGCAATTCGGGAGTTCAAAGTACAGACGCTGAATTACTCCGCCCAGTACGGGGGCGGCGGCGGAGGAATTATCAACGTCGTGTCCATGACGGGCACGAACCAGTTCCACGGGACGGTTTACGAGTTCCTCCGCAACAGCATGTTTGATGCGCGGGAGTTCACGACCATGGATGAACTTCCGCATTTCTCTCAGAACCAGTTCGGCGGATCCCTGGGTGGGCCGCTGCGCAGGAATCAGACATTCTTTTTTGCGAATTATGAAGGATTCCGCAAATCACAGGGGCAATCGATGATCCTGTCGGTGCCGAAGATGTCCGAGCGCCTGGGGGATTTTTCCGACAGCGGACCCATCTACGACCCCGCGACGGCGCAGCCCAATCCCGATTTCGATCCCGACCTGCCGGTGAGTCCCTCAAACCCTCGCATCATTCGGCGGCAGTTCTCCGGAAACATCATCCCGCCCGAACGCATCAATCCGGTGGCCGCGGCGGTGCTCGCCAGATTTGTGGTAGAGCCCAATCTGGACATGGAGGCGAACAACTACTTCGACGCGAGGGCGGCGCACCAGACCAACGACCAGTTTACCGCGCGGCTCGATCACCAGTTTTCGCCCAACGATACTATTTTCGGGCGCTACACCATCAGCCTCGAACGCGGTTTCACGCCGGAGAATCTGCCGGGGTTCGGAAGCTTCCACGACCATACGGTCCAGAACCTGACGCTCAATTACACCCACATTTTCTCGCCGGCGGTGGTCAGCACGACTTCCTTCGGTCTCCAGCGGATGGCGCTAACCCGGCTGGGGGAAAAAGCCAACGGCGAGAACCTCATTGCGCAACTGGGCATTCCCGGCGTCGGCTTCGGCGGGCCACAGGCGTATGGCCTTCCTGCTTTCGACATTCAGGGTTATGACCGGATCGGAGATTCAATTCTGGCCACCCCGGTCTATTACTACGACACCATGTTCCACTGGGGCGAGGTCCTGAACTGGCAGCGCGGACCGCACGCGCTGAAAATCGGCGGCGGCTTGCGGCGTTTTCGCTGGCCGATGCTGGGCTTCTTCCAGAACCGTGGATATTTCCAGTTTACCCGGGGCTTCACCACCGAGACTGGGACCAATGACGGCACGGGCAACGCGCTGGCCTCCTTTCTGCTCGGGCTGCCTGTGGTGGCGCAGCGGCAGGCGGGGCTTCCTTCCATGGACATGCGCCAGACGTCCATGGACGGCTTCATTCAGGATGACTGGCGCGTTCGATCGAATCTGACTCTCAATCTCGGTTTGCGTTATGAGTACAGCACACCGCTTCACGACGTCCGGAAGATTCTCACCAACCTGGATTTTGTGGACGGCCGCCCCATGGCTTACGTCGCCGGCCAGTCGGGTTACCCCCAAGGCGTCGCGTGGATGCCGAAAACGAATTTTGCCCCGCGCCTCGGCTTCGCTTTCTCCCCCTTCGGAGACCGCACGGTCGTCCGCGCCGCCTATGGCATTTTCTATACTCCCGTCATCATGAACACATGGTGCAACCTGGTGCACAACGTGCCGCTGGTCTTCCCGGAGACCCTGCAAAGCGACAACTTCATCCCCGCCATCCAGCGGATCGGCTTCACCGATCCCGTCCTGGGCCAGACCACCGTCAGCTTCGCGTCGCTCGACCCGCGGGCAGATTCGGGTTATGTGCAGCAGTGGAACTTCAATGTCCAACGGCAAATGAGCGCAAGCACCGTCCTCGAAGTGGGTTACATCGGCGCGCGCGGGGTGCACTTGCAGCGGTCGCGTCTAGTCAACAACGCCCTGCCCGGCCCGGGACCCATTGGACCGCGACGGCCGTTTCGGCAGATTTCCTTTGTGCCGGGAACGATGCTCCCCGAGGGTCCCAGTATCCTGAGCACGACATTTCCTGTCTCCGGAATCAACTGGCTGGAAAACTCCGCGAGCTCCTCCTACAACGCGGGGTTCGCCTCGCTGAAGCGGAAGCTGGCGAGCGGCTTGAATATTGTGGCGAGCTATACGTTCTCGAAGAATCTCTCGGACGCGCCGGACTTTCGCAGCCCGATGTTTGAGTCGGCGATTCCCCAGGATAACCGCAATCTCGTCAATGAATGGGGCTTGAGTTGCGATGTCCAGCAACGCCTGGTGGGCAGCGTGCTCCTCCAGCTTCCGTTCAAGCGCACGGCCTACCAGAGCCGAGCGGCCTCCGCGATGGCCCACGTGATCGCGCACTGGAATATGGCCACCATCTTCCAGATGCAGAGTGGCTTTCCCTACACGGTCTCTGTCTTCGGGGATACGGCCAATGCCGGGACGCTGCTGGGCGAGAATCCGGTGCGGGCCAACGTCGTTCCGGGGGTGAATCCCAATCTTCCGGAGGGTCAGCGGGATGCCTCGCGCTGGTTCAATACCGACGCCTTCGTCGCTCCCCCCGCGTTCCAGTTCGGCAACGCGGGACGAAATACGCTGCGCGGGCCGTCCATGCAAGTCATCGATTTGGCGCTGTACCGTAACTTTGTTTTGAAGGAAGGGTTGCAGCTCCAATTCCGCTCGGAGCTCTTCAATGCGTTGAACCATACCAACCTCGGCATTCCGAATCGATTCGTGAATACGCCACAATTCGGCAGCATCACGATGGCCATGACTCCGGCGCGGCAAATCCAGTTCGCGTTGAAACTGCTCTTCTAGTGCGGGGTGCCGCGGAGCTAGTAGAAAAATTGAGCCGATCTAGTTGAAGAAAGCCAGTGCCCATGGGTTCGAGGACCTTGCGCAGTCTCCAGCCCATCGGCTAACCTAGCGGTCCCTCCAAGCTTGGGGTGTGGGGCAAAAGATCAGATCGGACACCAAGGACATGATCCCTGAAGTTCGGCTTCTGACAACGGGGGCCAGGCGCCTGCTTGTTCTCGGTCTCCTCCTTGTCGTCAACAGCGCGTACCTCGCGGCATTCGGCGACCCGACGCTTTTCTACGTCGCCAACAGTCTCCTCCATCCTTTTCTCGGCATCGTCATCGCCGCTCTCTTCGCCCTCTATATCGCCCGGCATCGCGGCGACTGGACGCGCTCGGCGGGGCGAGTCGCCGTGGCGCTGATCGCGCTGGGCACGGCATTTGGAATCTATCTCATTTTCACGGGCATGACGCGGCCGAATACCTGGGTCTTGTACGCTCACGTGGGGCTGACCGTTGCGGGGCTGTTCTTCCTGTTGGTCCACTTGCGTGCGCTCGTCGGCACCGTCACGGGCGGCCCCGCAGGGGACGGAGCGCGCCCCTACCGGATCGCGTGGCGGTGGAGCGCCGCGGTCGTGGTCGCGTCGCTCGCATTTTACGGTGCGGCGACCCTCTCTCACCGTCTATATCCCAACCCGCGCTTCGTCATCCGCAATCCCGCCACACCGCCACAGACAATGGAGGAAGAAGGCGGAGGAACGCAGAGCTTCATGTTTCCAAGTTCCGCGCGCACCTCCGACGGCCGGCCCATCAATTCCACCTTCTTCATGAATTCCGAGTCCTGCAAGAAGTGTCACGAGGACATTTACAAGCAGTGGTTCAGTTCCATGCACCACTTCGCTTCGTTCAACAACCAGTGGTACCGCAAGTCCATCGAGTACATGCAGGACACCATCGGCATCAAACCGTCGCTCTGGTGCGGCGGGTGCCACGACCACGCGCTGGTCCTGGCCGGCAAGATGCAGAAGCAGCACGTCCGCGAACTCATACCCACCCCGGAAGCCCAGGCGGGACTGGGCTGCATGTCATGCCACTCCGTGGTGCACGTGGGGAGCACGATGGGCCAGGGCGATTTCGTCATCGAATATCCGGCGTTGGCCGAATATGCCGCGAGCGACAACCGCGCGCTGCGCTGGCTGCACGATTTCCAGGTGAAGCTGAATCCCAAGCCCCATCGCAACGCCTTTTTGAAGCCGTTCCACAGGGCCGCGGGGCAAGGCTCGGAGTTCTGCTCCTCCTGTCACAAGGTGCATCTCGATGTGCCCGTCAACAACTACCGCTGGATCCGCGGCTTCAATGATTACGACAACTGGCAGGCGAGCGGCGTCTCGGGCCAGGGCGCGCGGTCGTTCTACTACCCGCCCAAGCCCCAGCAGTGCGCCGACTGCCATATGCCGCTGGTGCCGTCGAACGACTTTGGAAACATCAATGGGTTTGTACACTCCCATCGCTTCGCCGCGGCGAATACCGCGGTGCCCACGTCGCACGGCGACCACGAGCAGGTGAAGGAAGTCGAGAAGTTTTTGAAGGGCGCTCTGAGCGTGGATATCTTCGGCCTGGCAGAATCACCCGCCGGGGAATTGGGAAGCGAAGCCATCCGGCCGGGTGAGGGCCCGCAACTGGCGAGCACCTTTGCAGTGGGGGAGGAATCCGCCGCCGGGCTGGGGGGCGGAGGCCTGGGCGGGCTGGCTCCCACGAAACTGGTGGCGCCGCTCGGGCGCGTCGCGGCGCAACTGCGGCGCGGGGATACGGTGCGCGTGGAAGTGGTGGTACGGACGCGACGGCTCGGGCACTTCTTCCCGGGCGGCACCGTGGACGCCTTCGACGTCTGGCTGGAACTTCAGGCGCGCGACGAGAAAGGGCGAATCATCTATTGGAGCGGCAAAGTCGAAGACCGTGGCCGCGGGCCCGTCGAACCCGGCGCGCATTTCTACCGCTCCCTCCAGCTCGACGGCCACGGTAATCCCATCAACAAGCGCAACGCGTGGTCCACTCGGGCGGTGATGTACGCGCGCCTGATCCCTCCCGGCGCGGCGGACACGGCGCACTTCCGGATAAAGATTCCGGAGGATTGCGGCGACAAGATCACGCTGACCGCCAAGCTCAACTACCGCAAGTTCGCCTGGTGGAACACGCAGTGGGCGTTCGCGGGCGTGCCGGATGCGTCGGACACTACCGCGACGGTCGATAAGAATTACGACGACCGACGATGGATCTTCGCGGGCGACCTCTCGAGGGTTTCGGCAAAGACCAAGGAAATTCCCAACGTCCCCATCATCACGATTGCGGAGGCCACGCAGACGGTTCCCGTGGTGGCCCAGACGGCGCCGGCATTTGACGAAAGGCTGGCGCTTGAGGCGAGCGATCGCGAGCGGTGGAACGATTACGGAATTGGGCTGCTCCTTCAAGGCGATCTGAAAGGCGCCGAACGGGCGTTCTTGAAAGTGACGGAAATCGAGCCGGGTTACGCCGACGGCTGGGTCAACGTCGCCCGCGCCCGCATCAACGAAGGGAACATCGAGGGGGCCAAGCCGTTCCTCCAGAAAGCACTGCAACTGAATCCGCGGCTTGGCAGCGCCTACTACTTCACGGGCTTGGCAATGAAGGCGGATGGCAACTACCCGGAGGCCTACAACCAGTTCGCCAAAGCGGCGGCTCTCTATCCGCGCGACCGGGTGGTGCGCAATCAAATGGGCCGCATGCTCTTCCTCCAGCGAAAATACCGGGAAGCCGTCGCGGAGTTTGAGAAAACTCTCGCCGTCGATCCCGAGGACCTGGAGGCGCACTACAACCTGATGCTCTGCTACCGCGGCCTGGGCAACGACGCGCTCGCCTCGCGAGAAGAGAAGCTCTACCTACGCTTCAAGGCTGATGAGTCCTCGCGCGCCATCACCGGTCCTTACAAACTGAAGAGCCCGCACGACAACAACGAGGCGCAGTCGATCCATGAACATGTCTCGGTGGCGCTTGGGGAAGAAGAAGGCAGTCGGCCGAAAGCCGAAGGCAGAAAGCAGTATGCAGCGAGCGGCACACGCGATGCGAGCCGCTCTCAAGCCCTCACCCCTGGCCCCTCGCCCCGAGGGAGAGGCGAGGTCGATTTCATTTTGAATACTCAGCCCTCTCCCCGGGGGAGAGGGTGGTCCGGCAGGCTCGGACAAGGTGAGCACGCCCCGACGCGGGCAACTTTACGGTCCGGAGGCGGCGCATCCCGTTGAAAACCTTTCGCGTTCTCCCGACCCTGATTATTGCAGTTCTCGCCCTGCGGGCCCTCGGCGCCGATCGCAAGGCGCCGGCGCCTTCCGGGCCTATGAGGACTCCTATCTCCGCTGCCGTGGCACCCCCCGGCCCGCGCTTCGCCGACGTCACCCGCCCGGCGGGGATCAGCTTCGTTCACAACAGCGGCGCATTCGGAAAACGTTACCTGCCCGAGACGATGGGCCCGGGCTGCGCCTTCATCGATTACGACAACGACGGTGACCCGGACATCGTGCTGGTAAACGGCAAGGATTTCCCCGGCCACAAGACCAGGCGCTCCACGCTCAAGCTCTATCGCAACAACGGCGACCGGACGTTTGCCGACGTCACTGCTCAGGCTGGACTCGCCGTCGAAATCTACGGCATGGGCGCGGCCGTCGCGGACTACGATAACGACGGCTGGGACGACCTCTACGTGACGGCGCTCGGCGAGTCGCGCTTGTTTCACAACGAGCGCAATGGGACGTTCAAGGATGTCACGAAGGCCTCGGGAACGAACAACGCGGGCTACGGCGCGAGCGCCGCGTGGTTGGATTACGACAGGGACGGCAAGCTCGATCTCTTTGTCACCAATTATGTGAAGTGGTCGGAGAAGGACGACCTCTTTTGCACGCTCGACGGCCGCAACAAATCCTATTGCACGCCGGAAGCCTACAAAGGCGATACCTGCCGCCTGTATCACAATCTGGGCGGCGGGCGCTTCGAGGACGTGACGCAGAAGTCCGGCATCTACGACCCGACGTCGAAAGCGCTGGGGGTGGCCATTATTGACTACGACCGCGACGGCTGGCTCGACCTTGCTGTCGCCAACGACACGGAACGCAACAAACTCTATCGCAACGACCACAACGGGACGTTTACCGAGCAGGCCGTGCAGGCCGGCATCGCTTTCAGCGAAGACGGCGTCGCGCGCGGCGCCATGGGCATTGATGTCGCGGACTTTGACCACTCGGGCTACCCCTCCCTCGCCATCGGCAATTTCTCGAACCAGATGATCGGCCTCTACCACAACGAAGGCCATCGGTTCTTTATCGATATCGCACCGTCTTCGGCCATCGGCCGCGCCAGCTTACTCTCGCTCTCCTTTGGTCTTTTCTTTTTCGATTACGATCTCGACGGGTTGGAAGACCTCTTCGTGGCCAACGGGCACATCGAGCCGGAGATTGCGCGCATCCAGCCGCAAGTCACCTTCGCGCAGCTTCCCTTGCTCTTTCGCAACCTGGGCCGGAGTCGCTTCCAGGAAGTCGGGCAGCAACTCGGGTTCACGAAGAAACTCGTGGCGCGCGGCGCCGCCTACGCCGATATCGACAACGACGGCCGGCTCGATATCCTGCTCATGACCAACGGCGGCCCCGCGTATTTGTTCCGCAACAGCGTCGGCACACCCCACAACGCCATCCGCATCAGGACCGTGGGCACGCGCTCCAATCGCAACGGCATCGGAGCGACGGCGACAATCAACTCCCCTAATGGCTCGGGCTGGCAGATGGTTCGCTCGGGATCAAGCTACTGCTCGCAGAGCGAATTGATTCTCACCTTTGGTTTGGGGAATGCCACCCAGGCCGACCGCGTCGAAATCACCTGGCCCAGCGGCCAGCGCGATACCCTGCGCAACCTCCCTGCCAACCGATCCTACACTGTGGAAGAAGGTGGGAAGCTTCTCGCCAATCGTGCACTGGCGAGGTAAGGCGAGCTTGCCTTGCGGGACCCCGAGGGGCGATTCAGGTTCCACGAGGGTTCGGAGACTTCTTTCCCGGGACGACAATCTTCAAGCGCGCGTTTTCCACTTCCGGAACTGGTCTTCGTTGAGGGTGAGCAACTCCGTGGCGTGGGCCTGCTCCCGAATCCCCTTGGGGACCACCAATTATCCAGCCGAGTCCATGGTAACTAGCATGGCAGAGCTCTACCACATCGGGCGCGCCAGCATTCAACCCATGAGCCAGCCGCCTCCTCGCGCTATTCTTCGCGGGTCACGTCGGTGGCGAGCCAGAATTTGCCCGGCTCCAGACCGGCGCGCAGGGCGAGTTCGTGCACAAGGAGTTGGATGTAGACGCTATCGACCAGGGTTCCGAGAAAATGGGGCAAGGGCGCAACGCGGAGCAAACGCACATTGGTGATATCACCGAAGGTCTGGTCAGTGATAAGCACGAGGCGGCCACCGTGCGAGCGGATGTCGTCAGCGAGTTTGGTGAGCAGCCTCCCGGTCTTCCCGTCGCGGCCGAAGACAATATAACGATGGATGGGGTTGATGATCTCGATAGGCCCGTGGCGAAACTGTCCGGCGCCCATCGCTTCCGCGCCCAGCCGCACGACCTCCTTGAACATCAGAGCGCCCTGGTGAGCGGAGGCAAGGTCGGCGCCGCGCGCCAGCAGCGCCACGTAAGGCGGCCGGTTGAAGAACTCGGCCGCGGGAGGAATCAGGACGTCAGCGCGGTCAAGCAGTTTCTCGATCTCGCCGATGGCTTCCTTGAGGGCTCGCGTCAGCCCGTGAACAGGCTGGCGGGCAACAGCAAAGGCCAGGTACATCAGCACAGCGACGGCGCAGGTGTAAGTTTTGGTGCTGACGGTTGTCTGACGGCCGGCCATCATGGGGAGCAACACCTTGGCCCGGCGCGCCAGCGTACTTCCTTCGGCGTTGGCAATGGCGACGTAGTTTGTCTTCTTGGGCAGGTTCTCCAACAGCCGCACCAGCTCCACACTCTCGCCCGATTGCGAAACGATCACAAGCAGCGTGTCGGGGCCGAGGAATCGGAGATGATGGTGCAACAACTCCGCCGTCTCCCAAACCACCGAACGAATGCCCACGGACGACAGGAAGGCCTGTGCCGGGTAGGCAGCGAAAAGGGACGAGCCCATGCCGGTAAAGACCACCATGGGCGGCCAGCGCGAGACGAGCGGGCGAAGGGCCTTGGCGGCAATTAATCCCGGACTCGAGTAGTATTTTCGCACGCCGGAGAGGGCGGCCGGTTGCTGGCAGATTTCTTCCATCAAGCTGGTCATAGGTTTGTCGGAGGACGCGCTCTTGCGCCCACAGTCTCGGGCGAGATTCTAACATCATCGTCGGCCCGTGGGGCGCAGTAAGGCGGTGCCCCTTCTCACGATGAGGACGATCCAGGGGTCGTTCGGCCCCAGCGGCGCACCCGGCCGCGCTGGGTCGCTTTGGGGAACGCGTAGTTTCGTCCCTTCCCCCAGCGGCCCGCGGCGCTCCTGGCTTGGGGCAGTTCCCCTACACCGGTGTCAGGAAGTAGTTCTTGCACGCCTGCAAGATCGCGGCCCGTGTCACTTCCGGTTGGCGGCGTTCATACTGCGCGCCCCAGCGGATCTGGTTGATCACGTCGCGCGGATAGCAGGCACGGAGCGGCTGGTTGAACTCCTTGGTCAGCACTTCGATGAGGTAATCCGCCAACTCGGGGTCGTAGGCCAAACCATACTGGTTGCAAAGCCGGCGGAAGATTTCCTTGAACTGGTCTTTCTCCATAGCTTCCACTTTGATCTTGTTATGAATGCGGCGAAGAAAAGCCTCATCCGCCAGCTCGGTCGGGTTGATGTTGGTCGCAAAAACCACAAAGAGGTCGAACGGGATTTCCAGTTTCCGTCCGCCTGCCAAGGTCAGGAAGTCGATGCGGCGGTCAAGGGGCAGAATCCACCGATTGAGCAGCTCTTCGGGACGAATCCGCTGGCGGCCAAAGTCGTCCACGATCAGCACACCGTTGTTGGCCTTCATCTGGACCGGCGCCGAGTAGAACTTGGCCACCGGATTGAATTGCAGATCCAGCATCTCGAAGGTCAGTTCGCCGCCCACCAGCACGCGCGGGCGCTTGCACATCACCCAGCGCTGGTCGTGCGGGGTATGAAGCGGGTCGGGGATTCGTTCGTGCACGATGGGATCAAAAATGGCGATGATCTGCCCATCCACCTCGACGGCGTGAGGGATCCAGACGCGGTCATGGTAGATGCGGGGCAACGATTCGGCGATAGCCGTCTTGCCGGTGCCGGTCGCCCCGTAGAGGACAATCGACGTCCCGGAGACGATTGCGGTGCCGATCTGATTCAGGATATTTTCGCCCAGCACCAGGTGTTCAAACGCCGCGGCCATCTCTTCCGGCCGCACATCGAAGTCCCTCACGCTCTGGCTGCGCACGCGAACCACGTAGTCGTGGAACGAGACCGGCACCGCGCCTGTGTACTGGTTCTGCATCAGCAGCGACAGCGCCCGCTCTTTGCCCAGCGTCGTCGTGGTGGCCCGGAAATCGCCGCCCGCCATGCCTTTGATCTCAACGAACTGCTCCTTGCGGAGATAGTCAAAAATCTCCTTGATGATCCCCAGGCTGAGGTGCATCTGCGTGGCCAACTCGCGTAGCGTCAATTCGCCTTGCAGGTAGTAGGCCTTGAGCGCCAAATCCTCTAAGAGGCTCCTCTTGATGCCCACTTCTTCAACGGCCTGCGGGGGTGGGATGGGTGTCAATTCCATAGGTCGTTTCTCCTGCCTGCGTGTCAGGAAATGGCGCAGACCCCTTACGAAGGTCCGCGGCTTCCTAGTCCGTTTTCTGCGTCTCCCTGCACTCTGGCAGGGGAAAGATCGCACTGCCTCATAGGCAACCTCGCTGCCGCCCCATTGTACTCGAAGGTGGGCGCCTGGATGAATTAACTAAGCAGCAAAGGGGAGAAGTTCTCCCAAAGCTGGAAAGCGCGTTCTCGAAGCTCACCCGCGCTCACAGACATCAAACCACAATGCCCGGGGCGCACTCGATCCAATTTTCCTGAATGATTCCAGCGGGCGCATTGGAAATAAAAACAAGGTCCGGCTGTAACGCCCTGTCCTCGGCCAGTCGCACAGCGAGCGAAGTTTCCCAGACTTCTGCCAGCTTCTTTTTATGCACGGACGAGCCAAGGCTCATATTGAGGTTATGGACGACGAGTTGGTGCTTGGTTCTCGGCACCGGGGTCAAATGAACCGCCCTGTGAATCAACTCATATCGTTTCCCGCGGATAGGGATTTGGCGGTCTTCCCCAAAGCTCAGCTTCGGCATGACCTCGGTCCCCATGGGGAGAATATGCGGCCTGCTGAAGAAGCTTCCAATTTGCCATCCTGATGAGTCCCGATCGGATGGGGACGACGAAGGATCTCCTTATGAGCTTGGCGAAAGAAATGCCGGGATTTTTCCCTTCGTGCACAATGACAGCCCAATGGATTTCTCACTGGGGCGCTACGCCTGCACCCTCTTCAATAGCATCTGCAAGTTCTCCGAGAGGATCTTCCGCTTCTGCTCCTCGGTGATGAACGCATTTTCGATGCGCGCGAGCACGGTGGCGGGGCAGTTGATGGAGAAGTCGGAGCCGAATAGGACGCGGTCGGGGCCGATGGTCTTGACGGCGTATTCGAGCATACCGACGCGCTCCTGGCCGCTGCCGGAAGTATCGAGGTAGCAGTTGGGGTGCTGGGCGACGAGGTCGATTCGCTTGAAGATGTGCTGATACTCGTGGCTATCTCCGAAGTGCGGAAAAACAATCGTGGCCTGGGGAAATTTCTGGATGATGTACTGCATTTCCTCCAGTTCGGTGTGCACGTCGAGAATCATGTTGAGCTTCACAACCTGCTCGACGAGCAGTTCAAACTCTTTGATGGTGTATTCGAACGGCGCCATGTAGTTGCAGAGCTCGCCCACCCAGACGAAGCCCAGTTGCTTGCGGCAGTATTCAATTTCCTTCAAGGATTCGTCGATAAATAGGGGGTTGACGACGCACGCGCCGAGGAATCGCCCTTTGTACTTCTCCACGTAGCGCGCGACTTCGCGATTGCCGGCGATGAATTCCGCCGACGATTTGGCCTCCTGGCAACGCACGGAATTGATAATGCCGCGCTGGACGCCCGTCCGGTCGAGATACTTCACAAACTCCTCAAAGGTCTTCGTGACGGGATGCCATTGCCAGACGTTCCCGCTCTCGCTCGGGCAGTGCAGGTGAGCGTCGAATACGCGAAGTGGCTCGGCCGGTTTCGTGGATGTCCTGGCCTTCGTGCCAGGCTGCGTCGCGGGCTTTTTCTGAGGAGGACTCGTGGCATGTTCGTGCCCAGCGTGCGAATGGTCGCTAGCGCGAGGGGCAATCGCGGGCAATCCCAGAAACGCGAAGCTCTTTTTGAGAAACTGCCGGCGCGGCGGATGCTGAATGTGGCTCACGGTTTTCCTCCCATGGAAGATTGCGGCGAGGCTAACACAGAGATTCTGTTGCAGCAATTGCCCGAAGGCCTTCCTCTGGCAATCCGCTGATTGACAAACGGCGGTGACTGCCGATAGTGTTACACGCCCGATGAAGATCCTGGTGATCGGTTCCGGCGGACGCGAGCACGCCCTGACGTGGAAGCTGCGCGAGAGCCAGCAGATGGAGGAGATTTATTGTGCCCCGGGCAACGCGGGCATTGCGCAGGAAGCCGAGTGCCGCCCCCTCGATGTTTCCCAGCCGAAGGCCATCCGGGAACTGGCGCAGGAGCTCAAGGCCGATCTGACGGTCATCGGCCCGGAAGCCCCACTCGTGGCGGGTGCCGTGGATGAGCTGGAGAAAGCCGGGCTGTGGGCGGTGGGTCCGACGAAAGCCGCCGCGCAACTGGAAGGCAGCAAGATTTTCGCCAAGCGGTTCTTGCAGCGCCACGCGATTCCTACGCCCCGCTTCGAGGTCGCGGAGAATTTTGAGGATGCGGTGAAGGCGCTGGCGAATTTCAAGATTCCCCTGGTCGTCAAGGCCGACGGTCTTGCGGCGGGCAAAGGCGTCGTCGTGGCGCGCAGCACGGATGAGGCGATTCAGGTGCTCGACGAGTTCATGCGCCAGAAGACGCTGGGCCGCGCCGGCGAGCGCGTGTTGATCGAGGAATGGCTCACCGGCGAAGAGCTGTCCTTCATCCTGCTGAGCGATGGCAAGGGGCTATTGCCGCTTGTCCCCACCCAGGATCACAAGCCGGTTTTCGACAACGACCAGGGTCCCAATACCGGCGGCATGGGCGCTTACAGCGACGACGCCATTCTCGACGACTACACACGGCAAGACATCATTCGCCGCATCGCCCTGCCCACCCTAGCCGGGATGGCGGCGGAGGGGCATCCGTTCCGCGGGTTTCTCTACATCGGGCTGATGATGACTCCCGCCGGGCCTCAGGTGCTCGAGTACAACGTGCGCATGGGCGATCCCGAAGCGCAACCCATCATGATGCGCTTGCGCTCGGATCTGGTGGAGCTCTTCCAGGGGGTTCGGGACGGCGAACTCGGATCTATGGAGGCGCACTGGAGCCCCAATCCAGCCGTCTGCGTGGTGCTGGCCTCCAAGGGATATCCTGGAAAACCGGAAGTGGGCAAGGTCATTACCGGCTACGACCTCGCGGAGGCGCTGGGGGGCGTCAAGGTGTTCCACGCGGGGACGGTATTTCAGGCGGGCCAATTGCGCACAGCGGGCGGCCGGGTGCTGGGCGTCACCGCCACCGGTGCGGATTTGCCCAGCGCCATCGAGCGGGCTTACACCGCGGTCAGCAAGATTCGATTCGAAGGCATGCACTACCGGCGCGATATCGGCGCAAAAGGGCTGCGGCGCCTGAAGCAGAAGGAGCGGTCTCCCGCCCAGCCGCCTTCAGCCTCCGATGGGCCCAAGGTTTGACGGCGCCGTACAAGCAATTCAAATACGCTGCGGAGCAATGACGACATGAGTGACGAATCACAGCCTCTGGTGGGCATTGTGATGGGCAGTGAGTCCGATCTGCCATTGATGACCGAGGCCGCGCAAACGCTGAAGAAATTCGGCGTCCCTTTCGAGATCGAAATCAGCTCGGCGCACCGCTCGCCGGCGCGGACCTCCGAATACGCGCGCACGGCCATCGCGCGCGGCCTCAAGGTGCTCATCGTGGCAGCCGGTGGCGCCGCGCACCTGGGCGGAGTCATCGCCGCGGAGACGACCTTGCCGGTCATCGGCGTGCCCATCCCCAGCACCACACTGCAAGGTCTGGATTCGCTGCTCTCGATCGTGCAAATGCCGGCCGGCGTTCCGGTGGCGTGCACGGCCATCGGCAAACCGGGCGCCACCAACGCCGCGATCTTTGCGGTCGAAATCCTGGCGCTCTCCGATGCCGCACTCGCCTTACGACTCGCCGACTTCAAGCAGGAACTGGCGCGCGGCGTGGCGGAAAAATCCGAGAAGGTAAAGCGCGAGTTCCAACTCTGATGGTTTCTGGACGAAGGGGCCAGAGTCCTTTGGCTTCTCCCCTGACTTCTGCCTCCTCGATTCTGATCAATGCATCAGTCGCCGCATCCCCGCCTCCTGTTCGTAGTTCCGCCCTGCGGTGCCGCCCTGCTAACACCCAATTAAGTTGTGGCGGCGGCCTTCATGGCGCCTGGGCGGGGGCGACGATGTAAACGTATTCGAGCAGGTGGGGGCCGGTGTTCACGACGTTGTGGCGGGAGGCCGTGGGGACGTAAACGAGCGCGGGCGCGGTGAAGGGGATGGCGGGGTAGCCCTCGACCCGCGCCTCGCCCTGACCGCGCAGGACCACCAACGATTCTTCATTTTTCCCGGTGGTGTGTTCGCCGACGGATTCGCCGGGTTTGAGCCGCACCAGTCCGCTCCTCATGCCGGAGGTCTGCGGCGCTCCCCGGAGGAGCGGGCAATAGCCTGCGGGACATTCGAGAGGCAGCGTCAGCGGCTGCGGCTTGGGCGTTTGAGGCCCAAGCGCGAGACCGGCAGCGACCAGGAACGCCACGCTCCCGGCGGAGATCAACAACGCGATGCGTTTCATTTTCATTTCTCCTCGTCACATTCAGAACTTCACATCGAAGCCGCCGGCGGCGTTGATGCCGGGCATGGCGTAACCCGAAATCACCTCATAGCGACGGTTGAAGAGGTTGTCCACGATCACAAAGAGGCTCGCGTGTCCGCCGAGGGGTGCCGTGCACTTGAAGTTGACGAGGGTGTAGCCACCGACGGGCAGAGTCTGGCCGCTCCCGCTGAAGGTCCGACCCACGGTCGTTCCTCCCAGCGAGAAGAAGAGCCGCTTCGCATCGAGATCGAGAGAATAGAGCAGCCGGTTCTCGGGGGAATAGGGCGCGAGACGGGTGGAGTGTAGATGCGCGTACGCCGCATTGAAGCTCACCGTTCGCAGCGGCTGCCAGCGCGCGTGGGCTTCCAATCCTTTGTTGATGGCCTTGCCGGAGTTTTCCAGTCGCAGATTCGGAAAGGCCCCAGTCGTCAGAATCAGATTGTCGGCATGGGCATAATAGCCCGTCACCCAGGCTAGCAACGTGCGCGCCGGACGCGTCTGCAACGTCGTCTGATAGTTCCACATTCGTTCGGGCTTGAGCGTCGGCGTGGGTGCAGGGAAAAGAAAGAGTTCACGGATGGTAGGGTTACGGAATCCTCGCGCGGCCGAGGCCGAGACAGAGAAACGCTCTGCCAGGTGGTACGTAGCGCCGAATTCCGGCACCGTGATATCTCCGGCATGTGCGTTATGGTCGTAACGCAGGCCGGCGTTCAGGTGCAGTTTCCTGGAGGCGGCGTAACTGACCCGCCCAAAGCCTGCCGCGTCGTGGATGTGGAATTCACCGTAGCTATAGGCTGGGCTGACATCGCGGGCCCGCCCTCCGTAGCGGACAATGTCTGTCCCGGCGTCGAGCGTGATCTGCGGCCCCACCAGAAAGGACTGCTGGATGCGCGCTCCGACGGCTTGGTCCACCGAGCGGAATCCGTCATAAAGCATGTGGTGGCCAAAGCTCGCGAAGACGCGCGCCATCCCCCAGGTGTGGTTGCTGCTGTTGTCGAGGTCCCAACTGAATCCGCCGCGCCCGACGCGCGCCCAGTTTCCGGAGGCCGGCGCTAGCACCCTGCCGGGGTCTTCCACATCGAAGTGCCCGAAGCGTCCGCGTACGGAGGTCCGCCAGGAGGGCGAAATCTCGTAGCCTACGGCCAGCGTGGCGTCTTGATTGCGAAACGCGGCCTCGGGACGCGCGCCGTTGGTGTGGGCGACGCCGGCGGTCAGGTTGTAGTGCCAACGCCTCCCTTGCGCGCCATTCGTCAGCCGGTACTGGCCCGTGTAGTAAGAGCCGAGGCTGGCAACGAGGGACGTGTGCATTCCGGCGAGTGGGCGGCTGGGCTTGACTTCGACGGCGCCGGCCATGGCGTTGCTCCCGTAAAGAACGGAGGCCGGGCCCTCGGTCACGCGCAGGCTGCCGACATCGGTCAGGGTATAGCAATCGGCCAGGGGGTGGCCCATCAGGCCCATGAAGTCAGGACGCCCATCCACGACGACGAGGAGTTGCGTGGTGGGCGAACCTCCCATCCCGCGCAGCGTGAAGGTTCCCGACTTTCCCAACCCGAAACCGATAATGCCTCGTCGCGTCACGTAGGCGCTGGGAATCAGCTTCTCGACCGCATCAAAAACCGTCCGGGCGCCGGTGCGCTCGATCTCCAGCGCGGTCTGCTCAACCGTGGCCGTGGCCGCCGGTGAGTCGCGAACCACCACATCGATCATCGTGTGCACGGCTGCAGGTCTCAGCGCTAACACGACAGCGTCAGCGGGCGCCTTTTCCACTTGGACACGCAGTAGCTCAAGACCCGGCGCCGAGACCCGCACCTCCACCGGTAGATCCGTCTTCACGATCCATATCCCTTGCCCGTCGGTGGTCCCCGAAAAGAGTTGATGAGGCGGGCCGAGCGCCCGGACCTCCACAGTGGCGCCCGGGACGGCCGCACCCTGAGAGTCCACAATCTGCAGTCTGATCTGCGGCGGGCTCGCGCCCACGAAAGCGGAAGGCAAGATGGCGATCAACAGAAGTGCGCGGCCGATCATCCTGATCTCCTCGGTGCTTGCGTAACACGAATTTGATATCCGTAACACCGCGCAGCCTATCCCTTCCTCTCGTGGATAGCAAGAGACACGTTGTCCGAGGTTGGAGATAGCCTGAAGGAAGGCACCCCTGATAGGATGGGAGCGGTGGCGGATGCGTGCGCCGCCTACAAGGAGATGCCATGTCAACCCTCATTCGGACAGGGATTTCACTTGAGAGGAAGCTGCTGACGCGTTTCGACCGTGCCATTGCGAAGAAGGGATACGGCAGCCGCTCGGAGGCCATCCGCGACTTGGTCCGGGACCACGCCGTGGCATCGGATCTGGCCGCAGACCGCGTGATTGTGGGAACGCTCACGCTCGTTTATGACCACCACCAGCCCAAGCTTTCGCAACGCCTCATCGCAGCCCAGCATCACTATCATGGCAAGGTCCTGGCTGTGACCCACGTCCATCTCGATCCTCACAACTGCCTGGAGGTGATCATCGTGAAAGGACGCGGCAGCGAGGTTCAAAAACTCGGTGACCGACTCCTTAGTTTGCGCGGGGTGAAGCACGGGAAGCTCGTGATCACTACCACCGGAAAGAATCTCGATTGATACAAGGGCGCACTCAATCCCGCCCGCAACCCTCCCAAAGCGGGGCCTCGCAAGTCAGTACCACAATCCGAGGTTAGCAAGAGTCTGTGTCGAACTCTCCGGCTCCTGATCTGTGCGAAGCCGAAGGCCGCAGAGTTGGCAAGGTGCTCGAGTTTCGGCGCGCGCGGAGGTTGCGTCGATTTCCCATCACGAGAGGTCCAGCCCCGTCCATGTGGCGGTGCCGACGTAAAGTCGCCGCTAGGTACTCACAGTCACAGCCCAATCATTTTCAAAGCCGGTTGCCGCTCAAAATCCTTTTCGCTCGTGACCAGAGGGGTATTGCCCGACTGGACGACGGCGGCGAGCTGGCCTTGGGTCGTGACGACGCCGCTTTCATTCCTCTATCGGTCACATCCCTTCTTCCAAGTCCTACTGATACGCGAAAGGCAAGCAAGTCACCCGATGGTCGACTTTCCCCGCCATCGTCGAGGGCCCCAGGCCGCCCCGAGAATCCTCTGATACAATCCCTCCTACTTCAATTGCAGGTGCTTTTGTGGCCACGAGAGAGAGCATTGGCTTGGCCATCCCAGCGGCGGCGATTGGTTTCAAGCCGGAGTACCTGGACTTCCAGCGCGGCATCCGCGTTGGGAACCTCGAGGAGAACGAGCGCATCACCCGGATCTTGAAGCTGGCGCTTGAGGCGCGGCACGGCCAGCCCTTCGTCACCGAGCGATGGGGACGCGGCGTCTTCTGGCGCTGGATCGCGTTCCTTCCCCGCGCCAATCGCGAGGCGAAACCGGTTTCGCATCAGGTCAGCTTCGGCTGCTCGAAATTCTTCATCTCGGTGGATACCGACGACAAGCTCTTCCAGTGCGGTCTGCAGATCGAACGCGGGTACCTCAAGGCTCCCCGCGAAAGCCGCGCCTGCCAGCTCGGCGAAGATTGGGACTGGCACCGCCTGGTGAAGTCGCTCCGCCCCCGCAGCGCCATGGAGCGCGAGTTGCGCCGGCTGGTGCTGCGCGAAGATTTCAAGATCTGGGCCGGGAGTTGGGAAGGAGAACCCGCCAGCTACTCGAAATCGAATTTCCCCTCGATGGCCACGCTGCGCCGCGCGCTCCTCGCAGCTCCCGCCCGCCAGTGGGCGGGATTCCAACTCTATTACCCCATGACTGAGGAAGAAGTCCGTTCCTCAAGCGGGCTCGACTTGGTCGAAATCATCCTGGCCATATTCGAGGAAGTCACGCCCGCGATGAACCTCACCATGCAGATCGAGCTCGAAGGTCGGGACTAGGGGATGGGCTGGATGGCGGAAAGCCGACGATTAAGACCCGGACCTCGCTGAACCGGGTCCGATACCGACTCGATCCGCAATCAGAGGCGGCGGGGCGGGCGGCGAGGGGTGAAGCTATTGAAAGCATAGTAACTCCCCGCCGGAATCCGACCGGATGGAGGGGCAGGGGCGGGGGCGGGGTTCGGGGCCACTGGGCGGAATGAGGCTTCGGGTTCCTCCAAGTCAAACACCTTTCCGCCCTCAAGTTCGACATTCCAGTAGGCGTCGAGGAACTTCTTCACGCCAACACCGACTGTAATCAAGGCAGCGGCCGCGGATGCGTGGTCAACCCCGACCACGCCGAGAAATAGGACCACTGCCCAAGTTAGCCCCAGGAAGACCTGCATCGCCATAATGTCCTAACCTCCCCTCACGCAGGGACCATTGTCGCGGGTTCTCGTGGCGTTGCCAAGAGTACCGGAGTACTAGCACTCTTGGCGTTTACCTAATTGAAAATAAATGGGATAGGTCCAATCGTAAACGCCTTCGTGCGAGCATTTTCGGCCTCCTTGGCTCAGCCATAGGTACAAGTGGAAACAGGTCAGGAGACAGATGGCAGGTTCCAGATCTCAGAATGTGGGGGAGGCTAGCGAAGCAATTCAATCCCGACCTCCCAAGCGTCGTCGTGGCGCTCTGACCAGGCCACGCGGGCGGGGGATTCGAGGGGGCTGGGGTCGGCCTGGTCATAGGGCAAAATGACCGAAATCGGCGTGCCAGGAGGCAGGGGATGATGCGTCACAAAGCTGGCGCCTTTGCGTGAGGCGGTCAGAGTCGTTGTTACCTGGGTGAATTCGAGCCCTCCGTGGTTGCATCGGATACGCACCGGGAGCACCAGACGGGGTTGGGGTGATGCCCGCCGGTCGCGCCCGCTGCGGCGCTCAACCTGCACGCTGTTCCAGGACGTGCCAGTGCCGCACACGGAGCAGTAAAGCCGGAGTTCGCCTCGAAGCCTCAGTTCGTTGAGCTGGACGCGGTTGAGAGCGTGTTTCCTCTGGTCGCCGCAAGACATGCAGGCGAGCGCTGTGCCAAAGGATTCGACCGCTGGAGCAATCACAATGTACCCTCCCATTCCAGGCCGTGCCTCGAAGCGCCTGACTGGACCCTGAAAGTGCGTCGTGGGTACGCTCTCAGGCGTGGGATGGTGCCTGAGGCAACTCGCCCGCTTGGCCCTCCCTCCATCTGTCTATCGGCAAGTTCGCCCGCCACCAGGAGTGCCGATCCCGACTCCGAAGGCAGGCACTGCGTCCTCCCGTGCGGCCAGGCGACGGTTCGGAAGAAGAACCGATCAGAATCGCCGTGCATCCTGCGCCTATCGGCCCGCATAAACGGCCAGTAGTTCGGCGCGGTTGATCTCTTCGATCAGCTCCTGGATCTCCGCCTGTGATTCCAGCAGCTTCTCCAGCAGACGAACCGAAGGACGAGCCAGATCCTCGGCTCTCTCCGGGTTCTCTGCGATACGGGATTTTACCTGCCGAGCGCACTTCTGAATCTGCGCTACGCAGCGGAGTGCCAGTTCCAGATTGCTTTTGTCCAGTTCAACTTCAGACATAGCGCTGTCTCCTGATGGAGACACTACGCCTGCCCCTGCAATATCACAATGACACCGCCGTACTGGTACTTGAGTCGCGGCGGGAAACCTCGGCTGTGCAAGTTGGGAATTGGTGGTTGAAGATTGTGGATGGATGAGGCTGTTCGTTGCCCGTCGCCGAGGCTGGTGTTTGAGGAGGGCAGGCCGCACAGGCGAGGTAGCACTCTGCGCTCGCTACAAACCACTTAGAATCAACATATTAAGAGGGGAGAGGGGATGCTCGGAATACAGCTTCTAGTGCCCGCCTGTGCCCAGCTTCTTCAAATGCGCCCGAACCTCGGCGGCGTCGGCGGCGTTCGGGGAAAGTTCAAGATAGGTCTGGTATTCTTGGCGGGCGCGGTCGGTCAGCCCGGTCATTTCCAGGGCTACCGCCAAGTTGTAGTGGGCAGTCGCGGAATCGGGCTTCAGGCGGAGAGCCTGCTCATACTCGTGGATGGCGGCGGGGTAATCCAATTGGGCTTGCAGCAGGTTGGCCAGCGCTAAATGGGCAGCGCCGTCATTCGGACGGATCCGTAGGTACTCCCGGTAGTTGTAAACAGCCTCATTGGTTTTGCCCGTCTGCCGGTAGGTTTGGGCCAGGGCGAGCCGTGCCTCGGCGAACTCAGTCCTGGCGCGCAAGGCTTCTTTCAACTGATTGATGCCTTCGTCGGTCTTTCCTTGTTGCAGCCGTGCGACACCAAGGTGATAGTGCGCCTCGGCCAAGTTGGGCATAGTCTGTAGCGCCGCTGCGGCTGCTGCGGCAGCGCCCTCGAAGTCTCCCAGTTGAATCAAGGCGTTGGCAAGATTCGTCTGTGCGTCGGACCACTCCGGCCGCTTCTTGAGAAGCTCCCGGAAGACTTCCACCGCGCGCACCGTCTCGCCCGCTTGCATGAGCGTAAGCCCCAGGTTGAACAGGGTTTGGGCATCATCGGCGCGGATCGCCAGCGCCGCCCGATAGGATTCCTCGGCGGCTTTCAGGTCGCCGCGCCGTTGGAGCACATTGCCCAACTCGCGTTGCACGTCTGGATCGGTCGGGGCCAGCCGAGAGGCTTCCCGCGCCTCGACGACTGCGCCTTCCAGGTCGCCTATCTCTCGCAACACCGACGCCAGCCGCATGCGCAGGGCGGCGTCGTTCGGGCGCATCTTCAACGCGTCGCGGTAGGTCGCCGCCGCAAGCCCGAATTCCCTTTCCTCGGCCAGTAATTCGCCCAGCAAGTCCAGTGCTTCGGGGTAGTCCGGCCGCAGTTTGACAGCTTCCTCCAGCTCCGGGCGCGCGTCGCGTGGCCTGCCGCTGGCGCGCAGAGTCTGACCGAGCAGAAAATGTAGCTCCGCGCTTTTCGGGCGCAGTTTGAGGGCCAGGCGATACTCGCCGATCGCTTTCTCCAGATCGGCCGCCACACGGTAGGCGTTGGCCAGATGCAGGTGCGCGTCGGGATCCTCGGGACGCAGCCGGACTTCCTCGCGGTATTCCCGGATAACCCCGTGCACATCGCCGGCCGCGTAATACGCTTCGGCCAGGTTGCGGTGGTAGTCGGGGTTATTGGGTGCGAGCTCGATGGCTCTACGCAACTCGTTGAGCCCACCCAGCAGGTCGCCAGTCTTGCGCAGCACCAAACCAAGGTTCTCGTGGAGCTCGGGATCATCCGGCTTCAGTCGCAGGGCCTCGCGGTACTCAGAGCTGGCGGCGGGATGATTACCGGTGGAGAGATAGGTTGCCGCAAGGTCGGCATGCGCCGCGGCGTAATCCGGACGCTGGCGGATCACTTGGTGGAATTCCTGGATGGCTCCCGCGTAGTCCCCGGCCGCCCGCAACGCCAGCGCGAAGTCGTAGCGATAATCGATCTGCTGGGGCCGCAGGCTGACCGCCCGGCGGTATTCCTGGATGGCGTGGATCAGGTCGCCACTGGCGCGAAGCGCGCCCGCCAGCGTGTAGTTCAGCTCCGGATCGTCGGGGCGCAAGGTCGCCGCCCTGCGGTAGGCCTCGATACCCTGGCCGATCTTGCCTGTGTGCGTCAAGACATTGCCCAGTCCGATGTAGGCATCAGCGTTGTTGGGGTCGAGCGAGATCGCCTGGTTGAAGGCTTTGATCGCCCCCGCGGAGTCGCCCGATTGATGGACCGAAGTGGCGAAGGCCACATGAATCTCCGCGTCCTGGGGCCTGAGCCGGAGCGCCTGGCGGTAAGCTTCGGCGGCTTCGGCAAACTCGCGGTTAAGGGTGAGCGCGCTGGCCAGCGCGACGTGGGCATCCGGGTTCGAGGGATGAAGGCGCGCCTCCGCGCGGTATTCCGCAATCGCTTCCGGCAGCTTGCCCAGTGACTCGAGGATGGCGCCGATGTTCAGGTGGGCCCCGGGGAAGTCTGGCTTATGCCGAAGCACCTCACGGTAGTGGTGGATGGCGTCGGTCAGCCGCCGCTCGGCCGCGTAGGCGCTGGCCAAATTGTAGTGGGCTTCGACGTAGGCGGGGCGCAGCTCCAGGGCCCTCTTGTAAACCTCAATGGCTTCCTTCCGCTGGCCCTGCCGAACCAGCTCGTTCCCCTGGGCGAGAAGCTCATGGGGAAGCGGAGGCTCAGTCTGCGCCGCCACGGCGACTGCGGAAAGAAGCAGCGCCGTTAAGGCACAAAGTCCCCCTCTCTGTGTGCGCCGGAAGTCCATCCTTATACCCAGAATAATAGGATACACCCGCGGGCGCCCACGCGCCTCGGGTTCGTTTGACATCCCCGCGGGGCTTCCTCTAATCCCGCCACGATAAGGCGCTCAGCATTAGAAACTACGGATTCGTGCGATTGGCAGTGTATGGAGGTAAGTCCTGCGCATGTCATCCTGAGGCCGCTCTGCGAACGAAGGACCTGCATTCAAGTGCGCCTAGCCGCTGCCGATTCTTCGTTGCCCCGATCTGTTCGGGACTCCGAAGAGCGACCACCGTTGCGAGTTTTTCGCCGCACAACCGGGAGCGCGGGCGGTGGGCCTGCCACGATGGAGCACGCTCTCCATTCTTTCGGAGCCGGCCCATACTCCGGAGGACTTTATTGTGGGCCGGAAGTCTGATACGGCTGGTGCGATTCCTGCTCCTTCCCCCTTGACCTCCTCGCGATGAGTTATGCGAAGGGTTCTCCCTAGGGGATGGTCGAGCGGGCCTGGGCAATCACATCCGCGCTTTCAGACCAGTGTATCTCGAAATCTTCTGGCGCTCGAAATGGCTGGGAAACGGTGCGGTCGGCGGTACCGCTTCGGTCACATATTCTGGGTGAAAGATCTTAGATTTGGCCGGCGAGGAAGCGGCGAATTTCGGATTCGAGCGCGGGGATCGTGAGGACGCAGTTGCCGCCATAAATCGAGGATTCGCCGTTGAAGTTGAAGAAGCGGGCGGCCGCTTCTTCGGCGATGATCTTGAGCGGCGCCAAATCCCACGCTTTCGCCTCGACCTCGATCCAGGCGTCGGCGCGGCCCGAGGCCACGGCCATGGCGTCCATGCATCCGCCCATACTGCGCACCGCCCAGAACTGCTCGAGCCAGGGAAGCAACCGCGCGGCGAATGGGCAGTCACGCAGATTGTTGAAGGCGGTGAGGCAGAGGACGGCCTGGTCCGGCGTCTTCGCGCTGGCAACCCGGATGCGCGACTCGTTGCGATAGGCGCCCAAGCCCTTGGCCGCGGAGTAGAGCTCGCCCAGCGCCGCGAGATTGCACGCTCCGACCACGACCTCGCCCTCGGCCTCAAGCGCCAGCATCACACCCCAGGTGGGAATGCCGCGCACGAAGTCGCGCGTGCCATCGATGGGATCGATAATCCAGCGGCGGTCGCCCCGCGGTTCGCGTACCGCGCCCTCTTCGCCCAGCACGCCGTCGCGAGGAAAAGCCTCCGCGAGGCGCTGGACAATCAGGAGTTCGGTCGCGCGGTCGGCGGTGGTCACGGGCGAGAGGTCGTCCTTGGTTTCCGCTTCGAAGCCGCGCGCCCAATGCTCGAGCGCCAGGCGTCCCGCTTCCGCTGCCACGCGCCGCGCGACGTCCAGTTCCTTCGCAAATCGCACGACGGGATTCTAGCAGAAATGAGATTTCGCGCCGACGCCTCCCGGGGCATCGCCAGGCGCGTCCCTACGCGCGGCTACACGAATTTGACCTGGACGTCCTCACGGTCGGCGGGCGCGGCTTCAAAGAGCGGGCGTGGCCGCAGGCCCATGAAGCCGGCAACGAAGTTGGCGGGAATCTGCGCGATGCGGATGTTGAACATGTTGACGTCCTCATTGAAGCGTGTGCGCTGGCCGGCGATCTTCTCTTCCAGGCCCGTGATGCGCCCCTGGAGCTGGATGAAGTTGGCATTAGCCTTGAGCTCGGGATAATTCTCCGCCACGGCAAAGAGGGTCTTGAGCGCCCCGGTTACCATGTTGTCGGCCTGGGTCTTCTCGGCGGGGGTGGTGGCGCGGGCGTAAGCGCTGCGGGCCTCTGTGACCATCTGCAGGGTCTTCTGCTCATACTGCATGTAACCCTTGCAGGTCTCGATGAGCTTGGGCAACTCATCGTGCCGCTGCTTCAGGAACACGTCGATGTTGGCAAACGAGCGGTCGATGTCGTTCTTGAGCGTCACGAGGCGGTTGTAAATCCCGATGAAATAGAGAATGACCCCGAGCGCAATCGCGCCGAGAATGAGCAGCAGCCCTATCGCGAGGATTGTTCCCATGTTGCTGAACTCCTTTCATGCTCCTAGCCGGTGCGCACATCCACATCGCGGCGGTCTTCGTCAGAAACCTTGAAGAGGTCGCGCCGCTCGAGATTCAGCATTCTGGCGATGAACACATCCGGTAATTGCTGGATGCGGATGTTAAAAGTATTCGTCGTGTCGTTGAAGAATTCGCGCCGGTCGGCGATGCGCTCCTCGAGCTCGGAAATCCGCTTTTGAAGCTGCAGGAAGTTGGTGTTGGCCTTCAGGTCGGGATATTTCTCGGCGACGGCAAAGAGCGTCTTGAGCGCCCCGGTAATCATGGTGTCAGCCTGGGCCTTCTGCGTCACGGAAGTGGCGTGCAGGAAGGCGGTGCGCGCCGCGGTGATCATCCGGAACGTCTCTTGCTCGTACTGCATGTATCCCTTGCAGGTCTCGACCAGCTTGGGCAGCTCGTCGTGGCGCTGCTTGAGCAGGACGTCGATGTTTGACCAGGACTTGTCAATGTCGTTCCGCAGGCGGACCAGGCTGTTGTAAATGGTAATGAAGTAGATGATGATCCCGACCAGAAATAGGATCAGCACCAGTCCGAGCAGGATGCTTACGCCGATCATGCGTCACGCCTCTGCGCGGCGTCAGGATAGCTCAACGTGCTGCCGATCGAAAAGCGAAAACCGCAGCATGAGACGCCTACAGCCAGCCAAGGTTGTTCAGCAGAATGCCCAAGCACACCACCGCGAGCGCGCCGCCGCCGAAGATGAACTTGAGCGAGCGGCGGCGCAGGTGTTTCTCCACCTCCTGCTCGCTCCGCCAGGAAATATGAAACGTCGGTTCGTTCTGGCCCTTCTGGATGATGTTGCGGTCGTCCTCATCCCGCGGGTCAGGATTCTCGACGCAGGTGCCCGAGATGTGATAGGGCTGGCCCGGGATGATGCAGAACTCCGTCAGGCGGAATCGCCCGGTGCCGGCTCCGGCAGAGAGGCCGCGCAGGAATGAGAAGACGCTCTTGCGGGCAGTCTGTTGCCCGCGCCTCTCGAGCCGCATCTCGCGCCGGAGGAGTTCCATCTCCTGGCGCGCTTCGCTTCGCGAGAGAACCGCGGCGGGGCCATCGCCTGCCGGCGGACCGGCGGCTCCGGGCGAAACGGCGTTGACGAAATGGGGCACGGCGGTGCCTGCAGCCACCCTTTCGATGTACGCATTGCCGTATCGTTCCACGCGGCACTGCTGTTTCAAGTCAAGTTCCGCATCGTGAGGGTTGACTTTTACCTTGCCCGTCGCGTCCTCAAGATAGAAACTCACCCCGTTCACGTCCGTGCGAAAATGCGACCAGCGTTCGTGCCCCTTCGAATCCCTGGTCCGCTTCTCGATATCCACGCGATACCAGAAGCACGGCGTGTGGCTGACGGGGCTCACGACCATCTGCTCCCCCCGCGCCGTGCCGTAGATTTCGACGAGCCCCATCGCCATGCTGCGAATCGGGATGACGGGCGTATCCGCCATGAGGCGATACTTGCGAAACTCGCGAAAACCCCGGAAGAAGAAGTAAATCCCCGCGCCAAAGCCGATCGCGGGATAGAGTATGGAATCGCCGTCAGCCGACATGGACCCCCGTCCAGTGTGCGCCATGGTAAGCGTGCGTGGGAAGAAAGTCCAGTGCCTGCCGCCAAGTCGGGCGAGGGCAAGGCGCACCCCGCTACACAAGCGCCCAGGGGTTGAGTATGATGAGCAGCGGTCAGCCCTCGGCTTTCCGCCGTGGGCGCGAAGCACGCGACCAGGGGCGCTCGGCCGCCGCAGGAGGGTGGGGGGCCGAGGGGCTCGGACGACGGAAAGCCGAGGGCTGACGGCAGAGAGCGTGATGTGATGCCTTTTCGTATCCTCGAGCACACGGCGGACATCGGTTTCGAGGCCTTCGGCACGAGCCGCGAGGAGGTGTTCAGCAATGCGGCGCGGGCGCTGTTCCACATCATCGTGGACCTTAACACCGCGCAACCGCGCGAGGCCGTCCCCTTGCAGGTGGAAGGCGCCGACCTCCCCGACCTCCTCGTCAACTGGCTGAGTGAGCTGCTCTATCTTCAAGATACGGAGGGCTGGCTGTTTCGCGATTTTGAGATCCACTCGCTTCGAGACCAATCCCTCGCCGCCGTTGCGCGCGGCGAAAAGCTTGATCCCGCACGCCACCAACTGAAATTGCTGGTCAAGGCCATCACGTACCACCAGCTTTCGCTCGAACGGACCTCGGCCGGATGGCGGGCGCGAGTGTATGTGGATATCTGAGGCAAGTCGAGAGTCGAGCGTCGAGGGGCGGCAGGGCCGTACCGCCGAGTGTTTGGGCCTTTTCTCTCGGCAGCCCTCGGCCGTCATCTGTATTCTGCTCTTCGCCTTATGCCTTCGGCCCACCGCTTACTCCCTTCCTCCCCCTCGGGGCCTCTACGAGGTGCGCGAAATCAAGGCGGGAGTGCACGTTCTCATCCCCGAGGACGTCATCGACGTGGACGGCGATCCGCAATTCAGCCGTGCGGGCAACGCGGGATTTATCGCGACGAATGAGGGCGTGATCGTCGTGAATACCATGAACACGCCCTTTCGGGCCCGCGAGCTGCTCTACGAGATTCGCCGGCGGACGGAGCAGCCGGTGCGCTACGTCATCAACACGGACGGGCATCCCGATCTTATCCTGGGCAACGAGGTCTTCGTCGATCAGACGTCCACGATCATCGCCACCCGGGCGGCAGCAGAAGAGATGCAGGCTTACCGCGCCAACCTGGCGCGCCGGTTGCTTCAGGACGAAAACTGGCGCCTGCAGGGACGCATGCGAGGCATCCACCCCACCCCGCCCACCCAGACCTTCGACTCCCAGATGACCCTCCAGATCGGCGGACAGGAAATCCGGTTAGTAGGACTTCCCGGCGGCCACTCGGCCGGGGACGCCGTCGTTTACCTGCCGGCGCAGAACGTCCTCTTCCTCGGACACCTTTTTGAGAATGGATTCTTCCCCCGCCTCGCCACCAGCAACGTGCGGCGCTGGATCGAGATTCTTCGCCTGGTGGAAGCCTGGGATGTGAGGATCTATGTTCCCGCCCATGGTCAGCCCGGGGACAAGAAACAATTGGCCGACTTTCGGCAATTCCTCGAATGGCTGTGGAATGAAGTTGCCGTCCGGGTCAAGGAAGGCAAGTCCCTCAACGATGTGAGGCGCGAACTCAACTTGACGGAAACCTACCGCTGGAGCGCGCGCGACCTCGCCACGCGCGCGGTCGAAGAGGTCTATGAGCAGGTGCGGCGCGAGCAGCCGGCGAGCCCGGCCCCGGTTGGCTCGCCCCAGGAGGCGCCCTCCGCGCCAGCGAGGGGACCCTTGAAACAGGTCCCGGAGAATCGCAATTCGCTCGATGGAGAAACCCGATGAATTATTCACGCCGAGAAATATGCCTGTACCTGCCGGCCCTGGCAGCGCCGGGACTCGTCGCGGCGCAATCAAAACCGCTTGGAACCAGAGTCAGCCGGTTTGAAGACTTGCCCGTCAATGCCGACGGGAATAACCGCTTCCGGCCCATCGTCGAAGGCTTGCTGCACGACGGCCATAGGGTCGAGGCGCATGCCACGGAGCTTGCGCCCGGCCACCAGCCTCACGCCGCGCATCGCCACAAACACGAGGAGATGTTTCTGATTCGCGCCGGGACGGTGGAAGTCACGGTCAATGGGCAGGCCACGCGTCTCGGCCCGGGCGGCGTCGCCTTCATCGCCTCGGGCGACGACCACGGCATCCGCAACGTGGGTGAGACGCCCGCTCATTACTTCGTCATCGCGTTGGGAGGAGATTAAACCCGCGACTCTCGCGAATTGACAGCCCCCGGGGGAATGGGCGTAGCATGGGATTTGAAGATGAGCCGCCCGAGGAAACCCGCGCTCCGAATCGCTTGTCCGTGCTGCGGCACGCGGCTGACGGTTGATGTTGAGCTGGGCAAGGTGCTCCAGCACACCCCCGCGCCCAGGCATGGGCACGCGCCCGACCTCGATCACGCCACGCAATTGCTCGAAAAAGAGAAGGCCCGCCGCGAGGCCCTCTTCCGGCAGAGTACTGAAGAGATAAAGACCAAATCGCAACTGCTCGAACGCAAGTTTGAGGAAGCCCTCAAGCAAACCAAGGACGAGCCCCTCACTCCCCCCACCCGCGACATCGATCTGGATTGAACCAGGCTCGCGCTGTCTGTAAGATTTTCTGTTGAAAGTTGGGGGAAGAAGAGAGAGGGTGTCTCCGAAAACGCCTGCCTAGTTAGAGGCAGAAAGGAGACACCCCCATGTTCACCCTAGAACGAAGGCTAAC
>Ga0073934_10003282_pt1 | contig 30400 bp, 28 predicted proteins | sample LarsenN4metaG_FD_76834 | JGI IMG/M metagenome (GOLD analysis project Ga0073934, IMG submission 76834) | Hot spring sediment bacterial and archeal communities from British Columbia, Canada, to study Microbial Dark Matter (Phase II) - Larsen... ...
AAGTTCACACCCGCGATCAGCGCAAGCGCAGCGGCGATCAGCGCAATTAGATACCACCGGGTCGACGACATGGCCGCGATCTCCAGAACAGCCATGGTCTCGCGGAAGTATTGCTCAAACGTGAAGCGGGTCCGAACTCCTCGGAATCGCTCGATTTCGGTGGTTTTCGATCCCGTTTCCTACCGCACCACCGAAATAAGCGTCCGGTCGAGCCCGCGCTCCTTCACCAGCTCGAAGAATATCTTGGCGTTGTCCGGGTGAAGCCGCACGCAGCCGTGCGAGGCGGGGCGGCCGAGATTCCTGATCTCGGTCGTGCCGTGAATGGCATAGCCCTTGTAGAAGAACACCGACCACGGCATCGGCGCCCAGTCGTATTTCCGCGAACGGTGATAGCGCGACAGCCACTCCGCCTTGTAGAAGCCGCGCGGCGTGACATATCGCGCGCGAGCGGTCGACACCGGCCAACGATACATGAACACGTCGTCGACATAGACATACATCCGCTGCTCGGAGAGATCGATTCGTGCGACGACGGAAACCGCGGGCCCATCGGCGGCCGCTTCGATCGGCGCGTTGGGCAGCGACGCCAGCATCTCGCCGGCACGCGCCGGCAGGTGCATCGTCGCAACGAGCAACGTCGCGCCCAAGATCGTGGCAAGGCGCCCGCCGCTGCCACCCGGCCCCAGGCTCATGAAATCTCCCCGCATCCGAAACCGACATCGCCGCCGGAAGGCCCAACCGCGCATCGGTGCAACGAGGAGAAATAGGTCGAACGGGTAAAGAACGCTTCAACGGCCCGCCACCCCGGGCCGCTGCATCCCGGAAGAACCCGTCGGTCAACGCAACTCGTACACAACCCGCATGCCACGCCGGCCGGTAAAACGGCTCGGCCCTCCGTATATCACACGCCCGGAGAATGTTCGGCCCGCGAGAGCCCGGCTCACGAAGAATTCAGGCAGAAGGGCTGCCGCTCGCCCGCGTTTGCATGGCTCCCGGTGCCTCTATATGGTGCCCCCCGGATCGGGCCGGGCCGGCCGCCGGGTAAAGAACTGCAGCAATGAGCGACATTTTTCGCGAGGTCGACGAGGACCTCCGGCGCGAACGATACAAGGCGATCTGGAAGAAGTACGGCAACTATATCGTTGCCGTCGCGGTTCTGATCGTCGTGGCCACCGCCGGGTATCGCGGTTGGGAATACTGGCAGGCGCGGCGGGCGGCGGAGTCCGGCGATCGTTTCGTGGCCGCGCTGCGCCTCGCGGAGGACGGCAAGAAAACGGAGGCGCTCGCCGCGCTCGATGAACTGGCGGCCGGCGGCCACGGTGCCTATCCCTATTTTGCGAACATGCGCGCCGCGGCGCTCAGGACAGCCGAGGGCGACACCGCCGGCGCGGTCGCGGAGTTCGACAGGATCGCTGGGGACCGGAGCGCGCCCCCGCTGCTGCGCGACATGGCACGGCTTCGGGCCGCGCTGGCCCTGTCCGAGACGGCGACCCTTCCCGACCTCGAAGCACGGATCGCCGACCTCGCAAAGCCCGAAAGCCCGTTCCGGCACACCGCGCGCGAGATATTGGCGCTTGCAGCGTGGCGCGTCGGCGACTTGTCCAAGGCGTCGGCCTATCTGGAGGAGCTGACCGCCGACCCCGGCGTTACCCAGGGGGCGCGGCAGCGCGCAGCTTTGCTGCAGCAGCTCATTCGCGCCCGCCAGGGCGAGGCGCCTGCGGCCGCCGCGGCCCCCGCTCCAGCGGAGACGGAAACCGCGCCGAACGCCGCTGCGCCGGGCGGATAAGCCGCCGCACGCATTTCCATGACCTCCGGCACGCGCCGCGCAGGCCTCCCGAAAGTCGCCATTGTCGGAAGGCCGAATGTCGGCAAATCGACCCTGTTCAACCGCCTGGTTGGCCGGCGGCTCGCGCTCGTCGACGACACGCCCGGCGTAACGCGCGACCGCCGCGAGGGCGAGGCCCGGCTGGGCGGCCTCAGGTTTATCGCCGTCGACACGGCGGGCATGCAGCAGGCCGAGGCGGAGAGTCTCGCCGGCCGCATGTTGCGGCAGACAGAAAAGGCCATCCGCGAGGCGGACTTGGCGCTGTTTCTGATTGACGCGCGTGCGGGCCTCGCCCCGGACGACGAACGCTTCGCGGCGCTGCTCCGGAAAGTCGGAAAGCCGGTCGTGCTGGTCGCCAACAAGGCCGAAGGCCGGTCGGCCGAGGCGGGCTACTACGAGGCGTTCGAACTGGGCTTCGGCGAGCCCGTGCCGATCTCGGCGGAACACGGCGAGGGCATGGCCGACCTCCATGCTGCCATCCGCGAGCATCTCGGAAAGGCCGCCCCTTTCGAGGCCGCCCCCGCCGAAACCGGGGAAAAGCCCCTGATGGTGGCGGTGGTCGGCAGGCCGAATGTCGGCAAGTCCACGCTCGTCAACCGCGTCCTCGGCGAGGAGCGCCTGCTGACCGGGCCCGAGGCCGGGATCACGCGCGATACGATCACGGTCGACTGGACCTGGCGCGGCCGTACATATCGCCTCGCGGACACGGCGGGCCTCCGGCGCAAGGCGCGCATACAGGACAAGCTGGAGAAGCTCTCCGTCGCCGATGCGATCCGCGCCATCCGCTTCGCCGAGACCGTAATCCTCGTCGTGGACGCCACCCAGCCCTTCGAAAAGCAGGATCTCCAGCTCGCCGACCTGATCGAGCGCGAGGGACGGTCGCTTGTGATTGCCGTCGACAAATGGGACCTCATCACGCATGGACGGACGGCGCGGCTCAGGGAGATCCGCGACGCCGCCGACCGCCTGCTGCCGCAGTTGCGCGGCGTCGCGCTGGTTCCGGTTTCCGGCCTGACGGGCGAGGGCATGGAGCGGCTCATGAAGGCGGTGGAGAGGGCCGACGCCGCATGGAACAGACGCATGCCGACCGCCGCGTTGAACCGCTGGCTCGGCGAAACGGTCGATCGCCATCCGCCGCCGGCCGTAGGCGGGAGAAGGATCCGGCTTCGCTACATGACGCAGGTGAAGACGCGGCCGCCGGCCTTCGTCGCATTCTGTTCGCGCCCGTCGGCATTGCCGGATGCGTATCGGCGTTACCTTGTCAACGGTTTGCGCGAGGCGTTCGACCTCCCTGGCACGCCGATCCGCCTGACGTTGCGCAAGGGCGACAATCCCTACGCCGGGAAGGAAAGTCGCACGGAATGACGCCGGCCTAGCGCCGGGTGGCCACGATCCGACCCTCGGGCACGCTGTAAAGCTGTCCGTTCTCCGTGAACTCCGGCGACAGCAGGCGCACGATGTGCGGAGCGATGGCGGCAGGCGGTGGCAGCGTCTCCGGGTCTTCGCCGGGCATCGCCTGTGCCCGCATGTGGGTGCGGACAACTCCGGGGTCGAGGAGATTGACACGCACGCTGGATTGCCGAACCTCCGCCGCATAGGTGCGCGCCAGCATCTCGAGCGCCGCCTTCGACACCGCATAAGCCCCCCAATAGGCATGCGCGCCGTGGGCCGCGCCGGACGATACGAACACCGCGCGGCCGGCGTCGGACCGGCGTAGGAGCGGATCGAGAGAGCGGATCAGCCGCCAGTTGGCGGTCACGTTCACCGCCATGACGTCGTCCCAGACCTTGGGCTCCAGATGGGCGAGCGGCGTAACGGTGCCGAGAAGGCCGGCATTGCCGAGCAGCATGTCCAGCCTGCCGTGCCGCTCGTAGAGCGCCGCACCGAGCCGGTCGATGGCGGCGAAATCCTTCAGATCGGCCGGCACCAGCGTGGCGCTGCCGCCCGCCTTGCGGATCGCGTCGTCAAGCTCCTCGAGGCCGCCGACGGTCCGCGCGACGGCGTAGACATGCGCCCCTGCCTCAGCCAGCGCCAGCGCCGCGGCGTAGCCAATGCCGCGCGACGCGCCTGTTACCACCGCGATGCGGCCGGAAAGGTCGGACATTACGCGAAACTAGCTCGCTTCTGCCAGAAGCGAGAGCTGGCGCAGGTTCGGGGCATCGCGGTCGCTGAGCCGCGTGGGGTAGTCGCCGGTGAAGCAGGCATCGCAGAATTGCGGTGCTCCGCTGTCGCGCGCCGCTTCGCCTGCTGCGCGATATAGTCCGTCGATCGAGAGAAATGCGAGGCTGTCGACCCCGATGAACGAGGCGATCTCCTCAGGCGTCTTCTGCGCCGCAATCAGCTTCGACCGCTCGGGGGTATCGACGCCGTAAAAGCAGGAATCGCGGGTAGGAGGGCTGGCGATCCGCATATGCACTTCTGCCGCGCCGGCCTCGCGCACCATCTGCACGATCTTCCGCGAGGTCGTGCCGCGCACGATGGAATCGTCCACCAGCACCACCCGCCTTCCTTCGATCAGCGAGCGGTTGACGTTGTGCTTGAGCTTCACCCCCATATGGCGGATCGCGTCGCTTGGCTCGATGAACGTGCGCCCGACATAATGATTGCGGATGATGCCGAGATCGAAGGGAATCCCCGAAGCCTGCGCGAAGCCGATCGCCGCGGGCGTTCCGGAATCGGGCACCGGCACGACGACGTCTGCCGCGACTGGCGCTTCCTTCGCCAATTCCGCTCCGATACGCTTGCGTACGTCGTAGACGGTGCGCCCAGCGACCTCGGAATCGGGCCGCGCGAAATAGACATACTCGAAAATGCAAAAGCGCGACCGCGCCGGGCCGAAGGGCGTGAGGCTCTCGAGACCGTCCTCGGTAACGACCACCATCTCGCCGGGATTCACGTCGCGCACATAGCTTGCGCCGATGATATCCAGCGCGCAGGTCTCGGAGGCGAGTATATACGCCTCGCCGATCCGACCGATGACGAGCGGCCGGATGCCGAGCGGGTCGCGGCAGCCGATCATTTTCTTGTTCGTCAGGCAGACGAGCGAATAGGCGCCCTCCACCTGCGCCAGTGCGTCGATGACCCGCGGAACGAGCCGCGACTCGCTGCTTGAGGCGACGAGGTGGAGGATCACTTCCGTGTCCGAGGTCGACTGGAAGATCGCCCCGCGCCTTTGCAGCACGCCTTGCAACGTCCGGGCATTGGTCAAATTTCCGTTGTGGGCAACCGCGAAGCCCCCGCCTGAGAGGTCCGCGAACAGCGGCTGTACGTTGCGAAGCCCGGAGTCTCCCGCCGTCGAATAGCGCACATGGCCGACGGCCCGATCGCCGACCAGACGGTCGATCACCTGATGCCGGGAGAAATTGTCGCCGACGAGGCCGAGATGACGCTCTGCGAAAAACCGCCGACCGTCGGTCGAAACGATGCCGGCCGCCTCCTGCCCGCGATGCTGCAGGGCGTGCAGGCCGAGCGCCACGAGCGCCGCCGCGTCCTTGCGGCCGAAGACGCCGAAGACGCCGCACTCCTCGTGGAGCGCATCTTCGTCGAACGGGCGACCGCGGAAATCGTCCATCGTTCTCTCCTCGTACTGCGACACCCGCCCAACCCCGCGCACCGCTCAGTCCACACCCGCGCTGTTCTGGATGAGCTGGTCCAGACCGCGCCGCTCGGTCCGGCTGTAGCCGGTGGTTGACCCCGTCGCCTCGTCTTCGGGCAAAACCTCGGTCGGCGGTTGCTCGCCCTCCTCACCGTGACGGAACCGGTTGAGGATCGTCGATTCGATGTCCTTGGGCAGTGCCGCCATCAGCCGCTGCCCGACCGTATCGAGCATCGGCTTGGTCCGGGCCGATGCCACCCAGGCGGGCGGCGGCTGCACAAGCCAGCCGAAGAAGGTGACCGCAATCACCAGAAGCAGAAGCCCGCGCACCGCGCCGAACCCGAAACCGAGCAGCCGGTCGATCGTACCGAGGCGGCTGTCGATCACCATGTCGGAAATCTTCATCGTGACGTAGCTCGCCACGATGAGCGCGATGAAAAAGATCACCGCCGCCGAGGCGATGATCGAGATTGTCTCGCTCGCGATGTAGGGCTGTACCACCGGCACGAACGGCTCGTAGAAGAGATAGGCCGCGACCGCCGCCGCAACCCATGACGCGATCGACAGCACCTCGCGCACGAAGCCGCGGACCATCGCCAGGACGGCCGAGATGACGATGATGACGATGACGATCCCGTCGAGCAGCGTGAGCGGCATGGCTGGGCGATACCCGTCAAAAGCGGCAAAAAGCAGCGCCGATGGGCATTTTGCGGGCCTTCGGTAGCACGATTCTGGCCGGGATGCCCCCGGAATCGTGGTCCCGGCTAAATCGCCGCGCTGCGTAGCTGTGGCCGGGCGGCCGCCGCGATGTCGGCCACCAGCGCGGCCACGTTGTCGATGCCCCTGGCCCCAACCATGCCGCGCGCCTCCTTTGCCACGCTCGCGCCGGGCAGTACGGCCCGGTCGAACCCCAGCCGCTCGGCCTCCTTGAGCCGGGCGGCAGTCTGAGCCACCGGACGCACCGCCCCCGAAAGGCTGATCTCGCCGAAATAGACGCAGCCCGGGGGCAGGGTGACGCCCGACAGCGAGGATAAGACGGCCGCCGCGACCGCGAGGTCCGCCGCCGGCTCGTTGATCCGGAGACCCCCGGCGACGTTGAGGTAGATGTCGCTGGAGCCGAACCGCACGCCGCACCGCGCCTCAAGCACGGCAAGCACCATGGCAAGCCGACTCGCCTCCCAGCCGATCACTGCCCGGCGCGGTGTCCCGAGCGGGGAGGGGGAGACCAGCGCCTGAATCTCCACCAGCAGCGGCCGCGTCCCCTCCATTCCCGCGAACACCGCGGAGCCCGGCGCCGCGCCGCCGCGCTCGCCGAGGAAGAGCTCCGACGGGTTCGGCACCTCGCAAAGCCCCGCGCCCGTCATCTCGAAGACGCCAATCTCGTCCGTGGGCCCGAACCGGTTCTTGACGGCGCGCAGGATGCGATAACGGTTGCCGCCTTCGCCCTCGAAGTAGAGCACGCCGTCGACCATGTGCTCGACGACGCGCGGCCCTGCAATCTGGCCGTCCTTGGTAACATGCCCGACGAGGCATACCGTTGCGCCGGTCTGCTTGGCGTAGCGGATGAGCGCCTGCGCCGCCGCGCGCACCTGCGTCACCGTCCCCGGCGCGGACTCTGCGATCGCAGTCCACAGCGTCTGCACCGAGTCGATGACGACAAGGGCAGGGGGGCGGGCCTCCGCCAGCGTGGCCAGGATATCCTCTACGCTCGTCTCCGCGGCGAGCTGGACCGGCGCACCGGCAATCCCGAGCCGCTCGGCCCGCAGCCGGATTTGCGCCACCGCTTCCTCTCCGGAAATGTAGACGACGGAGCGGCCGGCCTGCGCCAGCGCTGCCGCGGCCTGCAAAAGCAATGTCGATTTGCCGATGCCCGGGTCCCCGCCGATGAGAAGTGCTGACCCGTTGACAAACCCGCCTCCGGTCACGCGGTCGAATTCGCCAATCCCGGTTCGGATGCGCGGCGCATCCTCCACCACCCCGGCAAGGGATTGCAGCGCCACCGGCCGTCCGCGTCGGGACGCGGCCTGCGGTCCGCCGCCGACCCCGCCGGTCTCGGCCTCTTCGGTCAGGCTGTTCCATTCGCCGCAGGAATCGCATTTCCCCTGCCAGCGGCTGCTGACGGCCCCACAGTTCTGGCAGACGAAGGAGATACGGTTTCGGGCCATGTCCTGAAGCCTCCGGGCACAAATCTGCCCGCGACTCCTTAACACGGAACAAACAGAGAACAAAGTACCTAGGGCAGATAGATCCGCTCGTAGCGCCGCCCAAGCCCTGTCAGGAACTCGTAGCCCACCGTGCCGGCGTGGCTCGCGGCCTCGTCGATTGGTATGTGCGGACCGAAGAGTTCAGCCCAATCGCCGCGCTGAACCCCCGGCACCCCGGTCACATCGGCCGTCATCAGGTCCATCGATACGCGGCCGATCAGCGGTGCGAATTTTCCACGGATATGAACCCGCGCCCCCGGCCGCGCGTCGCTGGACCCGGCCGCCCGGTGGTAGCCGTCGGCATAGCCTGCCGAGAGCACGGCAATACGGCTTCGACGCTTGAGCGTCTCGGCGGCGCCATAGCCGACCGTGTCGCCCGCGTCCGCCTCCCGCACCAGGATCACGCGGGCTTGGAGGGTCACGACAGGGGAGAGCGGCGGCATGACTGCCGATGCCCGTCCGCCATAAAGCGCGATACCGGGCCGCGTCAGGTCGAAGTGATAGTCGCGCCCGAGCAGAATCCCCCCGGAATTGGCCAGCGACGCGGGTACGCCGGGAAAGAGCGAGCCCACCTCCCGGAAGCGCTCCAGTTGCGCCGGGTTCATCCGATTGTCCGGGTCGTCGGAGCAGGCGAGGTGGCTCATGACCAAGGCCGGCCGGACCGCCTTGAGAAGGTCGCTGCGCCCGGCAAGAATTCGCGCTTCGGCAAGGGTGAGGCCGAGCCGGTTCATGCCGGTATCGACATGGATCGCTGCAGGCGGCTTGCCGGGAAGATCGATGGCGGCCCACTCCTCTACCTCGGCCATCGATCCCAGAACCGGGCGAAGATTACCGGCCACGAAGAGCGGCGCTGCCCCGGCAAAAAGGCCGTTGAGCACATAAATGGCGGCGTCTGGCGTTGCGGTGCGCGCCCGCAGGCCCTCGTCGAGCAGCGCAACGAAGAATGTCTCGCAGCCCGCCTGTCGCAGCGTGCGCACGACCGGATCGATTCCCAGTCCGTAGGCATCCGCTTTGACCACCGCGCCGGTCGCGGCGCTTCCTGATCGCTTTGCCAGCGCCGCCCAGTTGGCGCGAAGGGTCGCGAGGTCGATCGTGAGCCGGCCCCCGGCGGCGCGGGATTGGAGCGTCGGGGTGGAGGGCCTGCTGTTGGAGCGCATGCGTAGAAATTAGCGGATTTCCGTGAATGCGTCGCCCGCGTGGCGCTGCTGTGACAGCTTTGCAATGGCGGCCGACAAAAATGCGCCACCGGTCTCGAATCCGTTTGGCGGTCGGTGTCGACGGGCGAATACTTTGTACTGGCATGATTCGCCGGGACTCGGCAGCAGGCCTTCGATGCAGAAACAGCCGGTCTCGACGGCGTTTTTTCGTGAACCTGGGAGGAGAATGAACGGATAGCTGCATCCGAAGGAGAGCTCATGTCTCGGCCGCTGACAATCGCAATGACCTTGGTGATCGTCCTGGTGGGTTGCGCAGCGTGGGGTGTGAGCATCCGGGCGGAAGACCGCACCGCGGCGCAGGACCGAGCCCTGCAGGAGCGTGCATTGCAGGAAGAGCGTGGTGCCTGGTTCCGCTCCCTCAAGCAGCCGGTCACCGGGATGTCCTGCTGCGATGTCAGCGACTGCCGGCGCACCGAGGCGGACTGGCGCGGCGGGCAATGGTGGGCGGTCGTCGAAAACAACTGGACGCCCATCCCAAGGGAAAAGCAGCTCGACAAGCTTTCGATCGACGGCGACGCCTATGTATGCGCCGGCCCGCGCGGCACGATCTACTGCTTCGTTCCCCCGTCGATGGCGATGTGAGAGCCTACTCGTACCGCTCCGGCAGCGACGAGCTCTGGGCGAGATTGGAGAAGCGGGTAACGCTGTCCTCGAACTGCAACTCCACTGTGCCCGTCGGCCCGTGGCGCTGCTTGCCGATGATGATCTCGGCGCGGCCCGCGACAGCGTCCATCTCTGCCATCCACTTGTAGAACTCCTCCGTCCCTTCCTTTGGTTTCCGGTTCTTGAGGTAGTATTCCTCGCGGAACACGAACATCACGACATCCGCATCCTGTTCGATCGAACCGGATTCCCGGAGATCGGATAGCTGCGGCCGCTTGTCGTCGCGATTCTCCACCTGTCGCGAAAGCTGCGACAGGGCGAGGATCGGAACGTTCAGCTCCTTCGCAAGCGCCTTGAGGCTGGTGGTGATTTCCGTAACCTCCTGCACACGGCCTTCCGCCGCCCGCCGCGTCGAACCGGAAAGAAGCTGGATGTAGTCGATCACCAGAAGGTCGAGCCCGCGCTGGCGCTTCAGTCGCCGGGCGCGTGCCGCGAGCTGGGCAACCGAAAGGCCACCGGTCTGGTCGATATAGAGCGGGATTCGCTGCATTTCCTGCGCCGCCGCCACGATGCGTGCGAACTGGTCCTCGTCGATGGCGCCGCGCCGGATATCGGACGAAGGGACCATCGTCTGCTCCGAGACGATGCGGGTCGCGAGCTGCTCCGACGACATCTCGAGCGAGAAGAAGCCGACGATCCCGCCGTCCACTGTCTTGATCGTCCCGTCCGGCTGCACTTCGCCGCGCCATGCGCGGGCGACGTTGAAGGCGATGTTCGTGGCCAGCGCCGTCTTGCCCATTCCGGGCCGCCCCGCGAGCACGATGAGGTCGGAAGGCTGAAGCCCGCCGAGCCGCCGGTCGAGATCGTCGAGCCCGGTGGCCAGACCGGAAAGATGCCCGTCCCGCTTATAGGCGGCGCTCGCCATGTCGATGGCGTTCTTCAGCGCCTCCTCAAAGCCGTGGAAGCCCGTGTCGTAGCGTCCGGTCTCGGCCAGCTCGAAGAGCCGCCGCTCGGCGTCCTCGATCTGCGCCCGCGGCGGCATATCGACCGGGGCATCGAAAGCGATGTTGACCATGTCCTCGCCGATGAGGATGAGAGCGCGCCGGAGCGCGAGGTCGTAGATTGCCCGGCCGTAGTCCTCCGCGTTGATGATGGTCGTCGCCTCGGCGGCGAGCCGCGCGAGGTACTGCGCCACGGTGAAGTCGGCGATCTTCACGTCGGCGGGCAGGAATGTCTTCAGTGTGATCGGCGTCGCCGCCTTGCCGGAGCGAATGATCTCGCCCATCACCTCGTAGATCCGGCGATGGATCGGCTCGTAGAAATGCACCGGCTCGAGGAAGTCGGAGACGCGATAGAACGCATCGTTGTTCACGAGCATCGCGCCGAGCAGCGCCTGCTCCGCCTCTATATTGTGCGGTGCCAGCCGGATGGCTTCGGATTTCTCCTCGAATTTGCGTGCCGGCAGATTCATGCCCAGTCCCCAAAGAGGGTCATCGTCTACAGCAGCCATGCGCCGCCGCGCACGCCCGCACCGCTCTGCTCAACAGGAATCGCATAATCAACAGAGCGGCGAAAAAAACCCGCCGCGGCTTTCATGCCGCACCCCGCGAATCGGTGCGCGAATCGCTTCGACTGTGGAATACTACTAATAGACGGCCGGATTTTACTCGGCCGCAATGCGGCTCTGTGCCGCCGCCGCATCGTCATGGATGTAGTCGCGCGTCAGCGGCACGACGTCGACCTTCTTTGCCAGCTGGAGCTGGAAGTTGCAGAGCCCGCCGACCCGGAAGCTCATCTCGCTTCCCTGGAGATAGAACTCCCACATTCGGCAGAACCGCTCGCCCATCTTCGCCGCCACCTCCGCGCGCCGCGCCTGGAAATTCCGGTCCCATTCCCTGAGCGTTTTTGCGTAATGGAGGCGAAGCACTTCGAGATCGGTGAGCCAGAGTCCCTCCTTCTCGATCACGGGCGCAAGCTCCGACAGCGTCGGGAGGTAGCCGCCCGGGAAGATGTACTTCAGAATCCATTCGTTGGTCGGACCCGGCTCGGTCATCTTGGCGATGGTGTGGATGAGCGCGATGCCGTTTTCCTTCAGCAGCCGCTTTATTTGCGCGAAGAACTCGCGGAAATGCGGCCGACCGACATGCTCGAACATGCCGACCGACACAATGCGGTCGTATCGATCCGTGTCGAGCCGGTAGTCGAGCAGCTTGAACTTCACGCGATCCGAGAGGCCGGCTTCCTCGGCGCGGCGGATCGACGTTTCGTACTGGTCCGTCGACAGCGTGAGGCCGGTAACGTGGACGCCATGCTCGCGGGCCAGATGCAGCGCCATGCCGCCCCAGCCGGAACCGATGTCGAGCACCGTCATTCCCGGCTCAAGCAGGAGCTTCTTCGCGATGTGCCGCTTCTTGTCGAGCTGTGCCCGATCGAGGGAAGTCGTCCCGTCGCGCCAATATGCGCACGAGTACTGCATGTCCTTGTCGAGGAACAACTCGTAGAGGTCGTGCGAGATGTCGTAATGCGCCTCGATGTTCTTCTGCGCCTTGCCGAGAGGATTGAAGGCCTTGCCCGCCTTCGCGATCGCGCGGATCCGCCGGAACGCAGCGGCCATGGCGGTGCTCGACGACGCCATGTCCTGGGAGACCATCCCGACTTCGAGGAACTCGCGGAGCGTGCCCTGTTCCAGCGTCCACGCGCAGTCCATGTAACCTTCGCCCGTGTAGAGACTCGGGTTGAGCGCGACCCGCCATTTGAAATTGGAGTCGTGGAGGCGGATCGTAACCGCTGGCTTGGCGCCCGGTTTGCCGAAGGTGTGCGGCTTGCCGTCGACATCGACGATCGTAAGCTGGCCGTGTTGGATCAGCCGTTTCAGGACCACGTCCAGCGGGAAAAGGGACATGCTTGCGCTCCGGTCAGACGCGCAATTTTACGCCGGCCGGGCGGTCAAACAAGGCGTGGGCAGGCTGTTTCTCATCCCGCAATCGGACCGACAGCTTCCCTCCCCGCAGCGCATGGGAGGAGTCCGCGTACCTACTCGTCCTCTGCCGGCTTCTCCTCGGCGAGCGCCTCGGTCTGCTCGAAGAAGCGCTCGTCGCGCAAGGCTTCCTCCTCGGCGGCCGCCTCGCCGGTGACGATCGGCTCCGGCCCCTCGCGCACGGTGAGGTCCTCGCCGCGCGCCTGTCGCTCGGCCTCGTCCGGGCTGCGCGCGACATTGACGGTGATCGACACGCTCACCTCGGGATGCAGGGCGACACTCACCTTGTGAAGGCCGATCGTCTTGATCGGCTGGTTGAGATCGACCTGATTGCGGTTGATGGAAAAACCGCCCTCGGTCATCGCGGTCGCGAGATCGCGCGTCGTTACCGATCCGTAGAGCTGGCCGGTCTCGCCCGCCTGGCGGATGACGACGAAGGTCTGGCCGTCGAGCTTGGCGGCCACCTGATCGGCCTCCTGCTTGCGCTCGAGGTTCCGCGCTTCGAGCTGCGCGCGCTGGCTTTCGAAGCGTTTGCGGTTGGCTTCCGTTGCGCGGAGCGCCTTGCCCTGAGGCAGGAGATAGTTGCGGGCATATCCGTCGCGCACGCGCACGACGTCTCCCATCTGTCCGACCCGCGCGATCCGTTCGAGCAGAATGACTTCCATCGCGCCGCTCCCCTTACCGGATCACATATGGCAGCAGGCCGAGGAACCGGGCGCGTTTGATCGCCCGCGCGAGCGCCCGCTGGTTCTTGGCCGAAACGGCTGTAATGCGCGACGGCACGATCTTTCCGCGCTCCGAAATGTAGCGCTGCAAGAGGCGCACGTCCTTGTAGTCGATCTTCGGCGCATCGGCGCCGGAGAAGGGATCGCTCTTGCGGCGACGGAAGAAGGGCCGCCTGGCGGGCAACTGGCTGATCTCGGCCATCACTCAACGCTCCCTTCGGGCTCGGCGGCCTCGACCGCTTCCTCGCGCCGTGGCGGACGGTCGCGGTCGCGCCCGCCGCGGAACCCGCCGCCGAATCCGCCACGCCCACCGAACCCGCCCGGACGCTCGTCGCGCTCGCGGTCGCGGTCGCGCTTCTGCATCATCGCGGACGGCTCGGTCTCGTGCTCGTCCACCCGCAGCGTGAGGAACCGGATGACGTCCTCGTTGATGCGCATCTGCCGCTCCATCTCCGCGACTGCCGCCGCCGGCGCGTCGATGTTCATCAGCGTGTAATGCGCTTTCCGGTTCTTCTTGATCCGGTAGGCGGTCGATTTCAGGCCCCAGGATTCGACCTTGCCGACCGTACCGCCACCCTGGGCGATCACATTCTTGAACTGTTCGACCAGAGCCTCGACCTGTTGGCTCGACACATCCTGCCGGGCCAGGAAAACGTGCTCGTAGAGAGGCATTGCCTTTCCTTCTGTTGCTGCCGGCGCAAAGCCTCACCGAAGCCCTTGGAAAGGCGTTTCGGCTCTACTTCGAGAGCGGAGACACCGGAAGACGGACCCCTTGGTCCTGCGGCTCTCGCCGCCTTCCGTTCAGCCTCCGGCCGGCGTTCGATCTTCGAACGGCGGCGGTTATAGAGGAAAGGCCGGGAAATGCAACCGTTGCCTATGAATGGCTCCGGATGAAGGCCTCCATCGGCCGGGAGAAGGACTCGTCTCCCGTGTTCAGGCACTGGATCGTGGAGATGTGGTTGTGCCCCTCGACGATCTCCAGCGCCGGAGCCTCTCCGAAAGCGCGGGCAATATTTGCGAACATTTCGCCGTTCTGCACGTGGATGTGTACCGGCTCCCGTTCGGCATAGGCCATGAAAACGGGGAGCTTCGGCACGTCGATATTCATCGCCACGGACTGCTCGCGATAGCGCGACTTGTCGGTGCCAAAATAGCCGTGATCGAAGTCGGTCGGGTCGCTTTCCGCGAAGGCCCCCTTCGCCGCCATCGTCTCCAGCTCCACATCGTACACCCCGCCGAGCAGGAGCAAACCGGCAAGCCCCGCGCCGCCGGCAGGTTGAAACCGTTTGCGCAGGCCGTAGTCGGCCGCGATCTGCGCGCCCGCCGAATGCCCGCCGAGAAAAATACGGTCCGTGTTGCCGCCATACTCGGCAATGTGTCCGCGGACCCAGTTCATTGCGGCCGCGGCGTCCTCCGTGCACGCGGGCCACTTCGCCTCGGGCGCAAGCCGGTAGCTCGGGGCCACGGTGACGATGCCGGCGCGCGCGAAGCAGTAGCCGACATTCTCCATGTCGATCTTGTCGCCGACATGCCAGGCGCCACCGTGGAAAAATACGAGAACCGGCGCTTTCCCCGCACCCTTCGCCGGTGCATAGACGTCGAGCACGTTCCGCTCATGCGGCCCATATCTGAGATCGGAGGTCACCGTCACGCCGTCCTTGGGCTGCTTCGCCAGGATGGGTGCATAAAGCTCGAACACCGGCGGCGGGTTGATCGCCCGCCCGAGCGACCGGATCTTTGCCACCATTTCTTCTGTCAGGCTCATCGGTAACCTCCGCTTGCACGCCCTGCGAGCGACCCGGCGCAATCTTTCCCCACCGCCGCGAACGCCTGTCAAGCGAAGGCCGGCCGGTCTTGACTTCGGCCCGCAAGTCCGGAATTGAGCGGCACCCGCCCGTTTGTCGGCATAGTGAACAGCTTGACCGTCGCACTCATCTTTCCCGGACAGGGCAGCCAGTCGGTCGGTATGGGCAAGGCCCTTGCCGATGTCTTCCCCGCATCCCGCGCCGTGTTTGCCGAGGTCGACGACGCACTCGGCGAGAAATTGTCGTCGACGATGTGGGAAGGCCCCGCCGACACGCTGACTCTGACGCGCAACGCACAGCCCGCGTTGATGGCGGTGAGCATCGCGGCGCTGAGCGCGCTGAAAGCAAGCGGCGCGAAGATCGAGGGAAATGTCGCCTGGGTCGCCGGACACTCGCTCGGCGAATATTCGGCGCTCGCTGCGGCAGGCTCGTTTACCGTCGGAGAGGCGGCGCGGCTTCTTCGCATTCGCGGCGATGCAATGCAGGCGGCGGTGCCGCTTGGCGAAGGCGCGATGGCGGCGATCGTCGGACTCGACTTCGACGGCGTGAAGGCTGTCGCCGACGCGGCGGCCGACGGTCAGGTCTGCTCGGTCGCCAACGACAACGGCGCCGGGCAGGTCGTCGTCTCGGGCCACAAGGCAGCCGTCGAGCGCGCTATTGCGCTCGCACAGGAGAGGGGAGCGAAGCGCGCGATCCTTTTGCCTGTGAGCGCGCCGTTCCATTGCGAGCTGATGAAACCGGCTGCCGAAGCGATGGCGGCGGCCTTGGCAAAAACGCCGCCTCGCGCGCCCGCAATTCCGCTCGTCGCCAATATCTCGGCGGCGCCCGTCACCGATGCCGAAGAGATACGCCGGGGCCTCGTCGAACAGGTGACCGGCGTCGTGCGGTGGCGGGAGTCGGTTGCCTGGCTGGCTGCCAATGGCGTGGACTGCTTTATTGAGGTCGGCGCGGGGAAGGTGCTGAGCGGCCTCGTCAGGCGGATCGCGCCGCAGGCCGCGACCCTCGCGGTGGGCGCGCCGGACGACATTCCGGCCGCGCTCGACCGGTTGCGCTGAGGGGGGAGAGGGAGAGGGACATGTTCGACCTCACTGGCAGGATCGCGCTCGTTACGGGCGCGAGCGGCAGCATCGGCGGCGCCATCGCCGCAGCGCTCTACGATCAGGGGGCGACCGTCGTCGCTTCGGGAACGAAGAAGGACGCGCTCGACGCGCTTGCGCACAGGCTCGGCGATCGCTGCAAGGTCATGCCGTGCGACCTCGCCACGGCCGAGGAGGTCGAGAAACTCATCCCCGGGATCGAGGAGAAGGTCGGCGAGGTGGATATCCTCGTCAACAACGCCGGCCTGACCCGCGACATGCTCTTCGTCCGTATCTCGGACGAGGACTGGCGGCGGGTGCTCGACGTGAATCTGACCGCGGCGTTCCGTCTCTCTCGCGCCGCCGTCCGCAACATGATGCGCAAGCGCTTCGGCCGCATTGTCAACATAACGTCGGTCGTCGCCTTCACCGGCAATCCGGGGCAGGGCAATTACGCCGCCTCCAAGGCCGGGCTCGTTGGCATGACCAAGGCGCTGGCGCAGGAAGTCGCAAGCCGCAGCGTTACCGTGAATTGCATCGCGCCCGGCTTCGTCGAATCGGCGATGACGAACGCGCTGAACGAGAAGCAACGGTCGGCGATCCTTGAGCGCGTCCCCGCAAGGCGGCTTGGCCTGCCGGCGGAGGTGGCCGCGGCAGCGGTGTTCCTGGCAAGCGACGAGGCCGCCTACGTGACCGGACAGACGATCCACGTCAACGGCGGTATGGCAATGATATGAAAGGCAGAATCCGGATTTCCCCCTTGCCGGGGCACGCCCTCCGGGGGCCCCGGCCCGGTGCTGGTCAAGGTTTGGAAACTGTGTTACGACCCGCCCTTACGCATGGTTGCGGCGCTCCGTGCCGCGCGGTCGACGCCTGCGGTGACGACGAGCCTGTTTCGCGCGGCAGCTTCCTCAGGGTTCGAATGCAGCCGACGGTGACCGCCCCGCGGGACGGGCTTTCGAATGCTCGGCTTTAACATCGAGGTTTTGGGAAATGAGCGATATCGCGGTTCGGGTGAAGAAGATTGTTGTGGAGCACCTCGGCGTCGAGCCGGACAAGGTTACGGAGAGTGCAAGCTTCATAGACGATCTCGGGGCGGACAGCCTGGATACCGTGGAACTGGTCATGGCCTTCGAGGAAGAGTTCGGCGTCGAGATCCCCGACGACGCGGCGGAAACGATTCTCACCGTCGGAGACGCCATCAACTTTCTCCAGAAAAGCGCCGCCGCCTGACCCCGTCGGGATCGACATGAGCCGGCGCGCCGGTCCACGGCCGCCGGGATCGTTTGCATGAGACGGGTCGTCGTCACGGGAATGGGAATGGTGACGCCGGTTGGCTGCGGCGTCGAAGCAAGCTGGAGCAACCTGCTTGCGGGACAGAGCGGCGCTGTCCGCGTCTCCGATTTCGACGTTTCCGACCTTGCCTGCCAGATCGCTTGTCAGATCCCGCGCGGACCCCGCTCCGAGGGCAAGTTCAATCCCGACGATTGGATGGAGCCGCACGAGCAGCGCAAGGTCGACCGCTTCATCGTCTACGCCATGGCGGCTGCCGACGAGGCGATCGCCGATTCCGGCTGGAGGCCGAAATCGGAGGAGGAGCGTGCACGGACGGGTGTGCTCATCGGTTCCGGTATTGGCGGGCTCGGCAGCATCTACGAGACGTCGGTCACCCTGCATGAAAGGGGACCCCGCCGTGTCAGCCCGTTCTTTATCCCTGGCGCGCTCATCAATCTGGCCTCGGGTCAGGTGTCGATTCGCCACGGTTTGAAGGGCCCGAATTCCGCGGTCGTGACCGCTTGCTCGACCGGCGCACATGCCATCGGGGACGCCAGTCGCCTTATCGCCTTTGGCGACGCCGAGGTGATGGTCGCCGGTGGCGCCGAATCGCCGGTGACACGTATCGCAATCGCCGGCTTCGCCGCCTCGCGCGCACTCTCGACGCACTTCAACGATCGGCCGACGCAGGCGTCCCGCCCGTACGATCGCGACCGCGACGGGTTCGTGATCGGCGAGGGCGCGGGCGTGGTCGTGCTTGAAGAACGCGAGCACGCGATGGCCCGCGGCGCGCGAATCTATGGCGAGGTCGTCGGCTACGGTCTTTCCGGCGACGCCTATCACATCACCGCCCCGGAGCCGGCGGGCGACGGCGCCTACCGCTGCATGAAGGCGGCGCTCGACCGCGCAGGCCTGTCCGCGTCGGACGTCGACTACATCAACGCGCATGGCACCTCGACGCCGCTCGGCGACGAGATCGAACTGCGCGCGGTGGAACGTCTGGCAGGGAACGCCGCTGGCAAGATTGCAATGTCGTCGACCAAGTCGGCGACGGGTCATCTGCTCGGCGCGGCCGGAGCGATTGAGGCAATTTTCTCGCTGCTTGCCATCCGCGACGGCAGGATTCCGCCCACGCTCAATCTCCAGAATCCGTCGGTCGACACGCAAATCGACCTCATGCCGCTCAAGGCAGGCACGAAGCGGGTGGACGTGGCCCTCTCCAATTCGTTCGGCTTCGGCGGCACCAACGCGTCGCTGGTCTTCCGTCGCCACGACGCTTAACCACAGGTAGCAGGAGCGATCGGGCTACCTTCCGCCATATTCAGTGCTAATGTGCCGCTGGGGCGGCGTTTCGAGGCTCGGAAATAGCACGGATGGACCGGCGTAATCGGAACGCTTCGGGCATCGCTTTGGACTACGACGAGATCCGCCATGGCGGCCGCGGGCGCATAAGCCCTCGCAGCGCCGGCGAGTTCCTTCAGCCCGAGCGTGTTCCAGGGCCGCCGCCGCGCACCCGCAAGGTTCGCCATCCGCTCGTGGCGGTGATGAACTTCCTGCTGACCGTCGCCATCATCGGCCTGGTCGGCACGGGTGCGGCCGCGATCTATGCCAAGATCCAGTTCAGCCGCCCCGGCGCGCTGGAAGAACCGCGCTCCGTCATCATCGCCGAGGGAAGCAGCGCCGCCACGGTCGCCGAATTGCTTCAGCGCCACGGCATCATTTCCAACGGCTGGGTGTTCCGCGCCGGCGTGCGCCTCGCCGGTCAGGGCCACAACCTCAAGGCCGGCGAATACCTGATTCCCGCGCATGCCAGCATGCAGTCCATCATGGAAGCGATGGTATCGGGCAAATCGATACTCTACTCGGTGACGCTGCCGGAGGGTCTTACCAGCCAGCAGATCGTCGACCGGCTGAATGCCGACGAGACACTCGTCGGCGAGATCGCCGACATTCCGCCCGAAGGCAGCCTGCTTCCCGACACGTACAAATACACGCGTGGCGACACGCGCCAGAGCATCGTCAACCGCATGCGCCGCGAACGCGATCGGGTGCTGGCGGAGGTCTGGAGCCGCCGCGTCGAGGGCCTTCCGATTTCCACGCCCGAGGAACTGGTGATCCTCGCTTCGATCGTCGAGAAAGAGACGGCTATTTCCGATGAGCGGAGCCGAGTGGCGGCGGTCTTCATCAACCGCCTGAACCGCAAGATGCGGCTCCAGTCCGACCCGACGGTGATCTACGGAATCTACGGCGGCAAGGGCAAGCCCGCCGACCGGCCGATTACGCGCGCAGACCTCGAACAGCTCAACGCTTACAACACCTACAAGATTGACGGATTGCCGCCCGGTCCGATTGCCAATCCCGGCCGAGCCTCGCTTGAGGCCGTCGCCAACCCTTCGCGAACCGCCGATCTCTATTTCGTCGCCGATGGCACCGGCGGACATGCCTTTGCCGAGACCTACGAGGAGCATCGGCGCAACGTCGCACGCTGGCGCTCGATCGAGGCAAAGCGCCGGCAGGCCGAATCGAGCGCAACCGCGACAGCGGCAACGGCAAGCCCGGGTCCCGGCGTGCTGGCAGACGAGGCCGCCGAGGCCGACGCGGCAGCGGCTGCCGCGGGGACACCCGCGGCCCCGGACGGAAATTCGGATTCAGGGACCGGCGAGCCCTCTGCCGCAAAACCCTGAGCCGACGATCCTTGAGGCACCGGACCTTCCGCCCTAAGGTCGCGCTCACAGTCGTCTCGCGCGATTCGTGAGCCGTCCGCATGACCGCCCGTTCGCCCTCGCTGCGCAGCATGACCGGATTCGCCCGCACCGAAGGCGCCGCCAATGGCGCCCGTTGGAGCTGGGAATTGAAGAGCGTCAACGGCAAGGGGCTGGACATCCGCTTCCGCCTCCCGCCTGGCTATGACGACCTCGAGCTGCCCGCGCGCGAGCGCGCCGCGCGGGTTCTCACCCGCGGCAATGTTCAGGCGACTCTGACGCTTCAGATGGAATCGTCCACTCCGCGGGTAACGCTCAACGAAGCGCTCCTCGACGAAATACTCGAGGCCGCCCGGCGCGTGAGCGAGCGGCTGGGCACCTCTCTGCCCGCGGCCGACGCAATTCTCGGAATCCGCGGCGTCCTCGAGGTGACCGAAGGCGAGCTGGGAGAAGCCGAGCGCGCCGAACTGATCGGGAGGCTCCTCGATACCTTCGACCTTACCCTGGAGGCGCTGGTCGTGGCGCGGGCCCGCGAGGGGGCGGCGCTCGGCGCCGTCCTCGCCCAGCGGCTCGATGCCATCGAAAGCCTCACGGCGGCTGCCGAGTCCTCGCCGGCCAGGACCCCTGAATCGATCGCTGCACGGCTCGCCGAGCAGATCGCGTCATTGCTGGAAGCTGCGCCGGCGCTCGATGCCGCCCGCCTTCATCAGGAGGCGGCGTTGCTGGCGACCCGCGCCGACATCCGCGAGGAGATCGACCGGCTGACCGCGCACGTCGCGGCGGCGCGAACCTATCTCGCCCAAGGAAGCCCGATCGGCCGCCAGCTCGATTTCCTCGCGCAGGAATTCAACCGGGAAGCCAACACGCTGTGCGCCAAGTCGAACGATCGCGCGCTTACCGCCATCGGGCTCGAACTCAAGCTCGCCGTCGATCAGCTCCGCGAGCAGGTGCAAAACCTTGAGTGACGCGGCGGCGCTCCCGGCACCAGTGCGGCGCGGGCTGATGCTCGTTCTTTCCTCGCCCTCCGGCGCGGGCAAATCGACCATCGCGCGCCTGCTGCTTGAGCTGGAAAAGGACCTCGATCTGTCGATCTCGGTCACCACGCGCCCGCGCCGGCCGAGCGAGGTCGACGGCGTTCACTATCGCTTCATCGACGCCGAGCGCTTCGCGGCCATGCGCGATCGCGGCGAGCTGCTGGAATGGGCAGAGGTGCACGGCAATTTCTACGCCACACCCCGAAAGCCGGTAGAGGAAGCGCTCGCCCGCGGGCGCGACATGCTCTTCGACATCGACTGGCAGGGAACCCGCCAGATCGCGAAAGCCATGCCGGACGACGTTGCGCGCGTTTTCCTCCTGCCCCCGACGATGGCGGAGCTCAAGGCGCGGCTTGAGCGCCGCGCGGAGGACCGCGCCGATGTGATCGCCCGCCGGCTGGCGAATGCGCGCGAGGAGATCGCGCATTGGCAGGAATACGACTATGTCGTCGTCAACGAGGACCTTCAGCGCTCGCTCGCCGCGGTACGCGCGATCCTGGCTGCCGAACGCCTGCGCCGCACGCGTCAGCTCTCTCTCGAAGCTTTTGTCAAATCCCTTCTCGCCGAAGGGACACAACGCTGCTAGTCCTTCCCGGCCCGCCGCAATGCATTCGCAAGCGCGACGAACCCCGCGACATCGACCTCCTCTGCACGGCCCGTTTCGGCGATTCCCGCCTCCGCCAGAAGCTTCGTCGGATCGACACCGAGGGAACGCAGCGACTGCCGCAGCATCTTGCGGCGCTGGCCGAACGCGGCGGCTGTCACCCGCTCCACGTCTTCCCGTCGCGCCGGGAGCGGTTGCGGGCGCGGCACAAGCTGCACGACGGCCGACGTCACCTTGGGCGGCGGCGTGAAAGCCGCACGGTTCACCTCGAACAGAATCCGCGCCTCGGTCCGCCAGCCGGCGAGAACCGACAGCCGGCCGTACGCGTCGTCGCCGGGCTTCGCCACGATCCGCTCCGCCACTTCCCGCTGAAACATCAGCGTCATCGACTCGTAGAAGGGCGGCCACGGCTCCGCCGCGAGCCATCCCGTGAGCAGCGGCGTTGCGATGTTGTAGGGAAGGTTGGCGACAATGCGCGTGCGCCCGCTCGCAAGCCGCGCCATGTCGACGTTGAGCGCGTCGCCGGCCACGATTTCGAGCCGGCCGGGGTAGCGCGCGCCAATCTCGGAAAGCGCCGCCTGGCAGCGCTCGTCCCGCTCGATCGCGACGACTCTTGCCGCGCCTTCCAGAAGCAATGCGCGCGTCAGCCCGCCCGGGCCGGCGCCGATCTCGATCGCGGTGACGCCCGCGAGCGGACCCGCCGCGCGCGCGATCCGGCGGGTGAGGTTGAGATCGAGCAGGAAATTCTGACCGAGCGACTTGCGGGCGGCGAGACCGTGGCGCGCGATGACCTCCCGGAGCGGCGGCAAGCCGTCCGGCGTGCTCACGCCGCCGCCTCGTTGGCGGCAAGCCGGGCGGCAAGCCGCAACGCAGCGGCGAGGCTTGTCGGATCGGCCTTTCCGGTGCCCGCAATGTCCAGCGCTGTTCCGTGATCCGGCGAGCTGCGAACGAAGGGCAGCCCCAGTGTGAGATTGACCGCCTCGGCGAATGCGAGCGTCTTTACCGGGATAAGCGCCTGATCGTGATACATGCAGAGCGCTGTGTCGAAGGTCGCCCGCGCGGCGGGATGAAACATGGTGTCGGCGGGCAGGGGGCCGCGCGCGTCGATCCCCTGGCTACGGAGCGCCTCTACCGCCGGCCGCACGATCGTGTTGTCCTCGTTTCCCATCGCGCCGCCTTCTCCCGCGTGCGGGTTGAGTGCCGCCACCGCGATCCGCGGCCGCGCGATCGCGAACCGCCGGCGAAGATCGTGCACGACGACGCGGGCCGTCTCCGCGATCAGCGCGGTCGTCAGCGTGCGTGCCACTTCGGCAAGCGCGATGTGAATGGTCACCGGCACCGTGCGCAGCTCCGGCGCCGCAAGCATCATTACCGGCCGCACCGGGCCGGCGCCCCAGGTCTCGGCAAGCGCGCCGAGAAACTCGGTGTGCCCAGGGTGCTGGAATCCCGCATCGTAGAGTGCCCGCTTGTTGATAGGATTGGTAACGATCGCCAATGCGGACCCGTCCCGCACATGACCGACGCCGCGCGCGATCGCCTCGATCACTGCGCGCCCGTTGGCGCTGTTGAGCTGCCCTGCTTTCGCCGCCGCACGCGCCTCGAGCGGCACGACGGGCAGCGCATGGCCGAAACAGGCTTCCGCTTCCGCCGGCGTCACGGTCTCGATCGGGATCTTCAGCCCGAGGTCTCCCGCCCGTCCGCGAAGGACGTCGGGGTCCGCGAGGCAATAGAACGCCGGCACTTGAAGCCGTTCCCGGTCGCGCCAGACGCCGAGCGTGACGTCCGGGCCGATCCCCGCGGGTTCCCCCATTGTGAGGACAAGGCAGCGAGGGGAGGTCATCCCTCACCGATACTCGATCACGGCCTTGTCTTTCAATTCCTGAAGGTACTGCTTGGCGACCTCTCCGCCCGCCTTCTGGGCAAGCTTGAACTCGACTGCGGCCCGCGCCTGCGACTCGCTTTGCAGATCGCGCTTCGAGCACACCGCCACGAGCTCGACGCCACTCTCGGTCGCGTTCGGCGCGGTGGCTTTGCCGACCGGCGTCTTCTTGATGGCTTCGCCGACCGGGCCGGTCAGTTCGCTCGTGCTGCGGCGGCCCATGTCGCGCACCGCAACGTCGCGAAGCCCCTTGGCCTGCTCGACCGCCTTCTCGCACCCCGCAAAGCGCAGACGGAACGACTCCGCCTCCCGCTTCCGCTGCGCGACATAGCCGGAGGACGACCCCTTCGGCACCACGAATATGATCTGCTTTAGAATGTATTCGGAAGTGGTGATCTGCTTCTTGCCTTCTGCTTCCAGCTCCGCCGCGACGTCCTTTGAGCTGATCTGCGAGGCGCGCGCCATCCGCTGCTGCACCAGCGAATACCAGATTATCTGTGCCCGCAGCCGGCTCTTGAGCGTCTTCGGATTCACGCCCTGCTGCGTAAGCGCTTGGTTGAACTGGGACGGCGAAAGCTTGACCTGCTTGGCGATGTCGTTATAGGCGTTCTCAACCGCCACTTCCGGCACCGCGACTCCGCGCTGCTTCCCCTCGTAGAGCATCAGCGCTTCCTCGATCAGTTCTTCCGTGGCAGCTTTGGTTCCACCCTTCTCATTGGCGAGCGCCTTGAGACGGGCGCGCTGGCTGATGTCGTAGCTCGTGATGGGGATCCCGTTGGCGACCACCTTGATCGCGGTCTGCGCCGCCACAGGTACGGCCTGAAGGCACCCGGCAAAGGCGATGGCTACGGCGAGGAAGACTGGGATTGCGCGCATGGTCGTCCCGGCGAATCTGGGGCGGCACCCCACACTTCTTTGCGCGATGGTGCTGAAAAATCAGGCGAAAGCAAGGTTGATCAGTTGATCGGGGAATTCCGGCCGGTAACGAAGGTCGACGCGCCCAGTGTGCGCAACTCGACACGGACCCAGACCTCCCGGTTGGGCACGACGTCGCTGTAGTCCGCCTGGGTAACGTTGTAGGCGACCGAAACAGAGAGGCAGTCGTCGTCATAGGCCAGACCGAAGCTGCGCCCGATCAGCGCCGCGTTCTGGATGTCGTAGGCGACCGCTCCGAACGCCCGCCAGTTCTCTTCGAATGTCGTCGAGGCCGCTCCGCGGATGACATAGGCGTTCGTCAACATGTTGGAATCGGTATCCGGCCGCACGCCGCGAATGAAAACGAGGCTGGTGGAAGCCGTGATCGGTCCGATGGGGCCTGCCGCCTCGAGCTCTCCGCGATTGAGCAGGAAGCTCGACTCGTCGAACCGTCCGCGCGCTGTGACGCTGTGCCCGCTGGGGCCGATCAGCGACACCCGCGAAACGATGTCGGACCACTTGGTTTCCAGGCCGGAACCGGGTCCGATGCCGGTAAGGTCCGTGACCGCGAACGAATTGAGGCCGGCAAGGTGGATGGATTCGCCGATCAGGGCGTCGATCGTCATCCCTGCCGCGAAGGTGCCGGTGTATTGCAGTCCGATATTGAGACGCGAGCCGCCCTCGATCCGGTCCCAGCCGGAGAACTTGTCCCACTCAAAGAGCGACGAGTCGTCGAACACCAGGCTCTGTGCGTCGTTGTTGGGCAGTACGCCCGCCCAGGTCTCGCTCGGCCGAACGATGAGCTGCGCCCGCGGCGCAACGACGTGCGCCGACCCGCCATTGGTGAGAAGCCACGGCCACGTCCAGTCGAGACCGATCGCCCCCATGCCGCGACCGACGCTGCTGGCCGACGTCATCATGCTGATGAGAATGTCGTTGGCATAGGTGGAATTGAGGAGCAATGCGTCCCCACGCACATAGCCGAACGGCGTGAAGACCATGCCGCCCGGCCCTATGATCTGTCGTTCCCACTCCGCCTGCGCGCTGAAGCGGGCGAAATCGCCTGCGGGCCCGCGCGTCAGGTTTTCACCGACATCGTGCGAACCGTTGGCATTGAAATCGAGCCAGTCGCTGATCCGCCGGCTGAGATTGGTGACGTTCGATTGAACCCGGACTTCCCCGCCGAGGAACGACTGGTCGAACGTGTAGTCGTGATCCGCGACGGGGTAGACCACCGCCTGCCGGCCCTGCTCATAGCGGACGAACGAATCGGTCGGTGCCGGATGCGCAGGTGTGCGGTCTGTGAGCACCTGGAAATAGTAGGACCGCGCGTCGAAATAGTTCCGGTCGCTCATGCCCGTGAGAAAGAGCTGCGACACGGTGAAATCGGAATCCTTGTTGAGAACGGAATAGTGCCGTGTGAAGGTGCGGTCGCTGAGCAGCGTCGCGTCCCATCCTGTGGTCCATTGCCGATTGAGGTAGAACTCGCCGGTTGAGCGGATACCGCCGCGCGCCGGTTTCTGCGCATAGTGACCGCCAAACCCGTCGCCCGTCAGGAAGGCCGCGCTGTCCGCCTGGGTCGTTCCCGCCACCCTGATCGAGTATTGCCCGTTCGAAAGCCGGTGCCGCCACTCGAGCTCGCCGAGCACGCCCTGGCGCGACATGAGCCGCGGCGTGAATGTCACGTCGTAGTTGGGCGCCAGTGCGATGAAGTAGGGGGTGATGAGCTGTGCACCGAGCGCACCCGAATAGGCGACCGTCGGGACCAGGAAACCCGTGCGCCGCTTGACCGTCGAGTCCGGAGTCCAGAATACCGGGAGATAGGCGACGGGCACGCCGAGGAACTCCAGCGTGGCATCGTGGAAGACGATCTCGTGCCGCTTCTCGTCGACAATGACCGTGCCGGCGCGCACCTGCCACTTCGGCGGCCGGCCCGGCTTGCTGAGGCACGGCTCGCACGCGGTGTAGGAGCCCTGCGTGAAAACCGTGCGGTCCCCGGCGACGCGTTCGGCGCTCTCTGCCGCGAAGAACGTACGATCCACCGTCTCAAGCTGAAGCGATTCCACGAACGCGTCGCCGAAGTCGTCCGTGATGTCGATCGAAGCGGCCGTTGCGATTGAGCCCGACGGGTCGGCGATCCGAACGCTGCCCTGCGCGACCAGCCGCCCGCTGCGCCGGTTGTAGACGACTCGGTCGGCCGAGAGCACATAGCCCGTATAGTGGATCGTGACGTTGCCGACCGCGGAGACGAGGTTCTTGTTGTAGTCGTAAACGAGCCGGTCGGCTTCGAGCAGCATCTGCGCCGTACGGTTCTGGCGCGCGGAGGTGGATGCAGGCTGCAAAAACTCGAGAGGGCCAGCCACTACCGTTTCGACGAACCACTGCGGGATGAGCAGCAGCGCGCCGACGATGGCCAACCCCCGAACGATGCGGACCAGCCGATTTCTGCCCGGCGTCCGCGGCGGTTCCGACCCGCCGTTCATCCATCCTCCTGGCGCAGCAAAACGGTCATGCTGATGAGTATGGCTACGATCGCCGGCAGCCACGCCGCCAATGCCGGCGAGACCAAGCCTCCGAGCCCCAAATCCCTCGCCAATTCGTTCACAACATAAAGCACGAACCCTGCGATCACACCAGTTAAAATCATCCCGCCAAGCCCGGAAAACCGAGTGAATCGCAGGGTTACGGCACCCGCGATAAGAACCATCGCGAGCAGGAGAACCGGCCGCGACAACAGGAGATGGTATTGAAGTTTGAATCGCTGGGCGGGCAGGCCCGCAAGCTCCGCGAGCCGGATGAACCGCGGTAGTGACCAGAAAGACACGGTCTCTGTTGCGGCGAGGGCCTCCTGGGCCTGCGCCTGCGTCAGATAGGTATTCAGCTTGTAATCCCTGGTCCGGATTGGGCTTTTGCCTGCCCGCAACACCGTCGCATCCGAGAATTCCCAGGTATCGCCCTTGAGCTCGGCCAAAGGGGCATCGACCCGTTCCCGGAAGGTCCCGTCGTCGTTGAAAACGAAGGCTGAAGCTCCCGTGAGGCTGAGGCCGTTGTTGCGTGATTCGCTCGCCCTGATGATGGACTCTCCATCCCGGCCATCCTGGCGCAGCCACACCGGACCCCGCTGCGTCAGGGTCCCCGACGCGGTCCGCCCGAAGAGCGCGGCATCGAGCGAAAGGGATCGCTCGAACAGCGCGGCGGCGACCGGGTTGTACACGGTTGTGGCAAGAACTCCGATGAGTACGGCGATGACCGCCCCCGGCAGAAGAAACTGCCAGGCGGAGACGCCGGCCGCGCGCGCAATGACGAGTTCGAGCCGTCGGTTCGACATCACAAATGCGGCAATCGCGCCGAACAGAAGCGCGAACGGCAGCACCTGCTCCGAGAAGGCGGGTGTGCGCAGCGTCGTGAGCGCTGCGATCCGCAATGAGTCCACGTCCGGCAGATAGAGTGTTCGCCGCGCGAGGTCGACATAATTGACCGTCCAGATCAGCGCGACGCAAAGCAGAAACACCGCGAGCACGGTCTTCAGGAAGCGGAGCGCGAAATAGAAATCGAGCGTGCGACCGAATGTCATGACGTGGCCCTCGACATCACGCCCGGCCCGTCGAACGATCGATTCGCGCCGATATCGGCGCCGTCGCGACCTGATACCAGGCGACAAGCCAGCGCGGCAGACGTGGGCGCAGAACGCCGAACCCGATCGCGAGCGCGGTCGCTGCCGTGACGATCGGCAGGCCATAGAGGTAAGGCAGCCAGGCAGGGCTCGTTGACGCCATCCCGCCGAGGAGGAAGCCGAGGGCTCGCACGCCCGCGGCGGTCGCCACTGCAGCGCTGATCGCCGCTCCGCGCCCCTGGCGCGACGTTCGTGCCTGGCCCAGAAACGCAAGCGGCACCAGCGCGAGGACGAGTGCATAGAGCGGTGCGGTGAACCGGTCGTGCAGTTCGGCGCGGAAGCGCTCCGGATAGCGCTGGTAGAGTGGATCGTTCGGATCGGGATTCACGAGCTCGGCGGTCGGTCTCTCGGTCGGATTGTATGTAGCCTGGCCGCCCGATCTGGCCAGTTGCGAGAGGTCGAATGCATAGGACTGGAACTCGACGATCGAGATCGATCCGTCGCGCTTGTTTTCCCGCTGGATGACGCCGTCCTGCATGATGAGGAACGATCCCAGCGGATTGTCGAGCACCGCGCCGCGACGGGCCAGGTAGGAGACTGGCTGTTCCGGTTCGCGCTCGTCGGCGACGAAGATGCCGTCGAGCGATCCGTCTCGGCCGCGGCCCTTGACGTGAATAGTCAGGCCCTGCGTGAGCCCGACAAAAGTGCCTTCCCGAAGCACCGAGGTCACGATGTCGGAGTTGATCCGGGTCAGGAGGTCCCGCGTCATCTGTTGCGTCGTCGGCGCAACGTAGAGGCTGATGGCGGCGATTGCGAATGTCGCGATCGCGCCGAGCCAAAGCACGGGACGCACGACGATTCCTTGCGGCGCGCCGGAGGCATTGATGATGGCGAGCTCGGAATCGCCGTTCATCGTATTGAGCACGTAGAGGACGGCGATCAGAAGGGCGATGGGCGCGATCAGCATCACCAGCGTCGGAACGAGCAGGCCCGTCAGGCTGAGAAATGTGAGGATCGTCTGTCCGCGGGCCGTGACGAGGTCGAACTGCCGAAGCGCCTGACTGAGCCAGACCGTGGCGGTCAGGGCGGCCAGCGTCACCAGGAAGGATCCGAGCACCCGGCGGAAAATATAGCGTTCGAGCAGGTACATGGCGCTCCGGGTGTATCGGTTCGTTGCGATTATGAGCCGAACCGCGCGCGTCGGAAAGTCCGACCGTCGGCCGCGGCGGAGGAGGCCTATCGCCCGCCTCGCGGAAATACGATAAGGGAGCGCCCCCGGGGCCGCGCCCCCGCCTCCGCAATCCGTCTCGCCGAGCAGGAAATGGCCGACACACCGACCGTCACCTTCGTCAAGCCCGACGCCGCGCCTTCCGGCACCGTGGTGCTGTTCACCGACAATTCCCTTGCACTCACGCCGGCGGCGGAACGCCTCGGATTGGCTCGCGCGATCAAGCGCGCGGCCGCAGCCGCGGAATTCAGGGGCAAGGCCATGACGGTTCTGGATCTCCTTGCCCCCGAAAATCCGGCGGTCGCCCGTGTCGTGGTCGTTGGAATCGGGAAGCCTGCGGAGTTCAAGGAAGCCGATTGGCCCCGGCTTGGTGGCGCCGCGATGGGCGCGCTGAAGAAGGGCGAGTCCGCGACGATCCTGCTCGAGCAGCCGGGCAGCGACCCCGTCACAGCCGACAGCGCCGCCGCCTTCTGTCTTGGCGCCGTGCTCCGCGCCTACGCCTTCGACCGCTACAAGAAGCCCGAGGAGAACGGCGACCGGAAGAAGAAGCCGGGCACATTGTCCGTTGCGGTTCCGGATCCCGCCGCGGCGCGCAAGGCCTGGAACCGGGCGGCCGAGATCGCCGAGGGCGTGAACCTCGCCCGCGACCTCGTGAACGAGCCTGCGAACGTGATGGGCCCGGCCGAATATGCGGAGCGGGCCTTGGAATTGCGATCGCTCGGCGTCAGCGTCAGCGTGCTCGCCGAGAAGGAAATGAAGAAGCTGGGCATGGGCGCCCTTCTGGGGGTCGCCCAGGGATCGGTGCGCCCGCCGCGTATTGTCGTCCTTCAATGGAACGGCGGCCGCAAGGCCGACAAGCCGCTCGTCTTCGTCGGCAAGGGCGTCGTCTTCGACAGCGGCGGCATTTCCATCAAGCCGGCCAGCGGCATGGAGGATATGAAGGGCGACATGGCCGGTGCTGCGGCGGTGATTGGCCTGTTGCGCGCGCTGGCGGGTCGCAAGGCGCGGGTCAATGCCGTCGGCATCGTCGGCCTGGTCGAGAACATGCCGAGCGGCAATGCACAGCGCCCCGGGGATATCGTCACCGCCATGTCCGGTCAGACCATCGAAGTCGTCAACACCG
>Ga0073934_10003286_pt1 | contig 30356 bp, 31 predicted proteins | sample LarsenN4metaG_FD_76834 | JGI IMG/M metagenome (GOLD analysis project Ga0073934, IMG submission 76834) | Hot spring sediment bacterial and archeal communities from British Columbia, Canada, to study Microbial Dark Matter (Phase II) - Larsen... ...
GTCGGCTGCGCTGGGAATTTTTGCGCGAGCGCCTCACCGCCGCCGAGAATATCGATGTGAGCGACGAAGAAATACGGAACTATCTCGTTACGCTGGCGCTGGCGAACAAAGAAGATCCGCAGCGCCTCATCAACCGGACGATGAACGACGCCGGCAAACGCGAGACGCTGCGCAGCGATCTGCTGGAATCCAAAATCTTGCATTTTCTGGAAGGGCACATGCAGATTCGCGAGCGCCACGTGCCTTATCATGATCGCCGGCAGCAACGAATCATTACGGTTTGATCTTGGCTCTTGAATCTTGCAACGAAAAGAGAACTGCAACGAAAAGAACCTTAACACGAAATCTATTGGACCTTCAAAAAAATAGAGAGGAATAACCGCTATGGGATTAGTACCGATTGTCGTTGAGCAAACCGGACGCGGCGAGCGTTCGTTTGATATTTATTCGCGTTTGTTGAAAGAGCGCATCATTTTTCTCGGCACGGACATCAACGAGCACGTCGCCAGCCTGGTGATCGCGCAGTTGCTGTGGCTGGCGGCGGAAGATCCGGAAAAAGACATCCAGTTCTACATCAACTCGCCGGGCGGTTACGTCTCGGCCGGATTGGCGATTTATGATACCATGCAATACGTTCAGCCGGATGTCAGCACGATTTGCATGGGCCAAGCCGCAAGCATGGGCGCCTTGCTGCTGGCAGCCGGCGCAAAAGGTAAGCGCTTTACGCTGCCGCATTCGCGGATCATGATTCACCAGCCGGCGGGCGGGGCGCAAGGCCAGGCCAGCGATATCGAGATCCACGCGCGCGAAATTCTGACCCTGCGTGAGCGGCTCAATCATATTTTGGCGAAACACACCGGGCAGCCGCTTACGCAAATCGAAAAAGACACCGACCGTAATTTTTTTATGTCGGCTGAGGATGCGGTTAAATACGGCATCGTCGACGAAGTTCTGACCCGCAAGTGGGAACGCAAAAAGGAAACCAAATAACCCCGACTCTGCTTTAAAAAAGCCTCACAGAAAAGCCAGGGTTTGGCTTTTTGAAGTGGAAATTAAGGAATAACCGGAAACGACCATGGCTGACTTCAGTAGACGCGATCGTTTGTTTATCTGCTCGTTTTGCGGCAAGAACTCCAACCAGGTGGATTGCATCGTCACCGGGCCGGAAGTTTTTATTTGCAACGAATGCGTGCGCAACGCCAGCGAGATTATTCGCGAAGACGCGCAGCGCCGGGCGGTGTCGTTTTATGGGCGCATCCCGACGCCAGCGGAAATCAAAAAGGAGCTCGATGATTACGTCATCGGCCAGGAGTATGCCAAGAAATCGCTGGCGGTGGCGGTGTATAATCATTACAAGCGCATCGAACAGTCCAATGTGATCGACGAGGTCGAGCTGGAAAAGAGCAACATTTTGCTCGTCGGCCCGACCGGCACCGGCAAGACGCTGATGGCGCAAACGCTGGCGCGCGCGCTGCAAGTTCCGTTTACGATTGCCGACGCCACGACGCTGACCGAGGCCGGTTACGTCGGCGAAGACGTCGAAAATATTCTCGTCCGGCTTTTGCAGGCGGCGGATTATGACGTCGACAAAACGGAAAAAGGCATCGTTTACATCGACGAGATCGACAAGATTTCGCGCAAAGACGGCAACCCCAGCATCACGCGCGACGTTTCCGGCGAGGGCGTGCAGCAGGGGCTGCTGAAATTGCTCGAAGGCACGGTGGCGGCGATTCCGCCAAAGGGCGGCCGCAAGCATCCGGAACAGAATCTCATCAACGTCAACACCCGCAATATTCTTTTCATCTGCGGCGGCGCGTTTGAAAATTTGTATAAAATCGTCGCCGGCCGCATCGGGAAAAAACAGTACGGCTTCGGCGCCGAGCCGGCCAAACACGAGGCGCAAGACATGACCGCCTTGTTGATGCAAACCGAGCCGGATGATTTGCTGCGCTTTGGCTTGATTCCCGAGCTGATCGGCCGCCTGCCGGTGATTGCGCCGCTGGCGGAGCTGAACGAACAGGCGTTGTTGAAAATTCTCGTCGAGCCGAAGAACGCCTTGACGAAGCAATACAAACGCCTGCTGGCGATGGACGGCGCTTCGCTCGAATTTGACGACGAGGCGTTGCGGGCCATCGTGCAGAAGGCGATGAAACGGCGCACCGGCGCCCGCGGCTTGCGCGCGGTGATGGAGGAAGTCATGCTCGATCTCATGTATAAAATACCGAATATGCCGGAAATCAAGCACATTCGCATTACCAAAGAAACGATCACCCAAAATCAGCCCCCGCTGTTTACCTACGAAGAAATGAAGAAAAGCGCGTAGCGAAAGATCAACATGCACAAATTCATTCGGGACGGCGTCGAGGTGGAGATCAACAGCCGGCTGCCGGTTTTGCCGCTAAAGGAAGTGGTGGTTTTTCCATATTCCCGAAGGCGGGATTCCGAAAGACGGGCCGTCGGCGGGAATTACCATGGCGGCGGCATTGATTTCCGCGTTGAGCGGCCGGCAGGTGCGGCGCGAGATTGCCATGACCGGCGAGATTACGTTGCGCGGCTCGGTGTTGGGCATCGGCGGCCTCAATGAAAAAGTTCTGGCGGCGCAGCGGTTCGGCATCCGGCAGGTCATTATCCCGGCTGAGAACGAAAAAGATTTGAAGGAGCTGCCGGCGCCGTTGCGCAAAGGCATGAAGATCGCGGCCGTCAAACACATCGACGAAGTTTTGGCCATCGTGCTTGCCGCAAAAGCCGAGGCCGAGACGCCAGGCGTTGCCGAATTGACGGAAACCGCAGCGATTAAAAAGCCCTCCGCGCCGCCTCTGCGCCGTTCCGCCATCGAGCAGCCGGCGATGGTGAATTGAGCGTCGTTTGTGAGTTTTAAATACAACTCTTGCATTTAGCGAGAATAGTTTTTATTTTGCACTGAACTGATAGGAGTAAATTGCCATGACTTTGAACATCGAATTGCCTTCGGATACGCTTCATAGATTTAATGAGCGGGCAAAATTGGTGGGTTTGTCGCCGGATGATTTTGCCAAAAAAGTAGTCGAACTTATTGTTGATACACCCGACGATGAATTTGAAAGCTGGCTGGAAACTTTGGAAATTCTTGCCGACAAAGATTTCGCCATCAAGCTCAAGGAAAGCATAAAACAAGCTGAAGATGGATACTTGACCGACTGGGAAGAGGCAAAACGGGAGCTTGCAATGACATGAAGTATTCCATCAAAGTGACAGATGTAGTCAAGCAGATGCTTGGGGAAATATTAGATAAACGTATTCGAGAAGAAATCGCTAAACGAATTGATAAATTGGCTGATGAACCAAACCTGCAAGGGAAACCACTGAAAGGCATATTGGCAGGTTATCGCAGTGTTCGAGCAGTTGGACAAAGGTATCGAATTGTATATAAAGTCCTTGATAATAACTTAGTCGTGTATGTTATTGGCGCCGGCATCCGCAAAGAAGGCGGCAAAGATGACATTTATACGCGATTGCAGAAGCTGCTGAAGCGAGGTTTTGCCACTTGATCATCAAGGAAGCAGAATTTGCGATGAGCGTCGCGCATGCCGCGCAGTTGCCGCAAGACGGCTTGCCGCAAATCGCCTTCTGCGGCCGCTCGAATGTGGGGAAATCCAGCCTGATCAACTCGCTGCTCAACCGCCGGCATCTCGCCAAAACCAGCAACACCCCGGGCAAAACCCGCCTGCTCAATTTCTTTCGCCTCACGCCGGCCGCCTCTTCAACGCCTCCGTTTTATTTCGTCGATTTTCCCGGTTACGGCTACGCCAAAGCCTCTCACACCGAGCGCGAGCAGTGGCGCAAGCTGATTGAAAGTTATTTCAAAACCAGCCGGCAGCTTCGCGGCGTCATGGCTTTGATTGACAGCCGGCACGGCCCGCTGGAGAGCGATCTCGACTTGCTCGCCTGGCTCGCGGATTTGCGCCAGCGCGTCGTCGTCGTCGCCACCAAAGCCGACAAGCTCTCCAACAAACAGCGCGCAGAGCGGAAACGCGAGATTGCGGCGCGCATTGGCCATTTGGCGATTGCCGATTTACTGTTTTATTCTTCAACTACTTCGCTCGGCAGAAAAGAGTTGTGGCAGTCTGTGAATTCGTTGGTCGGGAGCGAAGTCGTTTAGCCAATTGAAACCGAATTTTATTTTTATGCTATTATGAAAAGAAAATTTCCCCAACTTTTGCGGCTTAACGATTCAATTTTTTCCACACGGGTTTTTGATCCGCGTGAAATTCAAATTCGCTTTTTCCCGCTTGCTTCTTGCTTTTGCATCTTGTATCTTGGGGTAATCCAAAAGCTATTGGAGTTTCCATGCCCGACCTTAAAACCTACGGCCGCCACCCGGTGAAAGAGGCCTTGCAATCCGGGGCGCCGGTGCGCAAAATTTATCTCGCCCACGGCAGCCGCGGCCCGGAGATGATGGAGTTGATTCATCTCGCTGAAGAAAAACACATTCCCATGCAAACCGTACCGCGCCCGGAGCTGGATCGCCTCGCCGAGACCGACAAGCATCAAGGCATTCTCGCCGTCATGCCCGGCGTGAATTATGTGCCGTGGGAAAAATTGCTCGACCGCGCGCGTGAAAAGAATGAAAAGCCCGCGCTGTTGCTGCTCGACGGCGTCGAAGACCCGCGCAATCTCGGTGCGATCTTGCGCGTCGCCGACGGCGCCGGCATGCACGGCGTCGTCATCACCAAACGCCGCTGCGTCGAAGTGACCGCTGTCGCCGTCAAAACTTCTGCCGGCGCGGCCTTTCACATTCCCATCGCCCAGGAAACCAATCTCAACGTCGTGATCGAGAAATTGAAACGCGAAAATATTTGGATCGTCGGCTGCGACATGGCCGGCGAGAAGCCGATTTTTGAAATGGACGCCAACATGCCGCTCGCGCTCGTGCTCGGCGGCGAAGGCCTCGGCCTGCACCAGCTCGTGCGCAAGAAATGCGATTTTCTCTTTCACATTCCCATGCGCGGCAAGGTGGAGTCGTTGAATGTTTCCACCGCGGCGGCGATTGTGTGTTATGAGATGGTGCGGCAGAGGATGTAAACGTAAAACGTAATTATGGCTTATCAAGAAATGCCGATCTTCACCCGCACGTTTGATTTTCTCTCGTGGTTGTTGCCGGCGACCAATAGCTTCCCGCGCGCAGCGGGCTTGAGAAAATGAAACGCGCCAAGCTGGAGAATATTTATTTTTCGTGGGCGGGAAATCGCAACGACGAACGCGCGGAACATTATTACCGGATTCAAGGACCGAGCTTTCTGCTTGAGTATTGGAATTCCGGCAGCCACATACACTCGATATGGCGCGACGCGAATGATTATGGCGCAGAGGCAATCGCTGCTGGTTCTCTTTAAACGTTTATGGCGCGTTCGTATCTTTAAAGAGAAAAGGTTGCAGTGGGTGCAAGCGTGGCCTTTTACGTAAAGGAACCGGCTGAATCACAACCATGCACGATAATGATTTTTATGAAACGCCAAGCAACAATTCTCACCATCGCATCTCTTCTGTCCTTCTCGCAGCAAGCAAAAGCGCAGCCATCCGAACAAGCAAAAACTACGGTGGCCGGCATTCAGGACTTGTGCTGGTCGCCGGAGGGAGGATACATCTACTTCTCGGGCTTATGGCACAAGCCGGACTATTCCGACTACCATCCCGGCAAGTGGAACATTTACCGGTACGACTTTAAAACCAAAACCGCCGTCATGTTCGCGGACTCCGCGTTCACGGTTGCCGTGGATGGCACGGGAAATAAAATCGCTATCGGCAAATTGGTGAATGGCAACCGGGTATTTATGTGTTGGATGGCAGCGGGAAAAATTCCAAAAGAAAGCAGCATAAAAAACAAAAGAAAGTTTTCCCAGCGGCGATTGTAGTAAAAAATGATCGAACGTTACAGGCATATCAGAGGTCTTATCCATGAATGCCAACTGCGAGGTCGATATGAACCGATTAAGAGGCCCAGCCTTTCTCGTGAGTGCGGTCGTCCTCGCCGCCTGCTCCTCGCACACCCCGCAAGGCGGGGCCATTCCTCCCGCGAAGGAAGCGCCAAAAAATGTCCAAGCGGCAGCCGCGTCGCTTAAGCAAGCGCCAGCCGATTCGCAACACGTCAACGACTTTACTTCTAAAGTTTTGCCAATTGTTTCAAAGTGCCAGCCGTGTCATTTTAAAGGGGGAAAAGTTTATGCGCAGCTTCCTTTCGACGATCCGAAAACGATACGCCATCTCGGAACGAAGCTCTTCAGCCGCATTCGCGATGAACAAGAGCAAAACGTCATTCGCGCTTTTCTGGCGCAAACAACCGACTCGACGACAAGCGCGACGGTTCAATGATTGATCTCAGAAAAATGCGCCAAGAGTTTACGCCACCTTCGGGACTGGGGCACCCTCTTTCTTGGCGAGATTCCTGCAAAAATCGCCTGTTTGTGTGAGGGCATCTTCGCGCACAGTTTTCTAAATTTTGGACCGAGCCCAATCCCTATATCGAGCGCTCCGGCTTTGAAGACGCGTTCCTCACCAACGCCGTCCAAATCGAAAACTTTCGCCGGATCGATTTCGTCAACGTTCCGGCCAAATGCACCATCCGCGTTTTTACCGTGGACGGCGATTTGGTGGCGACCATCGAGCACGACGATCCCAACTCCTTCCGCGCGCAATGGAATTTGTTGTCGCGCAACAGCCGCCCCATTGCCAGCGGCATTTATATCTTCGCGGTGGAAACGCCCGGCGGCGAGAGAAAAATGGGCAGGTTCGTGGTGATCAAGTAACCCAGACGGCCCGTCTGGTGGTCATTTGTCACTGGTCATTTGTCATTTATTTGGATGGTACTCACGAAAATATATTGAGCAGGAGTTTTCCATGAAGACAATAAAACGACTCAAGTGGATTGTGTTGATTCTCGCCATCGTTATTCCGTCGCTGCTGATGGCGCAGGATCAAGGCCCGACCGTGCTCGGCGGCTCCTCCCGCACCGGAACGGCCGGCGCCCAATTTCTCCAGATCGGCGTCAGCGCGCGCGCCGCCGGAATGGGAGAGACGTTTGTGGCCTTCGTCGACGACGCCAGCGGCGCCTATTATAATCCGGGCGTGCTCGTGTTGATTCCCCAGCGCCAGGCGTTGTTCAATCACACCATTGATCAAACCGGCTTTCGCCACGCCCGCCTCGGCATGTCCGTGACCAATTTCGGTCCGGATCTCAATTTTGGCGACAAGAGCAGCGTCGGGTTCAAAAGCCAGTCGTTCCCCATGCCGATCACCTTTCGCTTTGGCGCGGTGGTGGATGTCATGCACGGCGAAACGAACAAATTGTGGCTCGCCGGCCAGTTGCTGCAACCCAACGACAACCTGTGCAGCGAGAGCTTCGGCCTCGAGTACAGCTACCGCGACCTGATCTTTTTGCGCGGCGGCTGGAAAATCGATGAAGAAAACGAAGGGCCGGACAAAGACGGCTTTGCCGAAACCCTGTCGCTGGGCGCCGGTTTAAATCTCGCGGTCAGCGGCTTCACCGGCAAATTCGATTTCTCCTGGTCGCAGATGTCTTACCTCGACGACCTGGCGCGGTTTTCGATTTTGGTGGGGTTTTGAGTTATTGAAGTTTGGTCATGCGGGGCTAGAGGAACGGCTCCATCTTCGGAAGGAGATGGAGCCATTTTTTGTTTATTCCCACGCGCTTTTTGAAGCGCAGGCAGAAAGGATCAAGCCGCGCAGGCGGATGCCGAGTTTTTGCAAGCATGGACGCAAGCCGATGCGCAATTGCCGCAGGTTCAACAAGCAAAAGCAGGGCTCGCCAGCGCCACTCGTTAAAACACGGTTGACGTCTCTATTTAACCACGAAGACACAAAGACACGAAGTTAACAAAATTTTTCTTGGTGTCTTTGTGCCTTGGTGGTCAAAATCTTTGCTTTTTTGCACACATTTGATCCTTTAGACCCTAAATTACTCTGTAGCCGACTCATCTTCCCCGCGCCGATTTTGCAAGCTCAAATGATACAGCCGCAGCACGTGCAGCTCGTCATAGCTCACCTCGCCGTTTAAAGCATCAAACACCGGCTTGAGATAATTTCCTCCCAACTTCTCGAAGGCCTCCAACACTTTGGCGCGTTCTGTGGAATCGATCCGTGAATATTCCTCCAAACCTTCGGCTCTCAACGCGTGGCCATTGGCAGCGCATTTGAACAGATGCTCAAATATCGTGCGCGGCGTGACTTTGAATTGGCTCGCCAATTCCGCGATGGATTTTCCCGCATTGAACTCCCCGGCAATAAGCTGGCTTTTGGGCGTGATCGGCGAATTCGTTGTGGGCAGCGGACTGCGCGCTGAAGCATTTTTCGCCGGCCGCGTTTTCTCCTGCAAACCGCGCTCGCGGCAGTAGCGCGAAGTAACAGATGATGACGTTGCGACGAGATATTTCACAGCAAATAATTTGCAAATGCTCTACATGTTTACAAAAGCGCTCTAAATTCATCGCGCGTCATTTCACAGTCACGCAAAATCTTGTTCATGAGTCCCGACCCGATTGTTTCACCGGCGTGTACAGCGACGACGGTTGCACGCCCGTCCGGATGTTTGAGGAAGTGATAGCTGCCTTTGATCCTTACCACGTCGAATCCAGTTTTTCGCAAAGCTGCAATGACTTCCTTGCCGGTAACGCTGGGAAGCTTGCTCATGGGGCCAAGCTCACCTTCTGCACACCAACGAATTCCATCGATTCTGTTTCCTCGCCCTGGACTTCGAGGCAAAGCTCAATGGCCTCACGGATACGCTGCATCAAATCATCGAGCGAACGTGCTTGCGTATGGCAACCCCGCAAAGCCGGAACCGAGGCGACGTAGAATCCTTCGGAATCTCTTTCGATGATGACGTTAAAATCTCTTTTCATTATCATTTCTCCATTTCAGGCGCATACAAAATTTATCAAAATAAATTCAGGAATGCAAGCGATAAATCGAAGCGGTTGCGGGACCGAACTCAATCATAAGCGCAAATAAAACCACCATCAAACCTACTTTTCAACGCGCTGAATCCCCTCCAGCGCCCCCCTCGCCGCCACCGTCAAATTCGCATCGGCGTCTTGGGCCAGGATTTCTTTTAGCGCCGGCGCCGCGTCGCTCACGCTCAAGCGCCCGAGCATGGTGATGGCAGATTGTTGCAACGCGTACACCGGACTTTGCGTCATTGCGATCAGCGTCTTGTGCAGTTCTTTGTCGTTGGGGGCGCAATCCGCCCAGGCATTCAAAGCGGCGCCGACGACATTTTGATTGTAAGCTTCGCTCGCGTACTTTTTAATGGTGGCAACCAGCGCCGGATTTTTCAGCTCGCCAAAGGCGCGCAGGCAGCCGACGATGATCTCGTCCTGCCACGATTTGCGGCCAAGCTGTTGCTTGATGAATTCCGGATCGGTCTGCGGATTGGCGCGGGCCAAGGCGAGAATGGCAGTCGCCACCACGTCGTTCAGCGCATCGTTTTTGATGACTTCTTTCAACTTTTGCTCGGAAGATGCTGTGCCGAATTTCGGCAGGGCCAGCACTGCGGCTTTGCGCAAGCGATAGTCGGTGGATTTCAATGCTTGCGCCAAGACCTGCTCCGCGGCGGGCGTGCGAATCGTGCCAAGCTGCAAGGCGGCTTCCGCTTGAACTCCCCAGAACGTGTCTTTTGCCGTGATGAGATCAGCCAACGCGCTCACCGTGCGTTTGCGCGTCGGGAATTGTGATGCCAACTCGCGAATCGCCCAAATTCTTCCGGGCACGGGCGTATTTTTCGTTTGGTAGATCAGCTCGTCGAGGCTCTTCGGGAAACTCACTTCGGCAATCAAGTCGCCTTCGCCGTCAAAGCTCACCATCACCGGTTTCTCTTCACACGCAAAGAAAAAATTTTCATTTTCATTTTTAATCCAAACTTTCTCTTGCCATCTTTTCGTTGAAGTACTTATGGTGATTTTTACCGGCAGATCGAAAATCCCCAAACCTTTCACCATGGGCTGCACTTGCTTAACGGAAAGGTCGACCAGTTTGCGATCGGCGAGATAACGATAGCTCACCTCGAATTGCGGATGCCCGCCGTTGGTGATCCATTGGTCGAAAAACCATTCGAGGTTCTCGCCGGTGGCTTCTTCGATGGCGATTTTCAAATCTTCGCTGACGACGTTGGAAAATTCGTGTTTGTGGAGATAATGGCTGAGGCTGCGGAAATACGGCTCGTCACCAAGCACTTGCCGGAGCGTGTGCAAAATGGCTGCGCCTTTCAAGTACGTGTGCTCGGTGTTGTAGATCGTGTTGGCATCGTCAAAATAATGATGCTCCAGGCCGCGAATGATGTGCTGCGAACGCACGTAGCGAATGTACTGGTCCTTGGCAATTTGCACATCCAGCAGGAGCTGGTCTCTGCCGAGCGCTTCTTCGTCCCACAGCATCATCAAATAACTCGCGAAGCTTTCGTTGAGCCAAATGTAACTGAGATTGCGGCAGGTCAAATTGTCGCCGAACCAATGATGCGCCAGCTCGTGCGAGATCGTGGCTTCGGCAGTCCACGCGGAAGTATGTTCATCCAGATTGGGCGCGAAATCTTCCGGCGCATTTTGATCCCGCAAAATTTCAGCGCGATGGCCGGTGACGCCGGTGTGTTCCATGGCGCCGATGGCGTAATCCGGCACCGCAATTTGATCGTACTTATCCCACGGATATTTGTAGTTGAAACGCTTGGAGAAAAATTCAACCATGCGCGTTGTATTCCGAAACGCATACGCGCCTTCTTGCAGCCGGCCGCGCGGCACCCAATAACTCAACGGAATGCTGCCGAACGCCGGCACCAAGTCGCCTTTTTCATAATCGCCGATATAAATGGAAATGAGATAATTCGAATGCGGCAGCTTTTGCAGCCAATGAAAAGTCTTTTGCCCATCCGGCTTGGCGAGCGTTTCAACCAGCTTGCCGTTGGAGATGACCACATAAGGCGGCGGCGCCGTCACCAGCATTTCCGTCGAGAATTTGTCGTTCACGTCGTTGTATATCGGCAGCCAATTCGCGTGCAACCCGTTCTCGCCATAAGTTGAAACATAGAAAAGCTGCGGATTGTCGGGATTGCGGCGAAAATACATGCCGCTTTTGGGATTGGCCTCGTATTGCACCACGACGCTGAACGTATCGGTGGGATTTCTCGGCTGCGGCAGCGTAATGATAAGCGAGTCGCCGGTGGCGCGAAACGCCAGGCCGTTGGTTGATTCCGTCGATGAGACGCTTTTGACATTTAAATGAATCGCATCGAAGGCGAAGTTCTCAATGCGGCGCAGCGGCGTGAGGCGGATCGTCGATTTGCCGAACACCTGCTTCTTCTCGAAATCGAACGCAAGCTCGGCTTTGTAATGAATGATGTCGTAATTGCGCTCGCGGTTGCCGTGGTAAGCGCCGGCCGGCAGTTTTTGGGCGTTGGCAATGCTCGGCCAATTGAGTAAGATGGCAAGCGCGAAAATGAACCAAGAGATTTTTTTCATAATCCTTCCTTTCACAGTTTCTTGAAAAGCTCTTGATACTTCAACGCCTCACCCTTCTCCCACGGCCGGTACGCGTTGCAAAAATCGATGCGGTCGCCGAGAGTTGGATGAGACGAACGCCATAATTTGTACAGCGGGCCGGGGCGGGGATTGCTGAGATTCTCCTGCTGCAATTTCACGAATGCCGTGGCGGCAGCATGATTGGTTTGGGTGATTTCCAAACCGAAGCGGTCGGCCTCGTGTTCTTGATAGCGGGTAAAGGTGAGCGCGATGGGCGTGATGACCAGCGTAAAGATGCTGACGAGCAGCATAATAAGCGGCAGCGAGGCGACATCGGAAAGTTGGTCGAATCCCCAACGATCTTTGAATTTGTTGATGAGCGCGCCGGAGACGCGATAGGCAGCATAGAGCGTGATCAGAATCAGCAGCGAGAAAAACAGAATGCCTTTGATGACGTGGCCCAACACGTAGTGCCCCATCTCGTGGCCCATGACGAAGAGCAGCTCTTTTTCTTTGAGCTTGGCGATGATGGTGTCCCACAAGACGATGCGCTTGGTGTTCATGAAGCCGGTGACGTAGGCGTTGACGGCTTTGGTATCGACGCTTTTGTTGACTTCGTAAACGCGGCTGCCCTCGATGCCGGCCTGCTCGGCCAAAGCGAGAATTTGGGCTTCCAGCGCTTTATCATTCATCGGGCCGAATTTGTTGAACAGCGGATCGATCCAGACCGGACTGACCAGCATCATAAAAAAGAGAAACGGCACGGCGAGAATGCCGGTATAAAGCCACCAGCGCTGCGGACTTTTTTTGAGCAACAAATAAGGAACCCACAGAAAGAGAACGCCCATGATAAGGCCAACCATCAACTCTTTCAAAGAATCGCCGAACCACTTGCCGAAGGTTTGGTTGGATAGATCGTAGGCATGCTGCCGGACGAAACCTTGGTAATAAGAGAGCGGCAGATCGATGATGTAATTGATGACGGTGAAAATGACGAAATAAAGGCCGATGACGAAGAACCACTTGCGCCCGAGCTGCTGCGCCCCATCACGAATTTTCGCCGAGAAGCCGGTGAATAAAAACAGCGCCGGAATGAGCAGCCCCCAAAAGCGATTGACGAACCAGAGCACGTTGCCGCTGCGATAGTAGCCCGCGGCTTTTTCACTCATTTCGGGAACGGCGACCGGGCCGCTTTCTTCTGGCGCCATGCCCGAGCTATCCGGCGGTGTGATCGCCATCGCGCTGGAATCGGGCATTGGCGCTTGCTCCTGAGCCACAAGCGCCAATGCCAGCAGCAACATAAAGCCGGCGATAAACAGAATTTTACGCATGGTTTCCTCCTTCCTCAAAGTTTGAATTTTGTATAAGATAAAACAGAATTTGACGAAATCAAGAAAATTTATCAACTTGACTTTTCGATTTCGGCGGGCTATATTTGTCCTATGCGGCCACCTGAAATCATCGAAACTTCTCATCTGCGTTTGCGTGTGCCTGTTATGGAAGACGCGGCGTCAATCTTCGAGCAGTACGCACAAGATCACGACGTCACCAAGTTTTTAATGAGAGGCGGAAAAACATGATTGACGAAACCTGGTATCAACGCCCTCCCAACGTCACCGAGCACATTTCCGCCGGAGGCGTCGTGGCGCGTGTCGAAGATGGCCGCGTTTACATCGCGCTGGTTGGAGAAAGAGGCCTGTCCAAATTTGTCCTGCCCAAAGGGCATGTCGAAGCCGGCGAAACTTTGGAACAAGCGGCGGCACGCGAAATCGAAGAGGAAGCCGGTTTTTCCCAGCTCACACTGTTGGCGCCGTTGGGAATGAAAGAGCGTTTGGATTTCAGCAAACGAACGTGGAAAAAAACATATTATTTTTTGTTCACCACCCAACAGGTTGACGGCGTTCCAACCGATAAAAAACATCATTATAGGGCCAAATGGGTCCATCTTGACAAGCTCCCTGAACTTTTCTGGCCAGAGCAGACGCAGTTGATTCAAGAAAATTGTAAGCAAATTGCGGATTTGGTAGGTAAAATAAAATAAGTCGGATTGGCTAAAATAAAAGATAAAACGATTTTTTCCCTTGACAATCTGTTATTTTTTTTATATACTGTGACCGATTGAGTTGGCTGGCGGTGGAAGCGTTTTTTGATGACGATTCCGCAGCAAAGGGTGGGCGTTTTGAGAGTGGAAATAATTGACTCGGCCTTAAGGCCACAATAACGATTCAGAACATTAAGGAGGCAAAAAGCTTATGAGGGAAAAAATGAAGTCCTATGTCGCCAAGGGTTTGGCGATCTGCATGTTGGCTTCCCTCTCCCTGGTAGCGTGCACGAAGCATCCGAGCAAAGAACAATTGCAGGCTCTTGAGGAGGCGAGGCAAGCTGCGGCAGCCGCCGAAGCGCAACTGGCGCAAAAACGCGCCGAGCGCGATGCATTGTTGAAGCAGTTGCAGGAAAAGAAAGCGGCGCTGCAAAAAGCGCAAGCTGAAAAAGCCGCCGTGTCGGCGCGCTTAAGCGGCAATTGATTGATGCCGTTGCCAAATTGACCACACCTCCGCCCGCAGATGCTCTCATTGCCGCGAAAATTATCGCAGCGATCCTAATCAACCTGATCTGCCGGAGGAAAAACGAACCTAACTACTCCATGCGTGGAGGGAAAAACATGAAAATTTCAACTAAAATTTTTCTCGCCCTTGTCATCGGCATCCTGAGCCTATCTTTGGTTGCGCCGGCGGTCGCGCAAGATAAAAAGATGACAATGGAAGAGTACAACAACGAGTTGAACGCCGCGAAACAGCGCGAGGCCAACGCCAACGCGGAAATCGCCAAGCTCGACGCTGAGATCGCGCAATTGCGGCAGGACATCGCCAGCACCGATCAGCAGACGACGCAAACCTGGGACGAAATTTACACCATGCTTGGCACCGACCGCGCCGGCGTCGAAGCCTATCGCAATCAAATGCGCCAGCTCGAAGCCGACGTCGACGGCTTGGTGGCGCTCTCGCCGGAGGAGCTATTCAAGCGCCGCGCTGAGCTGGATCAATTGCAGGCCCGTCTCGATGAGATGAAGAAAAGCAATATCTCCAAGCTTACCGAGATGCAGGATTGGATCGCCACCATCGAAGGCAAGCTGGCGCAGTTGCGCGCCCGCATGCCCAAGGCCATCTTCGATCAATACACCGTCGTTCGAGGCGATTACCTGTGGAGGATTTCGAAGAAGCAGGATATTTACGGCGACCCGTATCAATGGATGCGGATTTACTCGTACAACCGCGAGATGATCAAGAATCCGGATTTGATTTACCCCAACTGGAATTTGAAAATCCAGCGGGAAGTCGGGACGGAGGAATATCTGGTGAAGAAGGGCGACTCTTTGCGAAGAATCGCCAAGATGATGGGTGACTCGATGAGTTGGACGAAAATTTACGAAGCCAACAAAGACATCATCGGCGAAGACCGCAGCCGTCTGTATCCTTACACCGTGTTGAGGATGCCGAAATAACTCACTTTCGATTGGGAATTTATGCCCCGCGCTTCCTCAAGATGAGTTTTGGAGGGCGGGGCTTTTGTCTTTTAGGACCCCGATTTTGCATTGTAAAGCTAAAGCCACCACTTAATTGATTTCAGCAACTGAAGGAAGATCGGGGTTTGGCTTTTATATGTGCAAAATTAAGGTAGAACAAACATTGCATTCGACTTCAGAACAGATTTTGGATGAGGAAAAGGGAGAATCTCCCGCCGTTCATGCACCCGCAATACCGCAGGAACGCCGCATTTCGATTCGCGGCGTCGATTCGCTGCAGTTGCTCGGCCAGGGCGATCAACACCTGAAGGAAATTCTCAAAAATTTCAACGCCCGCATCACCGTGCGCGGGCAAGAGATCATCTTGCAGGGGCAGGAGCAGGAGATCCGCCAGCTCGACCGGCTTTTCACTGAATTGATTCTCGTGTTGAATCGCAACGACGAGCTGCGCCACGCCGATGTCGAGACCTTGATCAATGTGGTCAAACGCGGCAACGGCAACAAAAACGCCGGCTCGGAGGGCGCGCCGCCGGCCGGCCAGCAAAATTCCCGCCCAGTCATCATTTACACCAAAACCGCGGCGATCAAGCCGAAAACCGACGGCCAGTTGGGGTTTTACAATTCGACTTTGAAAAATGATATTGTTTTTGCCATCGGCCCGGCGGGAACTGGAAAAACCTATGTGGCGGTGGCGATCGCGGTGGCGCATTTGCGCGACCGCCAGATGGATCGCATTGTGCTGGCGCGTCCCGCCGTAGAGGCGGGGGAAAGCCTGGGATTTTTGCCGGGCGATTTAAAAGAGAAAGTCGATCCGTATTTGCGGCCGCTGTACGATGCGTTGTACGACATGATTCCGGCGGAAAAATTGCGGCGCTATCTTGAAACGCAGGTGATCGAAATCGTGCCGCTGGCGTACATGCGCGGCCGCACGTTGAATAACGCGTTCGTCATTCTCGACGAAGCGCAAAATACCACGCCCGGCCAGATGAAAATGTTTCTCACCCGCCTGGGCATCAATTCCAAAGCTATCGTCACCGGCGACATTACCCAAATTGATTTGCCGAGCACTTCGCCGTCCGGCCTGGTGCAGATTCGCGAAATTCTGCAAGGGGTGGAAGGCATCAGCTTCGTTTATCTTTCCGACCAGGACGTGGTTCGACACCGGCTGGTGCGTGACATTATCAAAGCGTATGATAATTACAGCCAGTAAGCTCTATGCAAGCGCTACGACGATGGCTTGAGGGTTTGGCGAACTTTCAAACCCTAGAGGCGTCTGCCCTCAGGCGGCTCATCAACATTTCCCCCAGGAAAGCCCTGGATTTTTGGCAGCAACACCGCTGGCAGTTTCTCATTGCCGCCGCGTTCGTGCTGGCGGGCGTGTTTTTATTTCCGCGCGGAAAATCCTTTCAGTTTGCCGATTTGCGCGAAGGAGAAGTTTACGAGGGGGAACAGATCATTGCGCCCTTCACGTTTTCAATCAACAAAACTCCTGAAGAATACAATCGCGATGTGCGCGCCGCGCGCGAAAGCGTTTACCCCGTTTTCGTCCGCGACGACAGCGTCGAAGCGCTGCAACTGCGGACGCTCGCCAATTTTCTCGCCGGCCTGGAGCAGAATCTCGAAACGCTTTTGCCGGATTCGATCCCCGCTGTCGCGGGGCGGCTGCGCGATTTTTTTTCCTCACAGCCGAAATTTGTGATGTCCGACGAGGGGCTGCGATTTCTTTTGCACGGTTTTGCCCATGCGGGCGCAGCCCGGCCGCCGAGGCCTGGCCTTCGATTTGACGCCTATGCCGGGCAATTGCAGCGTATTGCCCGCGACGTCTTTACCGGCGGAATTTTAAATCTGGAGCGCAGCGCGTTGCCGGCCCATGTGCAGCGCCTCTCCATCCGCCAGGGCATGGACGAAATGGTGGAAAGCGTCGAGCAGTTTGTCGGAATGGAAGCGGCAAAAGCCGTGTCCCTGCAAAAATTGCGCGAGGTTGCGAATTTGAGCGATCCTGCCGTCAATATCGGTTATCAAATTCTGGCCAATTTTTTGCGTCCCAATCTTTTTTATGACGAGCGCGAAACGCAGCAACGCATGAACGAGGCTGGGGACAAGGTGCCGCGCGCGCGCGGCGCCGTTCTCGCCAAAGAACGGATCATCGAAAGCCACGACAAAATCACCGCGGAACATCTGCAAAAACTGCGCTCGCTCACGGCGGAGATGGCGAAGCGCCGGGCTTCCGAAGGCAGCCTGCGCTGGCTGCTGCCGATTCTGGGGCGCACCACGATCTTGCTCGTCGCCGTCGGTTTGATCGGCTTTTTTCTGTTCATCTCCCGCCCGCAAATTTACCGCGATCCGCAGCGGGTTTTGCTCATTGCCATTATTTTGCTGCTGGTTATTTTCATCGCGTATTTGATCAACGTCTTCGGCCTTTCCGAGTATTTGATTCCCATCGCCATCGCCCCGATGCTGCTGATGTTTTTCTTTGACACGCCGGTGGCCTTTGTCGGCACGGTGTCGCTGGGAATTTTGCTCGGCAGCATGCGCGGCTACGAATTCAACACGATTTTTATCACGCTCGTTATCGGCTTGTTCTCCATTCTGGCGGTGCGCCGCGTGCGCTCGCGCAGTTGGATTTTCAAGGCGATTCTCCTGCTCGCCGCCGGTTATCTCACCGTCATCGCCGCCACCGCCTTTCTGCGCTTTACGCCTTTTCAGCAAGTGCTCTTCAACCTGCGCGACGGCATTTTGATCAATGCCTTGCTGTGCCCGATTTTTACCTACGGCTTGATGGTTATTTTTGAATATCTTTTCGATCTCACCACCGACGCGACGCTGCTCGAGCTTTCGGCGCTCAACCGGCCTTTGCTGCGCGAATTGGCGTTGCAAGCGCCGGGCACTTATCATCACAGCATCGTGGTCGGTACCTTGTCCGAGGCCGCCGCTGAAGCCATCGGCGCCAATTCGCTGCTGGCGCGCGTCGGCGCTTATTATCACGACATCGGCAAAACGGAGATGGCGGAATATTTCGTCGAAAATCAGCGCGGCGGCAAAAACCCGCACGAGAAATTGACGCCGTATATGAGTTTGCTGGTGATCGTCAATCACGTCAAACGAGGGCTGGAGATTGCCGAAGAAAACAATATTCCCAAGGAAGTGCGGGATTTTATTCCGCAGCATCACGGCACCAATCTCATTTCTTATTTTTATAAAAAGGCCTTGGAGAAAAACGGTGATTCCGAAGTGCACGAATCCGATTTTCGCTATCCTGGTCCCAAGCCGCAAACGAAAGAAACCGGCATCGTGATGGTGGCGGATGCAGTGGAAGCGGCGTGCCGGTCTTTGCGCGACCCGTCGATCAGCCGGCTGCGCAACATGGTCAACAGCATCGTTGAAGATCGTTTCAAAAAAGGCGAGCTTGACGAATGCGCGCTGACGCTGCGTGATTTGAATTTAATCAAAGAAAGTTTTATTCGAACCCTCACAGGTATTTTCCATGGCCGCACGCAATATTCGGAAGATCAAAAAGCCGCGAGTGAAAACGCCAAAAGCCAGCCCGGCCAGGGCGGCGAGCCGCCCAATAAAGCCCGTCTCCCCTACGGGCGTCTGCCTAGGCGGGCAGGCCGGCCGCCTTCGCAAGCCGTCAGCGCAAAACCGGACGCGCCGCCCCGGCCCGCCTACCGCCGCCTTGCAAAAAACGGCTTCGCTCAACCCCTACGGGCGTCTGCCTACGGGCGTCTGCCGGCCGCTTCTGCAAATCCAATGGTCGGCACAGCCCTCGATTCGTCGCCTGCCGTTGACGAATCGTGAGACTACGCGTTTGATGCAGGTGTTGAACCGATTTTGGAGGAAGCACGCCCCGCGCGCGGCGGCAACCAGCCTCGAAGTGAATTTTGTCGGTGAAAAAGCAATTCGCGCTTTGCACGATGATTTTTTGCGGGACCCCTCGGCCACCGACGTGATCACGTTCGATCTCGGCGCGACGCCCTGGCCGGGCAGGCCGGAGGGCCGTCGCCTCGCCGCCATTGCTGTCTGCGTTCCGGTGGCCCAAAATTACGCCAGGCGCCACGGCGCGAGTCTGCGCGAAGAGCTGCACCGGTTGGTTATTCACGGCGTGCTGCATTTGCTGGGCTATGACGATCAAACCGCCGCGGCGAAAAAACGGATGCGGCGCCGGGAGAATGAGATTTTGCGCCAAATTTTTTCTCAACCCCGATAATTCACGCGGTTCGTAAATCGGCTGCACTCTGCTTAAAATATGGTTCACGAATTATCGGGGTCAAGAGCCGGGCAGCAAGACTTTTTGACGGCGAATTTGCTGCAAAATTTCGAGCATGGACTTCACCAAAGTCCGTGCTTTTTTGTGCGACCCCCACGCTTCAATGCAATCGTGAAGCTCGGCGATGAGGCGCTCGAATTTAAGATAAGCCTTTGGAAGCAGCTTTCTCTCGATCGGCTCGAATCCCAGCCAGTACGCGTCATCGGCAAGCAGCTTTGCCAGCGCGGAATCCGAGCGCAGATAAGCCGCCAAGCTTTGTTTCAAGTGGGTCTCGGTAATCGTGACGTATTCTTCCAGCGTCAATTCCGGCGGATTTTGTCGCCAGTAATCGATAAAACGAAACGATGAATCGGCGCGCTGTTGGTGATTTTGACTTGCCCAAATGGACAGCAGCTCGTGATTGTTTTTCGTCGCCAGCTCGCGCAGCGTGAACTTTTGCGGCGTAGCCGGCCTGCCCGGCCAAGGCGCCAGCGGCTGAAAATTCCGGCGCAGCGTCATCAAATAAAACGCCACATTCCAGCATTCCTCCGGCGTGAACGCCTGCGCAAAAGAGGGCATGGCCGTGCCCTCGATGCCGAAAGTTACGGCCTGATAAAATTGCAGCGGTGCGCAGCCGTTCATGCGTTCGGGAGCGGTAAAATCGCGCGGCTTGGGATTCAAGGTATCGGCGGCAGGCCCGTCGCCGGCGCCCAGCGCCCCGTGACATGATGCGCAATTTTCTCGAAACAACTCCTTGCCGCTGGCGAGTTCCGGCGCCCGCTGCGGAAACACCAGCAGGTTTTTCTCTTTGACGAGAATGACCACTAACTCCGCGCAAATCTGGCGAATCGATGAAAGCGCGGCTTTGCCGGCGATCAATTGCCTGAGCTGGTTCAGCTTTTCGAGCGTGCGTGGTTGTATCGCCGTCGTCGCTTGATAGATCGCCGCCGCTTCCCGCGAGAATCGATCCATCTCGGCATACTCGAGTGAATCCACGATCTCCCCGTCGTGCACGGCGCGGTCATAATCCGTGGCCAGATATTGCAAAAGAAAAACCAGCCGCTGATTCGCCTCTGGTGAGTCGGCGGCGCGGTGATCATTCGGGGCTTCCCAAGCCGGGCTTGGCAGAAATAAGCGCTGGTGAACCCCGCGAGGCGGGGTGAGAAAAAGCATCAAAATAAAAGGTAGCAAACTTGTGAGTTTCATCGTTCCGTCCTGTAACTTATGGCAATTTCCAAGGCGTGCAGGAAATAAATTCTTCATTAGAAAATTTGTACCGGGCAAACGGCGGCCTTGCGTAAGAAGAATCGTCGCGCCGGTCTCAAATTACTGTTCGTTTATTGACCGGTCACTCGCAGTGACCGGTCAATAACTTTCCCGAATAGCCAAAAGTTTTCGTTGACAATCTTTTAAAATTTTCATAACATAATAGACCTTTTTGCAACAGGAAAGCGAATGGAGGAAGGTCAAGGCGTGTCAGAATTTTTGGACGAGAGCGCCTTTCGGGCGGCGAACTTGCGTCGCACCCTGGCAGCGCCGAAGATGGACTTGCGCTCCGGCCTCTTTGAAGTATTTCGCGCGGCCCGTTATGCCATCAGCCTGCGCCTGCTCTCCATTCAGCTTATCGCTTTCGTGCCGGGCTATTTGCTGTACATCATTTTTACGTATGTGAGCCTGTTGCTTTCGGGACGATCTTTGGCCGCAGGGTGGGCGCAGTCGGGTTTGGCGCCGTGTTTGTTTGCTGTAAACGGCTCGCCTCCGGCCGCCCCCCTCATTGTCTTTGGGCTTGGCGTCGCCGGATTGGGCCTGGCGTTTCTCCTGGCGAACACCGCCGGCAGCCGTTTGCTGTGGATGAAACGGCGCGGCAACGACGCCTGCTTGATCCGCGAAGCGTATGATTTTGCTTTTGCCAAATTCAACGTCGTTATTCTGGCGCTGGCCGCGATCATTCTCGTCATCGCCCTGCTTGCCGGCGGCGGCGTGTTGGTCGGATTGTTTGGACGCATTCCTTACATCGGCCAGATCGTAGTCACCGGCTTGGCCTGGCTATGGCTGTTGGCGTCTCTCCTCGCGCTCTTTCTGCTTGTGATGGCCGGTTTAACCTTTGCGCTGACCCCGGCGCTTGTGGCCACGACGGAAGAGAATGCGTTGGAGGCCATCTTTCAAATCGCCGCCATCGTGTGGACCCAGCCGTGGCGATCGTTGCTTTACCTCGCCGGCGTTCTGATGACGGCGGGCATCGGTTTGTTGGTTGTTGCGTTCTGTGTGAAACGAGCTTTTTTACTGATGGATGGGTTGTTCGCGGTGACGATGGGAAACGAGTATCAAAACCTTTCAACTCAGGCGCAGCATCTTTTGCAAAGCTGGATTGTGGCTCGCAGCGAGTGGTTTGCCGATTCTTCCCATTGGGCCTCCCACTTTTTTTTCGCGCGCCCTATCGCGCCGCTGGAACTCTCACCCTGGCTTGAGGTTTTGGCTCATATCCTGGCGCTGTCGCTGTTGTTCTCGGCGGCCTGGGTGCTGGCCTATCCGCTGGCGGTTATCAATAGCGGTCTGGCGCTGACCTATCTCGTTTTGCGCCGGATCAAAGATGGTGAGAATTTTTTGGAAAGGTACCAAGCTGATGAATCAACTCCGCCGTGATCCGATTACCGGAATTTGGGCGATCATGCTGCAAAATGGCAAGGACATGGTCACGATCAAAGCCGACGGCCATCGTCGTTTACGGCGTTTACGTCCCGGTGAAACCTGCGAGTTTTGCTCCGGACACGAAAGTGAAACGCCGCTGGAAATTTTTGCCATTCGCCCCGACAATTCGCCGCGCAACGAGCCGGGCTGGCGCGTGCGCGTGGTGCCGGAACGTTTTCCAGTGCTGCAAATTCATGGCGAAACCAACAACCGCGGTCTCGGCATTTACGACATGCTGGACGGCATCGGCGCGCACGAGCTGGTCGTGGAAACGCCGGAGCACGGCAAAATCATGACCGACCTGGCGGAAAACGAAATCGCCGACGTGTTGACCGCGTATCGCGAGCGCGTGCTCGATCTCAAACGCGACCCCCGTTTCCGTTATATTCTCGTCTACAAAAATGTCGGTGAAGGCCGGCGCGGCCCGAGCTTGCGCCATTCGCTGAGCCACATCATTGCCACGCCGATCACGCCGATGCGGGCGCGCGATGAATTGACGAACGCGCAGGACTATTTTCTGCTCAAGGAGCGCTGCATCTTTTGCGACATGATCCGGCAGGAATTGGAAACCACCCAGCGTCTCGTTGCCGAAAACGAGAATTTCATCGCGCTCTGCCCGTTTGCCTCGCGGGCGCCGTTTGAGATTTGGATTTTGCCGAAACGGCACGAAACTTTTTATGAGTGGAACAACGAGCTGCCGGCGCTGGCGAAATTGTTGAAAATGGTTTTGCTGAAAATTCGCCAGGCCCTGGGCGACCCCAATTACGTCATGGTCGTTCACTCCGGGCCGAATCTTCTCGCCGGCCGCCAGCGCGGCTATTGGAAAACCGTCGAACGTGATTTCCACTGGCATCTCGAGATCACCCCGCGGTTAAGAGGCACGGCGGATTTCGATATCATCGCCGGCTTTCAAGTGAATTGGCTGCCGCCGGAGCACGCGGCGGAAGTTTTACGGCAATGCATGATTTAACCTGGATTGATTTTATGCACAAACACCCGACGTGGACAAGCCCCGACCAAAAACAAAAGCGCACGCAAAGACGTCCCGCACGCGGGACAAAGAACACGCAAAGGCTGCGCCCGTCGAGGTTTTCTCTGCGTTGCCTTTGCGTCTTCGCGTCTTTGCGTGAAAGTTTTTGCTTTTTTTGCAAAGAATCCACTTTATTGGCAGTTTTTCTCATATTTTGCTGTTCCTGCCAAAACCAGCAATCTTTGCAAAAGCCGGCCGCCGATGGCGGCGCGTTGATTTTCCCCAACGAAAAGCATTTTTCTCACGTTCGCCAACTCACGCGCGAAGGCGAAAACTCGGCTGAAGCCTATTTCAGTTTTGGCAAGTCGCCGCAGCGGCTGATCTTCCAATCGACGCGGCCGCCGTTTCAATGCGATCAGATTTTCATCCTCGATCTGCTGAGCAACGCGCCCCCGAAATTGGTCAGCACGGGCAAAGGCCGGACCACCTGCGGCTATTTTTTGAAAGACAATCGTCAAATTCTTTTCTCTTCGACGCATCTCGGCGGTGAGGCCTGCCCGCCGCCGCCCAGCTTCAGCCGCGGTTATGTTTGGGCGATTTATCCGAATTACGACATTTTTGTGGCAGGCGATGACGGCTCGGATTTGCGGCAATTGACCGCTTCGCCCGGCTACGACGCCGAAGCCACGGTTTCGCCGGACGGCAAGAAAATCGTTTTCACCTCCACGCGCGACGGCGATCTTGATATTTACACGATGAGCATCGATGGCACCGACGTGCGCCGGCTCACCCACACGCCGGGCTATGATGGCGGCCCGTTCTTTTCTCCCGACGGCAAGCACATCGTTTATCGCGCCCATCATCCGCAAGCCCCGGAAGCGCTCAAAGAGTATCGAGAGCTGTTGAAAGAGAATTTGATCCGTCCGAGCCAGTTGGACATTTTTGTGATGAACGCCGACGGCAGCAACCCGCGTCAAATCACCAACAATGGTGCGGCCAATTTTGCGCCGTTCTTTCATCCCGGCGGCAAAAAAATCATCTTCGCCTCCAACCTCGCCGATCCCAAACGCCGCAACTTCGATCTTTTTTTGATCAACGTTGACGGCACGAACCTGGAACGCATCACCTACTGCGATGACTTTGACGGCTTCCCGATGTTCTCCCGCGACGGCAAAAAGCTCGTCTTTTGCTCCAACCGCAACGCCGCGATGCCAAGGCAAACCAATGTGTTCATTGCGGATTGGGTGGAGTAATGAACCGATGTTTCATTCAATCTTCACATGGTTGGCTTTCATCGTGCAAGCCGGTGGTAGCGGTAACCGCGACCTCTTCGATCAACTCTCCCAGCATCCCTTATTTCCCTACGTGACTGGTGGGATTGTGACCGCGCTGCTCATGCCGTTGTTGAAGTATATTTTCACCAAAATGTGGGAGGGGCTCAAAAATTTATTTACCAACCTCAGCCGCAAAAGAAAATTCCAACGCGATTATCTCAACTGGGCGATTCAATCCAATAAATTCATTTCCGTGCTCCCCTCAACGATGGCTGGCGTGAAAACCGGAACTTTGCATCTGATGGAATTGGATGAAATTTACATTTTTCAATCTAGCGCTGTGCTTGACAACAAAAAAGATGTTTCCAACATGACACGATAGAAGGCCACCGATAACTAAGCGATTACCTCGATATCCGCTTATGATTGTTTTTGCTGTTCCCCGAGATACAAATACCTCCCCAGCAAATTCACAAACTTGCTCCACTTCGCGCCGGCAGGGCGCTCGTCTTTGCTGATGCGATCAATGGCGTTGAGCTTCGAGTCAATCTCATCGGCATAATAAAGAATAAACGCTTCGCGCGTCATCGGCTCGACCGGTGAGGCTTGCTCCAGCTTGCCTTGATGGCTCAAAATCAGATGCTGCAATTTCATTGCAAGATCCTGGGGAAATTCCGGAAACTCGTTGATCTTTTCGGCGACCATCTGGCTGCCGATGACGATGTGGCCGACGAGGCGGCCGGCGTCGGTGTAATCGAAATTCGGGCCGAAGGTGTAGGACTCGATTTTGCCAAGATCGTGCACGAGCGCGGCAGCCACCAGCAGGTCGCGGTCGACAACCGGATAAATTTTCGCCAGGCGGTCGCAGATGGTGGCGATGTTCAGCGTATGCTCCATCAAGCCGCCGAGATAATTGTGATGCCAGAGTTTGCCGCCGGGCGCCTCGATAAATTTGGGGGCGAGTTTTTCATCGTCGAAGAGCCGGCGCAGGAGAGAGAGCAAATAAGGATTGGCCACGCTGTCGATCATTTTGCGAAAATTCTGCCAAAGCACCTGCCGGTCGGTTTCGACAACCGGCACCAGCTTCGACATATCGACTTGATCTTCCGGCTTGGCGCGGCGGATTTTTTCGACGCGGATTTGTTTGACGCCCTGATATTCATCAACGCTTCCCGCGACTTTGACGACGTCGCCGACTTCGACGCGGTCGGTATCGCCGCTGCCAAAAAGATCGGGCGTAAAATCCCACCACACCGCGTCCATGTGTCCGCTGGCGTCGGCAAAATCCAGCGCCAGAAAAGGATCCCCGTTTTTCTTTTTTTTGATTTCCTTGCGGCGAATCACGAAAAACGTGGTGAAATGCTCGCCGAGCATGAGGTCAGCAATTTGTTTCATACTGCCTCCGAAAATAAAAACAAGAAATCTTATTTTAAGGTGAATTACCGCTTCGGCTGCAAAACGAGTGTGTTCTTGCTACTGGCTGCAATCGTTTCTCGGCTCATCGAAACGGTGCGATATTTTCCCTGCCGCCACAATTCAAACTGATCTTGATAATGCTCGCTAAGCGCCTGTCCGGATTGGCCGCCTGGAATGACGGACCAAGAGTTTTCCGGATTGGCCAAATCAACAATGCGGCGCACCGAGGGGCCGGCAAAAACATCGTAAGGCGCCGTCAAACGATATTCGCCTTTGTTGATCGTATCAGCCGAGCCGCCGAGCGGAAACGGCCCGGCGTTGAAAAGTTGATCGAGCGGCTGTTGTTTTCCCAACGGGTGCTCGAGCTGAAGTTGATGAATTTTTCCCCATTGCCAATCGGCCATGATCTCGCCAAAGTTTTCGCGGAGAAATTGCAGGGTTTTCCGATAAGACCGGAGTGCGATCTGCGGCGCGGTCTCGATTTCGGGCGTGCCGCGATCATCGAACCACGGTGACTCGGGATGCTGCGCCAGATACTCCAGCGCGCGAATGGCCAAGCTCGACCAGGCGGCATAAGCCTTGAACAAGGTATCGCCCAATTCATCTTTGATCGTCGCCAGCAAAAATTCTTCCGTCCAAACTTGGAACAGCGCCGCCGGCACGCTTTCCGGCGTTTCGTCGCCCTCCCACGTGCTCAACAGCAGCCGCGCATTTTTTTCTTCATCATTTAAAGTCGGGCGGTTGCCGTTGGCGCTGTCTGGTTGCACGGCCTCGTCGAGTAATTTGAGCAGCGCCGGCACCATTCGCCGCGCATGAACGGAAACCACGTCGTTCTGCATTTGCTGAAAAGTTTTCACGTCGAGCTTACCGGTTTGCTGAATCAGCTCCGTGATGCGCTCGATTCGGCTCGTGGGTTCCCAGGCGTTTGAAATGTAAAAGGGGAAATTTTTTCCGGCGATCAAATTGTTGGCGGTGGCAACAAAATTTTGCGGCGGATTGTAAACGTGCGGCATCTGCTCGAAAGGAATCATGCTGATCCAATCGCCGGCATTTTCCCAGCCGCGATAGGGCAGCCAGCCCTTGCCGTCGCGGCGAATCGGCACCAAGCCGCAGGAATAGTAGCCGATGTTGCCGGCGACGTCGGCGTAAATGACGTTTTGATTCGGCGACTTCAAATACCGCATCGCTTGCTGAAAGTCGTCCCAAGATTTGGCGCGATGAAGCAAATGCGTCGCGCGCATTTCGTCCGTGATTTCGAATCCCGTCCACCGAAACGTTACCGCCAGCGAATCGTTTTGCGCCGCCTCGTTGATGGCATTCACCACCGGACCGTGCGCGGTCGAGCGAATTTTGAAAACTTCGGGCGCGCGCCCTTTGACCGGAATATTTTCCTCGATCACCTCCATCTTTTTCCAACCGCCGTCGCGCCAATACTCGTCGGGATTTTCTGGATTGATTTTTTCAAGATAGAAATCGAGATCATCCACCATGCCGTTGGTAAATCCCCAGGCGATATCGCGATTGTGGCCGAGGACGACGCCGGGCAGGCCGGGAAACGTGACGCCAACCACCTCCAGTTCCGAACCGGCGGCGAGATGCATTTCATACCAAACCGACGGCAGGGTGAGTCCGAGATGCGGATCGTTCGCAAGCAGCGGTTTGCCGTTGGCCGTGCGGCTGCCGCTGACCGCCCAGCTATTGCTGCCAAGAACCGCCGGCGGCATGCCAAGACCCGCGCGCGTTTGAACTGCAAGCTGGAAAAAATCATCCAGCCGCGCGCCGATTCCCCTGGGCAAATCGGCAACGATGCTTGGGGTGTTCGGCAAAACCGCGGGGAAAATTTCCATCGCCATCGGCAAGCCATAGCGATCGGCGACTTTGCCCAAAACCGGCTCAAAAAACCAGGCAAAGCAGAGCTTGAACGCCATCAAACGAATATACCCGATGCTGTCTTCGATTTGCCAGGGTTCCGGTTTGTATTGCAGCATGCTAAATTCGAGCGGCAGGCGGGATTTGTTTTCTTCGATAAACGCGTTCACGCCTTCGGCATAGGTCTCGAGCACGCGCCGCGATGGCGGCGAGAGATTTTCGGCAAGGCGTTTGGCGAGGCGATGAAATCCCCAGGTGCGCAAAAACTTGTCGCCGGGAAGAGCCGCTTCGCCGAAAATTTCCGCGAGCGTGCCCCGCGCGGCGCGGCGCGTGAAATCCATTTGCCAAAGACGATCCTGCGCGGCGACATATCCGGCGGCGCGCCAGAGATCATCCTCGTTCTGCGCAAAAATATGCGGCACGCCGTATTCGTCGCGATAAACGGTAACAGGTTGCGATAGAACGGCCAACGAGGCTTTTCCATTTGTCTGCGGCAGCGATTTTTTCAACAATCGCGCGCCCAAGACCACCACGGCGCCGAGAACCACCGTCAAAATGATTGCAATTCCCCCAACGATTCTCAGGCTTTTGGGCATTGTTACGCTTTCATCCGAAAGAGGTTTTCGATTAAAGAATTATCTGTTTGCGGGATGTTGGAAAAATAAAGTTTTGGCGTGATGAAGGTGGTGTTCATTTCGGAACGCCATCTCCATCACGCCGGCAGTCCAGTTTTAAGGCTTGCGCTTACGACGATCTTCGCCTTGGCTTTCGCCCGAGCGTTTTTCCTCGCGCTTGTTGGTGTCTTGCTGCTGCGGCTTGACTTGCTTATCGCCGGAATCAGCCGGTTTCGCAATCGTGCCGGGATTTGCCGAAGGTTCCGGCGTGCTGGCTGTGGATGGCGAGGTTTCATCTTGCCGGCTCAAATGGCGCCGATCGAAGGGACGTTTTTTCTGCTCTTCGGTTGTGGCCCCATCCGCGCCGCCGGGAACGATCGGCGTGTAATACGGAATCCACCACGGGTTGTCGTAATAATAACCCCAGGCCGGCGAAATGAATCGACGCGGCGGCGGCACGGCCGGATGATACGTGCTCAGACCGGCAAGATTGTGACACGCCGAACAATCATCGGCAAACCCGACCGCCTCGCCGTCGCGCGCCGGGGCGGTTCGGTCGTCGATTTGCACGCGCGGATGTTTCAAGAGCGTATAGCAGCCGATGCTACTTGCGATCAATGAAACGACGGCAAGTGTGAAAAATAATCTTCGTGATGTTTTCATAATTTAGATGAATTGGAAAAACGTGATTTGAAACTCGCGGTTGAAATATTTGGCCGTTCGCCGGTTTTGCAGAAGATTTTTCAAAAACACTTCGATGTAAACCACTTTTTTGACATTCAACCGCACGCCGGCGTTCAGGTAGCCGGTGCCCTCGCCGAGCGAAACTTTTTCTTTGGTGTCGTTGAGGGCAAAATCGTATTCGCCGAGCAGCTCGAAATCCTGGTTAAAAGCTATGGACGCCCCGGTGAACAGGTTGACGTCGCGATCGCCGTCATCGCGTTCGAGCGAATAATTGACCCCGCCGTGAAAATCCAAATGTTCCAAAAATTCATAACTCTTGCTGGCGACGACATAAAACCCCGGCGATTTGTTGGTGTACCGGCTTAAATCGGAAATGAATGGACCGTAGCCTTGCGACTCGAAGCCGATGCTGATCGCCGGCAGCGCAAAACTTTCTACAATCAGATTATAACGAACCATGATGCCCGGCGCGCGGTTCCAGAGCAGCGAGTCTTCGCCGAGAACGTGGGTGCCGCCGTAGGACGCGCCAAACATGAACTGCTTCGAAACGCCGACGCTCAACGAGGCAATCACGCCGCCGTTGCCGAAGGCCCGCGCCGACAGCGCAAATCCGGCTTGCGGCAAAGGCCAGGCGGTCGGCGTATCGATCACATGGCGGGGCTGCACGTCAAAGCCTTGCCCGAGCACTGAAATGGGTAGCAGCAACAGCAGCGACAGAACGATCTTTTTCATAGCTCCCTTCCTTATATTAAGTTGCATACAAATAACAAATCCTACGACAAAAGGCAGCCAACCAACCTTTTCGGTAAAAAACGAGGATAACAGCGATCCTGTTCCGACCAGATTGCCCAAATCGTCCAGTTTGCCACTTAGAAAGTCCTGCTGCTCTTCGTTCAGTTTCATCGCCGCTTCTCCTCCGCGCTAAAATGGCTGTCGAAGTAAATTTACATCATAATGCCGCTAAAGTCAAGAAAAGAATCGCCATTAATCGCCAGCGTCGAATCCTTAAGCTCCTGCATACAGGCTCGAAACACGCCATCGAGGGTGCGTTCGTCGATCGCTTGACGTTGTTGACAAGCACGTAGGAGATATCGGATAAAAACGATCGTGGTGTGCGCGATCAATGCACCATAGCTTTTCGCTTGAATCTCCTTGTGTCGATTCGCACTGGTATGATGGGGATGATGCTGCCCGTCTACGCCATCCCGGTCCTGAGCCTCGCCCTCGTCGCCGGGACGATGGTCAGCCGTCACCTTTCTGCCGGACTTCGCCGCGCGTCGATAGTCGCGACCATCCTGCTCGCGTGCGGGGTGTTCACGCTTCTGCGGACTGGCGGCATCAAAGGCGGCGGCTCGGAGTTGGCATGGCGTTGGACGAAGACTCCCGAGGAGCGGCTCCTCGCCCAAACCCGCAACGAGCCGGCGGCGCTCCAGTCGGCTCCGGCAGCAGCGTGACCTTTACCCATATCTCGCCTACTGGAAACAGAGAAGAAATGAGTCTATGGCGCGCGCGGCGCCATGGTGATCTTCCACATCGCCGTAAGGTCGTCGAGACGCTGGAGACCTAACCAC
>Ga0073934_10003287_pt1 | contig 30347 bp, 31 predicted proteins | sample LarsenN4metaG_FD_76834 | JGI IMG/M metagenome (GOLD analysis project Ga0073934, IMG submission 76834) | Hot spring sediment bacterial and archeal communities from British Columbia, Canada, to study Microbial Dark Matter (Phase II) - Larsen... ...
GGTGGTTTCGCGGGCGCTGGCGCGCTCCAGCACGTAGCGGGCGTCCGGAAAGTTGTACTTGAGGCAGCCGGCCAGGTCCGCGTGGCCGGGACGGGGACGGGTGACGGTTTTCCGCTTCTCCTCACTGCCCTCGTAGTCCTCAACCGGGAGGGCTTCGGTCCAGTTCTTCCAGTCGCGATTCTCAACAATCAGCGCGATCGGCGCGCCGATGGTCTTCGAATGCCGCACCCCGGCTACCACGCGCACGGTGTCGGTTTCGATCTTCATCCGGCCGCCCCGGCCGTATCCCTGCTGGCGCCGCCACAATTCGCGATTGATCTTCTCGATGGAAATGGGCACGCCCGCGGGCATGCCCGTGAGGGTGGCCACCAGGCACTCGCCGTGGGACTCACCCGCGGTTTCGAATCGGAGCATGAAGTGGAAATCCCAGAATAGCAGGTGGACGGGCACGCTCAGGCCGGCCGCGGCTCCGGCGCGCCCGACTCCGGGCCGGCGGCCGCGCTCTGGCCATTGAAAGCCAGCTGGTACAGCTTCCAGTACAGACCCCGCCGGGCCAGCAGTTGCTGATGGGTTCCGCTTTCCCGCAATTCGCCCTTGTGCATGACGAGGATCCGGCTGGCGCGCTGTACGGTGGACAGGCGGTGGGCGATCACCACCGAAGTTCTTCCCTCGAGCAGCCGGTCGAGCGCATCGCGTATCATCATCTCCGTCTCGGTGTCCACGCTCGAAGTCGCCTCGTCCAGGATGAGAAACCGCGGAGAGTGCGCCAAAGCCCGGGCGAAGCTGATCAGTTGCTTCTGGCCCGTGGACAGGCCGGCTCCGCGCTCCCGCACCGGTTGGCCCATCCCCTCAGGCAGGGAGTCGATGAAATCGAGAAGGTTCACGCGCGCGGCTGCGGAACGGAGTTGCTCTTCCGTGATGGAGGCAGTACCCAGCCGGATATTGGAGGCGATGTCGCCCGTGAACAGGAAGGGATCCTGCAAGACGACGCCGAACTGCCGCCGCAGTTCGCGCGGATCGAAGTCGCGGATATCGACGCCGCCAAAGCGGATCGCCCCCTTCTGGATATCGTAGAAACGCAGCAGCAGGCTCGTAAGGGTGGTCTTGCCCGCTCCGGTATGGCCCACCACCGCGACCGTCTCGCCCGGCTCGATGCGGAAAGAAACGTCGCGCAGCACCCACTCCTCACCCGTGTAGGCGAACCAGACGTGGTCGAATTCAATCGCGGCCGGACCCGGAGGGAACGGTTTTGGGGCGGCTGGCGGCTGGATGCCGGGTGCGGTGTCGAGCAACTGGAAAATCCGCTCGCCGGCGGCCATCGCCTGCTGGAAGATGCCGTACTTCTCGCTCAGGTCCTGAATCGGCCGGAAGAACCGCACCCCGTACTGGAAGAAAGCTACCAGCGCCCCTATGGTCAGCTCGCCGCGCTCGATCCGATAACCGCCGTAGGCGAGCAGCGCTGCCAGGCCGAGGACCCCAAGGAACTCGACCACCGGATAAAACCAGCCGTAGGAGTGAATCGCGTCGCGATAGGCGTCGCGATGGGAGGCGTTCACCGCGTCGAACTGCTCTATCGCCCGCGCCTCCCGGTTGAACAGTTGGACCACCGCCATCCCCGTCACATGCTCCTGCAAAAACGAGTTGATCCCCGCCACGGCCACGCGGATGCGCCGGTTGGCCGATTGAGCCTGGCCGCGGAAGACGCGAGTGGCGAGAATGACCAGCGGCATGACCGAAAGCAGCAGCAGCGCCATGCCCGGGCTCAGGTAGACCATTGCTGCCAGCAGAAACAGCAGCACGAACGTGTCTCCCAGGATGGCGACCAGGCCCGATGCGAACAGTTCGTTGAGGGTGTCGACGTCCGTGGTGATCCGAGTGACGAGGCGTCCCACCGGCTGCCTGTCGTAGACCGACAGATCCAGCCGGTGGAGGTGGCTCACCAGGTCCCGGCGAAGGTCGAACATCGCCAGTTGGCCCGTGCGCTGCATCAGGAAACCTTCCGCGAACGCGCACACGAGGTTGACGATCATGCCGGCCAGGAAGAGACCGGACAGAAGGGAGATGCCGGTCCAGGGGTCGGCGGGCAGGTAAGGATCGAGCAGCGTCGGCTCCGGCCGGGCCGGCGGGGCCAGGTAGCGGTCCACTGCAACTTTGGTCAACATGGGTCCGGCAACCTGTGTGACCGAACCCAGCAGCATGAAGGCGGTGGCGGTCGCGACGGAAAGCCAGTATGGCTTCGAGTAGCGTAACAGCCGCCGCATCAGGCGGTTGTCGAACGCTTTTTTCGCTATTGCCTCGTCGTCCACAAACTCTCAGAATAGCGCCATCCTGCCCGCTTCTCCCAAAGGACAAAGATCACCGCTGTGTCATTTGCAATGATTATATCTATTTAAAGAACAATAAATTTGCGTAATTTTTGGAGGGCTCTGATAATGAGAGGTACCCGATCACCGGCGAAACAGGCCGGCTGGGACCGCGAGCTACGGTGAACAAGCCTACAAGAGCCGCGTAGATCCAATTTGGCAGGGAGATCCCCATGACGAATCGAGTCTACATTTTCGACACAACGCTTCGGGACGGCGAGCAATCGCCCGGGTGCAGCATGACTGTCCCGGAGAAGCTTCGAATGGCGCGCAAGCTGGTGGAATTGGGCGTCGACATCCTGGAAGCCGGCTTTCCGATCGCCTCAGAGGGCGACTTCGAGGCGGTTCGTGCGGTCTCCGAGGAGTTCGGCTGGGTGCAGGTCGCCGCTCTGGCTCGCGCGACACGTCTTGACATCGACCGCGCCGCCGAGTCGCTCCGGAGAGCGAAGCGGCCCCGGATTCATACCTTCATCGCGACCAGCGACATCCACCTGAAATACAAGCTCAAGAAGTCGCAGCAGCAGGTGCTGGACGAAGCGGTGGCGGCGGTCCGGCTGGCGCGGGAGTACGTCGAGGACGTCGAGTTCTCCGCGGAAGACGCCACGCGCACGGACCCGGACTATCTCGAAAAGATCAGCCGTGCGGTGGTGGAGGCCGGGGCGCGCACGGTGAATCTGCCGGACACGGTCGGCTGGTCGGTGCCGCAGGAGTACGGACTGCTGATCGGCCGTATGGTGAAGGCGCTGGGCGACGCGGCCATCGTCAGCGTCCACTGCCATGACGACCTCGGGCTGGCCGTGGCCAACTCGATCGCCGCTGTGCAGGCCGGCGCCCGCCAGATTGAGTGCACCATCAACGGCATCGGCGAGCGGGCCGGGAACTGCTCGCTCGAGGAAGTTGTGTGCGCGTTCCGGGTTCGCAACGACCAGTTGCCGTTTGAGACGAAAATCGCGACCGAGCATCTGTTTCCGGCAAGCCAGATGTTGTCGTCGATCATCAGTTTTGGGCCGCAGCCGAACAAGGCGATCGTCGGCGACAATGCCTTCGCGCACGAAGCCGGCATTCACCAGGACGGCTATCTCAAGCACAAGTCGACCTATGAGATCATCGAGCCGAGGCTGGTCGGCGTCCCGGAAAGCAAACTCGTGCTGGGAAAGCACAGCGGCCGCCACGCGCTGGCCCAACGCTGCCGCGACTTGGGCTACGAGCTCAGCAAGGAACAGGTCGAGGAGGTGTACCGGCTGTTCACCTCGCTCGCCGATACCAAGAAAGGCGTGCGCAACGACGAGATCCGCTCCCTGATCGAGCAGGTGGCCGGCGTGGCGGTTGCGCGCTGACGGCGAACACTTCACTAAATGGAACTGAACATCCTCATTCTGCCCGGCGACGGCATCGGGGTTGAAGTCACCCGCGAGGCCGTTCGGGTGCTGACCCGCGTGTGTGAGCGCTACGGCCACAGGACGCGCATGCAGGAGGGCCTGCTCGGAGGCGTCGCCATCCACAAGACCGGAGGGCCGTTTCCGGAGGAGACGCGGAAGCTCTCGCTCGAGGCGGACGCCACGCTGATGGGCGCCGTCGGGCTGCCCGAGTTCGACAACTGGCCGCCCGAAAAGCGGCCGGAGCGCGGTCTGCTCGGCATCCGCAAGACGATGGGCGTCTTCGCCAACCTCCGCCCCGTTCGCAGCTACCCCGCGCTGCTCGACTCCTCGCCGCTCAAAAACCACCTCGTCGACGGAGTCGATATGATCATTGTTCGCGAGTTGAACAGCGGCATCTACTACGGCACACCGCGCGGAATCGAGGGCGAAGGCCGGCAGGCGCGCGGGTTCAACACAATGTCGTACACTTTTGGCGAGATCGAGCGTGTGGCCCGCATGTCGTTCGAACTGGCGCGGAACCGTCGCAAGGCCGTCACCAGCGTCGACAAGTCGAACGTCCTCGAGACATCCCAGTTGTGGCGCAGGGTCGTCAGCGGGTTGGCCGAAGAGTACCCGGACGTGAAATTGAGCCACCTGCTGGTCGACAACTGCGCGATGCAACTCGTGCTCAACCCCAAGCAGTTCGACGTCGTCGTGATGGAAAACATGTTTGGCGACATTCTCAGCGACGAGGGCGCGGTGCTGGCCGGCTCGATCGGGATGCTTCCATCGGCCTCGATTGGCGACCGGAAGCCTTCGGGAGTCTGGACCGGCCTCTATGAGCCGGTGCATGGATCGGCGCCCGACATCGCCGGCCAGAACAAGGCGAACCCTCTGGGGGCTATCGGTTCCGTTGCGGCGATGCTCGAATACAGCTTCGGGCTGAAAGAGGAAGCCGCGGCCGTGAACCGGGCCGTGGAGGTGGTTCTCAACAGCGGCTTTGTCACGGCGGACCTGAAGCCCAAGGGAACGCCGGCCACGACGGAACAGGTGGGACGGGCGGTCTGCGAAGCAATCTAGGCCGCCGGCGGGCAGGCGGTTCTGCGGGTAACGGAAAGATGTCCAAGCCAAGAACGATCATCGAGAAAATATGGGACTCCCACGTCGTCGCCGAGCGCGAAGGCGCGCCGTCCCTGATCTACATCGACCTGCACCTCGTTCACGAGGTCACTTCTCCACAGGCCTTTGCCGGGCTTCGCGCGCGGGGACTCAAGGTGCGGCGTCCCGACCTGACCTTCGCCACCACGGACCATTCGACGCCGACCACGCCGCGGTCGCTGCCGATCGCCGACCGGATCGCGGCGGCCCAGGTCGAGCAACTCGAGGCGAACTGCCGTGAGTTCGGCATCCCCTGCTACGGATTCCAGAGCGAGAAGCAGGGAATCGTGCATGTGATCGGTCCGGAGAACGGGCTGACGCAGCCGGGCATGACAGTGGTTTGCGGCGATTCGCACACCGCCACTCACGGCGCTTTCGGCGCGCTGGCCTTCGGGATCGGAACCAGCGAGGTCGAGCACGTGCTCGCGACGCAGTGCCTGTTGCAGCGTCCGTCGAAGACATACGAGATCCGTGTCGACGGGCAGCTGAAACCCGGCGTTTCCGCCAAGGACATCATCCTCGCCGTCATCGCCCGGATCGGAATCGGGGGCGGTACGGGCTGCGTATTCGAATACTGCGGGCCGGCCATTCGCGCCCTGTCCATGGAAGAACGGATGACCGTCTGCAACATGTCGATCGAAGGCGGAGCGCGCGCGGGGCTGGTGGCGCCGGACGACACGACCTATCAGTACGTCGCCGGCCGTCCGTTCGCGCCGAAGGGCGAGGACTGGGACGCCGCCCTGGCGCGGTGGAAGCAGCTTCCGACCGACGAAGGAGCCGTCTATGACCGGTCTCTTGTTCTCGATGCGAGCGCCCTGGAGCCGATGATCACCTTCGGAACGAATCCCGGCATGGGCATTCCGGTGACGGGCGCGATTCCCGATCCGGCGGCGATCGCCGACCGCCTGGAGCGGGAATCGCTGGCCAAGGCTCTCCGCTACATGGCCCTCGAACCCGGCAAGCCGCTGCTCGGCCAGCCGGTCAATGTGGTCTTCGTGGGTAGCTGCACGAATTCGCGCATTTCCGATCTCCGCGCCGCGGCCGCGGTGCTCAAGGGACGCAAGGTGCATCCCAACACGCGGATGCTCGTGGTGCCGGGGTCGCAGGTGATCAAGCGGCAGGCTGAATCGGAGGGGCTCGACCGGATCTTCCGCGAGGCGGGGGCCGAATGGCGCGAGGCCGGCTGCTCGATGTGCATCGCCATGAACGGCGATCAGCTGAGGCCGGGAGAATACAGCGTGTCGACGTCGAACCGCAATTTCGAGGGACGGCAGGGGCCGGGCGGCCGGACCTTCCTGGCCAGCCCGCTGACGGCGGCGGCGAGCGCCGTATCCGGCGCTGTGGCGGACGTGAGAAGACTGCTGTAGGAGAGAAGGCCGATGGACAAGTTCACTCCTTTTGAATCCCGCCTGGTCCCCCTTCCGGTGGACAACATCGACACCGACCAGATCATTCCCGCCCGGTTTCTCAAAACCACGACCAAGGTCGGACTGGACAAGCAGCTGTTTCATGACTGGCGTTACGACGCCGGCGGCAACCCGAAGCCGGACTTCATTCTCAATACGCCGCGCGGGCAGGGAGCACAGGTGCTGCTGGCAGGCGACAACTTCGGCTGCGGCAGCTCGCGCGAGCACGCGCCCTGGGCGCTCACCCAGTTCGGATTCCGCGCCGTGATCAGCACCTCGTTCGCTGACATCTTCAAGAACAACGCGCTCAAGAACGGGCTGTTGCCGGTCGAGGTTGGCAAAGACATGCACGCACGGCTGTTCCGCCTCGCCGAGGATGAGGAGGCGAAGGTCAGGGTCGACCTGGCGGCCCTGATGGTGACGCTGCCGGATGGCTCCTCGTTCAGTTTCGCCGTCGACCCTTTCGCGCGGCATTGCCTGCTTGAGGGCGTCGACGAAATGGGCTATATTCTCCAGCACGCCGACGCCATCGCCCGCTATGAGTCTGGGCGGGAGGCCACGCTCAACACCCTCGCCGGCTGAAGGGTCCGGTCAACGGCGGGCCGGCAGGACGATCGGCAGCAGGTCCGGCATCCGGTCGATGAGATGATCCGGGGGCGTCTCCTTCAGCGATTCCGGCTTGAATCCGTAGGTCACGCCGCACGAGCGCACTCCGGCGTTCCGCGCCGTCAAAATATCGACGTCGCTGTCGCCGACCATGATGGTGTCCTCGCGCCGCAGATCCAATTCCGACAACAGGGTGTCGATGCCCACCGGGTGCGGTTTCTTTTCGGCGAAGCTGTTGCCTCCGAACACGCGCTGAAAATGACCTTGCAGGCCGAGTCCGTCCACGATCGCCTGGCTGAACCGCACGGGTTTGTTCGTGAGGACGGCCATGCTGACTCCAGCCGCTTGAAGTTCGTCCAGGGTGTCGCGCACACCCGGGTACAGCGTCGTGTGGTCGAGCATATGTTCGCGATAGTAGTTGAGGAAGAAGTCGAGCGCCTTCCGGACATCCGACTCGGGTGCGTCGGGGCCGAGCGCCCGCCGCAGCAGCACAGGCGCCCCGTTGCCGACGTAGGACGCAATCAGGTGGCCTGCGAGGTCGTCGAGGCCCAGGCTGCGGCGCGCGGCATTGACGGAGAGAATGAGGTCCTGCTCCGAGTCGATCAGCGTGCCGTCCAGATCGAACACCACCAGCCGGGCTGACGGACTCACTGCGCGTCGGACCGGGCCTTTCCGGCGCTGGCGGCTGCGGGCGACTTCGATCCGCCCTTCTTGGCCGCGGCCGCAGCGGCCGGGTCCGCCTTCTTCGGTCTCCAGCGGTCCATGACCATGCCGTAGGCGATCTGAAAGTCGTCATGCACCTTTGCCGGCGTCATCTTGGCCGCCAGGTAGGCTCCGTCAATCACGATCGGCGACATGCGGCTTTCGACAACCGACCGCGGCGGGGGCGTCCGCGAGAAGGCGCACATCGCCATCACGAGAGCCGCTCCGACGAGGCCCCCACGAACCATGCCCAGACCGCCGCCGAGAACGTGATCAAGCCAGCGCAGTCCCGCCCAATCCACCGTCCGGGATACGAGGTGTCCGAAAATCCCGCCGATGATCAGAACGGTGATGAAAACGATCATGAACCCGATGAAGTTCGCCACGCCCGGGTTGCTCAGATGGTCGTAGAACGATTTCGCGATGTCATCGTAGCTGCGCGCTCCCAGGAAGACGCCGAGCAGGGTCGAAACGAACCCGAACACCGCCCGGATGAAACCGCGCGCGGTTCCCAGGGCGGTGGAGAGCAGGATCAGCAGCAAAATCAGATAATCTAGCCAGTTCACAGTGTCCTCCCCGTGATGAGTGTATACGCTTGCCTGTATTTTTCGCTGGTCCGCCGGGCTACGTCCTCCGGGAGCGCCGGCGCCGGAGGTTGCTTGTTCCAGTGGATCGATTCGAGGTAATCGCGAACAAACTGCTTGTCGTAGGACGGCTGCGCGCCGCCGGGCGACCACAAATCGGCCGGCCAGTAGCGCGAGGAGTCCGGCGTCAGGACTTCATCGGCCAGGACGAGTTCGCCGCCGGCGAAGCCAAACTCGAACTTGGTGTCAGCCAGCAGCAGCCCACGCGTTTCCGCGTAAGCCGCCGCTTTCCGGTAGAGGGCCAGTGTGAGATCGCGAAGGCGGTGAGCCAGTTCCGTGCCGATCCGTTCCTCCACGCCGGCCAGGGAGATGTTTTCGTCATGGCCGCTTTGGGCCTTTGTCGCGGGAGTGAAGATCGGCTCCGGAAGACGGTCGCTCTCGCGGAGCCCTCCCGGCAACGGAATGCCGCAAACGCTTCCCCCCGCCTTGTACTCCTTCCACCCGGAACCGGACAGGTAGCCCCGCGCCACGCATTCGACATCAATCATCCGAGCCTTCTTCACGATCATCGATCGGCCCTCCAACTGGTTGCGGAAGCGGGGGAGCGGATCGGGGTACTCGTCCACGTTCGCGGTGAGGAAGTGGGTGGGTGTAAGATCCCGCAGGAAGTCGAACCAAAAGAGGGAGAGTTGCGTCAGCACGCGGCCCTTGTCGGGGATGCCGGTCGCCAGGATGTAGTCGAACGCCGAAATGCGGTCCGTGGCGACGATTAGCAGGCGATCCCCGAGATCGTAGTTGTCGCGGACCTTGCCGCGTCCGAGCAAAGGGATGTCCGGCAATTCCGAGCGCAACAGCAACGGCGCGCTCATAGGCACACCCGAACGACGCGGCGTTCGATCTCCGTCCCCAGCCTCGCCAGTGTCTCAGCCGGAATCTCGCGCTGCACGGCTTCGAACAGTTCGTTCTCCTCCTTGCGGACATGAGACCGCAGCAGGGACGTGAACTCGGCCAGCAGCGCCGGCCCGGGCGCCGTTCGAACCAGGGAGACCAGCTTTTCCAGTTGCCGATGCTCGTCGATCAGCGCGGCGGTAAGGGGGCCTGGAAACGCCGGAAACAGAATCTGCTCCTCCAGCTCAAAATGATTTCTCAGTTCAATATCATAGCGTTCCACCACTTTGCGGGCTAGTACCTCCACCTCAGGGGGAGTACTAGACTGGCCGAGGGCGCGGTCCACGATGACACACAACGTCAATGCATTGTGGTGCTGGTGAGAGAGGGGGACTAAATTGTGGTCCCTGAGCATGACCCACTTGCTATCATAACTGCAACGATGGACTGGAATGAAGCCGCCGAGGACTTGCTGCATCAGATTCTGATGACAACGCCGCTGCCGGTGCGGGAACAGATTTCTGGACGGATACGTCAGATCGCCGAGGGTCTTGCGGAGAGCGACGGCCGGTCCCGGGTCGGCACTAACACGGTCGCGCAGGCTTGGATCGAGGCCACGCCGGAAGCGCTTCGTTCGGAGTTGCCCCGCCAGATGGAGAGGTTTGGGCTGGATCCGGCGGAGTTCGGACTGGAGGAATGAAGCGGATCTGTTTCATCGCCGGACTTCTGTGCGCCTCCACACAGGCGGAATCCTGGCGCTACACCGGCGAATGGCGGCTCATGGAGGCCGGGCGGGTCGAACTGGCCTGGTCCGGCGATTCGGCCGCGATGCGGATCTACACGACGGGTTTTGTGGCGTCCTTGTACAGAGTCGACGACCGCTATCGGGTTACCCATGACCGGAATTTTTGCGCGATCGCCAGCGAGATGACGGCTCACGAGGGAAAAAAGAGGCGGGAGACGAAGGTGAGCTATCGCGCAAGGCCGGGAAAGGCCGACTACATCGAGCGGGACCTGGTCGCCGGCGCGGTAGTCCGTCAAAGCGAAGTCGACGTGCCTTCCTGCGTCCATGATGTGATCGGAGGCCTGGCCAAACTGCGGACGCTCCGGCTGGTCCCGGGGTCCGAGACGGCGCTGCCGGTCAGCGACGGCCGCAAGAGCGCCGACGTGCGGATCCGGGTTGACAAAAGGGAAACCGTGAAGACCCCGGCGGGCGTCTTTTCCTGTATCCGGCACGAAGTGTTCCTGCTGAATGGCGTGATCTACCGCCGCAAAGGCCGCCTGTTCGTGTGGCTGACGGACGACGACCGGAGAGTCCCCGTGCAGATCCGCGTGCAGATGCCGTTTTATCTTGGTACAGTGACGTTGCAGTTGACCAAGGAGCAAGGTGGATGAAACGGATCGCCGTATTCCTGGCGGCGTCGGTCTGGGCCTCGGCGCCAGAGACGGGCCTGTTCCGGCCGCAGGAGGCATTGTCGCATTACGAACGCGAGATCCAGGTGATGGAGTCGATCACGACAACGGTGCCGGGATTGGCGCGCGCGGCCGAACCGCTGATCGAAAACGCCCGGCAGTCTCTGCTGACGCTGCGCAGCGGCATGCCGGCCGACAGCGCAATACAGTACGACCTGATCACGAACGTCCGGGCTTTTCTGGAACTGGCCGAGGCAATGCCGAAGCCTCATCCGTTTCCGGCCGAGGCGCGGCGACAGTTCCACGAGCTGCGTGAATCTCTGGAGCGGGCCGGATCGCATTTCCGCGGCCTGCTTGCGAGCAAAGAAGAGCAGTTGCGGGCGCCGGACCGCGACAACCTGGCCCGGTATGCCGAGGCGAACGCGCGTCTGGGGCCTCCCCAGGCCGGCAAGCCCCGTGTTGTCTTTTTGGGCGATTCGATCACAGACGGGTGGCGTCTCAACGAATATTTCCCCGGCCAGGATTACGTCAACCGGGGAATCAGCGGGCAGGTGACCGGCCAGATGCTGGGCCGCATGATGGCTGACGTGCTGGCCCACAAGCCCGATGTCCTGGTAGTGCTGGCGGGCACCAACGACATCGCCCGCGGCGTAAAGATGGAGGCGATCCAGAACAACCTGGCGATGATCGGCGAATTGGCGCACGGACGCAAGATCCGAACGATTTTCGCGAGCTTGCTCCCCATCCATGACTACAACGCGGACGCCAACCCTGCCTTCCTTCAAAGCAAACGGCGGCCGCCGGAAGCGATCGTGGCGCTCAACAACTGGATCAGGAGCCACTGCGAGCAGAGGGGCTACCTCTACCTTGACTATTTCTCGGAGGCCGTCGACGGGAATGGGTTCCTCAAGCGCGACCTCTCCGGCGACGGCCTGCACCCGAATGCCGCTGGCTACCGCGTCATGGCGCCCCTTGTCCAGGCCGCCATCGCAAAGGCACTGCCAGGACAGCCGGCGGCCGCGCCGGCGCCGGCCCGCAAGAAGCGGGGCATCCTGGGCGGGCTCACCGGAAAGTAGGTCTCTATGCGAGCGGTGATATGGTTGCTGGTGGCCGTCCTGACGCTCACGGCCCAGATGCGGCTCACGGTCCGGCAGTTGTCCAGCTTCATTGAATCATCCATCCGGATGGGGCACGACGACCGCAAGGTGGCCGATTACCTCAAGCGCGTGGCGCTCAAAGAGCGCCTCGACGCCCGCACAGTCGAAACCCTGCAAGGACTGGGCGCCGGGCCGAGGACCGTCGAAGTGCTTCGCCTGCTGGCCGAGAGTTCGAAGAACTTGCCCGCTCCCGAGCCCGCTCCGGCGAAGGCGGTTGCGGCGCCCAAGCCGCCACCGGGCAAGGCCGAGCAAGAAGAGGTCCTCGCCCAGGCCAGCGAGTACGCGCAGAACTACGTCAAGAACCTTCCGAATTTCATCTGTACGCAGGTGACGCGGCGCTACGTGGATCCTTCCGGGCTTGAATTCTGGCAGCGCCAGGATGTGATCACGGCGAAGCTTTCCTTCTTTGAACAGAAGGAGGACTACAAAGTGATTCTGGTCAACAGCCGGCCAATCACCACCGACAATGTGAATGTCGGCGGCGCGACCTCGTGGGGTGAGTTCGGCTCCATGATGAAGGAAATATTCGACCCGGCATCGGAAACCCAGTTCTCCTGGGAGCGCTGGGCGACCCTCCGGGGGCGGCTGATGCACGTCTACGCCTACCGCGTGCGGCAGGCGAAGTCGAAGGTGACCGTCGGGACGGAGAACATTTCCGTGGTGGCCGGCCACAGGGGACTCGTCTATGTGGACGCCGAATCGCGGACTGTCGCCCGCATCCGCCAGGAGGTGACGGACCTGCCCCCTGACTTTCCGATTCAGCAGGCGTGGCGCGAGCTTGACTACGACCTGGTCGACATCGGGGGAGGCGGCCAGTACATGTTGCCGCTCAAGCACACCGTCCGCATGCGGCAGGGGAAATTTCTCAACAAGAACGAGTCGGAGTTCCGCATGTACCGCAAGTTTGGTGCCGAGACGACGATCACCTTCGACACACCGGATGAGCTATCCGAGGAGAAATTCCAGGAGAAGCCTCCGCAGTAGCCGCCAGACGCATGTCTTTTCCGGCGCGCGACCTTCTCGACCTCCTTCGAAATCACCAGGACGGGATCGCCGATCCCCTGCGAAGTGATCTCAGTGAGCCGGAGATCCTCGAACTGTTGAGCCGCCTGGTGGTGGTCATGGCGGCTTACGGATTCAGCGGCGGGCGGGAAATTTCGTTTGCGCGGAGGTCGGAAGAGGCCGGAGTCCATATTCTACCCGTGAACTTCTACAGCCCTGTCCCGGACGTCAGCCGGTTGCCGGCGGCGTGGTTGCGGGCGTGGCGGGCGGGCAAGGGATTTGACCTGCGGCCCGGCGCACAGCGGGAACTGCTGGCCGGGCTGGGAAAGTGGGCGCCGGAATTGGAACAGTTTCCCGAGGATCCGGTGGAGGGCGGGACCGGGTTCTACTGGAACAACCCGACCTTCTGTCGCGGCGACGCGAGCGTATATTATTCGCTGATTCGTGAGCTTCGGCCCCGGAGGATCGTCGAGGTCGGCTGCGGGATGTCGACTCTCGTCGCGCTGGCGGCGGCCGGGCGCAACGGTCCGACGGCGATGGTCTGCGTGGAGCCCTATCCCGAGGAATATCTGCCGGCAGCGCTGCGGGAGACCCACGCGGAACTGCTGGCGGTCCCGGTGCAGGAGGTGGACGACGCGGTGTTCGCCCGCCTGGGGCACGGAGACTTCCTGTTCATCGACAGCACACACGTATCGAAAGCCGGCTCTGACGTGAATCATCTGATCCTCCGTGTCCTGCCCGCGCTGGAGCCTGGCGTTGTCGTGCACTTCCATGACATCTTCCTGCCTTGGGACATGCCCGAGGAGTGGATCTTCGACAAGCGCATCTTCTGGAATGAGCAGTACCTGCTGCTAGCGTTTCTCCTGTACAACGCGGAGTTCGAGGTCCTCCTTGCCAATCAGTACCTGGGACGCGAGCACGGCGAGTTGTTCCGCGCCTCGTTTCCGAAGGTCGACATTCCGGGTGGCGCGAGCTTCTGGATCCGCCGTAAATCCGGGCCGGCCTCCCCGGACTAGCCACCGGATCCTGTTTGCGAGAGAATGTTGACTTAGTCGCTTTTCCCGCACCCTATGAAAATGCAAGATGCAAGCCCCGTGCGGGCCGGCGCGTGGCCGGGGCGTCCGCCGGCGCGGAGTGCTCCTTTCGCGCTGGCCCTTTCGTGGCTGATGCTCGCGCTGCCGGCCGCGCCCCGGGTCCAGGCCGAGGTTCCGCGGCCGGAGTATCCGGAGCCGCGCTTCGAGCGCTCCCGATGGCGTTCGCTGAACGGCGAATGGGAGTTCGAGTTCGACGACGCCAACGCCGGGCTGGACCAGAACTGGCAGGCTTCCACGAAGCCTTTTTCGAAGCGAATCAAGGTCCCCTTCTGCTTCGAAAGCCCGGCGAGCGGGATCGGAGGCACGGGATTCCATCCGTGGGTCTGGTACCGCCGCGAATTTTCGCCACCCCAGGAGTGGCGGGGACAACGGGTGCTGCTGCACTTTGGCGCCGTGGACTACCGCGCATGGGTGTGGATCAACGGACGGATGGCGGGCTCCCACGAAGGGGGAAACACCCCTTTTCATTTCGACATCACGCCGCACCTGAAGCCGGGTTCGAACGTGGTGACCTTGCGGGTGGAAGACCCGCCGAAGGATCGCACGATTCCGCGGGGAAAGCAGATCTGGGAGCCGAAATCGCGCGGCATCTTCTACACCCGCACCACCGGAATCTGGCAGAGCGTGTGGATGGAAGCCGCCGGTGACAGCTACCTCGATCAGGTTCGGGTGACGGCGTCCATGGACGGGGCGGTCCGGTTCGAAGCCAGGGCGGCGCGTCCGGCAGAAGGGCAGCGGTTTCGCGTGAGGATTCTCGACCGCGGCCAGGTGGTCGCCGATTCGGACGTGAACCTGACGGGCAACGGATCCGCCTCTGTGCAGCTTCACGTGCCGAACCCCCGGTTGTGGTTCGTCAATCAGCCGAATCTCTACGACGCGGTTTACGAATTGCGGGCCGGAGACGTGGTCCTGGACTCCGTGAAGTCGTACTTCGGCTTCCGAACGGTCACCACCGGGAACGGAAAGGTGTTGATCAACGGGCGTCCGGTTTACCTCAAGTGGGTGCTCGACCAGGGATACTGGCCGGAGACCCTGCTCACTCCCCCTTCCGATGACGCCATCCGGTTCGACATCGAAGCGGCGCGGGAAATGGGATTCAACGGCGCGCGCAAGCACCAGAAAGTGGAGGACCCGCGCTTTCTCTATTGGGCGGACAAACTCGGATTCCTTGTGTCCGGCGAGATGGCGAACGCCTACGAGTATGATCCCGCCTACGCGGCGCGGTTCACGCGCGAGTGGATGGAGGCGGTGGATCGGGACTACAGCCATCCGTCGGTGATCATGTGGGTGCCGATCAACGAGAGCTGGGGGACGCACAATCTGCGCGACCCGCAGCAGCAGGCGCATCTCAAGGCCTTGTACTGGTTGACGAAGTCGCTCGACACGACCCGCCCCGTGGTGGAAAACGACGGATGGGAGCACGTCGACACCATGGACCTGTTCACAATCCACGACTACGCCGCCACCGGCGTCCGGCTCTACGAAAAGTACAAGGATCTCGGCAAGCCGGGCGCCGCCATCCCGGATAACGGGCGGGCGATCTTCGCCCCCGGCTATCGCTACAACGGAACTCCATTCCTTCTGTCCGAGTTCGGCGGGATCGCATTCATCCCGGAAGGAACCCGCGCGCCAGGAGACGCGTGGGGCTACGCGGGAGTGGAGAAAACCGCGGACTCGGCGCTGAAGCGGCTCCGCGGCTTGTACGAGGCGATCGCAAAGATTCCAGCGATCGCGGGGATCTGCTATACGCAACTCACCGATGTCGAACAGGAAGTGAACGGACTGTTGACCTATGACCGCAAGAAGAAATTCGATTCCGCGGTCCTGCGTGAAATCAACGCGCTGATCCCGTGAGGCGGACCATGGGAAGGCGCGCGTGGGCCGCCATGGCCGCGGCGCTGTGCGTGGCGCAGGGCGCCGCGTCCGAAACACCAGCCCCGGACCGCCCGAAGATCGGCGTGGCGCTGGCCGGAGGCTCAGCGCTCGGATTCGCTCACGTCGGCGTGATCGAATGGCTCGAGGAGCACCGGATTCCCATCGATGCGGTGGCCGGAACCAGCATGGGGGGCCTCGTCGGAGGACTGTTCGCCACCGGCGCAGACGCCGCGGCGATGAAACGGTTCGTCGCAGAGATCAACTGGGATACGGCGCTCGAGCCGGAGACGCCATTCCGCCACCTCGCGTTCCGGCGAAAAGAGGACCGCCGTGAGTACCCCAACCGGCTGGAGTTCGGTATGCGGGAGGGGAAGCTCCGGCTGCCGTCGGGACTCAGTCCCGCCCACGGGATCGGGCTGGTGCTCAGCCGAATCGCCGGACCGTACGGCGCGCTCCGCTCTTTTGACGACCTGCCGACGCCGTTTCGCTGCCTCGCCGCGGACCTGGTGAAATCCGAGGAAGTCGTCTTCGACCGCGGAGATCTCGGCGAAGCGCTGCGCGCGACGATGTCGCTGCCGGCCGTGTTCCCGCCCGTCGAACTCGACGGGAAGGTGCTCGTCGACGGCGGCGTGCTCAACAATCTTCCGGTGGACGTGGCGCGGGCGATGGGCTCACAGATCGTGATCGCCGTCGCTCTCCATGCCGTGCTGCCTCCCAAGGCCAAGGGCTATTCGCTGCTGGATGTCGCCGGACGATCCATCGATGTGGTGATCCGCGCCAGCGAGTTGCGCGCCATGGCGAACGCCGATATCGTCCTCATCCCGGATCTGGCCGGGTTCACCTCGACGGACTTTGGCCGCGCAGCCGAGCTGATGCGCCGTGGCTACGAGGCCGCGGCCCGTAAGGCCAACCTGCTCAGCCGATACTCGGTGGGGGAGCAGGCGTGGGAGGAACACCGGAGGGCTCGCCGCGCGAGGACGCGGGACAGGGGCTTCGATCCGCAATTCGTAAAGGTCACCGGGCTGACCAGGCCGCTCAAGCGGAACCTGGCGGAGCGCATGCGGCCGGCTCTTGCCGGATCGCGCAGCATGGACCGGGTGGACGAGGAACTCACCAGAATCACCGGACTGGGGCGGTGGGAGTCAGCCGACTACCGTCTGATTGAAGAGAATGGCAGGCAGGGCCTGCTCATCCGGGCGCGGGAAAAACAGCACGGTCCGCCGTTTTTCAACAGCGCCATTTTGATCGAGGGAGGCACCTCGCAGGTTCTGCGATTCGGCGCCGGCGGCCGTATGACGTTCCTCGACGTCGGCAACCCCGGTTCGGAATGGCGTACCGATTTCCTCGCCGGCAGCCGCGACCTGCTCTCGACTGAATACTTCCACCGGGTGCGGTCCTCGAAGTTTTTCGTAGCGCCCCGCGTGTTTCTCGATCATTCCTCCCGCGACATCTTTCAGGGAAACGAACGCGTTGCGCGCTTCCGGACGCGGGAAATGGGGGCCGCCGCCGACATCGGTTACGCGGCCGGCCGTTTCTCCGAGTTCCGCTTCGGATACCAGTTGCGCCGTTTCGACAACGAAGTCAGCATCGGTCTCCCTTCTCTGCCAGCGGTCAGGGGCACGGTTCGCGCCGTCCGTGCGCGGTGGGCGTATGAAGGGCAGGACAGCGCGGTGGTGGCTACGCGCGGCGTGCGGGCCTCGGCCGCCGCGCACTGGGTTTTCCGGTCGCCGGGCGCGCAACGCAACTATCCGGTCCTGGAGTCCGAAGTCCGGTGGGCGTATCCGCTCCATGACCATTACGTGATCAGCGGGCAACTGGCGGGCGGAGCCACGATCTCCCAGGACAATCTTTACTCTCCCTTCACTTTGGGCGGCCCTTTCCGCCTCGCGGCCCTCAGTCCGCAGCAACTGTCCGGGAACCACTACTATTTCGGCGACGTGAGCCTGCTCCGGCTGCTCACGCGAAACCCGTTCCGGCTGTACGGCGCACTGACCTACGAAGCGGGAAGGGCCTTTGGCGCGGGAGAACGCCGGCGTCCGTTCAGCGACGGCGCCTTGGGCCTGATCGGTGAAACGCCGATCGGGGTGATCTCTTTCGGGGGAGCGTTCGGCGAGCAGGGCCAGCGGAAGATGTACATCCGGGTGGGACGTTACTTCTGACGGGGCGCCAAGGCTGGTCCGGGCTGCCGATCAGATCAGGCCCAGGAACCGGAACATGGCCGCCAGCGCCTTGCCGCGATGGCTCACGTCCATCTTCCGCGCTTCGTCGATCTCCGCCAGGGTGCGCCCCAGTGGCGGGAAGAAGAACAGCGGATCATAGCCGAAGCCGCCGCTGCCGCGCTCGTGGTCCAGCAGAAGCCCCTCCACCACCCCGGTGAAGGTGCCTAACAACTCGCTCTGGCGCGCCAGGGCGACCACACAGATGAAACGCGCGCCGCGGTCCGCCCGGCCGCGCATGTTCTCCATCAGAAGGGCGCGGTTGGCCGCGTCGGTCGAGCCACGGCCGGCATAGCGGGCCGAGAACACGCCGGGGGCTCCGCCGAGAGCGTCGACGGCCAGTCCTGAATCGTCGGCGAACACGTGGCCGGAGGTGTGCCGGGAGTAGCCGACCGCTTTGAGAATCGCGTTCTCCTCGAACGTCGTGCCGGACTCATCGGGCGCCGGAATCCGTTCCAGCCCGGGCAATACCTCGATGGCGGCGTCCCGGACGCCGAAATGCCCGGCCGCGAGCTGAAACTCGCGCAGCTTGCCGGGGTTTGACGTCGCGCAATAAAGGATCATTTCAGCCGAGGATCTGCTTCTGGATCCGGATGAGTGCGGCGGCGCCTTCCCGCGCCAGCTCCACCATGGCGGAGAACTGCTCGCCGGAAAACGTGGAGCGCTCGCCCGTCGCCTGCAACTCGACGAACTCACCTGATCCTGTCATCACCGCATTCATGTCCACGTCGGCCGCGGAGTCTTCCTCATAGCAGAGATCGAGTAGTGGCTGGCCGGCTGCGATGCCGACGCTGACCGCCGCCACGCAATCCAGAATCGGATCCTTTTGGAGCATCCGGTGTTCGAGAAGCTGGCGGACGGCGAGCGCGAGAGCCACGAATCCACCGGTGACGGCCGCGGTCCTCGTACCCCCGTCCGCCTGGAGGACGTCGCAATCAACGATGAAACTGCGTTCGCCCAGGAGGTTCAGATCGACCACGGCGCGGAGGGAACGACCGATCAGACGCTGGATCTCCATGGTTCGCCCCGACGGCCGGCCCTTGGTCACCTCACGGGGAGTACGGCTTGCCGTCGCGCGGGGCAACATGGAGTATTCCGCCGTGACCCATCCGCGGCCGGAGCCGCGCAGCCATTGCGGGACCGTGTCTTCGAGCGAGGCCGCGCATAGCACGCGCGTGTTGCCGAACTCGATCAGGGCGGACCCCTCGGCCGTGAGCAGATAGCCGGGAGTGATCCGGACGGGTCTCATCTCCGATGGCTTGCGTCCGTCTGGTCTCATTTGGGATTGGTGGTGGTCGACGAGAGCATGGCGTAGAAGAGAAAGCTCAAAAGGAGCATGCCACCGATGAGCACGATGAGGCAGGGAATGGCCCGCCGCGCGGTGGGCTGCGGCTTGGCCTTTCCTTTCGTAGCCTTAAACCTGGCCATGACTCACCGCAGTTGCGCCTTCAGGCAGGTGGCCACCTGGCGGAAGAACTCGTCCAGCGTGTCGAGCGAGGAGGAGCCCAGGTCGCGAATCCGCAGCGCGACGACCAGACGTCCGCGTTCCGCCAGAGCCATTTGGGTGGCGAGAAACTGGGCTCGGTGGTAGTCCGAAGTATAACCAATGGATTCGATCGAGTGTTGCGCGGCCGGAATGAGGATCGTCGAGAAGCACTTTCCGTGCCCGATGATCATCTCGTGGTAGGAATGGTTCATCGCCGGGCCTTCATAGATGTCGACGGGCATGCGCAGCCGGGACCGGAAGACCCGCTCGGCGGAACGGTCCAGCAGCCGCAACAGCGTCCGCCCGCCCGTCGAATAACGCGTGTCGCCGAAGAAAGTGAGCTCAGCCGTATCGGCCGCGCCGGAGCAGACGGCGCCGCGAAGCAGATTTGCATAGACTTGGGGCGCGCTCCCGCGGGACGGCGGCGCGGCCAGAAATCCGCAGTGAAGCGACAGTCCGCCCCGGTAGGGGATCGTCGCCCCCGGCGCGCTGAACCGGCGCCATGCTTCGGTCGCCTCGATGCCGCCCCGCCGGTCCGCCTCGGAGACGATCTTTGCGGTGATTGATTTATACAACTCCACGGCGGGCTGGGTTACGAAGTTCATCTTCCGCAGGTACCCCAGGCCGAAAACGACATAGTGCACAAACTGCATGTACGTGGAAAGCTCGGCGGAGGCGGCGAAGGTCAACACGGCCATCGGGTATCCGGTGCGGCGCAGAGCCGCCACTTTCGCTTTGTCGGCTCCCGGCGCGCCCTTGCGCTGCACAACGAGGAAGAGGCGATCCTGCGAGGGCTCGCGCGGGCTGCGATAGTTGGCCAGCTTCGGCTTCTCGCCGATGACCACCTTGATACCGATCGCCTCGCTTTTGCCCAGGCTCTCCTCGAAGTCCTGCTTGGTCCACACGGACGCCCCTTCCCAGTCCTTCGGGAGCATCAGCGTGACCTTGTCGCGGCCCGATTCGCCTTGCGCGTGAAGGAACGCCGACAGCCGCCATGCGGTGGCGATTTCGTCGTCGGTGAGAAAGGTCCCCTCGATCCATCGGGACAGGTCCGCGCCCGCCAGGCCGAGCGGATACAGGCTGCCCCGTGTCATCGGCGCGCTGTGCCTGCCGGCCGTGGCGTTTCCCGAGTCCAGTTGCAACTCGACGCGCCGGTATCCGCGCGGCCCGGCGAACTGGTCGAGAAGCGATCCGGGAAGCGTCATGTAGATGAAGTTCGGCCGGCTGTCGAGTTTGTGCGCTTCGTAGAGGGCGTACAGCTTCTCCAGATTCACGACGGGCTCGTAGGAGGTCATCCCCAGAGCCATGCCGACCACGAGCGTGGCCTTGAGAACCTCCTTCAGCGAAAGCCCCGACTTCGCCCGGGCGTCGGCGAGAATGTTGGCGAGCTTGGCCGGATCGGTCGAATCGAGAACATAGAGACGCGGGCCCCTCCGCAACAGCCCTACGGCGTTGTACATGGCCTTGTCTTCGGCGGAGCCTCCCATCCCGGCCCAGATGACGAAGCGAAGGCGGCAGTTGTGCGTCCGGCGGATCCCCTCTCGAATCTCTTCGAGTTCCCGGGTCACCCGCGCCGGCCAATCGCCCTCCCGCTGCGCCTTCCAGCTCAGGTGAAACACGCCGTAGCTGTTCTTTGCGACCTTCCCCGTGCTGTCAGTCTCCATTCCGAGCGGGATCAGATCATTGCGTGTCGGGTCCAGCGCGCCGATCCCCTTCCGTTCGACCCGCGTGTGCAGATACCGCAACCTCGCCAGGACGTCGTTCTTTTCAAACCCTTGGGAGTAGGCCTCCGACGACGGTTCGTCGTGAAACAGGGACAAGACCACCATCTCGTTTTAGCATAGTTACTGGGAATGACCAACCTGTCGCTTTGCGCCGCCGTGACCGCTTTTGTGGTGTTGCTGGGATGCAGCCGGCCTGCTGCGCCGCCTTCTCTGCCTGCGGCGCTGGACGGTGGATGGGTCCGTGGCGAGACGGAAACGCCGCGTGAGCCGCCTGAACTGGTCCGCAAACTTGGCCTGGCGAGATCGCACGCCGCCGTTTACAGCGGGAGTGGAAAGCTCGCGGTCACGGTATACGAGATGACGTCGGACTCCGGCGCCTTCGAACTGGTTCAGAAATGGAAGGCCGAGCCGGGACAGATTTTTCTTCACAAAGGGCGCTACTTCGTGCTGGTACAGTCGCCGGGCATGGACACCAGGACGCTTTCCCGGCTGGCGGGCCAGATCGAAGCCGCTCTGGGCCGCTGAATCCGCCGCGAGCGGCGCGGCCGGGCTCAGTTGAGGTCGAAGACGAGAAACTCGGCGGCGGAAACGCCGGTCAACGTGAGGATGCGCTCGTCGCTGACGGCCGCGCCGTCACCGGCCTTCAGCCGGACGCCGTTCAGGTCCACTTCCCCGGAGGCGACCTGCACCCAGGAGTGCCGGCCTTCGGCCAAATCATGGCGGACCGTCTCTTCCGGCGCGAGGATGGAGGCGTAGAGGGAGGCGTCCTGTTCGATCCTCATCGATCCGCCGCGGCCGTCTCCGGAGGCGATCAGCAGCAGGCGGCCGCGCTTGCTCTCGGCGGAAAATTCGCGCTGTTCCTAGCCCGGCTGCAACCCCCGGGCGCGCGGCAACAGCCAGATCTGGAGCAGGTGGGCCGGCTCCTCCGGGGAGGGATTAAACTCGCTGTGGAGGATGCCGCGGCCGGCGGTCATTCGCTGCACCTCGCCCGCCCGGATCGTCGAGCCGTTCCCCATCGAGTCCTTGTGCGCCAGCGATCCGCTGAGCATGTAGGTGATGATCTCCATGTCGCGATGAGGGTGCATGGGGAACCCCGCGCCGGCGGCGACGCGATCGTCATTGATTACGCGCAGGGAGCGGAAGCCCATGTGGGCGGGGTCGTAGTAGTCCGCGAAGGAGAACGAGAACCGGGTGTCGAGCCATCCGTGATTGGCGTGGCCTCTTTCTTCGGCAGGTCGCAATGTGGTCATACGTTCTATTGGATGCCGGAGTGCCCGGTTTGGTCGCGAGCCGGGAAATCCGGCCGGGGAGACCGGCGCCGTCGCGCTACAATCAAGGCGGAGACCGACCAATGTTCCGCCTCGCCGCCTGCTGGGTCCTGGCCGCGACTGCCGCTGTGGGGTCGATAACGATCCGGCTGTACCTGACTGACGGCACCTACCAGAGCGTGCGGGAGTACGAGGTGAAGCAGGACCGGGTCCGCTTCTTCTCGACCGAGCGGGGCGAATGGGAGGAGATCCCGGTTGACCTGGTGGACCTGAAGAGGACGAAAGCCGAGCAGAAGGAGCACGAGGAGGCGATTCGCGCCGAATCGGCCGCCACGAGAGCCGAAGACCGGGCCATCCGCGAAATGCAGCGCGAGGCGGCCCGGGTCCCGCAGGACCCCGGAGTGTACTGGATCAACGGCGCTGCGTTGACCCCGTTGAAGCAGGCCGAACCGAAGGTCGTCAGCAACAAACGGCGCTCGATACTGAAGGCGATCTCGCCTATTCCGATTGTGGCCGGTAAATCAACGGTGGAACTGGACGGCGAGTCCGCCGCGCTGGCGATCGGACAGGAACGTCCGGAATTTTACATCCGCCTGGCCGCCGAGGAGCGATTCACGATCGTTCGCCTTCATCCGAAAAAAGGGGTGCGGCTGGTTGAAACATGGAACGTCATTCCTGTTTCGAAAGAGCTGATTCAGGAACATGACGCCGTGGAGATCTTCCGCTACCAGGCTGACGACGGTCTCTACAAGATCTGGGCGCAGAAGCCCATGCCCGCCGGTCAGTACGCAGTGATTGAGTATACCGAAGGCAAGGGGAATACGCGCGTCTGGGATTTCGCGGTTGCCGGTGGCGGGGCGGCTAGCGAAGTCCGAAAGTGAACAGCCCGCTGCCCGCCGCGACGGTGAAGTACTGGTTGCCGCCGACGGCGTAGCTGACCGGACCGGCGATGATCTGCCCGCCGAGATACCGGCTCCAGATCCGCTTGCCGTTTCGCGCGTCCAGGACGAACACGTGACCTTCGCGGCTTCCGGTGAAAAGCAGGTCCGCGGCGGTTGTGACGATGCCGCTGTCGGTGACGTCCTCCAGACGGAACTCCCACTTCCGCTCCGCCGTGGCCGGGTCGATTGCACGAATGGCGCCGTAGCCGCCTTCCTCGCCGTACTTTTTCACCGTTTCGCGCCGGGTGGGGGGCACAATCGAGTGCGGACTGCCGCCCAGGTAGCGCTTTCCCGGTTCGTACTCGGCGGCGAACTTATAGTACACGCTGGAATAGTTTTCCCAAGTCGGGACGTACATCAGGCCGGTGCGGGGACTGTAGGAAGGTGAATACCAGTTGGTCGCCCCTTGCACGCCCGGGTAGGTCAGCGTGCCTTCGCGAGAGGGTCCCATGTTGGGAATCAGGATCGGGCGTCCGCTGTCGTCGAGTCCCTTGGCCCAGGTCTGGCGGGCGAACGGCTTTCCGAGAAGGAACTGGCCTGTCACCCGATCCAGCACGTAAAAGAAGGCGTTGCGATTGGCGAACAGCATCACCTTCCGGACGGCGCCGCCGATGGGAATGTCGGCCAACACCGGAACCTGCACGGAATCCCAATCCCACTCATCATGAGGTGTGAACTGGAAGTGCCATTTCCGCTTTCCCGTGGAGGCGTCCAGGGCGATCACGGAGTCGCTGTACAGGTTGTCGCCGGGACGCACGTCCGGGTTCCAGTCCGGCCCCGGATTGCCGATTCCCCAGTAGGTCAGGTTCAGCTCCGGGTCGTAGGACCCGGTCACCCAGACGGAGGCGCCACCGCGTTTCCAGGAGTCGCCGCCCCAGGTTTCGTGGCCGGGTTCGCCCGGCCCGGGAACCGTGTAGAAGCGCCAAACCTCTTTGCCGGACGATACGTCATAGGCGGCGAGAAACCCGCGAATGCCGAACTCGCCGCCGGCAGTGCCGATGATGACCTTGTCGCCGACAACGAGGGGCGCCACCGTCACAGCGTAGCCCTGCTTGTAGTCGAAGACTTTTGTTTTCCACTTCTGCTTTCCGGTTCGCGCGTCCACGGCGACCAGGTGAGCGTCGATGGTTCCCATGAACAGGGTATGGCCGTGGATGGCGACGCCGCGGTTCACCTTTCCGCAACAGGGGTCGGAGTCGGAGGCGGGAGCGTATTCGTAAATCCAGAAGACGCGGCCGGTCCTTGCATCGAGGGCGACGATGTCATTGGGCGGCTGCGTCACATACATGACCCCGTCCACCACGAGCGGGGTCGCCTCGAACTTGTCGCGGGTCGGAATCTGGAACACCCACTTGAGTTCGAGGTGGGCCGCGTTGGCGGGAGTGATCTGAGTGAGCGCCGAGTATCTCCAGGAGCGGTAACTTCCCGAATAGGTGAGCCAGTTGTGGGGCTCTTTCTCGGGATGAAGAAGCCGTTCCGGCCCGACCTGGGCCAGGAGAGGTCCGAGAAGGAGAAACGCCGGCGGCAGGAGCCTGCTCATGATGGGCCTCATCTCAGCGCGGCCAGGCTGGCGAGCACGTCGTCGATTTCCTGGCGCGAGAGCTTTCCTTCATAAGATGGCATCAGACCGGTCTTTTGAACGGAGAACTTCCGGGCGGTGCGCTTGTCGATCGAGAGAAGGCGCCCCTGCGCGTCGAGGATCTGGGCCGAATCGATGTCCTCGTTCAGCCGCACGCCGCGCACGGCCGCGCCGCTGGCGAGTTCCGCTTCGATCTGCCAGTGCGCCGGCAGGACCTGCTCGTCCGGACGAAGCAGCGCCGATTCGAGTTCGGCGTAGGACTTGGCCATTCCGACGGCGGTCAGATCCGGACCCGACAGCGCGCCTGTTCCACCAATCGAGTGGCAGGACAGGCACATTCCTTTGCCTTCAATGATGGCGCGTCCGCGGGCGGGGTCGCCGCGGGCGGCCAACCGGCCCCTGCCGCGGCTCAGAGATCGGAGGAACGCTATCACCTGAAACGTCTCCTGACCGGTCAGCAAAACCGGCGGCATCTCGGTGCCCTTGATGCCTTTGGTGATGCTGCGGAAGAGGTCTTCATCGCCGGCGCCATGGCGGAACTCGCCCCGGGTGAGATCCGTTCCGCGGCCTCCTCTCCCGTCGATCCCGTGGCAGACGGCGCAGTTGGCGAGATAGATTCTGCGCCCGGCCACGACGTCAGTGGCGCTGTTGAACGGGTTATCCCGGCTGTCGCGGCCATGCTGGCCGAAGACGGCAGAAGAAAACGCCAGCACCAGGAGAATCCCGGCAAGTGACAGTCCCGGCCGCCGCGGTAGGCGGCCGTTCTGAAAGCCTCGCATGCGCAACTCCCTATAGGGCCGTACGAGCTGGCGGTTTCGCTCACCAACCGCCGTCAAACTGCCAGTATAGAGGAGCAGACCAAGGCTTTGCCTCCCCCGCCGGGTGCGACGAGGGAGCGCCGGGCCGGGGCTTTGGGTGCTAATTTTTCAGGTACTAATAAACGTAGCCGCGCCAGGTCATGCCGCGTTCGTCCCGGAGTGTGATGCCATACCGGTCCGAGGCGCCGCTGATCGTCCGGCCCTTTTCGTCGCGGAACCGGTAGCGCACCGAGTCGTCATCCTGCACTTCGGCCTGTCCGCGCCACACATTGCCGAACTCGTCCCGGAGGCGGACGTAGTCGCCGTCTCCGAAGCCGTCCATCCGTCTGCTGTTGATGTTCTCGATGCGGTAGAAGCCGTTGCCGACCTGTCTGCGGATTCTGCGCCGTCGAATCATACAAGCAGTATTCCGTGGCTCGATGGTAGGGGGCTATCGAACGAAAGTGCTAGATCCGGCTATGAATCGTACCTAGGTTCTTCCCCTACGCGGGAGCTACACAATCTTCGGCCGGACCACCGCTACGCCGAGCGGCGCCATCGCCTCCACAAGCCGCTGGAACATCGATTCGTCGGCACAGCGGCCGACGATGGCGCCACCGGAACCGGCGAAGTTCGCCGACGCCCCGCAGCGGCGGGCCGTCTGGATCATCTCGAGATTGCCTTTTCCGATACGGTAGATCTTCGCCCGCAGATCGAAATTGGCGTCGATGAGCCGGTCGAGCGTGCCGACGTCGCCCGACAGCAGCGCACGGCGGCCTTGCTCCGCGTAGCTGGCCCACTCCCTCATGGCGCTAACGACCTGCTCGTCACCCCGGCGCCAGCGCTCGCGAATGTCGTTATGGAAGACCTCGGTCCCTTCGCTCAGCGACGTCCGGTAGGCGAGATAGAGAGGCGGGAGAAGGCCGGGATCGATCGGCTCGTAATTTCCATAGCCCTGCTTTTCCATCAAATCCCGCGAAAAATCCATAAAGATGACACCCTCGTACGCCTGTATCACACGGTCTTGAAGGCCGGCCCCGACGCCCAGCTCTTTTGTTTCGGTCTCCAGGACAAGATTGGCCTGCAATGGCAGCGGGATGTCGATCTCGAAATAGCGGCACAGTGCGCGGAGCGCGGCCGTGATGATGGCGCTCGATCCACCCAGGCCGAGGCGCAAGGGAACCGTGCTTTCGTATTCGATTGTGAAGTTCCGGTCCGGCAAAGAGATGCCCCGTTCCTGGCAGTAGTCCATGAAGCGGACAAGAAGCGCCTGGATGATCCGGATCCCCCCGTAGTAACCTCTCCAGCGCGTCGTGCGGTAGAGATCGTCGAGATTCTCGAAAACCGGGGTGTCCGCCTTGGACAACTTGATCTCGAGCCTCGCGCTGGGGTAGAGTATCACTCTTGCGCGAAAGTTGCGCACCAGCAGGGAGATGGTTTTGCCGTAGAAGCCGTCGCTCGGGTTCCCGAGCAATCCCGCACGCGCATAGGCGTAGGTCTCGATCATGTCAACTCCCCTCCGTCAGCCATGAAGGCCGTCATTCAGCGTGTCAGCCGGGCGGCTGTCCGCACAGACGGCGTCACGGCTGGTGAGATCAGCCGTGGACTGCTCGTCCTGCTCGGCGTCGGCCGCGATGATACGGAGGCCGATGCCGATTACCTCCTGGGGAAGATCGCCGGACTTCGCATCTTCCCCGATCCCGTCACCGGCAAGATGGATCTGAGCGCCACTGACATCGGCGGCGGACTTCTAATTATCTCTCAATTTACCCTCTACGGGGATGTCCGCAAAGGACGCCGGCCGTCGTTCGACGCGGCGGCGCCGCCGGAAAAGGCCCGGAAGCTGTACGAGTATTTCCTTGCCCGCGCGGCAGGGTTGGGCCTGCCGACGGCAAGCGGAGTCTTTCAGGCGTCCATGCAGGTCGAACTTGTGAACGAAGGCCCGGTCACGATTGTTCTCGAATCCCCAGGCGGTGACAGCCGTTAGGTAGCGTTGAAGAACCGGAGGCCGGCGGATTCACCGCCCCGCCTGTGTCTGCGGGGCTGCGTCCAGCCTGTGCCCGACGCTCATCGCCACGGGCCCGGGCCGGGCTCCTGGGCCTTGAATTATTCAGCGCTTCACAAATCTTCAGGCAAATAGCGTTTGACGCCAAAGCGTGAGCTAACTTACACTCTAAATAATGCCTCAAGTAACTTTGTCCAACCCAACGGTTCTCAATGCCGCGCTCGAAGGCCTGCAAATGCAACGTGCGCGTCTTGAAGAACAGATCTCGATGATTCAAGCTCTGCTCGGCAGGCGTGGACCCGGCCGGCCCAAGAAGTCGACCGCCGCTGCCGTCGCCGCTGCCGTCGCCTCGTCTTCTGCGGCTGGTGCTTCCGAGAAGACCGGCAAGAAACGGCTGAGTGCGGCTGCGCGTAAGCGGATCGCTGATGCGCAGAAGAGGCGCTGGGCGAAGTTCCGGCAAGAAAAGGCCGCCCAGTAGGCGATAGGCCCGGCTCGGGGGCCGGTTCCGGCCGGCCGGCGTGACTCGTGTCGGCACCCCGGCGTCTGGTTCCCCAGGCGCAGACGGCGACGGGAATTCTGCCGCGCCGGAGCTGTCTCCGCCGGGCCCGGTGCTGCCTGCATGGCAGCATCTGAATCGCCTCCGCCTCCTGCGGTAGGTGTACAATTCGACGCCGTATTTTACAGGCATTCATAGCTTTTTCGGGTGCTACTCCGGTTATACAGCGTTCGGTATTCTTTTCGGAGTGTACTGGAGATTTTACAAATTCGGTTACCCGGCGCCAGGAATTGGGTCTCTGCGGCTGTGGAATGCCTCGTCGTGTCTACCGCCCGACCGGCCGGGGTTGCGCAGTGCTACCTTGTTTAGGACATGAGTGGACTCAGCCGCATCGGCGTAGCCATTGACTCCGACCTCCTGGAAAAATTCGACGCTCACATTGCGGACCGGGGTTATACCAACCGTTCCGAGGCGTTCCGTGACCTGATCCGGCAGGAGCTTGTGACGGCGGGATCAGAGAAGCCGGAAACCATCGTTGTCGGCACCGTGACACTCGTCTACGACCATCATGTGCGGATGCTCTCCGACAAACTCACCGACATCCAGCACGACCATTTCCACTCGATCCTGTCGACTCTCCACGTTCACCTCGATCACGACAACTGTCTCGAGGTGCTCGTCGTGCGCGGACCGGTGGCCCTTGTGCGAAAAGTCGCCGATGCGCTGATCGCGACCAAGGGAGTCAAACACGGCCGCCTCACCATAACGACCACCCGGGAGCATATGTGATCGCCGGAACGGGCATCGATCTGTGCGAGGTCTCGCGCATCCGCGCCGCCATTGAACGCAATGGCGAGCGGTTCCTCAACCGGATCTTCACTCCTGTCGAGATCGCCTATGTGCAGCGCAAGGCGAACCGGTTCGAGCGCTACGCGGCGCGCTTTGCCGCCAAGGAAGCAGGGATGAAGGCGATCGGCACCGGGTGGCGTCTCGGCGTGACGTGGCGCGATTTCGAGGTGGCCAACCTGCCGACGGGCAGGCCTACGCTGCGGCTGACCGGCGTGGCGGCGCGAATCGCGGAAGAAAAGGGCGTTCGCCATGTGCACCTGTCGCTGACACACACGCGTGAGTTCGGACTGGCCCACGTCATCCTGGAGACCTGACTTCCCGCGGCCCCGGTTTCAGTCCGGACGGGCTAAGGTGTTCCGCCAGTGAACGAAAGTACTCGGCGGACCGATCACACAAGGGTGACAGAAGGCCCTGTCTTGCGAGTCGGTTGCAGCACTCGGCTCAAGTACGTCCTTATCCTGCCGCTGGCCGTCAGTCTGGCCTTCATCTGGGCCCTCTCAACCTGGGGCGCGAGCCTCAACTTCGGCGGCATTCCGTTTCTGTTCATGATCGTCAGTCTTGGCGCGGCTGTGTTCGTCGTGTGTACGCACCATGAACTGGATGCCTCGGGGATCACCAAGCGCCACCCGCTTGGCAAGCGCCGTTATGGCAAGGACGAGTTTCTCGACTATGAACTGGTCGACGGGATCCCGGGCCGCAGCCCCAGCCTTGTGTTGCGGTTCCGGACCGGCACTTTGAACCTGGAGCAAAGCGAGACAGACGTACGGCTGGGCGAGATGGTCGCATTTATTGAAGCGCATTGGAAAGAGGGGGAAAAGAATTCCCGCGGACGGTTCCTTGTCAACACCGGCGTACAGTCTTTTTCCTACCCCGGTTTCAGCGTTGCATTTGCGTCTCTGATGGGAGTGTTTTTTGTGCTGATGGCGCTCCGGGTTCCCTCGTTGTGGGTCGGGCTCGTTTTGGCGGGCTTTTGTTTTCGAATCGCCTGGCGCGCCGGGACTCAGATCGAGACATCGGAGCAGGGCATCACCGCCCGGAACTGGACGGGAGCGCAGACTGCGATCGCCTGGGCGGATGTTGAAAGCGTCTCTTACTGGACCTCCGTCTGCCAGGGCGGCGTGCGGGTGAAAGGAGCGGGCGCGGAGATCCTGGCTTACCGGTGGATCGGCGATTACCCCAAGCTCGATCACGCGATCCGCAGCTCCGTACCGGACCGGGCCCTGCCGCCGGGAACCCTGCCGGCCACGATCAGCCTCAACCGGCCCAACGCGATCCTGGATCCGGTCGCGGTCATGCTGCTCGGCGCGCTGCCGGTGTTCTGGCTGGGCGACTGGCGCTATGGCGTGATCCTGGCGGGGGTCCCGCTGGTGATCGGCTCCA
>Ga0073934_10003288_pt1 | contig 30339 bp, 34 predicted proteins | sample LarsenN4metaG_FD_76834 | JGI IMG/M metagenome (GOLD analysis project Ga0073934, IMG submission 76834) | Hot spring sediment bacterial and archeal communities from British Columbia, Canada, to study Microbial Dark Matter (Phase II) - Larsen... ...
GGAACGAGATTGTGCATATCATCAGGGAACCGTCTGGCCGTTCCTGTTGGGTCCGTTTGTGACGTCATGGTTGAAAATTTTTGGACATACTGACGAAACGAGAACTAAGGCGCGATCGTTTCTTAATGGACTAGAAGCCCACCTTCGGGAAGCCTGTCTGGGACAGGTATCCGAAATTTTCGATGGGGACCCTCCGCACCATCCGCGAGGCTGTCCAGCTCAAGCGTGGTCTGTCGCGGAGCCCCTCCGTGCGTTGGTTGAAGACCTTGGGATATCCACGACCACCGAAATGGTACGACCAACCCGCCGACAACGGGCTGCTGCCTCTTCGCAGCAATACTAAACTTGAGTTGTCCGTTTCTTGCTCTCTTGACAGAATTCATTGGGTATCCGTAGGCTGAACATAAACATAAAAAATGGTGGAGGACAAAGTATCATGGCACGCTTCATACCGAACCGAAATCGTCGGATAATTGCTGCCTGCATCATGACGTTTTCCCTGTTGGGCTTAGGGGCACCGAGCGTGATCTTCGCCGACGAGATACCGAAGGAGTCCGTACTGCCGCTTGGCGCAGCCAACAAGGCGATTCAAGCAGCATTGGACGCTTGCAAGAAGGACGGATATCGAGTGAGCGTTTCCGTGGTCGATCGTGCCGGCGTCCTTCGTGCGATGGGACGTGCCGACGGAGCCGGGCCGCATACGGTCGATAGCAGTCGGAAAAAAGCCTATACGGCTGCAAGCGTGAGGAGATCAACGAGCGAATTAGCCGATCTCATTGCGAAAGTGCCCACGCTTCAGGCCCTTCGTGACATCAACGGCGATATGCTCATTTTGGGCGGGGGGCTACCCATCGAAATTGGAGGAGAAGTGGTTGGGGGAATCGGTGTCGGTGGAGCACCGGGTGCCCATCTGGATGATGCCTGCGCCCAGGAAGGGCTCGATGTCATCGGCGCAGCCCCTAAACTTCCTGCGTCCAAGTGAAAAAGCGACTGTGGCTCACCGTCCTGGGATGTTCAGCGCTGTTCTGCTTCGGCTGTAACAGTAGTGCTCCTGAGCCTGCCTCCATGGAGATCTCTTCTGCGCAACTTCGACTGACCATCGTCAGAACTGCGACAGATCCATTCCTCCCACGATTCAATCTCACCTTGAATGTGAACGGATCAGGACGGTGTTCGTCGACAACGGAGTTGTTCCCAGATACCGGCCATGTTGGCCGCAGAAATATTTATTACGCGCCAAGACACATGATTTACGTGATCGGACAGTACGATGCACGCGTCATCGATTCACAGAGTTGTCATGCGAGCCTCGCAGAATTTCGCCATCTTGAGCGGGATGTCATTTTTATCGGAAGCTTTGATCAAAACGACGACCGACGGTGGACCTACTTCTCGGCCGCCCAGCGGTCCGAGTTGCCATTTGAGAAACGTTAGGCCTCGCCCACACCGGTATTTGGAGCAACGGGAGCAGCATGCAGCAACCGATCGTCGGGTATCATCAAGATGAATACGGAGATTGGGTGGCGGACCTGGCATGCGGTCATGGGCAACATGTGCGGCACCAGCCTCCTTTCACGAATCGCCCTTGGGTGCTCACTGTCGTCGGACGTGAGCAGCATTTGGGCACGCGTTTGAATTGCAAGAAGTGCGAGGAACCGATTGCTGATCTTCCTCCGGCTTCGGGATAATTCTGCATCGTCTTGTCTCCTCCATCACGAACGTTCCGCATCCATGGTTAGCGAAAGACCTGCATACCGGCAGTGCGGGAGGTTCCACCGACCCACGAGCTGTCCCATCATTCATAGAAATAATCGCAAGCTTGGATATCCGGCCGTTTGGCATGAAGAGCGTCTCCAAACGCGGTCCAATCGGACCATGTCCTGAGGCAGAGCCGTTCGGACCTCTTGACAGAACTTGAGTGTTTGTTTGACAACCGTCCCAATTATTGGTGCGGGTCGGTCAGAACCATGTTGTCCCAACGATACCAAATTGCCGTTCTACTTGGGTTGGTGGCTCTCCTGAGCTCCTATTTGCTGTTGCCGCTGGGTGCCTCTTATCTGTTGGCGAATAAACTTCGAGACTATGGGTACAGCAACGTCATCCTCCAGTTAGGCTATCCGGGCTGGGCGCACATGCGCATTCCGGTGGTCTCGTTTCAGCAGGATTTGGGGGAGGAGCGACTGATGGTTTCGCTGACAGATACAGAGATACGATATGACTTGGCCCAGCTGCTTCACGGACGGGTAAGCCGCATCGTATTGCGAGATGCGGCAATCCATGTGCTGAACGTGCATCCCACGGAGCCCGCTGCGCAAGATGACAGAGACTCGGATCGGCCCGATGATGTGGAATCACCGTGGCGATTGTTGACGGTAGGGGATCTCTTACGCAGTCTTCCGATCCTTCCGTTCGACGAGTTGCAACTGGATCATCTCACCATTTTTCGTGAACAGGCGACAGGGCCGCTTCGCAGAGTGACGATTGACGGAAATCTGACGTATAGCGGCAGAGAAGTCGGTGGTCACCTCGCGTTTCGCGGAAGTGATACGGCGTCCTATGGGCTGGTCGTCGCGGGGCATTCCGCCAGTACCTGGTCGGTGACGTTGGCCTCGCAGCACCCACAGGCGGCACCGATTGTGTCCTGGCAATCTCAGGCGCATCCAAACGGCTCACAGATTCAGGTCAATGGGCGGCTCCGGATCAATGTACAAGAACTGGCTCCATTCATCGCACTCCTTGTCCCGATCGGTCCGGAACTGGAGAAGGTCATGGGAGAGGTGGCGATAGATTGGGCGGGGATTGCTGCCGCGGAGGCCACACTCAGTTCTGTGTGGGAAGACGAACGTACACATCTGGACGGCAATATGCGAGTCAATGTCACGTTGCCGGCTCTGAAAGGTGTGGCAAAGGATATTGCGGTCGCCTACGAGGGTCGATTCGGAGGGAACGCCACTCAAGCGGAATGGGCCGTGAGTCCCGGTGTCTTGCTCACGGCGACGATCAATACCCAACCGCGCATTATTCCAGAAGCGGTCCGATTGATACTTCCTCATGGGGATCAGCCCGTGCGGATTGACAACAGGAAGCCTGTGCAGGGGACGTTCTATTGGAAGGAAACGCCCATACGTACGGTGGCGCAAGGACCATTACATGTGACGTATGGTCGGACACCAGGACCATTGGTGGCGCAGTTCGAGACTACCCGTGCCGAGGGCCGTGGCAATGAGCTGGTGTCGGCCGAAGGGGCCTATCGACTGGAGGGTCTTCTTCCGAAGACCATGACCGAGCGGCTTTCAGCGAAAGAGGCGATGGGGGAAGTTCAAGGAACAGTGAAGTTGGCTCGGACACATGTGCGTGGAGTACTCTTGCCGTCCTCTTCACTGACGGCGAAACAGATCGGACAGGGTCCCACGCTCATTTCAAGTATCACGCTGAATCTGTCGGAGCCGCTGACAGTTGAATGCGATCTGACGGCGATCCATTGTAGTGGAGGAACGATGGTCGCAACGATTCGAGCTCCGGCGATGAGAATAAGCGGTCGGAACATTCGCATCACGCAAGGGATCTTGAGAATCCAGGAGGCGGAAACGACTAAAACCGCATGGGCTGCACAAGGGACGTTGTCGGCCGTCGGGGTCAGCCCGGAATCCGGTGCTTGGTGGCCGGCCACGAGTGATTGGACCGTCAAATTCTCGGCGGATCAGGACGGCATCAAGGCCGATCTTCGAATCGATACGCCGACGCACGAAGGATTCGTGACGGCCAAGGTCGAACAGCCCCTGCAGACGGCGCAAGGAGTGATGCATGGTGTCATCGGTCCGCTGACGTTTAACGGCACCGACCGGCGGCTCAGTAAGATGATCATGGGGCTCCCTCCTTCAAGCGATCTGGTCGATGGGATGTTCACCGCCACCGTCGATGCGTCCTGGTCGAGCAGCTTCCGTGACCGGATCAATATGATGAATGCGGTATCGCTGACCGCGAAGGTTGTGGCCGAGAAGCTGTCCGGCCACTACTATGATTATGTTGTGAAGGGCTTGAGCACCACGATGGTGTTCTACACCCGGGGGCTTGAATCAATCGCTATGAGCCAGCCGGCCTCGATCTCTGTGGCGACAGTGCAGAGCGGTATTGACGTCACCAATCTTGCGGCCTTCTACCAGATCAGATGGAAAGTGGCGGACGACCTGCCGATCGTCGAGGTACGAGACTTCCAATGCGAAGTATTTGGTGGCACGATCAGTAATCCGGGCCCTGTGGCAGACTTAGCCAAACCACCGATTACGACCACGTTTTCTCTACGGAATCTTGATCTTGCGAAAATTCTCAGCGTGGACCAACAGAAGGGACTTCAGGGAACCGGGACACTCAACGGGACGCTTCCAGTGACATTCACGTCGAGTGGGATCATTGTGAAAGATGGAGTGATCGAGGCACAGCCTCCTGGGGGGATCATACGGTATGCCTCGACGCCGGAATCGTCAAAGCCGCTCCCAGAATCAGAACGGCAACTCCAGCTCGTTGCGCAAGCGCTCAACAACTTTCATTACTCGCTGCTGCGGGTCGGTGTCAAATACGGTGAAACTGGAATGTTGGATCTGAATGCTCGATTGGAAGGCAGGAATCCTGACCTCAGGAATACTCCTCCGATTCACTTCAACCTGACCGTGCAGGAGCATATCCCGACACTTCTTAAAAGTCTACGCTTGGTCGAAGACATCCGTGGGACCATCGAAAGAAAGTATAAGCGACTGGGACCATTGTGAGGAGGACCATGCAGAGCGAAACCATACAGATAGGCGTTGGCGTGCTGACGTCGGTCACTCTGCTTCTGACTTTGGGCGCCTGTACTCCACGAGTGGAGGTGGCCGCTCCGGAGAAGCCGATTACGATCAATCTCAATGTGAAGATTGATCATGAGATCCGGCTCAAAGTCGACAAGGACTTGGATCAGGTCTTGTCGAATGACAGCGGACTGTTCTAGCGGTTGGAGGGAATGATGTTGATTGTACGGCTTGCAATCGCGGCGTGTATGGCGATGTTATGGACGGTGGTCGTGTCTTCGGCGTTCGCGCTGTCGTTGGATGACGCGAAAGCAAAGGGGTTGGTCGGAGAGAAGACCAACGGTTATCTGGGGGCGGTGCATCCTTCCCATGCTGAAGCCCAAGCATTGATCGAAGACGTCAATCGGAAGCGGCGACAGGCCTATGAAGATATCGCAAAGCGAAATGGCACCAGCGTACAAGCCGTTGAAACGCTCGCCGGAGAAAAAGCCATCCAAAATACCAAGCCGGGAAACTTCGTTGAAGGTCCGGGTGGGTGGATCAAAAAATAATCGCTATCCGTAACGATCGTTCTTCCACGGAAGCGCGGTGTTCGAATACCCGCGGACTTCCCAAAACCCCTTCTCATCTTTGTCTGAAAACGTGATTTCCTTCACCCACTTCGCCCCCTTCCAGGCATATCGTTTCGGAACGATCACACGTACCGGCCCACCATGGTCCCGTGAGAGGGGTTTGCCGTTCCAGCTATGCGCGAGTAGCACATCGTCATCGTCACAGGCATCGAGCGGGAGGTTCGTCGTGTAATCGTCGTAGGACTTGAAAAGGACGAATCGGGCAAGCGTCAGCGGTTTCACGATGGAAAGGATGTGCTTGAAGCTCACGCCTTCCCAGTCGTTGTCATACCGGCTCCATGAGGTGACGCAATGAAAGTCCGACCGGTTTTTGAATCGGGGTTGTGCCAGGAATTGCTCCCATGTCCAAGCAAGAGGGGCAGCGACAAATCCTCCTATACTGAGTTTCCATTCGTTCACAGGAATTTCCGGCTTGAAGCCGAGGTCCAGTACAGGAAAGTTATCGACGAGGTGTTGACCTGGAGGTAAACGATCATCGCCTTCATAAAAGACTTCTCGTTCGTCTCCTCCTCGCCGAGCCCTGGCCCATTGTTCTTTGGTTCTTGTCAGTCTGGTCGATTCATCCCGACTTTCTTCCATGGACCTGTCCTCCTGTGATGAGAGTAGTCCATCATCACAGAATCTTACAAGAGGCAGTTACGACGGAGAGGGTATGTTGAGGAGTGGGTCGATGATGGCTTGAAAATCCGCAAGCGGTCTGGCACCGACCAACGGGCGTCCGTTAATGAAGAACGTCGGCGTACTCGCCACGCCGAGTTTCAGCCCTTCCTGCAGATCCTTCAACACCTTTTGGCGGTAACGGTGTTCCTTTATGCAAGCATCGAATGGCGATTGGCGCAGGCCCAGGCCTTCGGCTAGAGCGGAAAAATTCCATCCGACTTCCGGTGCCTGTCTGGCGAATAAGGTATCATGATATTCCCAGAACCGGCTTTGTTCTGCGGCACATTGTGCGGCCTCAGCGGCGGACAAGGCCTGCCGATGATTCGGCCCTGGAAAATCACGATAGACCAGCTTCAATTTGCCTGGATACTTCTCCCGGAGCTCTTTGAGTATGGGCACACTACGTTTGCAGTAGGGACACTCAAAGTCAGAGAACTCGACGATCGTTACTGGAGCTTGGGCTGCGCCGGTCCAGGGATCGTCGTCTGTGCTGACATTCAGCACGGGTATTTTAGGCTGGGGGAGATTCACATGGATTGTGGTATTCCGTCGTAATTGGACCAGTAATGCCTGACGTATTCTGGATACTTCCTCGGGTATCTGAAATGGAGGCGACAATGTCTGTTTTTGAGATGGCTGGTTTGACCGGCGAACTGGGCTTGGCAGATCGGCTAGCTTGGCAATCGCTTCTGATTCACTCGCTCTCTTAATGAGGTCAGAAACGGTGATGCCTCTTCTGGTTGCTTCAGCCGCAAGGAGTTCCTCTTCGATAAGGTGTTGGATCGACTCGTGCAACAGCTTCGTCCGCTGCTCTTCTACCTGATACAGAGGAAGAGCGACAGCCTGCTCAACCTCCGCCAGGGTGATAGAGCGTGTTCCAACCGTGGCGACCACTTGTGTTTGTGTGTCCGAGACGGAAGGCTGTCGGGGAACGGTGGAAGTGAAGGGTCCTGGTATGAACAGGAGTATGGACAAACCACCAATGCCGCCGATTATTCCCGCGATCGATGCGCTTCTCACCACGACCTCATGAAGATCTTTTGAAGGTAGCAATACACAAATAGAAATCCAGCAATTCTTGAGAACCAGAACCAAGAGTGTGGCCGCCTAACCCAGTAGAAGCGCGAATCAATGCTCACACAAGTATCCATGAGTACGGCAGCTGACTCCTCCCAAAGTACTAACCTGTCCGTATGCCGCTCCCCCTCCCAGTTTGGTATGGGCAGAAATTCAGAATCATTCTAGTTTCGATCACATGAGTCGCTGCGGACAGAAGACCACAGAGGTGAAAAATCCACGCGGAGTGCACACCGCACTGGAACGATTTCAAAGGAGGTTCGCTATCAGTATTCTCTAGTATTCCAAAGGGTAGGCCACGGCGGTGTCGCACGATACGTCCTGCGCGAGAAGGCAAAAGAGGATCCATGCGCGGTTCTGCGGCTCTATTGAGAGTTTTGGCACAGGGAGAGATACGAGTATGCATACGTGGGATGAAACGTTGCTAGGGACCAGCCGGTGTTTTCTTGAGGTGAAGAGCAAGATTCCACTTTTAAGCAAGTCCAAATCGACGGTGTTGATTTCAGGTGAGACAGGAACAGGCAAGGAACTGTTTGGACGGGCGCTGCATTACTCGGGTGAACGAAGAGGAAAGCCGTTCGTGCCAGTGAATTGCGCAGCCTTGCCGGATCATCTGGTGGAAAATGAGCTGTTCGGTCACAGCAAGGGTGCGTTCACAGGCGCACTCGTCGAAAAACATGGGTTGTTTCATGAGGCGGACGGTGGAACGTTGTTTCTCGATGAGATCAATAGCCTCAATACGACGGCGCAGAGCAAACTCCTACGTGTGTTACAAGATCAGGAATACAGACCACTGGGTTCCACAAAGAGTCGAGCAGTCGATGTGAAGATCGTGGCCGCAACCAACACGGACTTACGGTACTTGGTCGAATCTCGCCAATTCCGCGAAGATCTGTTCTATCGGTTGAATGTATTGTCTGTCGTGCTTCCTCCGTTACGTGACCGAAAGGAAGATATCCCGGAGCTGGCCAGACATTTTGTAAAGCGCGCTGCCGAAGAGTTTGGTAAGAGTGTTGTTCGGTTGTCTCCGGACGCGCTGAAGAAGCTGGTGAACTATGCCTGGCCTGGCAATGTGAGGGGGTTGCAAGGGGTACTCTATCGCGCAGTAGCGATGGCGATGGGCGATGCCCTTCAAGCTCAGGACCTTGACTTGCCTGATCATGAGCCGTCTAGATCGACGGCGACGGTTGTGTCGGATAGGGTACTGATTGACCAAAGCGGGTTTCAAGCGATGAAGGCGAAAGTGATCGACGAATTCGAGCGGGCATATCTCAGTCAGATCCTCTCCGCACATCAGGGGAATATTTCGAAAGCTGCACGCGCCGCAAAAAAAGAGCGCCGCGCTTTCCAACGATTGCTGCACAAGCACGGTCTGGATCGTCATACTTTCTCTGCGGCCTAAGATGAATAGATAGCAGCTTGTTGCCTGAGGAACGATTACCGCAGAGGGGATAACCGAATCGAGCATCAGCAAGAATTCCGCGCTGTTCAATGGCGGCTTGGCTTGGCATTGAATGTGCTGGTGACCGGCTACTGTGGAAAGGCCGGAGCAATCTTCAACCAGCAATAGAGTGGTATGGCTGCTACTTGGATATCTCTATTCCCATCCAGATGCAAAGGATACAGCCGAGGGAATTGCAAACTGGTGGCTCCGCGCGCGTGGGGCGATTGTCAATGAAACAGATGTGAAGGAAGCGCTCAATGATCTCGTTGCAAGGGAGTGGCTCACTGTGACAGGAAGTATCTTAAGTTATCAGGTCTACAGTTTGAACCCATCCCGAAGAGCGGAACTGCAAGAGCTTCTTGAATCAAGTCAGTAAGGCCCTCCGAGCAATCATAGATATCCCAAAGGGCCGACGATCGTCCGCAAGATGTTCAAAAAGGCCGCCCAGCAAGGCCGCAAGCGAAGGGGCGAGGCATACTCTGTTCTGTATGTTGAGCCTCTGAGTGACGCGAGAACGAAGCTGGCGGACTTTTTTCAACATCCTGCTATGGGCAGGAGCCGGCTTCGGCCATATTCGACGCAGTCGTCCCACTGGCAGCATTGGGGATGGCTTGGCGGGCAATCCGAAGGTTCTCTGAGGCTTTTTCATAGTACTGCGGACTGAGTTCGATGGCCTTTTCGAAGCAGACGACAGCCTTCTTTGCGCTGCCGACACCAAGGAGGGCGACACCGAGATTGTTATAGGCGCGTGGTTCGTCTGTCGCTTTTTTGAAGGCATTGAGCGCATCGACATAACGGCGGCGCTGAACATAGGCGATGCCCAGATTGTTATAGAGCTTTGGAGAGTTCGAGCCGGCTGCGACCGCTTGCTCATAGGCATCGATGGCAGAATCGTAGTTCCCGCTCAGTGCGTAGGCGAGGCCGAGGTTGTTCAATACGTTCGGTTCGCGCGGTCGATAGGTCAGGGCCGTGTGGTAAGCCGCAATGGCATCGGTGTGGCGTTTCTGTTGGTCGTACAAGAGCCCGAGTAAATTATGAGATTGCCAGCTGGCTGGATTGAGCGTGATGGCCTTGGTCAATGCCTTCTCCGCTTCCGCCAACTTGCCCTGCATGAGATAGATCTGCCCGATGCCCTCATAGACCGGCGAAGACTTGGGCTCGCGGATTTGTAAGTCTTCAAACTGTGTCAAAGCCTGATCGAGAAGCCCCTGCTGTAAAAACATCTGACCTAGTTTGAGGCGGACAGGGTTCCGGGCGGGATCGGCCTTCAAGGCTTTGTCATAGTGCAGACTCGCCAATGGATAATTCCGGGCTTGTGCATCGAGATCGCCTTTGCGTTCATGCTCTTCAGCCGTCAGTTCTGGGATGGAGGAGCTGGCCTCGGCCAGGCGTTCCTGCTGTTTCTTCTGCTCATCAATCATCTTCCGATATTCGGCCATATCGAAGGACGACGCTGCCTGATCCTTAGCTCCCCAGCAAGCAGTTAATGACACGGCTTCGATAGCAACCCCCACAGCGCACAAGAACCTCAGAGATTGCGTAGGTGTCATCACATCCTGCCCCTCTCGTGTGATTGGCGATTGTTTAAGATCAGCATGCCGCGACGCTGACGAACGGTCAAACAAAACCCAATTTTCCAATTGCTGTCACTGTGATGGTGCCGTTCTGGTTCGTTACCTGCGGCGCCGCAGCCCTACTTCACACCCTGTTTGGCCGACTTAACCTGAGGCGCGAGTGCCGCAGCTCATGAGGAACAAGCGCCCGCGCGCTGCAAAAACAGTGAGTTGAATAGTTGATGGTCTGGCCATTGATTTGCAATTGCCTGGACCAACGAATAATCCGACCTTGCAGCGAGACGACGCCAAAGACAAAGGAGGTGAGAAAGGTTTCCGAATCGCATAAACGGTCGCAGATCAAGGTCGGACAAGAAATTAACGTGCAGATTAGTTCGTAGGCATTCAACCTAAAACAACACGAAAGGTACAGACCATGTTGAACATGATTCGTCAGTTCGTGAAGGAAGAAGAGGGCGCATCCGCAGCGGAATACGCGTTGCTGATGGCGATTGTTGCTGTTGCCGTTGCCACGGCGGTCATTGCTCTTAGGGACAATATTGTTACGGCGATTACCTCGGCTGCGAGTAACGTTGCAGCTGCTAACGGGGCGGCGAGTTAAGAAGCGGGCATTGCCTTGCTGACACTGAAGCGGTTGACCTTGTTCACCAAGGTCAACCGCTTCATCCAAGAAGAATGTGCAATCGAGCACCAGGGATTGAGAGACCATGACGCAATCCATTCTGATCATCGTACTGACGACGCTGTTGATCATAGCAATCTATACCGATCTTCGATGGTCTCGTATCCAAAACTGGCTCACTTTTTCTGCGATGGGCATCGGCATTTTCCTGCAGGCATGGATGGGTGGAGTACACGGTGCCTTGTCAAGTTTAGTCGGACTCGGTGTGGGAATGGGATTGTTTCTCCTTCCTTATGCGTGCAGGGCTATTGGAGCCGGCGATGTGAAACTGATGGCGGCCATCGGCTCATTGATCGGCGCGACAGGAGTGCTTTCAGTCGCTCTTCTTTCAGTTCTGGCTGGCGGACTCTATGCACTCGGCGCCATGATCTATCAGTGGGGTGTCGCCGCCACATCCAGGAAATTGGCATTTGTGGCATACGGAGCGTTCGTGACAGGCGGATCGACCGGGCTATGGGATTTACAGTTGCCGTTCAAATTGCGTTATGGGCTGGCGATTGCCGCCGGCACCCTACTTTTTCTTGGAGGAGTCAAGCCCTTCGGGGGGTAGGCATCACAGGGAAATCAGCTATGGTTGTCAAGCGGCAGGAAAACCAATGAGCTTACGGCAGACCACAAATTGGATGGCATCGATTGAAGGGGGGGATGGGCAATGAAGCGGTATCGGCCTCTGGTGTTTTTCGGGTTGGCAGTGGTGCTGGGCATCATCACCAGCGTCCTCGTGTTCTCGTGGCTGCAGAACGAGAAAAGCCGGTTGCTGGCGGCGACATTGCCCACAAGCAAAAATGTGCAGGTGGTGGTGGCAAATGCGGATATTCCCTGGGGAACGAAGCTCACTCCTGAGATGGTGTTGATGCAGGATGTTCCATCTGGCGCCATTCCTGAAGGACACTTTACGACGGTGGAGGGGATTAAGGACCGGGTGGTACTCGTGAATTTAAAAAGAAACGAGCTGCTTCTGGAATCAAAACTGGCGCCGGTAGGGGCGGTCGGCGGAGTGGCGGCAGTGACTGACCCGAACAAGCGGGCCATGTCGGTGAAGGTCGACGATGTCATCGGCGTCGCGGGTTTTATCAAACCGGCTGATCGCGTGGATGTGATGGTGACCATCGAACCGGAAATGGGCAAACCGGGCCATGCGATTGCCAAAATGATCTTGGAGAACGTGAAGGTGTTGGCGGCCGGCACGCAGATGGAGCGGAAGGGGAAAGACGAAGAGCCGAAGCCGGTGCAAGTGATTACGGTCGAAGTCGATGTGGATGAGGCCGAGAAGCTGGCGCTGGCCTCTAATCAAGGGAAGTTGCGGTTGGCGTTGCGAAACCCGCTCAACAGTGAGCACGTATTGACCAAGGGTGCCAAGATCGGATCGTTGTTGAGTTCCTATCGTCAGATACAGAACGACAACGGCGACGGTGGAGTTCGAGTGGAGTTGATCAAGGGCGATGTACGCAACGAGATCAAATTCTAGGATTCAGGGAGGCATGGGTATGCAGGTCACACATCGACAATCCGGCACGCGCGCACGATGGATGGTAGCCCTGGTCTGCTGCGGGGCTCTTTCGGCAGGTCCTCTTGAAGCCCTGGCAAAGACAACGCTTATTAATTTGCTATCGAAATCGCGGGAAGCGCAGCAAGTCAGTCTGGTAGTCGGCAAGTCGACCGTCGTCGATATGCCGGTTCCCATCAAGCGGGCCTCCCTGGCTGATCCGAAGATCGCCGATGCCATCGTGCTGAGCCCGAAACAAATCTATGTGACCGGCAAGGGCTACGGCACGACCAATCTTACGCTGTGGGGACAGGATGGCCAGGTGCTGGCCATCCTGGATCTGGATGTCGGCGTGGACCTCGTCCGGTTGAAGCAGCAGTTGGCCGAGTTGTTGCCGGATGAGACGAATATTCGTCTGAGGGGAACCCATGACCATGTGACCCTCTCCGGGACCGTCTCCAGTGAAGCGCGCCTGAGTCAGATACTTGCGGTGACTGAAGCCTATGCTCCGAAGAAAGTTCTGAACTTTCTCAAGATCTATCCAGAACCGCCTGGAAGCAAGGTGTCATCGGATATGCAGACTGTGACCATCGAAGTGATCAAGGGGACGTCGGTGAACGCGGTGAAGTTTTAACTATGGGAATGTTGGCAAGAAGGCTGGAGGAATAAGACGATGAAACTACGTCATGCGATCACGATCATGGGCTGCACCCTCACGATCTTGGCGGGAGGTCAAGTGTTTGGGCAGGATCCGGCCATGGGGGCATCAGAACAACGGGACATCCAGCGGCTCGAGTTGACCGTGGGCAAGTCCAAAGTATTGGATCTGCCAGTGGCCATCAAGCGGGCGTCGTTGGCCAATCCAGAAGTGGCGGACACCGTCGTGCTCTCTCCCACACAGATGTACCTGACAGGCAAGACGATAGGGGTTACCAATCTCACGCTCTGGAATGAGAGCGGCAAGATGATGGGTATGTATGATGTCGTGATCGCTCCGGATGTGAACCGCCTGAAGGAAAATCTCCATAAGACCTTGCCGGAAGAAAGCGGCATCCTGGTCACCTCAGACCACGATCACATCACGCTCTCAGGGACTGCCTCAAATGCCAATAACATGAACCGTGCATTGAGCATGGCGGAAGCCTATGCTCCGAAGAAGATCGTGAATGCCATGCAGGTGGGCGGAGTTCAACAAGTGATGTTGGAAGTCCGCGTGGCTGAGATGAACCGGGAACTAATCAAACGACTTGGAATCAATTTTACTGGAATCGGCAATGACTACTTTGCCGTATCGGTGTTGGCGAACTTGACGAGGCTCGCTAGCCTGGCCCATCCGGTCGGTCAGACGGCGACAGTGACTTCAGAGGTGACTCAAGCGATCCAAGGCGCGTTTGGATTCAATGCAGGGAGCACTTCTTGGACGGGGTTTGTCGATGCATTGAAGGAAGAAAACCTCCTGAAAGTGTTGGCGAAGCCCACCTTGATGGCGTTGAACGGCCAGGAAGCGGCGTTCCTTGCCGGTGGTGAGTTTCCCATTCCAGTGCCACAGGCCTTCGGGTTGATCACGATCCAGTTCAAGAAGTTCGGCGTTGGGCTGGTCTTTACGCCGAATGTCCTGAACAGCAAGCACATCAGCCTGAATGTGGCTCCGGAAGTGTCAGAGCTGGATTTTACGAATGCGTTGCGAACGCAAGGTTTCGTGGTGCCGGCCATTACAACGAGACGGGCGGCGACAACGATCGAATTAGCAGATGGACAGAGCTTCGCGATCGGTGGATTGTTGCGTGACAACGTCAGGGAGTCGGTGAAAAAGGTTCCGTTCCTCGGAGAAGTGCCGATTCTCGGTGCCTTGTTCCGCAGCAGTTCCTTCCAGAAGAGCGAAACGGAATTGGTGATCATTGTGACCCCACACCTGGTCAAACCGCTCGACATGAATGCCCAGACATTGCCTACGGACTACTTTGTGGAACCGAATGACTTTGAGTACTACTTGATGGGATTTCCCGAAAAGAGCGGCCACGGTGGCAAGGCAGGACAACGGTCGCCTGCGGCGGAAGTGTTGTCCAACCGCGTCAGCATGGGCAGCGCGATGGAGGGTCGCGTCGGTCATCTGATGCCGTAAATCCCTGTTTTATCCGTTGTCCTTTGAAATACAGAAGGAGAAAACCATGACACGACTTGTGTGGATCTTGAGCGCAACAGCCGGTTTGATGGTTGGAGCCTGCGCTCCGACGACGATCAGTCCTAACTGGGGAACAGCTTATCAGCAGATGAGGGCAAGCCAAGTGTTGAACCCGACTGCTGGAGAGCAGCTCGATCCGGTTGAAGGTCAGGATGGCATCGCCAATGCTACGGCGATGGCAACCTACCGGAAAGGTTTTGAAAAACCCGATGCCGAATTCCAACGTTCCATTGTGTCGACCGGCGTGCAAACGAAATAACCGGGCAGCGGTACATCATGAACGTATGTCTGCGAAAGTTGAACGAGCGGGGGGTGGTGGCGGCAGAATTTGCGCTGCTGCTGCCGGTGTTTCTCTTGATCCTGTTCGGCATCATTGAATTCGGCATGATGATGTACGGGCGGGAAATCGTCACGAATGCAGCCCGTGAAGGCGCACGAGCCGGAATCGTGCAAGGTCCTCCCAAGAGAACGAGCGGCGAGATCACGACGATAGCGAACAACTACCTCACGGGAACCGGCGTCAACCAGGCTGACGTGACCTTTACTCCATCCGGCGTGGGACTTTCCAGTCCAAACACACTGACCGTAACCGCACAGTACTCATACAGATTTCTGATTCCGTATATCCCAAACGTGGTCGGAATTCCTAACCCACTTATCATTACAACACAGGTGGTGATGCGACATGAATAGTATGAAGAGGAGAAGGCTTGCCAATCGGCTCAACAATGAGCAGGGGGCGGTTGCCGCGGTGACCGCTATTTTTCTCCTGCTTCTGTTGGCCCTGCTGGCGGCGGCGATCGACATCGGTCACGCACTTGTCGCGAAAAACGAATTGCAGAATACCGCCGATGCCGCAGCGTTGGCCGGGACCCGCGCACTGGGTGTCATTTATGAAGGGATGACACCGGCAGAACAACAGACCTACACATTGACCAGCGGAGATCGAGCGACGGTGGAGGCTGCTGTGCAAAACACGGCAGTGGCAAATTCCGCAGCCGGCGTCCCGATTACCATCAACACTGCAGATATCGCGATCGGAACGTGGAATCCTACAACGAGGGTTCATACCCCTACAGTCAATCAACCCAAGGCCGTGCGAGTGTGGGCGAGGCGAGAGGCCGGGGCCAATGGCGCGATCAGCACCTTTCTCGCAGGTGTGATGGGGTTGACGAGTATCAGCGTGAACGCGGTAGCGACCGCGGATATGACGGCAGTGGGCCAGACTGCGCCTGGCCAGTTGGACGTACCTTTCGGCATTTCAACGTATTATTTCACTCAGTTCGGTTGCGGGGACGCGATCCAGTTCTATCCCAATAATGGAACGCCGCAAGCCTGCTCTGCCTGGCATACGTTCGATCAGTCTCCCGCCAATGCGAACACGTTAAGGAATATCATCGATGGGTTGCGCACCGGCTCCTATCAATCTCCGGGAACCGCTCCTGGAGACACACTCAATTTTATCAATGGACAAGTCAACAGCGCTTTTCCAAATTTGATCCAGCTCTACAACGCCAAGAAGGATGCCAACGGCAATTGGGACGTGTTTGTCCCTGTGTATCAATCGGATGCCTGCACTCCTCCCAACGGTCCCCTCCCGATCGTGGGGTATGCCGAAGCCCGGATTACCAATGTACAAGGCAATCCGAACGCGCTGATCTCGGCAACCGTCTTGTGCAACATCTTCGAAGGCAATACGACCGGAGGTGGTCCTCCATATGGTCCGGTCCTGTCGACGATTCCCGGGCTCGTTGAATAGCTCGATTTCTCTAACGCAGGAGAACACGTCATATGGCTCGTTTGATTGCGGTGTCGATCGATTGTCGGAATGACGAGATCCGTCGGACGTTTGAAGACATCGCCTCGCGGCGGCGCCACTACCTGATCGCCAGAGGCCAAGGGACCGGTGTGGCCGATATGCTGTTGCTTGAGCTGGACGAGTTTCGTCCTCAGCATACTTTCGATCGTGTGCGCCAACTGTTGAGCGCAGCGCCGGATCTTGAAATCTTTTTGACAGCTTCACGTATGGATCCTCAGTTGTTGCTGGAAGCCTTCCGGGTCGGTGTCAAGGAGTTTTTGCAGCAACCACTCACACGACAGGATGTCGAGCCGGCTCTTGCCCGGTTCGAGGAAAGATTCGCCTCCAAGGCATCAGGCTTGGAATTGCATGCAGGGAGGGTCGTCGCCGTCATCGGCGCGAGAGGGGGGGTTGGAGCAAGCACCGTCGCGACCAATTTGGCCGTATCCCTACAACAAACCGGGGGACAGGAGCCTGTGGCCTTGGTGGATCTGGATGTACATGGAGGAGAACTCGGCCTGTTTCTTGACTTGCCTGTCTCCCAAGGGCTGACCCATCTCACCAAAGATATTTCACGACTGGACGAAACCATTCTCCGCAGTACACTGGTGCGGCATTCATCGGGGTTGCAATTCTTAGCCTTAGGCTGTGAAGCCTATGATGATTGGAAGTTGGCTCCGGGAAGCATGATGCGTATCCTCACGATGCTTCGATCAATCCACCGGCATGTGTTTGTCGATTGCGGCCACATTCTCGAAGCATCTGTGAGAGAGGTGCTTGATAGTGCCGATCAAATTATCGTCGTGACGACGCTTTCCCTGCCGGCGATCCGAAGAACAAAACGGTTGCTGGAAATTCTTTTCTCTGCGCGCTATCCCGCAGGAAAGATTGCACTGGTTGTCAACCGCTATGAAAAAGACCAGAAGGACCTCGTGGCCGAAACTGAAACACTGTTGGGTGTCCAAATAGCTGGATTGATTCCAAACGACTATGAATCGTCCAGTGAGGCTATCGGCCAGGGAAAGCCGCTGATCATTACGGCCTCAAAAACTTCTATCGCGCAGTGGTATCTGCGGGAAGCCGAACACCTCATCGGTGAACATGCCGAGGTTGCCGCTGACTCGCCGAAGGGACAGCCCAAACACCTGTCGTTTCTTGGACGGTGTTTTTCGAGCATCGGGATGGAAATCGGGAGTAAACCATCTGTCGTGTGAAGTTTGTTAGAGATGGCAGAGTGAACGAAGGTGAATGGGATCGGGAGGCATTATGTTGACGACGAAGCCTATGAATGGGACTGAACTGGGTACCCACTATCAGGAATTGAAGGACCGTCTCCACCAGCGATTGGTTGACCTGCTCGACATGAATGCCATCGGCACGATGTCGCAAGAGGTGGTCAACGACCAGTTGACGAAGTTGATCGAGCAACTCCTTCAGCAGGAGTCGGTCCCGTTTAATCAACGGGAACGGGCGCAAATTACACAAGATGTGCTTCATGAAGTGCTGGGGTTGGGGCCATTGGAACCATTATTGGGCGATGCGACCATCAATGACATTCTGGTCAATGGACATAAGCAAGTGTTTGTCGAGCGATTCGGACGGCTCGAACTCACGGCGGTTCGGTTCAAGGACGACGCGCATCTCAAAAAGATCATCGAAAAGATCGTCTCCCGCGTGGGGCGTCGAATCGATGAGTCCGTTCCGCTGGTCGATGCCCGGCTGGCAGACGGGTCTCGGGTGAACGCGATTATTCCGCCGTTGGCCATTGACGGTCCGTCCCTTTCGATCAGAAAATTCAGCAAGGATCCACTGCAACTGCACCATTTAGTCGAGAAGCGGTCATTAACCCCTGAAATCGGCGAGCTAATGAAAGCCATCGTGCAAGCCAGATTGAATGTGCTGATTTCCGGTGGTACTGGGACTGGAAAGACAACGATGTTGAACATCCTGTCAGGGTTTATTCCAAACGATGAACGGATCGTGACGATTGAGGACGCGGCTGAATTACAACTACGTCAGGAGCACGTCGTCCGGTTGGAAACGCGTCCGGCGAACATCGAAGGAAAGGGCGAAATCGCGCAACGTGAACTTGTGAAGAACGCCCTTCGCATGCGTCCGGACCGCATCATCGTCGGCGAGGTTCGTGGCGCAGAATGCCTCGACATGTTGCAGGCCATGAACACCGGCCACGATGGCTCGCTGACGACCGTCCATGCCAACTCCTGTCGAGACGCTCTCACGAGAATTGAAACGTTGGTATCCATGGCCGGTTTCAACCTGGCCCCAAAGGCGATGCGGCATTATATCTCATCGGCGCTGGACGTGATCATTCAGATTGCCCGCTTATCGGACGGTACAAGAAAGGTGATCAGCGTACAGGAAGTTGTCGGCATGGAGGGTGATTTGATCACGCTCCAAGAGCTGTTTGTCTTCCAGCAAACCGGCCTGGATGAGAACCGAAGGGTCAAGGGACGGTTCAAATCAACCGGCGTCAGGCCTAAGTTCGCGGAGCGATTGGTTGCAAAGGGACTTGTTCTTCCACCGACCATTTTTGACCCGATGAAGGTGTACGAATGTTAACAGCGCTGATCGGCCTCGGGATCTTCGGCACGATCCTACTCTTCATGTATGCCTGCACGACGGCGTACCGTGTGATGGCGCCACGGGGAGTGGATCGCGTCGTTGAACGGATTCAGAATTGGTCCTCACCGATCGAGACCGCGCAATTGGACATTCTTCGCAAGGAGTCGTTGAGCGAGATCCCCTGGCTGAACGACTTGCTCAAGAGAGCCAGAAAGCTGCAAGTCTTCAGAGTGCTTCATCAGCAGGCGGACTGCCAGGTGCCATTGGGGGTATTCGTGTTGGCGGCAGTTGGGCTCGCGGTGAGCGGATTATTACTCGCCTTGTCGACGAGGCAGACGATCGTACTCGCGCTCCTGTTCACTGGCTTGCTGGGTGCGATTCCCTATGCCTATCTTCTTTGGCGCAAGAACCAGCGGCTGGCGACGTTCGAACGTCAGTTTCCTGAGGCATTGGAACTCGTGTCGCGGGCGTTACGGGCCGGTCACGCCTTTTCTGTCGGTCTCAAAATGGTCGGAGAAGAAGCGGCGGATCCGATCGGCAAAGAGTTCAGGAGAGTCTTCGATGAGGTGTCAATGGGCGTGGCACTGCCACAGGCGCTTGAGAACATGACCAATCGGGTAGACAGCGTCGATCTACGGTTCTTCAATACCTCAGTTCTTGTCCAGCGCGAGACCGGAGGAAATTTGGCGGAGATACTGGATTCGTTGGCCGGATTGATTCGTCAGCGTTTTGAATTGCAACTGCGAGTCAACGCACTTTCCGCGGAGGGACGCATGTCCGCTGTCGTGCTGTTAGGACTCCCTATTTTCGTCGGGGCGCTGCTGTACCAAACGAATCGCGAGTATATGGAGGTACTATTCACGGATCCCATGGGTCAGAGCCTGGCGACCGTGGGGAGCATCATGATGATCATCGGGGCGGTAGTCATGAAACGCATGGTGGCCATCAAGGTCTAAGGTCTAAGGAGCGGCGTATGGAACTCCCGCTGGTTGCGGCTTCGTTTACATTCCTGGCGATAATGATGCTGGGAACAGCAGTCTATATGTACCTGGAACGGAAAGAGGTCTTACAGATCTGGCGTCGTCGTGCCGGGGATCAGAAGGAAAGTTCTGCAGAAGATGAATCATCTGGAAACATCCTTGCCACTGCTCAGGCACAATTACAGGCTGTGCTTGAGTGGTTTGCCAAGTGGAACCTACCGTCCGATGCGGAAGCGGCGAAAACGTCGCGACGCCTGTTGGTCACAGCCGGCTATCGGAGTAGAAAGGCACCGATACTGTTTGTCGGCTCAAAGTTGCTTTTGGCTGTTGTAATGGTCGCCTTGTTCGCGGTAATTCCCGTGAAGATCCTCGGCTTTCCCAGCACCACCACTCTGCTCTTTTATTATGTCTGTGTCGCGGCCTGTGGCTATTATGCTCCCTCAATCTGGTTGAAGCACATGATCGCGGTTCGACAAGACGCTTTGCAACGGGCCATTCCCGATGCGCTGGATCTCATGGTGGTCTGTGTCGAAGCAGGATTGGGGTTGGATCAAACGATAGGAAGAGTAGGGCAGGAGGTCAGTCAGGCGCACCCGGCTCTCGGGGATGAACTAAATATTCTGTCGCAAGAACTGAGGACTGGGGTGCAGCGGCAGGCGGCATTACGGAATCTTGCCCATCGTACCGACCTTGAAGAAGTCAGAAATCTAGTGGCCCTTCTGGTCCAGACAGACCGGTTTGGGACCAGCATTGGCCAGGCTCTGCGAGTCCACGCTGACTCTATGCGGACAAGACGTCGTCTCAAGGCGGAAGAGATGGCGGCCAAGTTGCCCGTGAAGCTCTTATTTCCTCTTATTATCTTTATTTTTCCAAGCATGTTTATCGTGACGATCGGGCCTGCCTGTATTAAGATCGTCAAGGTACTGTTCCCAGCGATGACAGCACAGTAGTTCTTTCCGTCTACAGAGGAAGGCGAGAGTGGGCTCCGCGTCTCTGCGAATGCTCAGCAGTGCTGCTCTGTTGCGTCGCGCTTTGCCAGATGGAGGCTTTTCCGGAAGGCCTGGCGGGCAGTTTCAGGTGGACTCGACAGCGTGGGGCATTCTTGCTGTTAAGGCGTGTGGAGGGTCTGAGGAGCTGCTTGTTCGCTCTCTACGCGTGTTGATGCGCGAACAGCTTCCGGACGGAAGGCTTTGCGTGAGCAAAACCCAGCCAGCTTCGTTTTGGCCAACTGCCTTGGCTATTCTGGCCTGGCAAGATTCGGAGCCCTACCGTGAGGCACAACAACGAGCCATCCGCTTTCTGCTTGAAACAACCGGCTTCCACTTTCCTCGCCAATCCGATGCACCATTGGCACACGATAGTCAGCTCAGGGGTTGGCCCTGGATCGGTGAGACTCATTCTTGGGTCGAACCAACGGCCACGGCCATGATGGCGCTGCGGGCAACAGGACACAGTGATCATGATCGTGTCAAGGAGGCCGTTCGCATGCTGATGAATCGTCAATTGCCGCACGGCGGCTGGAACTATGGAAACTCCGTCGTGTTCGGGAAAGAACTTCACCCCATGCCGGAAAGCACTGGTGCTGCATTAGCCGGTTTGGCAGGCATGGTCGATCGGGACGTCGTTATGCCCAGCCTTACCTATCTTCAACGTGAAGTGACACGATTACGGACACCAATCTCGCTCGGATGGAGTCTGCTGGGGCTGGCAGCTTGGAAACTTGCACCGCCGAATGCGGCAGCCTTGGTCGAGCGATGTTTGGTAAAACAGGAACGTTACGGGGAGTACGAGACATCGGCACTCAGCCTGCTTATTCTGGGCGCGCTCGCCATGGAAAGCGGTGGCCAGAGCCCTCTCTTCTCGGCTCCAATGCATAAGGGTCTTTCTGCGGCTCTCAACCAATAGGGGCATGGTGGACATTCAAGCAGATCATCAGTCAACCGTCGGCCTTACCCGCCGCGATATTTTGCGGGCTGCAGCGGCTGGTCTGGTCATCGGAGCTGGATTGCTGGTAGTTCCCAAGCGGTTTTTTCGCCTGCCGCAACAGGCACAAACCTTCATAGCCAAGGTCGATGACTATCAGTTAGACATCGCCGGTGTTCTTACGCGAGGGATGATGGAGTTAGGTGTCAGCCGAAACGAAATACACGGGAAGCGGATTCTGCTCAAGCCGAACCTCGTCGAAACAGCTTCAGAGGCTCCGCATATCAATACGCACCCGCTTGTGCTACGTGGAGCCATTGAGGCTTTTCTTCGATTGGGCGCTGCGACCGTGATGGTTGCCGAAGGGCCGGGACACCGGCGTGACACATTGGCTGTATATGAAGAGTCCGGCCTCGCTGATGTGTTGACCGAAGACCGGATCAAGTTTCATGATCTCAACTACATCCCCGGATATGAATTGCCGAATGTTGGCGGTCAGACCACCCTGAAGACGCTGACCTTTCCTGCCCTGTTTCAGGAGGTCGATTTGATCGTCTCAGTGGCAAAAATGAAGACTCACCATTGGACCGGTACGACACTTTCGATGAAAAATCTCTTTGGCGTGATGCCAGGAAGATACTACGGCTGGCCGAAGAATGTCCTACACAAGATGGGGATACAGAATTCAATTCTGGATATCAATGCGACGCTGAAACCTCATTTTGCCATCGTCGATGGGATTATTGGGATGGAGGGGGATGGTCCCATTATGGGAAGCCCTAAACAAGTTGGGGTGTTAGTGATGGGACGCAATCTCCCTGCCGTGGATGCGACTTGTTGCCGCATTATGGGTATCGATCCCTATAAAGTCTCCTATACGGAGCGGGCCGACAATTGGTTGGGGCCGATCGGTGATGGGTCGATTGAGCAGTGCGGAGAAACTATTGCTTCCGTACGGACGAACTTTGAGTTGATCGATACGATACCGGCTCAACAGGGGATTCGGCTAACTTGATGAGGAGCATTATGCATACGCTCGTCTTCCTTGTGCTCTTGCTGTGTCCAGTCACTCTGCGTGCGGCAGATGTTGAAGCGCCACCCGCTCAGAAGGAGCCAAGGCTCTATGATCACTACCTAGCCTTGAAGCGCATGCAAGAAAGCATAGCCGGTCGTTCTTTGGAAGAACAGGCTCGCTTGCAGCCGCATATCGATCGGGCGGAACGCCGGGCCTGCGAGCAGGTACAGCGCGAGCGGCAGGATCGGGTGCCCAAGGAAGAATATCGTCGGCAGGGTGGAGATGAGTTCCTCGTGTTTGCGCAGCAGTTGGAACAATACTGTCTCTCTATTCGCTAAACATTTGAGCATTGCGTAGGTATGGGCTTCAGCGGACTCTTCTTCCCTAATGATTTTGCGGGAAGCTTTGCTGATCGGCCACATAGATGTTGGGTGACGACTATGTTTTCTTGAACGACGCCACCGTTTATATGGACCCAGAACATCTCAGGTCAGATCCGCAACCACTGTCCGAGGCCGGAGTTGTTTCCTACTTGCCTACGCTCGACGGGTTGCGCGGTGTCGCGATCCTCCTTGTTCTCTGGTATCACACTCCCTTTCTGTTTCGACACCTTCCAGAATTTGGAGAGGCACAATCCGCATGGTCCATGCTCGGATTTCTTGGCACCATGAGTCTTGGCGGTTGGATGGGCGTGGATCTTTTCTTTGTCATTAGCGGGTTCCTCATCACATCTATTCTGATGCAAGTGAGGAGTCGAGTTTCTTCATCATTCGTGTTTTGGGGAAGGCGCGCATTACGAATCTTTCCCCTCGCAGGAATGTACCTGTTGGTTCTGTTCAGCCTGAAATTACTTGATGATCCACTGCGGATGATGCCTGGCTTTGACGGGTGGTCATGGTACGTATTCTACCTTGGGAACATACACATCACGATATATGGGTGGCAGCCGTTGGCGCTGATGATCTTGTGGAGTTTGGCGATCGAGGAACAGTTCTACTTGGTTTGGCCGCTGCTCGTTCGGATGGTACGGGCGAATAGGCTGATATGGTGGATCATCGGCTTGATATTGCTCGTGCCGTTTGTCAGAGCAGTCATGCTTTCGACTAGCGATTATCCTGCCACTTATGTTTTTACGCTCTGCCGAATTGACGCGCTCGCTGCAGGTGCTCTTATGTCGGTGTTACTCAATTCTCACACATGGAGGCACAAGACGTTACGGGTAAGTGAGCGGCTTGTGCTTCCAGCATTGGGGGTTATCGTGCTTACGTTGCTGGTACCGTTCAGTCCCTCCTTACCTCAAACGAGACCGTGGTTTTTAAGTGTATTTGGGTATTCGTGGGTGGCGGCTAGTTTTGCCGTTTGTCTTGTCGCTAGTCTCAGCGCGAGTGGGTTATGGTACAGTGCTTTGACTTCACCGTTTCTGACATTTCTGGGAAAACGTTGTTACGGACTCTATATCTGGCATGTGCTTGTCGCCAGCGTGATCACAGCGGTGTTGCGGCCATTTCAAATCGGCTTTTATGGCCATGTGATGCTGTGGTTGATCGCTCTTTTTCTCGTGGCGAGTGGGTCGTGGGTGTTATTGGAGAAACCAATCCTTAGGCTGAAGTATTTGCTTCCATATGAAAAGAAGCTGAAAGCAAAGTTCGGATTGAAACTGGCCCAAGTACAGTAAGAATGTGTAGTTATAAGAAAACAACCGTGGTAATTGCTTGGTGACTAACCCTACACCAGGCGGTTCAGGTTACTCTTCCTCGTTACTGCGAAACCTCTGCTAGCCTCTTCATGGGCGGTTCCGTTGCAACTGCGGATTGGTGCTGTGCGGATTTTTATTGTTAGTGAGAACAGGGGTCTTGCTCTTCTTCCATTAGGTTCGTCGCCGGAGTTACTTCAATCTCCACGAAGTTCCCGCATCGGTTTATCCAAAATTTCGGACGGGCCGGGGGGGCGGGCAGCGGTATTGGGGAAGGGGAAACCAATGTCGGAAAATTAATCTCGACATTGACAACTGTCAGGGAAGGGGCCGGAAAGTAGGATATAAACGGCCAGAAGGACAGTCCCAACACCGGCGGGATGCGCTGCAGCGGTGAGTTCATCATGCGGCTATCATGACTTTGCATGGCGTCACCACTGAAGTCGCGCACTATTGTACCCGCCTCTCCATCGGCACCAAATATGAAAGAGACGGTGATAAAGGCAAGTATCCATCGACTGAATTTCATAGCCATCATGATATCAAACCAGCGCTCCGATTTGTTATAGGGGCTATCCCTAGTATTCATAACTCAGAATTGTTCTCCAGCTTATGAACCGTCCAGCTGCGCTATCCTTCTCCCTCCTCCTCCTCCTGAACGAGACCTGAAAAGGTCCTAGTGGAACCAGAAGCTTGCCTTGTTTCTTGTCACGTGCTAGCATGTATCAACATGTATCTACATCATGCAGCAAGGAGGATATTCGATGCGATTGCAGCTTGCAAAATGGGGGAACAGCCTGGCAGTTCGCTTGGCGAGGGAATGTACACGTGCGGCCGGCCTGCATGAGGGGGACCGAATTGAGGCCATTATTGCACAGGAAGGCACGATCACGCTGGTGCCTGACAAGGCATTCAAGAAGGCCGCTTTTCTTACTCGCCTTGCACAACTGCACGCGTCCATGCGAATGACAAAGCCCGTTGTAGAGAGGATGCGGGGAGAGGCTCGTTATTGATGGTCTATATAGACACCAGCGTTATCGTGGCATTACTGACCCTTGAGCCCAACACACAAGAAGTCATGACATGGTATGCCGGGTTACGAGATGTCCCGTATTGTTCGGACTGGTTGTTAACCGAGTTTTCCAGTGCCATAGCGATCAAGGTGCGGACCAGACAACTGACCGAAGCCCATGCAAAGCTGGTCCGAAGGCAATTCAACCTGCTTGCCGCGGGGGGGCTACGGCTTGTTCCCGTGAGTCGTGCCGCATTCAAGCAAGCGGCCGACATGGTCAAGCAACATCGGGTTGGCCTACGTGCCGGAGATTCGCTGCATCTTGCCGTGGCACTAGAATTAGGTGCAAGCCACATGGCTACGTTGGACGGTACGCTGGCGGAAAATGCCGAGCGTAAGAGGTTGAAGCGGATCGTGTTTTGAAGGCTCTCCGATGGCATAGTGTCTGTCTCCTGTACCGCCTCTTTGTTCCTACCAGTAGCTGTAAGAAAGAGGACCACTTCACGACCAAACTCATAAGGTGCGACATTGACAGTCAGAGGAGGAGGTCCCATGATACGCCACGACGCCGCCATGATCACCCCTGTCGCGAATCAGCGTGAGTCAAGCAGTTCGAATCTAGGCAAAATCTCCATCGCCGTGGGTATCGCCTTGGCCATCGGCGCGTTCTTCTATTTCGATCTCGGACGGTTCTTGTCGTTGACCGCGTTGAAAGCAAATCGAGACAGTCTGTTGGCGTTTACGGAGGCGAACTTTGCCGCAGCGGTAGGAATTTTCATCGTGGCCTACGTGATTGTGACAGGTCTGTCGCTTCCAGGTGCGGTGATTCTCACACTGGCCGGCGGGTTCTTGTTTGGTGCCGTTGGAGCAACACTCTTTGTGAATATCGGAGCGACGACCGGCGCGACTCTGGCATTTCTCACCGCACGGTATTTGCTGCGGGATACGGTTGAGCAAAAATTCGGGAAGTGGCTGGGACCATTCCAGGAAGGGTTCGCCAAAAACGCATTCAGCTACCTCCTGACCTTGCGACTCATCCCGCTCTTCCCCTTCTTCGTGGTGAACCTGGTGTCCGGGCTTACGCGCGTGAACGTCGGGACATATGTTGCGGCCACGGCGATTGGAATCATTCCCGGTTCATTCGTCTATGCCTATGCGGGACGCCAACTGGGTACGATCAACTCACTGAAAGAAATCGCTTCGCCTAATGTGATCGCTGCTTTTGTGCTCTTGGGACTGCTGGCGCTGGTACCCGTTGTATATAAGCGGTTTGCAGCGAAATCCGCGTGATGAACCTCTCATCGATTGACGACACACCGCAAAGGATGCCAGGCTATGATCACACAACCTCTCTCAACGGTCATCGGAATGAGTGAGCACGACCGATCTCTGATCCTTCCGAACGACGAATTTAATCAAGACCTCGTCGCCAATGTGCATCCTGCCGATTGGGTCAATCCAGAGCCGACCGGCCGCTACAACATCGTCGTCATTGGAGCGGGGACCGCGGGGTTGATCACAGCGGTCATCGCCGCGAGTCTTGGGGCAAAGGTCGCATTGATTGAGAAACATCTGATGGGAGGGGACTGTCTCAATGTCGGGTGTGTGCCGTCGAAAGGAGTGATTCGAGCAGCCAAAGCCTGGGCCGATCTACGGAAGGCTACAGAATTCGGACTTCACATTCCTGCCGGTGTGAAATATGACTTCGGCGCTGTGATGGCGCGCATGAGGAAACTGCGGGCCCGCATCAGCCAGAATGACTCCGCCCGACGATATACGAAACTTGGCGTCGACGTCTATATCGGCAGCGGGCGATTTCTCGGTGCCGATACTGTCCAAGTGAGCGGACCTTCGGGCGATCGGATCCTGACTTTTGCCAAGGCCGCTGTCTGTACCGGCGCTCGAGCGTCGGCACCTCCGACACCCGGCCTTCAGGAAGCTGGGTATCTTACGAACGAAACTGTCTTTTCACTGACGGAGTTGCCACAGCGTCTCGGAGTGATCGGCGCCGGTCCTATCGGATGTGAGCTGGCGCAGTCATTTGCCCGCTTTGGGAGCCAGGTCTACCTCATCGAAGCAATGCACGGCATCATGCCGAACGAAGACCGGGATGCGGCGGATATCGTCGAACAACAGATGCTTCGCGATGGTGTGAAACTGCTCTGTTGCGGAAAAGACCTGAAGGTACACAAGACGGATGACGGCAAGCACCTGACGGTCGACTCGCACGGCCAACGGTACGATGTGACAGTCGACGAAATCCTTGTCGGAGTCGGACGCACACCCAACGTGGAGAAGGTTGGATTGGAGACTGCTGGAGTCGATTACGATGCGAATGGGATCAAGGTTAATGCTAAATTGCAGACATCGAATCCTAACATCTATGCGGCAGGTGATGTCTGTTCACGCTACAAGTTCACACATGCCGCCGATGCCATGGCGCAAATCGTCATCCAAAACGCGCTGTTCCCACATCCGTTGAGTTTAGGGTACGCCAGTGTCGAGTCGTTGAATATGCCTTGGTGCACCTTCACCGAGCCGGAAGTCGCCCATGTCGGGATGTACGAAAGAGAGGCAAAAGAGAAAGGGCTCGAGGTCGAAACCTACACATACAAACTTGATGAAGTTGATCGGGCAATCCTGGATGGAGAGGAGGAAGGGTTTGCGCGCGTACATATTCAAAAAGGAACGGATAAGATCCTCGGTGCAACGATTGTGGCAGCCCATGCAGGCGATATGATCAACGAATTCTCGGTCGTCATGAAAGCGGGTGCAGGAGCCAAAACGATCGCCGGGACAATCCATCCCTATCCCACCCAGGCCGAAGTGAATAAGAAAGTGATCAATCTTTGGCGAAAAGCGCATTTCTCGCAGAGAACCAAGAAAGTTTTAAGCACACTATTTGAGTGGATGAGACGCTGAGTCGTGGCCCATGAGTGACCATCGTGTTCGACCGGCCTCTGTCGGGCTTTTCGGAGTGATCGTGATGGTTTTCACTGGTTCTCTTCCCGTCTGCGCTCAGACCGGTGCCGCGGTTGAAGTCGGGACATTCTCTCGTGCGACGGTCGGCCAATCTGTTCCCGATGGATGGAAGCCGCTCACCTTCAAGAAGATTCCAAAGCAGACAACGTACGAGGTGGTTCAAGACGGCGACGGACCGGTGATCAAAGCCAGCAGTGATGCGTCGGCCTCGGGACTGATCAAAGAGGTCAAGATCGACCCACGTGAGTATCCGATTGTCCGTTGGCGTTGGAAGGTGGAGAATTTGCTCAAGAACAGCGATGCCACGCGTAAAGACGGCGACGACTATCCAGGTCGGCTCTACATCACGTTCGAATATGACCCGGCCAAGGTTAGTGTGGGGAAAAAACTCAAGTATAAGGCCGGCCGAGTGTTGTTCGGGGACATTCCCATCGCCGCGATCAACTATGTCTGGGAAAGAAAGGCGCCGGTCGGTGCGATCATCGATAATGCTTATACGGATTTCGTCAAAATGGTGGTCGTTGAAAGCGGACCGCAAAAACTCGGCATCTGGATCGACGAAGAACGGAATATTTACGAAGACTATAAAAAGGCATTCGGGGAAGAGCCACCGATGATCAACGGCGTGGCGATTATGAGCGATACCGACAACACTAAAGAGCATGCCACGGCGTACTATGGTGATATTGTGTTTAAACGAGTGGCCAAATAAGCTTTCCTTATCCGATTCTTCCAGCCCACGCCTACCCATACTCACGATTCCTTCTCGGATTATCCCCCATTCGCCCGTGATGCTTTTGTGATAATCGCTTGGTATCCTGGCGATCATGATAGAAGAGCGACAGGATCGGCATGGTGGAAAACCACGGCGTATCCTTGTGATTGAAGATGATCGAGACATTGCGCGTCTCCTGGAGCTTCATCTGCATGACGCAGGGTACGACGTGCATGTGGTGCAGGATGGAGCAATCGGTTGCAAGCAAGCGCTCTCCAAATCCTACGACTTGGTTATCCTCGATTTGATGCTCCCGGGGATGGATGGATTGGATATCTGTCACGCCCTGCGAACGAAACCAAACTACACACCTGTCCTGATGTTGACTGCCAAATCGACGGAACTGGACCGCGTACTGGGTTTGGAAGTCGGGGCAGATGATTACTTGACCAAGCCATTCAGTATTCGCGAACTGCTGGCTCGGGTAAAGGCGTTGTTCCGTCGCATGGAGATGCTTGGATCACCGTTGGTTCCGGACGATCAGAAGCTGATTCAGGCGGGGGATCTCGTGATTGATGTTGAGAAACGCAAAGTCACGCTGTGTGGCAACGCGATAGACCTGACAGCAAAAGAGTTCGATCTCCTGCTTCAGTTCGCCCGGCACCCTGGCCGAGTTTATACCCGCTCTCAACTGCTCGATTCGGTGTGGGGGTATACACACGCAGGTTACGAACACACTGTGAATTCCCATATCAATCGGTTGAGAGCCAAAATTGAGCGAGATACCGGCTGCCCTCGATATATTTTGACGGTCTGGGGCATTGGTTATAGTTTTACCGAGGAGCACCAAAACGAGTAGTCGAATGTTCGCAACGCTGTATGGAAAGCTGGCCACTGTCCTCGTCGGGCTGTTTTGCCTCATCGGTGTAGGGGCCATCCTGCTGACCATGTATACGACCAAGCTGTATTTCCAAGAAGTAAATCAGAAGCTCAACCAGACCTTGGCTGAACGCATTGTGTCTGAAAAGATCCTTATGCAGGAAGGACAGGTAAACGAGACGGCGCTCAAGGAGATCTTTCACAGTCTCATGGTGATCAACCCCAGCATCGAGGTCTA
>Ga0073934_10003289_pt1 | contig 30336 bp, 26 predicted proteins | sample LarsenN4metaG_FD_76834 | JGI IMG/M metagenome (GOLD analysis project Ga0073934, IMG submission 76834) | Hot spring sediment bacterial and archeal communities from British Columbia, Canada, to study Microbial Dark Matter (Phase II) - Larsen... ...
ATCCTGAACAGCCAGCCGATGGGCTTTTATCAACCGGCCCAGCTTGTGCGCGATGCGCGCGAGCATGGCGTGGAGGTACGAGAGGCCGATGTGAATCGCAGCGAATGGGATTGCACGCTGGAGCCGCTGCCGGACGGAAGACACGCAGTGCGGCTCGGCTTGAGGATGATCCATGGCCTGAACGAAAAAGAAATGCAGAAGCTCATCGAGGCGCGCGGCAACGGCTATGCCAGCATCGAACGGCTTGCCGCCGTGGCCGGCGTCTCGCGCTTTACCATCGAGAAGCTTGCGGCTGCCGATGCGTTCCAGTCCATGGGACTCGATCGCCGCAGGGCGCTCTGGGCGGCACGTCGGCTCGATGCCATCGGCCTGCGCACTGGCAAGACGCCAAAGCCGTCTTGTCCGCGCGAACGGGACAGGCTTCCCCTGCTCATTCCGCATATGAGCGACGATCTCTTTCCCGAGCCGGACGTCGCTCTTCCTCAGATGCCGCTCTCTGAGCATGTGGCAGAGGATTATGTGACGACAGGTCTGTCACTGAAAGGCCATCCCGTCCGCTTTTTCCGCGACGATCTCACGCGGCTGGGCGCCATCCGCAATATCGACCATCGCCAGGAGAAATGGGCGCAAGGCAGCCAGATCACCGTGGCTGGCCTCGTTCTGATGCGGCAGATGCCAGGCACTGCCAAGGGTGTCGTCTTTGCAACGCTGGAGGACGAAACCGGGGTTGCCAATATCGTGATCTGGCCGAAAGTCTTCGCCCGCTACCGCCGCATTGTCATGACCTCGCGCTTTCTTGCCGTGCGCGGACGGCTGCAGCGCGCTGGGCTTGTGGTGCATGTGGTTGCCGAAGACTTTATCGATCTCACATCGCAATTACACAGGCTGCGGGATGACGACATTGCCTTGCCAGGCACATCGTTCTTGCTACCCGAGCAAGGCGAGTTCGCGCTTGTCAAAAGCCGTGATTTTCATTGACAGGCATTAGTCTCCGCCGATTTGCAAACGCCTCGCATCTGCAGCGATTCCTGTTGCGCTTTCATGCGCCAGCCGCCAGATGCAATAAAAGCCGCCCCCCGAAACCACCACATTAAAACGCTCACCCGCATGCCCAGTCCCAAGGAACGTGTCGCCATCGTCTCGGTCTTTGCCAGCGGCAGTCTCGCCGTGGCGAAGTTCACCGTTGGCGTGATGATCGGCAGCCTGGCTCTCATTTCCGATGCACTGCACAGCCTGATCGACCTCGGCGCCACCCTCGTGACCTGGTACGCGGTGCGCATCGGCGACCAGCCGCCCGACGCCGAGCATCATTATGGTCACGGCAAGGTGGAAAACGTCGCCGCTTTCATCGAAACCGCCCTGTTGCTGTTGCTCGCTGGCGGCGTTGCCGTGGAGGCAGTCAAGCGCCTGACGGAAGGCGGCAGTCCGGTTACCTTCTCGGTCATTCCGTTCATCGTGCTCGGCATCGAAATGGCAGTGAATGCGTGGCGTGCACGCGCCCTCTGGAACGCGGCGCGCGAACACAGCAGCCAGGCGCTTGCCGCCGACGCGTTGCATTTCGCATCCGATTTTTTCGGTTCCATTCCCGTCATCGTCGGGCTCCTCCTGGCGGCCTATGGCTACAATTGGGGCGATCCCGCCGCGGCCCTGATTGTGGCGGTGCTGATCACCATCCTTGCTGTGCGCATGGGCGGGCGGACCATCGATGCCCTCGTCGACACCGCGCCGAAAGACGAAACCGAGCGCGTGGAATCGCTGCTGCCCTCGATCCCTGGTGTCGTCGGTGTCGAGCGGGTGCGCATGCGCAAGGTCGGTCCGCGCTATTTCGTCGAACCCTCAATCATGGTTCCGCGGACCTATCCGCTCGACCGGGTCGCTGTCGTCAAGCAAGCTGTTGAAGGCAGGATCGTTTCCGTTCTGGGAGACGCCGATGTCACGGTGACCACCACACCGGTCGCGCTCGACGATGAAACGGTCCTGCAGCGGGTCAACGTCATCGCCCGCAACCGTGCACTGGCCGTGCATCACGTCACCGTGCAGAACCTGCAGGGCAAGCTATCGGTCTCCCTCGATCTGGAAGTGGATGGCAATCTTTCGCTCGGGACAGCGCACGACATCGCCGATCGTCTGGAACAGGCGATCGAGGAGGAACTCGGCAACGACGTCGAAGTCGAAACCCATATCGAACCGCTGCAGACGAGCGATCTGTCTGGCCGCGACGCTCCGACAACGCGTGTGCGCGAGGTAGAGACGGCACTTGCCGAGATCGCCGAGGAGATCGGCACGATTCGGCAGGTGCACGATGTGCGGGTACGCGAAACCGACGACGGCGAAATGGTCAATTTCCATTGCCGTGTCGACGCGGAGCACACGGTGCACGACATTCATGAAAAGGTGGACGATCTGGAGCGTGCCCTGCGCGAACGCTGGCCCTCGATCCGCCGCGTGATCGGGCATGCCGAGCCGCTAATGTCATGACTCAGGGGATCAGAACGGCCGCGCCTTGCAACCGTCCGTCGCGCAGATCGGACAGCGCCTCGTTGGCGCGTTCCAGCGGATAGCGGACGATTTCGGTCCTGATCCCGGCCTGCGGCACAATGGAGAAGAATTCCCGAGCGTCCTCGCGCGTCAGATTGGCGACCGACACAAGCTGCCGCTCCTCCCACAGGAACCGGTAGGGAAAACTCGGAATGTCCGACATGTGGATGCCGCCGCAGACAACGCGTCCGCCTTTCTTCACGGCACGCAGCGCCACCGGCACCAAAGCACCGACCGGAGCGAAGATGATCGCGGCATCGAGCGGTTCGGACGGCATCTCATCGGAGCCGCCGGCCCAGACCGCGCCGAGCGAGCGGGCAAAATCCTGAGCGGCTTTGTCGCCGGGCCGAGTGAAGGCATAGACTCGCCGTCCCTGCCATGTTGCCACCTGCGCGAGGATATGCGCGGCGGCACCGAAACCGTAAATGCCGAGCGATGCGCCAAGCCCGGCGATCCGATAGCTGCGCCAGCCGATCAGGCCGGCGCAGAGAAGTGGCGCGACACTCGCATCATCCATGCCTTCCGGGAGCGGAAAGCAATAATGTGCGTCGGCAACCGCGTGCGTCGCAAAGCCGCCGTCACGTGTGTAGCCGGTGAATAGCGGCGAATCGCAAAGATTTTCATGGCCACCCCGGCAATAAGGGCAGATGCCGCAGGTTTGCCCGAGCCATGGCACGCCGACGCGCTGCCCATCGGAAAATCCTTTCACGCCGGAGCCCATCGCGTCCACATAACCGACGATTTCGTGCCCCGGCACGACGGGCATTACGGGATGGGGCAATTCACCATCGACGACATGCAAATCGGTGCGGCAGACGCCGCAAGCGCTGACCCTGACCAGAATTTCGCCGGCACGGGGTTCTGGCAATGGCCGTTCCCGCAATCGAAGCGGAGCACCGGCTTTCTCCAAAAGCATGACGCGCATACCGGGCATTCTCTGCCCGTCATGCGCGTCTTTCAACTCTGGAGAATGATCGACGAGGCTATTTCGCTCCGATGCCGGCCGCCTCGAAAATCTTGGTGTAGCGTTCCGTATCGCCCTTGATGATGGCATCGAACTGCGTCGGACTGCTGGTCACGACGGTGATCCCACCCTGTTTTGCCAGGCGCTCCTGCAGCGCCTTGTCTTGGAGAATCTCCACCGTGTCCTTGTTGACCTTGTCGATGACCGGCTTCGGCGTGCCGGCCGGCGCCATCAGGCCGAACCAGGAATCATAGGAAAATCCCTTCAACCCCGCCTCGTCGAGCGTCGGCACATTTGGCATGGTCGGAATGCGCTTGGCGGTCGCGACCGCGATTGCGCGCACCTTGCCGGATTCCATCAGCTCCATGCTGACATTGGCCGGGTTGAAATACATGTGAGAGTCCCCGCGGATGACGCTGGTGACCGATTCCGGAGCGCCCTTGTAGGGAACATGCACGAGATCGAGCTTGGCCGCATCGCGGAACAGCGCGCCGGCAATGAAAGTGGTGCTGCCAAGGCCGGGAGATGCAAAGTTCAATTGCCCCGGTTTCGATTTCGCGTGATCGATGAATTCCTTCAGTGTCTTGGCCGGAACCTCCGGGTTGATGATGAGCACCAGCGGCACGGTCGCCACCTGCGTGATCCCGGCAAAATCCTTGACCGGATCGAATTGCAGATTCTTATTCAGGACACCTGCAACTGTGTGGCCGTTGGACGTCAGAAGCAGCGTATAGCCGTCCGCGGCGCTCTTGGCCGCGGCTGTCGTGCCGGCAAGGCCCGGCCGGTTCTCGACCACGACCTGCTGACCCCATTTTTCCGACAGCTTCTCGGCGATGGCACGTGCCAAGGTGTCGGTCGCACTGCCGGCGGAGAACGGAACAACGATGCGGACGACCTGGTTCGGATAGCTCTGCGCCATCCCGATTGTCGTGGCGGCCAGCAAAGCCGCGGCGGCAAAGCAAAGCGAGCGAAGCATCTTCATGAAGTCCTCCCTGGCCGCCGCCAGGATTCTTTTGTGCGTCCGGCAGACGGCACAGGAGACATACATGCGTTGGGACCCTCTTGGCAAACGTTTGTTTAGGCCATTTTGGCCTTTCAAACTGTTGCCCTTCTCTTGCGACGCAGTGTGCTAAGAGCCATTCCAGCATATCGCCGAGCCCTCATTTTCACAGATTGAAAGAATCCGATGCGAACCGAGCAAGCCCGTCCTGTCCGCCTTCAGGATTACCGCGCCCCAGATTGGCTGGTCGACAAGGTCGAACTCGATGTCGCGCTGCATCCGAACGCAACAAGGGTTCGCGCGGCGCTCGCATTGCGGCCCAATCCGGCGGCGTCTCATCCTGCTCCGCTGGTGCTTGACGGCGACGGTCTCATGCTGAAGAGCCTGTCGATCGATGGGCAACCGCTCGCTGCCGACGCCTACGCGGCCACGCCGGACAAACTCACCATTTCCCAGCCGCCGCAAAGCTCATTTCGCCTGCAGATCGAAACGGTGATCAATCCTTCCACCAATACGCAGCTCATGGGTCTATACCGTTCGAACGGCGTCTACTGCACGCAATGCGAGGCGGAAGGCTTTCGCCGCATCACCTATTTTCCCGACCGGCCCGATGTCATGGCGGTCTACACGACACGCATCGAGGCCGACAAAAGCGAAGCACCGACCCTTCTCTCGAATGGCAATCTCGTGGAGTCCGGTGACCTTGCGAATGGCCGCCACTTCGCTGTCTGGCACGACCCATTTCCGAAGCCATCCTACCTCTTCGCGCTTGTGGGCGGCTCGCTCGCCTGCGTGGACGACACGTTCACGACGATGTCGGGCCGCAAGGTCGCGCTGAAGATCTATGTCGAACCCGGCAAGGAGAGCCGCTGCGGCTACGCCATGGACGCGCTGAAACGCTCGATGCGGTGGGATGAAGAAACCTTCGGCCGGGAATACGACCTCGACATCTTCATGATCGTCGCCGTATCCGACTTCAACATGGGGGCGATGGAGAACAAGGGCCTCAACATCTTCAACGACAAATATGTGCTGGCGTCGCCCGAGACGGCAACCGACGGCGATTTTTCTTCGATCGAGGGCATCATTGCCCACGAATATTTCCACAACTGGACCGGCAACCGCATCACCTGCCGCGACTGGTTTCAACTTTGTCTGAAGGAAGGCCTCACCGTATTCCGTGATCAGGAATTCACAGCCGATCAGCGCTCGCGCCCGGTCAAGCGCATTGCCGACGTGCGCGGCCTGCGCGGGCATCAGTTCATCGAGGATTCCGGGCCCCTCGCCCATCCGGTGCGGCCCGAGCTCTATCACGAGATCAACAACTTCTACACCAGCACCGTTTACGAAAAGGGCGCCGAAGTCGTGCGCATGATCCGCACTCTGCTCGGTCCGGACGCCTTCCGCAAAGGCATGGACCTGTATTTTACGCGGCACGATGGCGAGGCTGCGACGATCGAGCAGTTCGTGCAGTGCTTCGCCGACGTCTCCCAGCGCGATCTCTCGCAATTCATGCGCTGGTATTCTCAGGCCGGCACGCCAGAAGTGATCGCCAGCGGCAGTCACGATCCGAAGGCGAAGACCTATACGCTCGAACTGCAGCAGACGATGCAGCCGACGCCTGGGCAGCCAACCAAGGAACCGATGGTCATCCCCCTGGCGCTCGGGCTTGTCGGCAAGGACGGGCGCGATCTGCCACTGCAAGCCCGCGGTCGCCCGATCGAGCGCAATGTCGTCGTGCTCGACCTGCCCTCGCAGACCTTTGTGTTTGAGAGTGTCAGCGAGGCGCCGGTGCTCTCGATCAATCGCGGCTTTTCTGCACCGATCAAGCTGACTGCAAACCTCTCCGCCGCCGACCTGCAGCTTCTCGCCGCGCGTGACAGCGATCCGTTCAATCGCTGGCAGGCGCTGCAGACGCTGGCGACACGCACGCTCATCCAGAATGTCACTGCATTGCGCAAGAACGAGCCGCTGCAGGATGGCGCGGGTCTCCTCGCCGCACTCGAGGCGATCCTTGCCGACATCTCGCTCGAGCCCGCTTTCATCGCGCTGGCGCTGACGGTTCCAAGCGATACCGACATTGCGCGCGAGATCGGCAAGGATGTCGATCCCGACGCGATTTTCAGGGCACGCATGGCACTGCGCATCGCGATCGGACGGCGCCTGGCCACGCAATTGTCTGCAACCTATGCGGCGATGACCGACAGTGGCCCGTTCAGCCCCGATGCCAGGAGCGCCGGACGGCGCTCGCTAAAGAATGTTGCGCTCGATTTGCTCGCAGCCAATGCAAACGGCGACGGGATCGCGCAGGCCTTTCGACAATACCAGTCCGCCGACAACATGACCGACCGCATGGCGGCGCTTGCCGTCCTGTCGTTGCACGATGTTCCGCAACGCCAGGCTGCGCTCGACGATTTCTATCAGCGCTATGCGTCGGACCCGCTGATTATCGACAAGTGGCTGGCCTTGCAGGCGGCGATTCCGGAGGCTGGCGCGCTCGATCGGGTGAAATCGCTGACGCAGCATCCCGCCTTCTCAATGAGCAACCCTAATCGCGTGCGTTCGCTCATCGGCGCCTTCGCGCAGGGCAATGCCACGCAGTTCAATCGCGCGGACGGCCAAGGCTACGAATTCGTGGCGGAAAAAGTCCTCGAGCTCGACCCGAAGAATCCGCAGGTGGCGGCGCGCATGATGACCGCCTTCCGGTCCTGGCGCGCGCTGGAAAGCGGTCGCCGCGACAGGGCCAGGGCGGCTTTGCAGCGCGTCGACGCGGCCACCTCGCTCTCGCCGGACGTGAAGGATATTGTCAGCCGCGCGCTGGCCGACGGCTAAGTGATTCAAAAGACTCGTCTCTTGCCGGCGCGGCGATCTGCAAGACGCCACGGGACTGTTCATATCTCTCCTCCCAGTAATTGACTCTTAAGACTCTCGACAAATCGCCCGCCATCGATTCCAATCAAGGTGTGATTCGGAGTGATGCGGCACATCCTTCCGGTCGGGGTGGCGTTCAAGGGGATCAATCACATACGGGGGCCAGCATGGCGCGCGTCGAGGCGGCGAGCGCGTCTGTACGATCCGATTCGATCAAGGGCCTGGCACAGTCGATCGCCAAGCCCGCGTACAGGCGACTTCTGACTGCCGAACCGGCCCTGCGCCGCGCTGTCCCCGCCCTGATCATCGCCTTCCTGCTCACCATCGCCATCGGCGCCTTTGTGCAGGTGCTGGATCATCGCCGCCAGGCGATCGCCGATGCGAGCAAGGACATCGAGACCATCGCCGAGGTGCTCTCCGACCGTCTCGATCGTCCCCGCCGGGAGGATAGCGCCCCACTCTGGCGGGACGCGCAGCAGATTCTCGACCAGGCCCGCACTGCCCGCACCACGGCGGCCGGACGCTATATCCTGATCAGCAACCCGGAAGGGCTGGTGATCGCGGCCGCCCCCGCAGCCGCCGGTCTTGTCGGACGCAAGCTGCTGGACATATTGGGCGAGCGCCAGCCGCTCACCATCCTTGGCGCCGACGCCGGCGTCATGGAAATCCCGCTGTCCGACGACAGCCCCGCATTGGCCACGGTGCGCCAGCTCAACCCGCCCTATGGGCAACTCGCCGTCTTCCAGCGCCGTTCGGACGTGCTTGCCTCCTGGCGCTCCGACACCACGCTCACGGTGACGCTGTCCACCACGACCGGATTCGTGCTGCTGATTCTCGGCTTTGCCTTTCACTGGCAGGCGACGCGCGCGCGCGAGGCCGACATCATCTACGACACCGTCCGCAGCCGCATCGACACCGCTCTCAATCGTGGTCGCTGCGGCCTGTGGGACTGGGACCTCGCGCGCGGGCGCATTTTCTGGTCGCATTCCATGTTTGCCATCCTCGGCCTCGACCCCAAGGACGACCTGCTTCCATTCTGGGAAGTGAATGCGCTGGTTCATCCGGACGACATCAATCTCTACGATCTTGCCGCGCAGTTGGCCGAAGCCCGCACCACCGCCATCGACCACGACTTCCGCATGCACCATGCCAGCGGCAAATGGGTATGGCTGCGCGCCCGCTGCGAGCTGGTGCAGCAGGCGGGCGAACCGGGGCTGCACCTGATCGGAATCGCGGTCGACATCACCGAGCAGAAGGGCTTGGTCGAAAAGACCGTCGCCGCCGATCTGCGCCTGCGCGACGCGATTGAGACCATTCCGGAAGCCTTTGTGCTCTGGGATGCCGAGAACCGGCTGGTCCTCTGCAACTCGAATTTCCAGACCCTGCACAATCTGCCCGACGCAGCCGTCGTCGCCGGTACGCCCTATGAGGACATCGTCTCGGCCGGGCGCAAGCATGTGATCCGCACCAAGATCACCGCTGAAGAAACCGGCCTTCCGGGAGCCCGCACCTTCGAAGCCCAGCTCGACGACGGCCACTGGCTCTACATCAGCGAGCGTCAGACCAAGGACGGCGGCTATGTGTCGGTCGGGACCGACATCACGGCGCTCAAGCAGAACGAGCGCAAGCTCATGACCAGCGAAAAGCGCCTGCTTGCGACCATCGAAGACCTGCGACAATCGCAGCAGCAATTGCAGGAGCTGGCCGAGAAATACGCCGAAGAGAAGGATCGCGCTGAAGACGCCAATCAGGCCAAGTCCAAATTCCTCGCCAATATGAGCCACGAATTGCGCACCCCACTCAACGCCATCATCGGCTTTTCCGAGATCATGGAGAAAGGCATGTTCGGCGAACTGGGTGCACCCAAATACAAGGAATATTGCCGCGACATTCATCAGAGCGGCCAGTATCTGCTCGACGTGATCAACGACGTGCTGGACATGTCCAAGATCGAGGCCGGGCGTTTCAAGCTCGAGCCGCAGGATGTCGAACTCGACCAGATTCTCGCCGATGCCATGCGCGTCGTCTCGACAACCGGCGAGGAGAAATCACTGGCGCTCAACGCGCGTATTGCGCCGGGCATCCAGCTCAGGGCCGACCGCCGCGCGCTCAAGCAGATCGCACTCAATCTGTTATCAAACGCGGTGAAGTTCACGCCAAATGGCGGGCGGGTCACCGTGCGCGGGCGCTCCAAGGGCGGTTGCGTGCTGGTTGCGATCTCCGACACCGGCATCGGCATTCCGAAGGAGGCCCTGAAAAAACTCGGCAAGCCGTTCGAGCAGGTGGAAAGCCAGCTGACCAAGACCTATCACGGCTCAGGCCTGGGGCTTGCCATCGCCAAGTCACTGGTGGAGCTGCACAACGGTGTCATGCGCATTCGCTCGACGCCAGGTGCTGGCACCATTGTGCTGGTGCGATTGCCGGTCGAGGGGCCCGCCATCGGCCAGCCGGTGCAGACGGCGACGGTGCATTGAATCAGGCTGACTGTCCGAGAATCCGCAGAAAGCTCTTTCGCACTTTCTCCTGCGTCTCGGTTAAATAGGCATCCAGCGTCGGGAAATCCGGTACGTCTGCGGCGCGCGCCAGGAGACGCAACAGGTCGGGACCTGCGGCTTTCGGATCGAACGGCCCCGACAGGCAGAGCCGCAGAATCTGGCTCAGATCGTGGTAAAGCTGCGCTGCCGGACGCAGCACGTCCGAATCTTCGGGCGCCAACACGCCGAGCCGCGCCGCTTTGTCCAGGCAGCGGACCGTGGATGGATCGAGAATCTCCGGATGCTCCGCAGCGTGCACAAGCTGCAGATATTGCGTGACGAACTCGACGTCGATCAGTCCGCCTGCCGCATATTTCAGGTCCCAGCGCTCACCCTCGCCTTTCTCCACCGCGATGGCACGGCGCATTTCGGCAGCATCGGCGGCAATGGTCTGCGCATCGCGCGGCCGACACAATACGCCGCGGATCACGGTTTCGGCCGTCTCGCGGAAGCCAACCGTCGCCGACACAACGCGCCCGCGCGTCAGCGCCATGTGCTCCCAGGTCCAGGCTTCGTTTTCCTGATAGTCCCTGAAAGAATCGATCTTGGTTGCGACCGGGCCCGACCGCCCGGAGGGACGCAGGCGCAAATCCACCTGGTACAGCGCACCGTGATTTGTCTGGGCAGTCAGTGCGCTGACCAGGCGCTGCGTCAGCCGCGCGAAATACTGTCCCCCATAGAGCGGCCGGCCGCCCCGCGATTCCGGCTGCGCCTCATCGAAATCGTATAGCAAGATCAGATCGAGATCGGAACTCGCCGTCATCTCGCGACCGCCGAGCTTGCCAAGCGCCAGCACGGCGGTCTGCTGGCCTGCGATCTGGCCATAGGTTTCCTTGAACCTGTTCTCGACCGCCACATGCAGCGCACCGATGATCACATCGGCAAGCCGCGCAAACGCTTCCCCCGCCTGCACCGCTGTCACGGTGCCGGTCAGGATGCGGGTACCGATGAGAAACATCTGCTCCTGGCCGAAAATGCGGAGCCGATCGAGCATATCCTCATATGAGGCGGACTGGTCAATCGAACGATAGAGCGTGTCCGTGAGTTTCTGGGCGTCCGGCAATTCGCCGAAAAAGGCCGGATCGATCAGCGCGTCCATGACCTGTGGATGCTGCGCCAGAATTTCGGCAAGGCGCGGCGCATTGGCCAAGATCAGCATCAGTAGCGCCAGCAGATCCCGGTTCTGGCGCAGCAGCGAAAGAAGCTGCCCGCCGCCCATGCCATGCAGGTTGGCAAGAAACCGATCGAAACCGAGAAGCGCCGTGTCCTTGTTTTCCGAGCGTGCCAGCTGCGTGATCAGGAATGGAATCAGCTCGGTCAGTTGCGTGCGGGCAAAATCGCTGCGCAACGCCATATATTGTCCGGAAAACCAGTTGCGGATGATGGCGGAGATTTCGAGTGGGTTGCGAAAGCCCATGAACGCGAGCCGATCGAGCGTCTCGGAATCGTCCTTGTCTCTCGGAAAGACAAACCTCTGATCCGCACCTTCCGGAATGGCCTGCTCGAACAGATGCGAATAATGGTGCTGCACGCTGTGCAGGTGCCCAAGCAGCACTTCGGAGAATTCCTTCGTGTCCGGATACCCGAGAAAGCGCGAAAAGCGCTCCAGCTCGTCGGGGTCGTCGGGCAGAAGATGCGTCTGCTCGTCCGCCACCATTTGCAGACGATGCTCTACCTCGCGCAAAAAGAAATAGGCCGCTTCCAGATCGCGCGCCGCCGCCTCAGCAACCCATTTACCCGCCACCAGCACCGCCAGCGTGGTCAGCGTGCGGCGCTGGCGCAGTTCGGGGTTGCGGCCCCCAGCGATCAGTTGCTGCGTCTGCACGAAAAATTCGATCTCGCGGATACCGCCGCGGCCGAGCTTGATGTTGTGGCCGGCGACTGCGATTTCGCCATGGCCCTTGTAAGTGTGGATCTGCCGCTTCATGGCATGGATGTCGGCGAGCGCGGCGAAATCCATATATTTGCGCCAGATAAAGGGCGAGAGCTCCTTGAGGATCCTTTCGCCGGCCGCAATGTCTCCGGCGCAAGGCCGCGCCTTGATCAGGGCTGAGCGTTCCCAGTTCTGTCCGCGATGCTCGTAATAGTCGAGCGCAGCCGGCGTCGAAATTGCGATCTGCGTGGAGGCCGGATCGGGCCGCAGCCGCAGATCGACGCGGAAAACATAACCGTCGACATTGCGTTCGGAGAGCAGCTTGACGAGGCCGCGGGTCACGCGGATCGCCATCGATGCGGCGTCCGAATCCTCCGCCAGCGCCGGCGCTTCGGGGTCGAAGAAAATGATCAGGTCGATATCGCTGGAATAATTGAGCTCGAACGCCCCCATCTTGCCCATGGCAAGCACAATGTAGCCGGAGCCTAGCTGCGGCTGCGCCGGATCGGCGGGTTTGAGTTTGCCGCGGCGAACAAAGCCGGAGAGCAGGAAATTCACGGCGGCACTGACGGCGGTGTCTGCGAGCTCGGTCAGCGCCTGCGTCACTTGCATGATCGGCCACACGCCGCCAATATCGGCGAGCGCTATCAGCAGCGCGGCCTCGGCCTTCATGCGGCGCAACAACCGCATGGCATCCGCTTCATCCTCCGTCTTCGTCAGAGCCGCCGCCGTATCCTGCAGCAACGCGCGAAAGCGCAGATCGGGCGGCGTTCGCAGCAGCGTCAGCAACCGCTCAGGATCGCTCTGTGCAAGATCCCAGAGATAGGGTGAATATTGCGCGAGGCCCGCCAGCAGCGCCCGGATCCTTGAGTGCGACGAGATGATATCGCGCAGCGCCGGCCCGGCGGCAGAACCCGAAAGATCGCTCAGCCAATCGTCGAGTCTGCCCCATGCGGCAGACGTTTCTGGCAGATACGGCGCAGCCGAAACGGCGGCGGCAAGCGATGGCAGCGATGTACTCTCCGGGGCTGTCATCCCGCCCCCTGCGGTCCTCCCCGCGGCAACACAACGACAGCCCGTAAGCCCGGCTCGTTGTCCTCGAGGCGAAGTTCTCCGCCATGCAGACGGGCGACTGCCGCTGCCAGACTGAGGCCCAACCCCGATCCCGGCACCGAGCGGCTTTTCTCGAGCCGTACGAAACGCTCCACCGCGCGCCCACGGTCGACTTCGGCAATGCCCGGTCCATTGTCCGCAACGCTCAGCAAGATCCGATCTCCCTCGGCTGCCGCTTTGATCATGATTCCCGACACTTCGCCATTCCCGGAGGTTTCCGGAGCATATTTGATCGCGTTGTCGACGAGATTGGCAAGCGCCTGGCTCACCAATTCGCGGTTGCCGGTCACGGAAACCGGCCCCGGCGCCTCGACGTCCAAGCTCAGCCCCTTCTCTTCCGCCAGCGGCTCGTACAACTCGCCGATCCCGCGCGCCACGTCCGCCGCATCGAACTCGCTCATATTCTCGCGCGCCTGGCCGGATTCCGCCCGTGCAATCATTAGCAGCGCATTGAACGTCCGGATCAGGCCGTCGGATTCCTCGATGATCGTTTCCAGCGCCTCCCGGTAACCGGCCTCGCTCTGCTGCGTGCGCAGCGCCTCCTCGGCGCGGTTGCGCAGACGCGTCAGCGGCGTTTTCAGGTCGTGCGCGATATTGTCGGAGACCTCCTTCAGGCCATGCATCAGCGCCTCGATCCGCTCCAGCATGGCGTTGAGGTTTTCCGCGAGGCGGTCGAGTTCGTCGCCGGTGCCGGCGACTGGCAATCGCTCGGACAGGTCGCCCCCCATGATGGTGCGTGTCGTATCCGTCATTGCGTCGACGCGGCGCAGCACACGCCGTGCAACGAAAAACCCGCCGGCCAATCCCAGAATAACGACGATAGCCGCCGACCATTTGCCGGCATCGAGCACAACATCGTAAAGACGGTCACGCTCATCCAGATCACGACCCACCAGCAGCCGGAAACCGCCCGGCAGATGCTGCACACGCACGAGTGCATGATGCAGGTCGGACGTGTCGCTTTCGTCAAGCCGGCGGTAGACCGTTTCCGTCCAGCCGGGGGTGTTCATGACGCCCTGCGGCAGCGACCCGACATTGCCCGCCAGCCCCTCGCCTGTGGGAGTTGTCACCAAATAAAGCGAGGAGCCGGGGCGGCGCGCGCGCGCCTCCACGATCAACACCAGCCGCCGGATTCCGGCGGCATTGAATTGCGACGTCAATTCCTCGACATCGAGATTGACGGTTTGCGTGATCTGCTCGTTGAACAGCCGCCGCGTATTGAAGGCGAAATAGCCCAGCAGAAACACCGCGAACAATGCAAAGATGGTCAGATAGACCAGCGTCAGCTTGAACGCGGTCGTGCGGAGAACTTTGCCGAGGGCTGTCACGAACTTGGCCGCGCGCCGTCGCGGATCATGTAGCCGGCGCCGCGCACCGTGTGCAGCAACGGCTGCGCGAAGCCCTTGTCGATCTTGGAGCGCAGCCGCGAAATGTGCACGTCGATGACATTGGTCTGCGGATCGAAATGATAATCCCAGACATTTTCCAGCAGCATGGTGCGGGTCACCACCTGCCCGGCATGCTTCATGAGATATTCGAGCAATCGGAATTCGCGGGGCTGTAGCACGATCTCCTCGCTGCCGCGCTTGACCTGATGCGACAGCCGGTCGAGTTCGAGATCGCCGACACGATAGACCGTATCCTCATTCCGGCCACCGCGGCGGCGGGCCAGCACTTCCACGCGCGCCAGCAGCTCGGAGAAGGAATAGGGCTTGGGCAGGTAGTCGTCGCCGCCGGCGCGCAGACCCTTTACCCGGTCGTCGACCTGTCCGAGCGCCGAGAGGATCAACACCGGCGTCTCGACGCCCTTCTCCCGCAGCGCGCCAATCACCGACAGGCCGTCGCGCTTGGGTAGCATGCGGTCGACGATGAGGACGTCGTAATCGCCGTCGAGCGCCATGGCGAGCCCCTCCTCGCCATCCGCGGCGTGGTCGGCGACATGGCCGACTTCCCGGAAGGCGCGGACGATATAGTCGGCCGCATCGCGATCGTCTTCGATGATGAGGAGACGCATGGGGACCCGTTCAACGACAGATTCGCCGGATAATAGCGAATTCCCGGGCGTCATGTGGGGGATGGGAGAAGAAGGCATGAGGGGGCGGCGACTGTAACTCTACACCACCGCCCCCTCACTTGACCTCGAGCCGGCGGGGGCGACGATTGCCGGTATCGAGGCTAGAGAGTTGGGGACGGGCTTTTGGCCCATCCCCCGGGGTTTCTGGCACCGGCGGGGGCGACGATTGCCGGAGCCACGCCCCTAACCTGTTCAGCCGCGGCCGGCGGGTAGCGCGACGAAGCGGCTCGTGTCGCCGGACTTCACCCGCATTAACACCGTACGCTTGCCATCCTTGCGCGCATCGTTCAGCGCGTTGCGGACGTCGGCCGGGGTCGAGACGGCCTTGCCGCCCACCTCGAGGATCACGTCGCCGGGCTTGAAGCCGCGCTCGGCCGCAGGACCGTCCGGATCGACATTGGTGACGACGACGCCTTCCTTGCTCCCACCAGCTACGGAGCTGGCAGGCGCGAGTTGCAGGCCGAGGCGCGCGCCGTCGCTTGCCGGCGACTCACGCTCGGGGGCACCCGCCCGGGCCTCACGCGGCAATTCGCCGAGCGTCAGGGTGACGGTCTTCTCGCTGCCCTTCTGCAGGACCGAGAGCTTGACCGAGTTGCCGGGCGCCATCGAGCTGATGCGGCGCGCGAGTTCACGGGCATTCTGGATCTTCTCGCCGTTGACCGCGGTGATCACGTCACCGGCCTTGATGCCAGCCTTGTCAGCCGGGCTGCCCGGCTGCGGCTCGGCGACCAGCGCGCCATCCGTCGTCTTCAGACCCAGGCTGTCGGCAATGTCCTTGGACACCGGCTGGATCTGCACGCCGATCCATCCGCGCGTGACCGAGCCCTTGTCCTTGAGCTGGCCGACCACCGACTCCACGGTCGAAGCGGGGATCGCGAAGGCAATGCCGACCGAACCGCCCGAGGGCGAGAAGATCGCGGTGTTCACACCGACAACATTGCCGTCGACGTCGAAGGTCGGGCCACCGGAGTTGCCTTTGTTGACCGGAGCGTCGATCTGCAGGAAGTCGTCGTAGGGGCCGGCGCCGATGTCGCGGCCGCGGGCCGAGACGATGCCCGCAGTCACGGTGCCGCCGAGACCGAAGGGGTTGCCGACCGCAAGCACCCAGTCGCCGATACGCGGCGCCTTGTCGGCCAGCTTCGCATAGGGGAAGTTCCCGCCGTCGACCTTGATCAGCGCGAGATCGGTGCGCGGATCGGTACCGATGACCTTCGCATTGTAGGTCTTGCCGTCGTCGGTCATGACCTCGACCTCGTCGGCCTTGTCGACGACGTGGTTGTTGGTCACAGCATAGCCGTCAGCCGAGATGAAGAAGCCGGAACCCTGGCCGGCGCGGCGCGGGCCGCGCTGATTGGGGCCCTGCCCCTGCGGCATGTCGGGGAACATTTCCGGGCCAAAGCGGCGGAAGAAACGTTCGAAGCCGCGCGGCAGTTGGCCGCCGTCATCGGACGACAGCTGCGGTCCGCCATTGATCTTCACACGAACCGAAATCACGGCGGGTTTCACTTTCTCGACAATGTCGGCGAAACCGACCGGGCGCTGCACTGTCTGCGCCTGCTGGGTCACATTCTGCGCCAGCGCGCCATGACGCGCGGCGTCGGGTGCCACCAGCACGCCGGCAATGCCCAAACTGAGAATCGTCGTTCCGAGCAGCACCAGCCGGCGCGCTGAGAGGCCGCTCGCTTTCGGAGGCAGATTTGGAGTCATGAGTGGTCTCTCCATGTCAGTCGAATTCTGGGGGAGGTTTGTTGCCGCCCGTTGCCGCTAACATGGGGAGTGTCGCCTTACGGCAAACTGTCGGCGGGATTAAATGTTGGTAAGGTGGGAAACTGACGTTTGCGCTGGAATATCAATTGCTTAACAGGCCATCACGGCCTGTCAGCCAGCTCCGACAGCCGTTTTTGCTCGTCCGCTGTTAACGATTGGACGGAATCCGCGGCCTGCGGCCCGGCCGAGCGCTGCCGCCGCAGGAACACCACCACCCCCAGCGCGCCGCCGACCAGCACCAGGGCAGGCAATGACCACAGCAAGGCGGTCCGCGCCGTCAGGCGCGGCTTCAGCAGAACGAAATCGCCGTAACGGTCGGTCAGAAAATCGATCACCTGCTTGTCGCTGTCGCCGGCCTGCAGGCGTTCGCGGACGAGGATGCGCAGATCGCGCGCCAGCGGCGCGTCGGAATCGTCGATCGACTGGTTCTGGCAGACCATGCAGCGCAATTCGCGCGACAGGTTGCGTGCCCGCGCCTCCAGCGCCGGGTCTTTGAGAATTTCGTCCGGTTGTACCGCAAGCACGGGAGTTGACCCGGCAAGCGCAACGCACAGGATGGCGATCCGCAACAGCATGCTTGCCCTACTCCGCGGCCTGCAAGGCGGCCTTCTTCGCCGGTTTGGGCGCGCCGACCCGCAGCCTGCGATCCGACAACGACAACGCGCCGCCCGCGGTCATGATCACCGCGCCGATCCAGATCAGAAGCACCAGTGGCTTGTGATAGAGTCGCACGGAGATCGTATTGTCCGTTCCGGGATCGCCCAGCGAGATATAGATCTGGCTGAATCCGCGGGTCAGCAAGGCTGCCTCCGAAGTCGCCATGCCACGCGCAGTGAAGCTGCGCTTGGAGGGATCGAGCGTGCCGATCACCTCGCCGTCCTGACGCACGGTGAATCTGGCGATCAGTTCACGGTAGTTCGGGCCTTGCCTCGACACCAGGCCGTCGAAACTGACATTGTAGTCGCGCAACGCGACCGATTGCCCGGGCTTCATCGCTACGATCTGCTCGGCATTGTAGCTCGCCTCGCTCACCACGCCGAAGAGACAGACGCCAAGACCAAAATGCGCCAGCGCTGTGCCGAAAGCGGAGCGCGGTAAGCCAGTTGCGCGGCGCAATGACGCACCGAAAGACAACCGGAAGAGTTGCACGCGCTCCGAAAGATCGACCAGCGCGCCGACCATGACATAGACGGCAAGACCGATGGCGAACGGCGCGAGCACCGGTCCGCCGCGCACCATCGCGAAGGTGATAGCGAGGGCGACGAGCCCGCCCGCGAAGGCCACCATCAGACGCTGCGCGGCGCCGAGCAGATCCCCGCGCTTCCAGGCGAGCAGCGGACCGAACGGCACCGCCAACAGCAGCGGCACCATCAGCGGTCCGAAGGTCGCGTTGAAGAACGGCGCGCCGACCGAGATCTTGTCGCCGGTCAGCGCCTCCAGCGCCAGCGGATAGAGCGTGCCGACGAACACCGTCGCCAGCGCGGTGGTGAGCAGGAGATTGTTCAGCACCAGCGCGCCTTCGCGTGAGATCGGCGCAAAAATGCCGCCCTGCTTCAGGAGCGGCGCCCGCCAGGCATAGAGCGCCAGCGAACCGCCGATGAACAGGACGAGAATGGCGAGGATGAAGACGCCGCGCGTCGGATCGCTGGCGAAAGTATGCACTGATGTGAGCACACCAGAGCGCACGAGGAAGGTACCGAGCAAAGAGAGCGAGAAGGCGAGAATGGACAGAAGAACCGTCCACACCTTCAGCGCGTTGCGCTTCTCCATCACCACCGCGGAATGGAGCAGCGCGGTGCCGGCGATCCAGGGCATCAGCGAGGCATTCTCCACCGGATCCCAGAACCACCAGCCGCCCCAGCCCAGTTCGTAATAGGCCCAGTAGGAGCCCATCGCGATGCCAAGCGTTAGGAACATCCAGGCGGCCAGCGTCCAGGGCCGCACCCAGCGCGCCCAGGCCGCATCGATCCTGCCCTCGATCAAAGCCGCGACGGCGAAAGAGAACGAGATCGAAAAGCCGACATAGCCGAGATAGAGCAGCGGCGGATGCACCGCGAGGCCGATATCCTGCAGGATCGGATTGAGATCGCGGCCCTCGAACGGCGCCTGTGGCAGGCGCGCGAAGGGGTTGGAGGTGAAGAGGATAAAGAAATAGAAGGCCGCCGCGATCCAGCTTTGCACCCCGAGCACATTGGCGCGCAGCGTCTCCGGCAGGTTGCTGCCGAAGATCGCGACGCAAGCGCCGAACACGCTCAGGATCAGCACCCAGAGCAGCATCGAGCCTTCATGGTTTCCCCAGACGCCGGTAATCTTGTAGAGCAGCGGCTTCGCCGAATGCGAGTTCTCGAACACATTCAGTACCGAGAAATCCGAACTCACATACAGCGCGGTCAGCGCCGAAAACGAGATCGCAACAAAGGCGAATTGCACCTGCGCCGAAATATCGGCCACATTCATCAGCGCGCGGTCGCGCGTCTGCGCGCCGATCATCGGTACGCTGCCCTGGATCAAGGCGAGCCCGAGCGCCAGCACCAGCGCGTAATGGCCGATTTCCGCGATCATGGCTTGGCTGTTCCGCCTTTCTTGCCGTAATCGTCCTTCCAGTGGCCCTGCTTCTTCAGCGCATCCGCCACTTCCTTGGGCATATAGGTTTCGTCGTGCTTGGCGAGCACGGTGTCGGCGCGGAAAGCCTTGGCGTCGACAAGCGTTCCTTCCGCGATCACGCCCTGCCCTTCTCGGAACAGATCGGGCAGAATTCCCGTGTAACTGACCTGAATGGCATTCTTGCCGTCGGTCACCTCGAAGCGTGCATTCAGGTCCTTGCGCTCGAGCGTTCCGGGCTGAACGAGGCCGCCCAGGCGAATGCGTGTGCCGGGCTTGACCTGCTTCTCGACGACATCGGTCGGCGAATTGAAGAAGACGATCGAATCCTTGAGCGCGGTCAGCACCAGCACGGCCGCCAGTGCCAGCACGCCGAGACCTGTTCCGATCAGCACCAGTCGCCGCTGTTTCCGTGTCATGTCACCTCATGTCCCGCCGCGCCCGACAATGTTGGTCTGTCCGCAGCGGCATTATGTTCAACCTTCGATGCCCAGACCCTTGGCGAACTCGTCGAGCTTCCGGCGCTTGTCGGCATCCTCGCCGATCGCCTTGCGGGCATCGGCGAGCGCGCGGCGCGCCTTGTCGGGCTCGCCCAGCACGATATAGGCACGCAGCAGCCGCAGCCAGCCGTCCAGATCGGAGCCATCCGCTTTCAGCCGTTCCGCCAGACGATCCACCATGCCGCGGATCATCTCGCCGCGCTGTTCCGGTGTGAGCTGCTGCGCCGCCGCGACGTCCTCGGCCGACGGTCCGGCCGGCGCGCTCGCCGATGCCGCCGCGGGATCGACACGCGCCAGCGAGCTCTGGATCAAGGGACGATACGGCGCGTTCGGCGGCGCCTTGGCCAATAACTCCCGCCAGATGCGTGCGGCCTCTTCCGGCTTGCCGTCCTGCTCGGCCGCAAGGCCGGTGTAATAGCGCGCCTTCACGTCGGCGGCGTCGAGCTTGAGCGCGCGCTCGAAGGTGACCTTCGCGTCCGCCGTCACCATGCCATTGGCGGCGGCGACCATCGCCTCGCCGAGATCGGCTTCGCGATCGGCGGTCGCGCCGAGCAGACGCAGGGCATTGCTGCGCGCGCGCACCGCGTCGTTGAAGCGACCGGCGCGCATATAGACCGGCGCCAGAACCTCCCACCCGCGGCCATCCTCGGGATTGCGTTCGAGATGCGCCTCGACCTGCGCCACCATGCTTTCGATCGAACGCGTCTCCGGTGCCTGTTTGAGGCGGGCTGAAAGCGGCAGGTCGGGAAGATGCGGCGAGCCCAGCGTGAGATAGAGCGCAGCGGCTCCGGCGGGGAAAAGGACAAGGGCGGCGATGGCCACCGCGCGGCGGCGCCAGAGCGCCGCCGATTGCGGCGCGTCGACGGCCGCGCCAGCCGCGTCGGCGGCGGCGAGCAGACGGCGAGAGACTTCGACGCGCGCCGCATCCGCCTCCTGCGCACCGATCAGGCCGGCGGCGAGATCGCGCTCGATTTCCGCAAGCTGGTCGCGATAGACGGCAAGATCGCTGCCCGAGCGTGCCTCCCGGCCCGGCCGCGACAGCGGCCAGAGCACGGCGAAAATGGCCGCGGCGGTCATCAGCGCAAGGATCAGCCAGAGAGTCATGGCCCGCTTACATCACGGGCGGGCCTACCCTGCAACTGGTCTAAATTTCAGTGCTTTTTCGACCCCACGGCCTGCCCGAAGATCAGGCCTTGGCGGCCTTGCGCTCGCCCTGTACGGCCAGATCGGCGGCCTTTTGCAGGGTCGCGGCATAGTCATCCCCGAACACCTTGGCGCAGAACCGCGCCGCCGCTTCGACCTGGGCGTGGCGGAAGGCCTGGTCGACGTCTCCTGCCGCGCGCAGCGCGTCGATCAGCGGCTGGGTCGAGGTGTCCAGATAGTTCTGCACCTCGGAATAGACACGCTGGGTCATCTCGTTGATGGCGAGTTCGCCGGCATAGTTGCGGCAGATGCCGACAAACTCGATCAGCGCCTCGGTTTCGGCGACATCGGTCGGATCGAGCCGGGTGGCAGGCGTGATCTCCTTCGCCGGCCGCGGCCGCAGCAGCCGCCGCACGCGGCCTGGCAGCGAGTCGATCTCGGCCTTGAGCATGTTGGAGATTTCGGTGCGGATCGCCGACAGCTCGCGGCCCCAGGGCGAGTCGGTCGACAGATTGATTTCGGTCCGCAGCCCGCGCGCCGCGTCATGAATCGATTTCAGCAGCGCACCGACGGCGACACCCTTGCCGCTGCGCAATTCCGATTTCAATTCGCCGACCATGCGCTCCATTTCGGAGAGCACCATTGACACCGTGATCTCGTACTGGGTTTCGGCGATGCGGGCGGCGGAATCGCTGCCGGCCGCGCGCGTCGCGAGCCTGATCAACTGCCACGGCGCCGCCAGGCGGCTCATGACGATGACCAGCACATAGAGAAACAGCGACGACCCGCCGGCGACGGGCGACTCGATCAACGCCTTCACATCGTCGACCATTTCGTCCGAGAAATTCTTGATATGCCCCGGCAGACGCGCCGAGAAGGCCGCGAGCTTGTCGCGCGACTGCAGCACCTTCAGGATCGCCTGGATATCCTCGAGCGCGCGCGGGGTTGCGACCTGCCCCATCAGGCGGCGCATCGCCTTGTCGTCCTGCCAGGCGGCGTTGAGCGCCTGTTCCATGCGGACGGCGACGCGATCCTGGAATGCGCGCGCAACTTCCTCGGCCTTCTTGCTGTCGTTCGCCGCGACCGCGCGTGACACCTGTTCGGTTGCCGCTTTCACTTCACCCGGAAGCAGATCGCGGCCGATCCAGGTCCAGATCGGATCGAGTGAGACGCGCGCGATGCGGCCAGGATGCTTGTGGGTCGCGGCGTCGTCGACGAGGAAGGGTTCGAGCGGCTGGAAGAACAGGCGGGGAAGATTGCCGGCGCGCGGCGACGGACGGCCGGATTCGCGGGCGAAGCGACGCAGTTCCTGCAACACCAGCTCGGCGCCGGTTTCCTCTTCGCCGCGCAACAGGCTGCGCTCAAGCTCCGCGATCAGCAAAGCCTGGGCGTCCGGCTTGAGATCCCGGAGAAACTGACGCAAGCGGTCGACGAGCGGTTCGTCGCCCATAGCCATACCCTAACGCTCCACACCCACCCGTTTTTGATAGCGGCTGGGCGTTAAGAAGGGGTTAGGTGCAAATTTTGACTTCAAGTCACAGGCGTCCAGCTGCCGTCGGGGTTTCGGCAGGCCTGTCCGCGCGCGATCTGCGGCCGCCCGTCGATATAGATGGTGTGGGTATAGTCGCGGCAGCGGGTTCCGCGCCGGTCGTAATAAGGGCCCGGCACGATCGAGCCGCGGCGGCCGGAATCGGGGTTTTCCCAGCCCACCGGCGCCCCCGGAGCGCCGTTTTCCAGGGCCGCCATCTGGGCTTCATAGGCTCGCTGCCGGTCCTCGTCATCGAGGGCCGCGCCAATGCGGTTGCCGATCATGCCGCCGATCACTGCGCCGGCGACGCCGGCGGCGACGCGCGAGCGGGTCGAGCCGCCGATTTGGGACCCGACAATGGCGCCCAAAGCCGCGCCCGCGACAGTTCCGCTGGTCTCCTTGGGGGCTTCGGCGAAGCGTTCGCTGTTTGCGCAGCCAGCGAGGGCCGCGCCCAGCGACGCAACCACGAGAATTCTGAGTGAGCGCATGGGGGCCCCTTGAGGTAACCTGACGATGTATACGGGTGAGGGATTGCCGGCCGGTTACCTGTGGGAGGGATTGCGGCGAATCTCTGTCACGCCGCGGGAATGACCAGTTCCGCCCGCAGCCCGCCGAGGGGCGCCGAGCCCAGCGTGAGCCCCCCGCCATACAGGCCGGCCAGTTCCACGACGATCGACAGTCCCAGACCCGAGCCCGGCTTGGTTTCGTCCAGCCGCCGCCCGCGCCGGGCGACCTGCTCCCGCTCCGCCGGCGTCAGCCCGCGGCCATCGTCATCCACCAGGATGCGGATGACCTGGCGTTCGGCGTCCACCCGCTCCGTCGACACCTCGACCGAGACGCGCGACTGCGCCCATTTGCAGGCATTGTCGACGAGGTTGCCGACCATCTCCTCGAGATCCTGCCGTTCGCCGCGAAAGCGCAGGTCTTCCGGCGCGTCCATCTTGAACGCCACCGCCTTTTCCGGATGCGCCTTCTCCATAGTGCGCACCAGCGCCTGCATCACCGGCAGCACTTCCGTGATCGTACCGACGACGGTCAGGCGTGCGGCCAGCCGCGCGCGCTCGAGATGGCGCGCGACCTGGTCGCGCATGATGTCGATCTGCTCACGCACCTTCTGCGCCAGCGGATCCTCGCCGCGCGCCGCCGCTTCGTTGACCATGACCGATAGCGGCGTCTTCAGCGCGTGCGCCAGATTGCCGACATGCGTGCGCGCGCGTTCGACGATCTCGCGATTGGCGTCGAGCAGCGCATTGGTCTCGCGCGCCAGCGGCGCGATCTCGACCGGGAACTTTCCTTCCAGCCGCTCCGCTCGCCCGGCGCGGATCGCGGCGAGACTCTGCGAGATGCGTTTCAGCGGCAGCAGGCCGAACCGCACCTGGAACGCGGTGGTGAGAAGAAGAACGAGCGCCAGCGCCGAGAAGGTCATGCCGAGCGCGCGGTCGAAGGAGCGGATGTCCTCTTCGATTTCGGCCGCATCTCCGGCGACCGCGACCAGAAAGGTCCCCTCGTCGCCGAGATCGATGGTGCGCTCGACGATGCGCAGCTTCTGGTCTTCCGGTCCGGCCGCATAGCCCGTGCGGATGCCGACGGCCGCGGCCGCATCCGCAACCGGCAGGCGCGGCAGGCTGCCGTCCCAGAGCGAGCGCGAGGCGCGCACGTCGTGCTTGCCGCCGTCCGTGCGCGTCACCTGCCAGTACCAGCCCGACAGCGGCAATTCGAACAGCGGCTCGGAGACGGATTGGGGGAAGGGTTCATTGGGATTTTCGGGAGAGGCGACGTCGGAGATCAGCGTGCGCAGATACACGCCGAGGCGGGAGTCGAAGGCGCGTTCGACCGTGTTGCGATAGAGCGAGGAGAGTATGATGCTGGTGGCGAGCAGGATCACCACCGTCCAGGCGGTCGCCCACAGGAACAGGCGCAGCGCGAGGGAGTTGGCGCGCATGCCGTCAGCGCGCGTCGGGCGGCGTGAGCAGATAGCCCAGCCCGCGCACGGTCTGGATCACGTCGACACCGAGCTTCTTGCGGATGCGCCCGACGAAGACCTCGATGGTGTTGGAATCGCGGTCGAAGTCCTGGTCGTAGAGATGCTCGACCAGCTCGGTGCGCGAGACCACGCGCCCGGTATGATGCATCAGATAGGAGAGCAGCCGGTATTCGTGGCTGGTCAGCTTGACCGGCTGGCCGTCGACGCTGACGCGCCCGGTGCGCGTGTCGAGCCGCACCGGCCCGCAATTGAACTCGCTCTTGGCGTGGCCGGCGGAGCGGCGCAGCAGCGCCCGCACCCGCGCCAGCACTTCCTCCATGTGGAAGGGCTTGGGCACATAATCGTCGGCGCCGGCGTCGAAGCCCTGCACCTTGTCGCTCCAGCGGTCGCGCGCGGTGAGCATCAAGACCGGCATGGCGCGGCCGGCGCGGCGCCAGGCTTCCAGCACGGAAATGCCATCCATCTTCGGCAGGCCGATATCCAGGATCACCGCATCATAGGGCTCGGTTTCGCCGAGATAATGGCCCTCCTCGCCGTCGAAAGCGCGGTCGACGACGTAGCCGGCTTCGGTCAGCGCGGTGGCGAGCTGGCGGTTGAGATCGGGATCGTCCTCGATGACGAGGAGACGCAAGTTGGAATCCTCCGGAGTCAGCCGCCCTCGGCCGGCTTGCCGGTCTGGGCGTCGATGGCGGTGCGGGTCACCTTGCCATCACGCGCGACGACTGTCAGCAGGTAGACGAGCCCCTTCGGGCTCTGGCAAAGCTGGGCGTTGACCACTTCCTGGCGGCGGGCCTTGGCGGCGCGGATCGCCTTGGCGAGCGGCACGACCTTGCCGCTGGCGGCGACGGAGCGGCGCTGGTCCGGCGTGAGGCACCCCTCCAGCTGGGCGGTCTTGTCGGCCGCCCGTGCGGGGGCGGACAGGCCGGCCGCGGTCAGCATCGACGCGAGAAGCAAGGTGCCCGGAGACATCATACGTCCAGTTAGGGATCGGCCGCTGAACCCCCGATGAATGCGATTCGCGGCTTATTGGGGGCAGGACGTTTTCTGCTGGCGTCCAAAAGGACGCAGCGGCCTAGTGTTTTTCCACGAGACGACGAAGGGTGTCTTTCATCTCAGCGACGGTCACCAGCCTTGAGAACATCTGGCCGGTATCATACCGAAAAATGAAATGCAGATCGCCGAACGCCTCCTCGAACCGCCCAAACGGCATTCCACTTGCTGTCCCATCAGTTTGAGGTACCGGATACACCAATGCAAAATCTGACCTGGCGGGAATAATCTGTGGCTCGGAGAACGGCAATTTCCGACCGTCAACAATCAAATGCATCCTGACTGCCTCTCCCCGTTTCTCAGACCGGGCAAACGGCGTCATTTTAGCCGTGGTATTTTGCAACGACCGTTCAGATAGATTTGTACCGGCAATTTCTATGGCTTCGATCCATAACTCGCCGTCCGGTCGGCGTGAGTATCGGAAAATCGTGTGAGGCGGATCGAATTTCCATTCAACACTATCATCACCGCCCGGCGCATCCACAGTCCTTGCGACGACGATGGGAAATGACCTTGGTGCGGTGTGTGCGCGCCATTCCCATGCGAGCCCGAGCAAGGCAATCGCCCCAAAGGGAACGGCGGCCACAATCCCCGCAATACTGGCCCGTGTCGCGGCAAGGCAAAGCGCGATGCCACCCAAGCCTGCCAGAATTAGGTGCCATGGCCGGAAGAGAACAAGGAATTGCAAAATTGAGAGAGCAATTCCAGACCACCAGGGCAATTCTCCGCTCATGCGCCAACCGTTGGTATGAGACTGCTCAATATTCTATCCCAATTACCTTTTGGCGCTCCAGCCTCCACCTGCCGGAAGTTGGCAAGAGATCTCAAATCGTGCGCATCTATGTCCAATTCCCATCCCACAATTGTGCAATGACATACCCAATAATACGGCTGCCGCTTCTTTGCCCCTTCAGCGTTGCGCCGCGGAGGACGTGCAGTTCAATTATCTTAACATTGTCACCGGTTGCTGTTTTCTGGCGCAATTCCTTCACCCTCGCATTTGTCAATTTTGCACCACCGGTTTTTACATCATAGATGGCCATGATTTCTCCAGCGACGTTGCGGAGCAATACATCCGTTCTAATACTTCCAGGCTGCCCGTAATCTGCTGATTTTCCGCCGACGAAACTATGCTCAACATCGGTTATTCCGATGCCCGGCAATCGCCCAAACCTGACTGCAGTTCCGAACGCGACATGCACTGCTGTTCCATAAACTTGCGGCGTCCATTCAGGGATAAAGTCCAGCGTTTCCATTGTCCCTGCGAGAATTCGACTCAATGATTTTGTCGTATCATCGATGGTCGAAATGCCAGTAAGTGCGCGCGAATAGTCGATAGTGGCTTGCGCATATTGCGCGCCCAGAATAGGCGGTTCCGGGCTGGCATCGCTCATCACCAATTGATCGATATGTCCGCCTGCGTCTGCATATCGCGGTCCAAGCCCGGCGCCGATTCTTGTCCATTGCCCGCCATCCGGATGTCCTGCCGGCACGCGCGGCTGGTTTGGGTCGAACCCTGCCTTGCGCTCTTCGATTGCGAGCTGCAAAAGTGCGGCCTCGCGGCGCTCCGCGCGATGCTCCTCCGCAGGTCCTCGATCTCCAGATATTCAGCCCATGCGCCGGTCATGCGTTCACTCGCTTGATTCAATTCCGCCCCGCCGTGAACACACGCGCCACCTTCTCGAAGGGACGTGCGATGAAGAAGGAGAGAATGATCGCCTGCTCGTAGGTGTCGTAGGGCGCCGGCAGTTTCGAAATGCCCCAACCGAGCGGAAAGGTGGAATCGAGCACGATGGCGCCGAAATGGATGACGCAGGGATAGACCAGGAGCGGCCTGATCCAGGCGGTGACGCGCCAGCCGCGGTCGGCCTGCAGGATTTCCGCCTGCTTCCGGCGCGCTTCCAGCTCGGCATTGACCTGCGCCAGCGCGATCTGCGTGTCGGCCTGTACGGCGGTCTGGAAGCGCGCGAGGTCGTCATTCGCCTTCTGCCGGAAATGCTCGGCGACGCGGGTAACGATCGTTTCGACAGCGCCGCTGCCGAACAGGCCGAGAATTTTCAGAAGCAATCCGCCGAGCATGTCAGCTCTCCTTGCGGCCGACGCGGCCGGTGGTGACGACGCGCAGCAGGATGGTGAGAACGCCGATGACGGCGATGATCTTCACCGCATAGGCCGGCGGCAGCAGCGGCGCGAGATCGATGGCCTGCAACGCATCGAGAATGTCGGCGGCGAGGCCGGCGCCGGCGACGAGGCTGCCGAACGCGATCGTCTTCCAGCCTTTCAGCGTCTCCCGCAGCCGCGCGAAAAGCGCGGGCGCGCCATCGGCCGGCGCCTCCTGCCGCCGCCGCTGCCGGATGCGCCACATCGTCCAGCCCGCCAGCGCGAGGATCAAAGTCGCCGCGAGACACACGACGACAGCGCCCCACCCCGCTCCGCTCTGATGCGCGGCCTGCGCCGCCGCGCCGCCGGCCACGATCACCGTGGCGGTCGTCGTCTTGCGCGCGCGTTTGGCGAGCGGCACTTCGCCCCGCCCCGGCGCCGCCGCCACCGCGCCGGTGTCCTGCGCGCCGTTCGCCATCGCCAAGGCCGCGCGCCGCACCTCGGCGACGCGGCGGCCCCAGCCGGCGCCGAAGACCGGCCAGGTGCGCAAGGATTTCAGGAAGGCGAGCCGCTCCTCGCACAGCCGCGCAACGAGATCGGCGGTGTCGCGCGCGCGCACCGCCGCGAGAACGGCGTCCGACATGCCGCCGGCATCCGGCAGGCCGACGAGCCGCCGCAGCACTTTCGCCGCGCGCGCTGTCCCGCTATTCACGCCGTAATCGAAGACGGCATAGTCGAGCCCCGCCGGCAGCGCGTCGCAGCAAAGCGCGTTCCAGTATTTGTCGCGATAGATCGCCTTGGCATGGTCGAGCGGCATCGCCCGCACATCCTCGGCGTCCGCGTCCGGCTTCACGTATTTGCGGTAATCGTGAATCGTGATGCCGTATTTGGTCGGCCCGCCCGGATCGCTCGGGTGATTGGAGTAGCCGCCTTCATGCAGCAGCAGGCGCCGCAGCGCCTCGTCGTAGGTCGCGTTTGCCATGCCGCCCTCACAGATCGAGCCTGAGCGGCCATTTGCCGAAGCAATAACGATAGGCGCAGAGCGCCGCGATCTGGGCGATGACGATCGCCCAACCCAGCCAGGTCATGTGTGTCTCCTGTAAAATGAAAATGCCGCGCATCGCGCGGCCCCAGTCATCCCTCCCCTTCAGGGGAGGGATAAATGCGCGCCGCTACGTTTCGTCTCGCAACAACTTCTCCACCTCCGCCACGACGCGCGCCTGCAGCGCCGGATCGTCGTCGAGCCTTGAGTGAATCCGGTCGTGCCTTTCCTGGATCAGCGCGCCGGAAAATCCCGGCCCCGGGCGCAAAACGCCGCGGCCGAGCGGGGTGATCTTCTGATAGAAGCAGAGCGCGCGCGCGACATTCTTCGGCACCGGCGGCGGCCCGAACAGCAGCCGGAACGAGGTCGGATCGAAGCAGACGACGAGCGGCACCTTCACGCCGCACGCGTCGAGCTGCGTCGCGACTTTCAGCGCCGCGTCCGCGCCCATGGAATGGCCGATCAGCACCGGCGCCGCGCCCTGCCCCGCGCCGCGCATCGCCGCCTCCAGAATGCGCGGCACCTCGCCATAGGGCCGCAGGAACGAGCCCTGGTCGAACACCGCGCAAGGCACGCCGCGCCGCATCAGCCGCAGGGCGATGGCGTCCATGCCGCCGGAAAAATGAAACGGCGCGCCGCCCGCAAGGCCGCGGATGGCAAAGGCGCAAACAGAGGTGGGCATTGCTGTCTCCAAACAAGTAAAAGCGCCCTTGCGGGCGCTGGCATGAGGCTGCGCGGCCGACCGGCTACCGCTCGGGCGCGCGATCCATTACGGTTGCGGCTGCCGGCTCGGGAATCCGGCTATGATGTCTTGGGGGAATTGCATGGACTTGCTGTATTTCACCGCGCGCACGGTCATCGTGGTGCTGGTCGTCACGCTGGCGATGGTTTTTGCGTTTCTGGTGGTCGCCGACGACATCGAGGATCTCATCGCCAGGCGGATCGCCCGCATCAAGTTCGACGCCATCGCCAGACTGGAAGATCCGCGATTCTGGAGCCTGGCCGCGAAGGGCATCTCGCAGCTAGCCTATAGCAAGATGGATTTTCCCGCGGATCAGAAGCAGAAGGTGATGGACGATCTCAAGGCCATCGGCGATCGCTGGCGCCCCTATGTCGTGGCGTTGACGGGTGCGCAGGCGTGTCAGACGCCGGCAGCGCAAGGCGACGCGCCGCGGTAACTTACGACGCGATCCGCAATTTGCTCTTGTCCACAATCGTCCACCGCAAACGATCAATGGGTTCGACAACAAGCCAGACGCAAAGCGCGGAAAACGCGATCACACAAGCGATGAGAAGATAGAGATTATTTAATCCAACATTGATCAGCATACCCATGATCATGATGTGGGAGATGTATATTGGATAAGACAGCTCTCCAACAAAGCGATCAAATCGGCCACAATCTAAGAAGTCAAACGCGAGTTTTCCCTCGGCCTTACGCCTCGCATAAAGGCGATAGCATATTACTCCGCCAAGGAAGAATGGCATCTCCAGTGGAATCGTTGAACGCCACCAAGGATTCACATAGAGGCCGAAAGCCGCCAAAAGCAGCCACGATAATATCCCGCCAACGATCAATAGAAGAAGCGCCCGACTCGACCACCGAACAACCCACGGCGCAATTGCGTAAAAAGCAATCTCTATGCTGATCGAC
>Ga0073934_10003290_pt1 | contig 30330 bp, 25 predicted proteins | sample LarsenN4metaG_FD_76834 | JGI IMG/M metagenome (GOLD analysis project Ga0073934, IMG submission 76834) | Hot spring sediment bacterial and archeal communities from British Columbia, Canada, to study Microbial Dark Matter (Phase II) - Larsen... ...
CCTGTGGGGTTCAGGCGCGCCCGACACGTGACGCATGGAGAACGGCTAAGTGCGAATCCTCCCGGCGCGCAGGACGTCGTCGAACGGCGCCCGCCATGATGGCGAGGAACCGTCACTGCCGCCGCCGCCGCATCCTCCACGAGATGCGTCGGAATCGCGGTTCGACCGCCTCCTCGACACGTTCATCCTGTCGTCCGAGCGCGCGAGCGACGTGCAGCGCTACGTCGTCGCTCTTGTCATCGTCGCCGCTGCCGCGGCGATCGCGGCGCCAATCGCCGCTGGGGGGGTCGATGTAGGCCCGCTCGCGATCATCACCATCAGCGTGATGATCGCGGCGTTTTGGGGCGGCTTTCGCGCCGGCCTGCTTTCGATTGCGCTGGCCATCCTCATCGCCGAATGGGCGATCCTCCATCCCAGCTTCAACTTCCAGGTCAGCGGCGAGGAGCTCGTGAGCCTCGGCGTCTTCGCCTTCGCCGCGGCCCTCGGCGCGATGGTGTCAGAGGCCGTTGGCCGCTCGCACCGCCGCACGCTCGAGCTGGCCGAACAACGGCAGCAACTCCTCGTCGCCGTCCTCGAGAACGAGGAGCGCCTGCGCACGCTCGCTGACGCCATGCCCGTCCTCATCGCCCGAGCTGAAACGGACGGCTCGATCACGTACTACAACCGCCGCATGCTCGAGTACACCGGCAAGTCCATCGACGACCTGATGGGGGATGGCTGGCTCACCATCGTCCACCCCGACGAAGTCGAGGAATCGACGGCGCGCTGGCAGCAGGCGCGGGAGCGCGGCGAGCGCGGCGTCTTCGAGCAGCGCCTGCGCCGCTACGACGGTGAGTACCGCTGGCATCTCGTCTTCGGCGAGCCCGTGCACGACTCCACCGGCCGCATCGACTACTGGATCGGCGCCAACGTCGACATCCACGACCTGAAGATCGCGCAGCAAGCCCTGACCATCAGTGAGCGGCGCTGGCGCTCCCTCGCCGAGGGCCTGCCGGTCAAGGTCATTGAGGCAGATCCGCTCGGGCGCAGCATCTACTTCAGCCCCGGCTTCCTCGAATACGTCGGCCTGCCGGAACCCGAGCTCCGCCGCGACTTCTTCCAGATAGCCCACCCGGACGACGTCGAACGGGTGCGCGAGCTCTCGCGCGGCGCCGTCGAGTCACGCAAGGCGGCCTCGCACGAATGGCGCGTGCGGCGCCACGACGGCGCATACCGCTGGCACCTCGGCATGATCTCGCCGATCCTCGGCGCAGGCGGGGAGGTCGCGTCGTGGGTCGTCGCGTTCGTCGATATCCACGACCGGAAGCTCGCAGAGTACGCCGCACAGCTCAGCGAGCAGCGCTGGCGATCGCTCGCCGAGAGCGTGCCCGCGCTCGTCGCCGAGGCCGACGCCGACGGTCGCATGACCTACCTCAGCCCGCAGCTCCTCGGCTTCACCGGCCGCTCCGCCGAGGAACTCATCGATGACCCGCTCTCCATGGCCCACCCGGACGATCGCGAATCTGTGCGCGCGACCTACATTCGCGCGCTGCGCGCGGGCGAGCCTGCGTCCGCCGAGTGGCGCGTGCGGCGTCGCGACGGCGAGTACCGCTGGCACCTCGGTTTCATCACCCCCGCGCGCAACGCCGACGGCACCATCGGCTCCTGGGTTGGCGCGCTCATCGACATCCACGACCGCAAGCTCGCCGAGCGCACGCTGCGCTTCCAGAACGCGCTGCTCTACGCCGAGCAGCAGGCCGCCGCCGACGGCATCCTGGTCGTCGACCCCGAAGGCAACATGATCTCGCACAACGACCGGTTTGTGGAGATGTGGCGCATCCCGGAGGACGTGATCTCGTCGCGCTCAGATGAGCAGGCGATCGAGTCCGTGCTCCACCTGCTGGTCGACCCTGATGCCTTCATCGGAGGCATCCGCGATCTCTACGACCACCCGGAGGAGGAGAGCCGCGACGAGCTGCAGCTCACGGACGGCCGCACGTTCGAGCGCTACGGCGCCCCCGTGCGCAGCGCCGACACCTACTTCGGCCGCATCTGGTGGTTCCGCGACATCACCGAGAGGAAGCGCGTCGAGCAGGCGCTGCGCGACAGCGAGCAGCGCTACCGCGACATCTTCAACAACGTCTCGCTCTCGATCTGGGAGGAGGACTTCTCCGCCGTCAAGGCGCGCATCGACGAGTTGCGCCGCACGGGGGTCACCGACATCGCGGCATACCTCGAAGAACACTCCGACGTCGTCGAGGAAGCCGTCGGTCTCGTGCGCGTCCGCGCCGTCAACGAGCACGCCATGCGCGTCTTCGGCGCGACGACCGAGGACCAGCTCCTCGGCTCCCTCGCGGACATCTTCCTGCCGGAGACGCTGCCCGTGTTTCGCGAGGAGCTCATCGCGCTGGCGGAGGGGCGGGAATACCTCTCTGTCGAGGCCCGGCTGCGCACGCTCAGCGGCGACACCCTCGACGCGCTCGTGCAGATCTCGTTCCCGTCGCGCGGGGGCACATACGAACGCGTCCTCGTCACGCTGGTCGACGTCAGCGACCGCAAGCGCGCTGAGGACAAGGAGCGCGTGCTCGCCGCCGTCACCGCCGCCCTCAACGAGGCATCCGGGGTACCAGCAATCCTCGACTCCGTCGTCCGCGTGTGCCAGCCGGCATTCGCGGACGCCGCCGCCTGCTACCGCCTCGGTGCCGACCGGGAAATCGAGCGCGTCGTGCTCCTGACCGACGACTCGTCGATCAACGAGACTGCACAGCGATACCCGCTCAACCGCGAGGCTCCGTCTGGGGTTCCCGCCGTCCTGCGCACCGGTGAGCCGGAGTTCTACCCGGAGGTCCCAGACGCGCTCCTGGCGGCGTCGGCGATGGACGAGGAACATCTGGAACGCCTGCGCCAGATCGGGCTTCGATCGGTCATCCTCGTCCCTGTCCACGTCCTCGGTGAGGTGCACAGCTGCCTCAGCTTCGGGAGAATCGCGTCGCGCCCGTACGAGCGTGACGATCTCATGCTCGCGCAGGAGATCGCGCGCCGCGTTGGGCTTGCCATCGAGAATGCCCGCCTGCTCGAAGCCACTCGCGAAGCCGTCGCTGAAGCCGAATCCGCGCGCGACCGCCTGACAACCATCACGAACGCCCTTCCGGCGCTCATCGCCTATGTCGACCGCGAAGGCCGCTACCAGTTCAAGAACGAGGGCTACACCGAGTGGTTCGGGGAGGCAGCCAACGACGCGATCGGCAGACACATGTCCGAGATCATGGGCGACGAGGCCTTCGCCTCGGTCCGGGAGCATACCGAGCGTGCCCTGAAGGGGGAGCGCGTGGAGTACGAGGCGCTGGTGCCGTACCAGTCCGGCGCGCGATGGATCCGCGCTACGTACATCCCTGACCTGGACCGCGGTCGCGCCGTCCGCGGGTTCTTTTCTCTCGTCATCGACATCTCGGAGCGCAAGCGCGCGGAGCAGGAGCAGGAGGTGCTGGCGCGCCTCGGCGAGGCCCTCGCCTCGCGTGCGTTCGATCCGACCGAGATCGCGGAGGCGATCATGTCGGCCATCGTCCCCGTCATTGGCGACGCAGCCGCGCTCGTCGTCCGTTCGCCGGATGGCACGGTCCACCGGCATATCGCTCGCGGCGAAGGTCCCCTCCGCCACGAACTGGTCGACCCGCGAGAGCTCGCTGAGCCGAACGCCGTCGGCGCGATCGCCGTCCTCCGCTCGGGCAAGACGCATTTCGTGCCATCGGTCGACTATGGCGTGTTGCGCGATGTCGCGCTCAGCGAGGAACATTTCAAGCAGCTCACTTCCGAGGCCATCACGTCCGAGGTTGCGGTGCCCATCCGCGTCCGCCACGAGGTCATCGCCGCGCTCGCCTGCGCGACAATCGACTCCCCACGCGCCTACGACGAACGGGACGTCGCCCTCTTCGAGGAGATCGCGCGCCGCGCTGGCCTCGCGATCGAGAATGCACGCCTCTATGAGGACGCCCGCCGCAGCGAGCGCAACCTCGCCGCCCAGCTCGCCGAGCTGGAGACGCTGCTCCAGGTCGCGCCGGTGGGCATCGCCATCGCATACGACCCCGAGTGCCGCGAGATCCGCACCAACGAGGCGTTCGCTGAGCTGCTGCGCGTCCCGGCGGGCATGAACGCGTCGCTGTCGGGCGCCGACGCCGGCATGCTCCGCTTCCGTGTGTTCCGCGACGGCGTCGAGGTGCCGCCGCACGACCTGCCGATGCAGCGCGCCGGCCGCACCGGCCGGCCCGTCAGCGATGAGCGTATCGACGTCGTCTTCCCCGACGGCGCCGTCAACTCGCTCCTCTCTTATGCCGCGCCCCTCTTCGATGACGGGGCCAACGTCCGCGGCGTCCTCGGCGCCTTCGTCGATGTTACGGCCATGACGCGCCTCCAGGACGAGCTGCGCGCCGCCAACGCGGCGAAGGACGAGTTCCTTGGCCTCGTCTCGCACGAGTTGAAGACGCCGATCACGACAATCATGGGGAACGCGGAAGTCCTGCAGCGCCGCGGCTACGTGCTCGATGAAGACGCGCGCGCCGAAGCGCTGCGTGATATCCAGAACGAGTCGCAGCGGCTGCACCAGATCATCGAGAACCTGCTCATTCTGGCTCGCCTCGAGCAGGGCCGCGAGATCGACATGGAGCCACTGCTCGTCGCTCGCCTTGTCGAGAAGCTCATCGCGGAGCACCGCGAGCGCCACCCGCACCGCGACGTCCGCCTGAAGTCCATGGGCCCGCCGCGGCCCGTCATCGCCGCGCAGTTCTACCTCGAGCAGGTGCTACGCAATCTGCTGAGCAACGCCGAGAAGTACAGTCCCACGGACGAACCGATCGACGTCTTCATCGAGCGCGACGAGTCGTCCGTCCGCGTCGAGGTGTGTGACCGTGGGTTGGGCATCCCGCCCGAGGACCGCGACCAGATCTTCGACCCCTTCTTCCGGGCGCGGTCGACGACGCACGTCGCCGGCGTAGGCATCGGCCTCGCCGTGTGCAAGCGCCTCATTGAGGTGCAGGGCGGCACGATCGGCTACACGCCGCGGCCCGAAGGTGGCAGCTGCTTCACCATCACCCTGCCCGCCCTCCGCGATGAGGAGCCCTGAAACGCGTCCGTCAGTCTGCCGGCCGGTCAGTCTGCGCTCGGTTTGATTGGTCCCGCCCTCTCCGGGCGCGGTTCCAGCGCACAGACCGCACATGCGCCGTCGCATCCCTTGACTTCAACCGCAATTGAACTCCTACCGTCAAGAGAACGGCGATGGCGCGTGCGAGACGAATTGCAGAAGCGCGGTGGCGCGGGGCGCCAGCGGTGCAGAAACCGAAAACTCACGTCCACAACGGTTGACACCCTCACCCCGCGCGACATATCCTGTCGCGAGCTTTCCCTACCAACAGGAGGCGCGGCAGGACACATGGAGTACGCAGGCATCGTCGCCCTGGCTGTCCGCACGAAGCTCGGCTTCGGCGGTGACCCAGTGATGGGTGGGATGAGTGCGCCTTGCGCAGGAGGCAATACCTGAGTCGACGCGCGGCGCCAGGCTCCTTCCACCCACTGCGATCAAGCGTAGTGGGTTTTTTGATCCCCGGCGCACAGCGCCGGCCAGGAGATGAGAAACGTGATCACACGAAACGATACGCCACTCGACGTCCGCCACGTCATGAAGTCGTTCGGCGGCGGCTTCGACATGCGCCGCCTCCTGCCCCGGCGCGTCAACGGCAGCCGCGACGGCAACGAGCCGCGCCGCGTCGTCGACGATGTGTCCTTTCACATTCGCCGCGGCGAGATCTTCGGCGTCATCGGCGCCAACGGCTCGGGCAAGTCGACGCTGATCCGCATGATCAGCACGCTGCTGCTGCCGGACGCCGGCGACATCCGCATCTTCGGCCACGACGTGGTCGCCGAGAGCATGAAGGTGCGCGCGCTCATCAACCGCGTCTCCGCCGACCCGTCGTTCTTCCGCAACATGACGGCCGTCGAGAACCTGCTGTTCTTCGGCCGCGTCTACGGCCTGACGCCCGGCGAGGTGAAGCAGCGCACGCCGGAGATCCTCGCGCGCCTCGGCTTCGAGTGGGATCGCGCCATCGAGCCGATGAGCCACCTCTCGCGCGGCCAGCAGCAGAAGGTCGCCGTCGCGCGCTCGTTCCTGACGTCGCCGGTGCTCATGCTGCTCGACGAGCCGACTACCGGCCTCGACCCGCGCAGCAAGCGCGACGTGCAGGCGTTCATCCGCGAGGTGCAGCGCGAGCACGACGCGTCGATCCTGCTGACGACGCACGACATGGAGGAGGCGGAGCTGCTCTGCGACCGCATCTCCTTCCTCTCCGGCGGCAAGATCGTCGCCGAGGGCACGCCGGTGGAGCTGCGCCGCATGGTCGCGCGCGGGCGGCCAATGGACGACATCAGCATGGAGACGGTGTTCATGGAGCTGACCGGCCGCGACCTCGCCGAGGACGAAGCGCCGCAGGAGGCCGCCGCCGGCGCATGAGACGACGACGCTCGACACTACGGCGGCTGACCGCTGACCGCTTACACGGAAGGAACTGACATGACGTCACCGGCAACACCACGAGACATCGCCATCCCGCCCATGCCCGGGCGGTTCATCCTCGCCTGGGCCTTCGTCGAGCGGCAGACCAACCTCTGGAAGCGCTACTGGGCGTGGGAGCTCGTCTGGCTCGTCTACGGCGTCGTCAACACGCTCGCCATCACCTTCATCGCCGAGCAGGCGGGCCAGCAGGGCATCGCCAGCGAGGAGGACGTGCGGTACCTGGTGCTCTTCCTGCTCATCGGCACGCTCGTGTGGGCATACCTCTCGGCCGTCCTCGACGACATCAGCCTCGTCATCACGTGGGAGCGCTGGGAGGGCACGATCGAGCACACGCTCATGGCGCCCGTGCAGCGATGGGTGCACCTCTCCGGCATGGCGCTCTTCGGCGTGCTGCACGCCATCGTGCGCACGCTGCTCATCTTCGCGATCGCCGCGCCGTTCTTCACGATCGACATCGGCGACGCCGACTGGGCCGCCGCGGCCGCGGTCGTGCTGGCTGGCAGCTTCCCCATCGCCGGGCTCGCCATCCTCGCCGGCGTCCTGCCCATGCTCTACCCCGAGCGTGGCACGCAGATGTCGTTCATGGTGCAGGCGCTCGTGCTGCTCGTCTCCGGCGTCTACTACGAGGTTGATGTGCTGCCGCCGTGGCTGCAGGCGTTCTCGTACATCTCGCCCGCGACCTACATCCTCGATGGCATCCGTGCCGCCATCATCGACGGCGAGAACGTCACCGAGATCTGGCGCGAGCTGGCCGCCCTCGCCGCATTCGGCGCCGTCCTCATCCCCGGCGGCATGGTCGTCTTCGCCATCGCCGAACGCTGGGCGAAGAAGACCGGCCGCCTCAAGCGCCAGGGCTAGCCGCTCGCGAAGGAGGGGGCGTATGTTGGCATCCGCCTCCTCCTTGTCTCAGCACCAGACCGTGTGACTGAGTATGCTTCACCACGTGACCGACCCCGTTGCCTCCGGCTACGACGCCGTCTTCGCCGCCATGCCGAACGCGACGACGTTCCACCGGCTCTGGCGCACGCACGCGTGCGGCGACGACTTCCCGCCCGACTTCTACCACATCAGCTTCGTCACCCTCGCCGAGCTGCGCCGCATTGCACGGGATCTGGCCCTCGCCCCCGAAGATACGCTCGTCGACATCGGCTGCGGCATGGGCGGCCCGGCGTTGTGGCTCGCGCGCCAGACGGGTGCGCACGTCATCGGTGTCGATGCGTCCAGCGCCGGCGTCGGGCTCGCCAACGAGCGCGCTGCGCAGCTCGGTTTGGCGGACCGCGCACGCTTCCGCGTCGGCACCTTCGCCTCTACAGGCCTGGCACCCGAATCGGCGAACGGCATCGTGAGCGAGGATGCGCTCCAGTACGCGCCGGAAAAGAGGGCGGTGTTTGCCGAAGCGCAGCGCGTGCTCGCGCCGGGCGGGCGTTTCGTCTTCACCGCGTTCGAGCTGGCGCCCGAGCGCGTCGCTGGGCTCCCCGTGCTCGGCGTCGATCCCGTCGAGGACTTCGCGCCGCTCTTGAAGGATGCCGGCTTCGGCGTCGACCTCTACGAGGGAGTGCGCGGCTGGCCCGAGCCGATGACGTCCGCCTACCAGGCGCTGATCGACGCGAAAGACGAGCTCACCGAAGAGATGGGCGAGGCCGCCGTGACGGCGCTGATGTCGGAGCTAACGGTCACGCTGCAGATCCGCCCCTACCGCCGCCGCGTTCTCGTCAGCGCGACGAAGCAAACGTAACCGACCAGGTCGACAATGCAAAACGGGCGCCCGCGGGCGCCCTTTGCATCACTCCCCCAGAGCCCCGGGGCTACGAAGCCTTCATCGCCAGCGTCGGCGTCGGGTCCAGCGAGATGCCCGGGCCCATCGTCGTCGTCAGCGTGATCGAGCGGATGTAGACACCCTTCGCGCCCGACGGCTTCGCCTTCACGATCTCTGAGACGACCGCCGCCATGTTCTCCTCGAGCGCCTTCTCGTCGAAGCTCACCTTGCCGATCGGCACGTGTACGATCGCCGTGCGGTCCAGCCGGAACTCCACGCGGCCCTGGCGCGCGTCGTTCACCGCCTTCGCCATGTCCGGCGCGTCGACCACGGTGCCCGAGCGCGGGTTCGGCATCAGCCCCTTCGGGCCGAGCACGCGGCCCAGCCGCCCCACCTTGCCCATCAGGCTGCGCTCCGCCAGCGCCACGTCGAAGTCGGTGTAGCCGCCCTCGACCTTCTTGATCAGGTCATCGCCGCCCGCCTCATCGGCCCCCGCCTCGAGCGCCGCGCGCGCAGCCTCGCCCTCCGCGAACACGACGACGCGCACCGTCTTGCCGAGTCCGTGCGGCAGCAGCGAGATCCCACGGATCTGCTGGTCGGCGTGCCGGGGGTCGAGCCCGGTGCGCAGGTGCAGCTCGACCGTCTCGTCAAACTTCGCCCACGCTGTCTCCTTCGCCAGCTTGATCGCTTCCTCCGGCGAATACAGCCGCTCCGGGTCGACCTTCCGGGCCGCCTCTGCGTACTTCTTGCCTCGCTTCATCCTCGCTCGCTCCTTCCGGACGCCACCGCCCTCGCGGCGCGCCCACTCGCGACGTGCATCCGCCCCTCGGACGGACCGAGCCGGCCTACCGGCGCCGCCTCGCGCGACGCCTCGGCCTCCGTCGCTCCTCTTAGCTCTCAGCGGTCAGCTTTCAGCCCTGAGCCACCGCGTTCCGCTCTCTGCTCTTTGATTGTTGCTGCTTGTCGTTTGCCGTTCGCCGCGTCTCGCATCGCGCGCGTTAGCTCGCCACCTCAATCCCCATCGAGCGCGCCGTGCCCTCGATGATGCGCATCGCGGCCTCGACGTCGGCAGCGTTCAGGTCCTTCATCTTCATCTCGGCGATGCGCTTGACGTCATCCCGCGTGACCGAGCCGACCTTCTCGCGCTTCTGCGCGCGGCTGCCCTTCTCGACGCCGGCCGCCTTCTTCAGCAGGTCCGATGCCGGCGGCGTCTTCAGCACGAACGAGAACGAGCGGTCCTCGTAGACCGTGATCTCCGCCGGAATGATCATCCCCGCCTGCGAAGACGTCTTTTCGTTGTACTCCTTGCAGAAGCCCATGATGTTGATGCCGTGCTGGCCCAGCGCGGGTCCGACCGGCGGCGCGGGGTTCGCTTTCCCCGCCTCAATCTGCAACGTCAGCACCGCCCGTATCTTCTTCGCCATCTTCGAACCTCATCCGTCCGGCGCCCGCCGCGCCGATTGCCTCGACATGCAGAAGCCAGGCCCCTCGCCTGGCATCGCTCTGCTTCAAGCTGACCGCTGACAGCTGAGCGGCGGCAGCGCTAGAGTCGCTCGACCTGCAAGAAGTCCAGCTCGACCGGTGTCTCGCGCCCGAAGAACGACACCAGCACCTTCACCTTGCCCTTTTCCAGGTTGATGTCGTCCACCGTGCCGACGAAGTCCTGGAACGGCCCGTCGACGATGCGCACGCTCTGGCCCACCTGGAAGCCGACCTTCACCTTGGGCGCCTCGACGCGCATCTGGCGCAGGATCCGCTTCACCTCCGGCGGCTCGAGCGGAACCGGCTTCGTCCCCGATCCGACGAAGCCCGTCACGCCGGGCGTATTCCGCACGACGAACCACGCCCGGCTCGACTCCGGATCGTCGTCCTTCAGGTCGATCATCTGCACCAGCACGTAGCCCGGAAAAATCTTGCGCGCGACGGTGCGGCGCTGACCGTCGCGGATCTCGATCTCGTCTTCCGTCGGCACGACGACCTGGAAGATCAGGTCCTTCGCATCCATCGTCTGGATGCGGTGCTCGAGGTTGGTCTTGACCTTGTTTTCGTAGCCCGAGTAGGTGTGAATGACGTACCAGGAGCGCCCCTCCTGGATCGCCTCTTCCTCCGGCGGCAGTTCCGATGCCGGCGCGCCTTCGGCTACTTGTTCTTCAAGCTCAGCGTCCGTCGCCGTCGCTCGGCCCTTGCGCGCCATGCGCTACCTCAACACCGTGTTCTCGACCAGCCAGTTGAACCCCAGGTCGATTCCACCCAGGGCCACGCCGATCGCTACCGCCACGACGATCACGGCGACCGTCAGCCGCGTCGTCTCCTCGCGCGTCGGCCACGTGACCTTCTTCAGCTCGCTGATGATGTCCAGCATCGGCCGTCCGATGAGCGGGATGCGCTCGATGAACGAACGCCGCCGCGCCGCCTCGGCCTGCGCCGCGCCCTGCTGCTTCTTCTGCGGCCGCGGGCCGGACGGGCGGAACCCCGGCGACTTGGCCGGCGGCTTCGTCACGAGCGGCTGACGGCGTAGCGCTCGGCTCATCCCATTCCTCCCTTACCGCACCTCTCGATGCGGCCGGTGGACGCGGCAGCGCGGACAGAACTTGCTCAGCTCCAGCCGGTCCGGGTCGTTCCGGCGGTTCTTCGTCGTCGTGTACGTCCGCTCTTTGCACTCCGTGCAGGCAAGCGTGATGATCTGCCGGTCTTCCTTCTTCGCCATCGATTCCCTGCCTGTTCAAACAGGCAATACGGCCCGCCCTTACATCTTATCCGTTCGGGCGGGCCGCGTTTTCTGCGCCTACTCCAGGATCTTCGTCACCGCGCCGGCGCCGACCGTGCGGCCGCCCTCGCGAATAGCGAAGCGGAGCCCCTCCTCGACGGCCACTGGCGTGATCAGTTCTACCGTCATCTTGACGTTGTCGCCGGGCATCACCATCTCTACGCCCTCGGGCAGGCCGATCGTGCCCGTCACGTCCGTCGTGCGGATGTAGAACTGCGGCCGGTAGCCCGGCAGGAACGGCGTGTGGCGCCCGCCCTCCTCCTTGGAGAGCACATACACCTCCGCCTCGAACTTTTTGTGCGGCGTGATCGACCCCGGCTTCGCCAGCACCTGGCCGCGCTCGATGTCCTCGCGCTCGATGCCGCGGAGGAGGCACCCGACGTTGTCGCCGGCCTCGCCCTCGTCGAGCGTCTTCTGGAACATCTCCACACCCGTCACCGTCGTCTTGCGGGTGTCCCCGAACCCGACGATCTCCACTTCGTCGCCGACCTTCACGACGCCACGCTCGATGCGCCCCGTCACGACCGTGCCGCGGCCCTTGATGCCGAACACGTCCTCGATGGGCATGAGGAAGGGCTTGTCGCGCGGGCGCTCCGGCGTCGGGATGTACTCGTCGACGGCCTTCATCAGCTCGAGGATGCTCGCGTACTCCGGCGCGTTCGGGTCGTCACTGGTCGAGTTCATCGCCGCCAGCGCCGAACCGCGGATGATCGGGATCTCGTCGCCCGGGAAGCCGTACTTGCTGAGCAGCTCGCGCAGCTCCAGCTCGACGAGGTCGAGCAGCTCCGGGTCGTCCATCTGGTCGACCTTGTTCAGGTACACGACGATGCTCGGCACCTCGACCTGGCGCGCCAGCAGGATGTGTTCGCGCGTCTGCGGCATCGGGCCCTCCGGGGCCGCGACGACCAGGATCGCGCCGTCCATCTGCGCCGCGCCCGTGATCATATTCTTGATGTAGTCGGCGTGGCCGGGACAGTCGACGTGCGCGTAATGGCGGTTCTCGGTCTCGTACTCCACGTGCGCGATGGCGATCGTGATGCCGCGCGCCCGCTCCTCGGGCGCGTTATCGATGCTGCCGAACTCCCGATAGTTCGCGAGCTTCTTCAGCGCCAGCACCTTGGTGATCGCCGCCGTTAACGTCGTCTTGCCGTGGTCGACGTGACCGATCGTGCCGATGTTGACGTGCGGCTTCGTTCGCTCGAACTTCTGCTTCGCCATCTCTGGCCGTTCCTCCTGCGCCCCTCCGGCTGAGGGGTCATGCTACTGTCCCGCCTGCGCGGATCCTTCGGAGCGCTCCTTCCTCAGGGCGCCCTTTGCTGCTTCCTTCTTCTATGCCTCCGCCCGCGCCATCCGGCGCGAGCCGCGCATCTGTGGTGGAGCCCACAATCGGATTCGAACCGATGACCTCACCCTTACCAAGGGTGTGCTCTGCCAGCTGAGCTATGTGGGCAGATCGGTCGTGTGGGCCTGCCGCCTGGCGCTCCGGCTTGTGTGCGCCGCGTCCAACCCACCCGTGGGAACCGTAATCTGGAGCCCGAGAGGGGATTCGAACCCACTAACCTACCGATTACAAGTCGGTTGCGCTACCGTTGCGCCACTCGGGCCCGAAGCCCTTCCTCCATGCAGGCGCTCCTGACCGACATGTGTGGGCTGACTGTAAATGTGCCGGACAAAAATACGCCCCGCCCAAAGGCGGGTGACGCAGCGCCAGTATAGGAATCCAGATTCAGTGAAGTCAAGGAATCGGCGCCGCCGCCGGACTCGCGCCGCATTCGGCCCAGGCGGGAGGCGCCCCTAGGGGCGCCTCCGTAACTTCTATCCCACAACTGCGTTTCCGCCGCCGTGCTCACTCGCAGCCGATGCCGTCGTGGTCCGAATCAAGCCCGAACTCGTCCGGCCCCACCACCGCGAGGACGCGCCGCGGGTAGTTCGGGCCGTCGCCTTCGCCCGGGCAGTCATAGTCGCCGATGCCGATCTTGATGCACTCGAGCTTGTACGACGGGTGGCAGCCGCCGCTGGTGGTCGCCGGCGCCGCGCAGCCGGTGCGGAACGTGCCCAACCAGCTCGTCGCCCAGCCCGTGCCGGTCCACGTGTTCACGCGCCAGTAGTAGGTCGAACCAGCGTTCAGGCCCTTCGTGAAGACACTGCCGGCCGCCGGCGCCAACGGCCCGATGTTGCTGAACGTGCCCGGGGCGAAGCCCGGCTGCAGGCTGATGTCGACCCACTGCACCACGCCCGCCGGCGTCGACGGCGCCCATTGCAGCGTCGCGGCGTCGCAGTACACCGCGGTGACCGGCGCGAGCTGCGCCGGCTGCCCGAACGCGCACGACTTGGTAAGGAACGTGCTCTTCTCGCTCGCCGCCCAGAATGAGCCCGTCCACGTGTTGACGCGCGCGAAGTGCAGATGTCCGGGCAGCAGGCCATCCCACACGAAGCTGCCGGCCGACCCGGCGAGCGGCCCCGCGCCGACGAACGTCCCCGGCACGAACCCGTTGTCAGCGAGCGACAGGTCGATCCATTGCTGCGTGCCGAAGCCGGAGATCCACCCGAACGACACGCGCACGGTCCCGTTCGGCAGGCAGTCCTGCGCGAGCGCCGCTGGCAACGAGGCAGCCCCGCCCGCGTGCGCCCGCGGCGCCGGCGACGCGGTCGCGGCCAGCGCGCAGATTCCGATCGCCGCCACCGCGATCAACCCGCGTGTCAGGTAGGTGGCTCTTCGAGGCATACAGGCACTGCCCTCTGCGGTCGTCCGCTGGTACTCGGCTCAACTCCCTGCCCCTACCCTTACATTCGGCCGCCCACGCCCCGGGCGTAGCGCAATCCAGGCACGCGCACCTCGCGCCCCTCGCCCAGTCTCAGGCCGCCGACCGGCTCGGAATGAGAAGAGGCGCCCCCACGGACGCCCCTGACACCTGAGACTTGAGCCTGCTACTGGAACAGCGCCCCCACCGACTGCCCAGTGTGGATGCGCGTGATCGCCTCGCCGATCATCGACGCCACGCTCAGCACGGTGATCTTCTCGTGCCGCTTCGACGGCGGCAGCGGGATCGTGTCCGTCACCACCAGCTCCTGCACGTCCGACTCGCAGATCTTCTCCGCCGCCCGTCCCGACAGGATCGGGTGCACGCAGGAGGCCGTGACGCTCTTCGCCCCGCACTCCTTCGCGATGCGCGCCGCCGCGATGATCGTGCCGCCGGTGAGGATCTCGTCGTCAGGGATGATCACGTGCTGCCCCTCGACCTCGCCGATGAGGGCCATCGCTGAGACCCTTTCCTCGTTCCCCATCCGCTCCTTGTCGACGATGGCGAGCGGGCGGTCGAGCAGCCGCGCCAGGTTGCGCGCGCGCTTCGCGCCCCCCACGTCCGACGCCAGCACCGTCACGTCCGTCAGGTCGCGCTCGTTGAAGTAGCGCGCGATGGTGTACAGCGCCGTCAGCTCGTCGACGGGGATGTTGAAGAAGCCCTGGATCTGGCCCGCGTGCAGGTCGACCGTGAGCAGCCGGTCCGCCCCCGCCGTCTCGATGAGGTTGGCGATGAGGCGCGCCGTGATCGGCACGCGCGGCTGGTCCTTCTTGTCGCTGCGCCCGTACCCGTAGTACGGCACCACCGCCGTGATCCGCCCCGCCGACGCGCGCTTGAACGCGTCGATCATGATCAGCAGCTCCATCACGCTGCGGTTCACCGGCGACGACAGCGGCTGGACGATGAAGACGTCGCGCTGGCGGACGTTCTCCAGCACGCGGACGAAAATGTTCTCGTTCGAGAACTCCGAGACCTCCGCCTCGCCGAGCGGCATCTCGAGCGAATCACAGATGGAGTGCGCCAGCTCCGGGTGCGCATTCCCCGTGAAAATCGCCAGGTCCGAGTACAAGGTCAGCCTCCGTCCGAACATCGCGACACCGCCCGCCCGAGGCGCCACTACGGCCACCACCCCGCGATCCGGCGCTGAGCGGCAGCCCGCAGCGCATCATATCACGACATCCTGCGGCCCCCTTTGCGTCGGGATCGGCGACCGGAGTCTGGTACCCGGTCACTCGTCCCGAACATCGCTCGCGCCTCGACATATCGGCACCCGCACGGAACACTGATCCCCAACGTCCGGCCCCCGACCTCTCAGAGCCAAACACCAATGCCGCTCATGTTCCGCCCCGAAGACCGCCATCGCGTCGCCAACGGCGAGATCACCGTCACGTACCGGCTGTGGGCGCGCAGCCACGTGAAGGCCGGCAACCGCTACGAGACCGGCTTCGGCACGGTCGAGGTAGAGGACGTGCTCGTCATCCCCGCCGGCATGATCCCCGAATCGGACGTGCCGCTCACCGGCTGTGAAAGCGTCGACGCCATCCGCGCGCTCGCCGCCGAGCACAAGCGCGCGACGCTCGCCCCGGACACACTCCTTCACCGCGTCCAATTCCGCTTCCTCAATTCCGCAAGTGACTGAAATCCCGCCTCCCGCTTCCCGCATCCAGCCACCAGCCACCTGACACCTGACGCCTGACACCTGTACCCTCACACCGTGATCAAGCTCGGCCACCCGATCATCGATTCCGGCGACGTCGCTGCCGTCACCGACGCACTCACGTCGGGGCAAGTCGCGCAGGGGCCGCGCGTCGCAGCCTTCGAAGATGCCTTCGCCGCCTATATCGGCGTCAGGCACGCGATCGCCGTCAACAGCGGCACCGCCGCCCTCCACCTCGCCCTCCTCGCCGCGCTCGGCCCGCCCGATCCATCCTCCACTCTCCACTCTCCAGCCCCCCGTGCAACGCACGATGACTCAACCCCGGAGGTGATCGTCCCCGCCTTCTCGTTCGCCGCCACTGCCAATGTTGTCCTGCACGCGGGCGCGCGCCCTGTGTTCGTCGACGTCCGCGCCGACGACTTCAACATCGACCCCGACGGGTGCGAGGCGGCGATCACGCCGCGCACGCGCGCCATCATCCCCGTGCACCTCTACGGCCAGCCATGCGACATCTCCACCATCCGCGCGATGTGCGACGCGCGCGACATCGCGCTCATCGAGGACGCCGCCCAGGCGATCGGCGCGTCGGCGGGCGACGAGAAGTGCGGCGCCGCAGGCACCGGCGCCTTCTCCTTCTACGCGACGAAGAATCTCCAGACCGGCGAAGGCGGCATGATCACGACGGACGACGACGCCGTCGCCGAGAGCGCGCGCACGCTGCGATCACAGGGCGAGCGCACGCGCTACGTCACCGAGGAGCTCGGCTACAACTTCCGCATGACCGAGATCGCCGCCGCGCTCGGCCACGCGCAGCTCGCGAAGATCGACGCCCGCAACGAGCAGCGCCGCCGCAACGCCGCGCGCCTCACGGAGATGCTCGCCGGCAACGATGCGATCGTCACGCCGGCCGAGCTGCCCGGCCGCCGCCACGTCTACCACCAGTACACCCTTCGCGTGCGCGCCGGCCGCGAGGCCCGCGACCGCCTGCAGGCGCAGCTCCGCGAGCGCGGCATCGAGACCGGCGTCTTCTATCCGATCCCCATCCACCGCCAGCCGCTCTACCGCCGCCTCGGCTACGGCGAGCTCCACCTGCCCGTGTCCGAGCAGCTCGCCGGCGAAGTCCTCTCCCTCCCCGTCCACCCTGCCCTCACCGACGACGACCTCGACCGCATCGCCACCGCCGTCGACGAACTGACGAGAGCAGCGCGCGTTCGATGACCGCCGAGCGTGCCGAATGGCAAGACTTCAGCATCCCCAACATGGGCCTCCGCCTCCGCTACCCTCAGCATGCGACCGACGGCGAGCCCGTCGAGATGGACGACGTGCGCGCGCACTTCCGCACGATGGACAGCACCCAGGTCTACTTTGAAGTCTCGCGCCACACCGGTACGACCGCTCGGGACCTCATCGCCCGCGAGACCGGCGTCATCCGTCGCGCCGAGCCGAAGGTCCAGATCACGGAGCCGGCTCCGATCCTCTTCGCCGGCCACGACGCGCTGCGTTTCACCGTGACCTTCCCTGACCGCGAGCGCATCTTCACCATCGTCGAGCGCGGCGCGTACGTGTACCGCGTCGTCTACGACCCCCGCTCGCCCATCAACGAAGAGATCGTCGAAACGGTCGAGTTCACCTGATGCTCTGAACAGCGCCTCCCATCTTCAGCCTCTCGCCTCCAGTCACCCACCACGGAGCCAGCGCTCCGTCCCACCGCCAGTGCTCGCGCGCGCTATCTCTATTCTGCTCTCTGCTTTCTGCTCTGTGCTTTCCCACACTTGCTTTCTGTTGTCTGTTTTCTGCTGTCTGTCGTTTGCTCTTTGTTGTCGCCGCCCCCTCACACCGTCCACGGAAAGTGCTTCTCGCTCGCGCGGATCGTCGTCCCGCTCGGCACGGTGCCGTCCTGGATGCCCTCCGCCACCACGTTCGGCCCGATGACGACGTTGCGCCCCACGCGCACGTACGGCTCGATGCGCGCGCGCTTGCCGATGATCGTGATGCCGCAGTTGACGATGTCCGGCCTCTCGTGGTTCACGGTCCAGTCGTCGCCATACCCCACGTACGCGTTCTTGCCGATCAGCGTCTCCTTGTCGACGATCGACTTCTCCACGATCGCACCCGACTCGATGCGGCAGTCGTCGAAGATGATCGAGTCGCGCACCACCGCGCCTTCCTCCACGTACACGCCCGGCGACAGCACCGAGTGCTCGACGTGGCCGTTGATGATGCAGCCCAGCTCCAGCAGCGAGCGCGACGTGTACGCCCGCCTGCCGATCTTCGCCGGCGGATAGCCGGTAACGCGCGTGCGGATGCGCGTGTCCGGGTCATAGAGGTTGAGCTGCGGCAGGTCCTCCAGCAGGTCCATGTTGCCGTCGTAGTACGACTCGATCGTCCCGACGTCGCGCCAGTACCCGTCGAAGTGATAGCCGTACACCCGCAGCGACGGGTCATCGACCATCGCCGGTACGATGTCGCGGCCGAAGTCGTGCGTCGTGTCCTTCTTTGAGTCGGCCACAAGCTGGTCGATCAGGCACTGCTTGTTGAAGACGTAGATGCCCATCGAGATCAGGTTCGACCGCGGCTGCTCCGGCTTCTCCTCGAACTCGACGATGCGATGGTCCTCGTCGACTGTCAGCACGCCGTAGCGGTGCGCCTCCTCCATCGGCACGCGATAGAGCGGCACCGTGCAGTCAGCGCCCTTCGCGAGGTGGTATGAGATCAGCTCGTCGTAGTTCATCTTGTAGACGTGATCCCCTGCCAGGATCAGCACGATCTCGGCGCGCGTCTCCTCGAGGAAGTAGATGTTCTGAAACACCGCGTCCGCCGTCCCGCGATACCAGTCGCTGCTCTCGCGCCCCAGGTACGGCTGCAGCAGCGTCACGCCGCCGCCCGAGCGGTCGAGATCCCACGGCCGCCCGATGCCGATGTGGTCGTTCAGCGATCGCGGCCGGTACTGCGTCAGCACACCCACGCGTGTCAGCCCGGAGTTGACGATGTTGCTCAGCGCGAAGTCGATGATCCGGTAGCGCGCCCCGAAGATCACCGCCGGCTTGGCCCGTTCCTCGCTCAGCACGCTCAACCGGTCGCCCTGGCCGCCCGCCAGGATCAACGCCACGACTCGCTTCATCGATGCTCCATGTACTAGCTGCGCACGTGCAAGCCTGGCTTCAGCGACTGCGCCTGCGCCGCGCCCGTCCCCGCCAGCTGATTGAAGATCGCGAGGTAGTCCCGCAGGTAACGCGTCGTCAAGAACCGGTCGCGGACGAACTCCACTCCGTTCGCCCCCATCCGGTCCGCCTCGTCCGGGTTGTGCAGGAGCGATAACACTCGCTCCGCGCATTCCGGCCCCGTATTCACCAGATGCCCCGTCTCGCCTTCGATGATCTGCAATGGAATGCCGCCGACGTTGCCGGCGACTACTGGCCGCCCTTTCCATAGCGCCTCCGATACCACCAGTCCGAACCCCTCGCGGACTGATTTCTGGATCACCACGCGCGCCGAGCGCTGGAACGCGTTCACCTCGATGTTCCCCACGCCGTTCAGGTTCGAGAGGATGTGGATGTCCCAGTCCTCACCCGCCCGTCGCACCGTCCGCTCGTACCAGTCCCACCCCTCCGGGTCGTCGCTCGCCATCGACGCGATCATCACCAGCTGCAGCTCCGGAAACTCGATCTTCGCGTGCCGGTACACGTCGATCACGCCGAGCGGGTCCTTCCACGGGTCGAAGCGCGATACTTGCGCGATGATCGGCCGCGCCGGGTCCACCGAGTACCGGCGCAGGATGCCGTCGACGGTCTCCTGCGGCAGCGGCACGTTCTTCGGGCTCAGCGGGTCGATCGCCGGCGGCACGCAGAAGATCGACGGCCCCGTCAGGTCGTCCTTCACGTAGTCCGGCAGCGTGAAGATCGCCGCGTCGTATGCCTCGACGTGCGGGCGCAGAAAGTCCCACACCTGTACCTGCGCGTCCGTCAGGTCGATGTGGCAGCGCCACACCCACTTGCCGTGGTGCGACCCCTGGCGCTCGTCGAGGAACGACAGCACCGCCGCCGGCTGCGGGTCGTGGATGATCACGAAATCGTACGAGTCGTCGACGAGGTCCGCGTTGAGCTTGTTGTAGTTCAGCCAAATCTCGCGTGCCGCGGGGGTCCAGTCGTAGTACATCCCCTGGAGGCTGTTGTGCATCGCCTTGGTGACGTTGAAGAACTCCTCGGCCCCCTTGATCACCTGCCAGTCGGCGTTGAGGCCGATGTCGTTCAGCAGCGGCACCATCGTCGAGAGGATCTCCGCGACGCCGCCACCGAACGCCGTCGCGTTCACGTGCAGTACCCGCGCCCCCTTCAACGGCTCCGCGAGCGCCCGTAGCTCCTCAGCCCGCTCGTCCCCGATGACGGGACGGTAATCCTCCAGCGACTTGGGCGTCGTCGGGACGGAACCGAGCACTACCGACTCCTGTGCAGCTCGTTCAGTATCTCGAGGTAGTCCCGCAGGTACCGCGTGATGAGGAACCGCTGCGCTACGTGTCGGCGCCCGTTCTCCCCATATTGCTCGGCAAGTCCCCGATTTCTCAGCAGCGTCCGGATCGCCTGCGTGAACTCCTCGTTCGAGTCCGCCACGATCCCCGTCTCGCCGTCGATCACCTGCTCCGGCAGCCCGCCGACGGGCGCCACCACGCACGGCCGCCGCTTCCACAGCGCGTCCGAGATCCACATGCCGTAGCCCTTGCGCAGCCCCTTCTGCAGCACCACGTCCGCCGCCCGCTGGAAGACGTTGATCTCGACGTTGCCGAACTCGTCCCCCATGCTCAGTACGAACACTCGTGGGTCATCGGCGCTCCGCCGCGCCAGTTGCTCATAGCACTGCCGCGACGCAGGATCATGCGGCTCCGTCATCAGGATCAGCGCGATCTGCAGGCCCGGGAACTCGTCGTACAGCGCGCCGCAGCACTCCACTGCGCCCATCAGGTCGCTCGCCGCGTCGCACGGCGACACCTGCACCACCAGCGGCCGGTCCGGGTCGATCCCGTAGCGCTCCAGCACCGTCCGCACGACGTCATCCGGCAGCGGCATGTTGCGCGGGCTGTTCGGGTCGATCGCCGGCGGGACGATGCGCATCGGCGCCGGCATGTCCGGCCGCAGGAAGTGCTCCGACTCCATGATCACCGCGTCGTACGGCTCGATGTGCTCCCGCATCTGCAGCCAGACGTCGTCCTGCGCCGTCGACAGGTCGAGGTGACAGTGGAGCACCCACTTCATCGCGCCCGGATCGGCGACGAACGAGCGGATCGCCGACGGCTGCGGATCGTGGACGATGACGACATCGAACGGCTCGGTGAGCAGGTCGGCGTTCATCGCCGCGTAACTCAGCCACGTGTCGGTCATCTCCTGGGTCCACGGCACGTACACGCCGCCGAGCGCCTGGTACATCGCGCGCGCCACGTGCGCGAACTCCTCCGACGTGCGCACCACCTGCCACGAGCAGTCGAGGCCCAGGTCCGTGAGCAGCGGCACCGACGAGTTCAGCAGCTCGGCCGTGCCGGTGCCGAACCCCGTCACGCTGAGGTTCAGCACGCGCAGCCCCTCGATCGGCCGCGCGAGCGCGCGCAGCTCTTCGATCGTCCGGACGCCCGCGGAATCGCTCAGGTCGTCTAATGCCCGATGAGACAGCGCCAACGTACCGTACATTCCGGTCCTCCCATGGCATGCACAGGTCGAGAGGGGACGCCCGCGTCGGCACCCGGGCCCTGCGCCTGCATCTCTGGTTCCTACGGGGTTAGCTGCCGGGTTCGGGCTCGAGATGTGCCCTACTCACAAACGTGAGACTCACCCCATCCTGCCCACGAAGCTAACAGACGCCCGATTGCGAAACCGTTACTGATCCGCGGGGCCGCGCTTCGTGGCGGTATCTGGTTCCCCCGCTCCGCGCTCGCGACGGGGGCGCGGATTCGGCCAGGCTCGTTATGCAACCATCCTAAGCCCGCATAACAACGCCTGTCAATTTACGTTCAGCTGCCGCGCATTACGTCACGCACACAACCAGCGCACGAGTTAATCAGGCTCCACCCCACGATCGCCCATCCCCGTAGCTGCCACCCCACCATTCACTGCTCATCACCCGCCACCCACAACTACAATGCCCCATGCGCCCCGAGACCATCGATCAGCTCGACGCCTACTGGCGCTCCTTCTTCGCGCTCGATCCGCGCGAGCTCGCGCGCGACCGCGTCCTCGTGCGCGAGCATCCTGAGCAGCTGCAGACCTACGCCGGCGCGTACACGATCGAGCATCCGCAGGGCTACGTGATGTTCGTGCCGCCGCAATGGGTCGACCGCGCGAGCGCCGCCACGCGCGACATCGATCCGCCCTCGTTGTTCGAGAACGAGAGCATCGCGAGCGTCTACGGCGACGCCGTGGACATCGTCATCGGCGCCACATCCGTCGCCTACGCAGACGACACCGACGTCCGCCCCGTCGACACCATGAACGCACGCCTACTGACGCAGGACGACGCGCCCGCGCTCGAGCGCCTCCGCGACGCCTGCCCGCCGCTCGAGTGGGACCACGGCGGCAACATCTACGTCGTCCAGCACCCGACCTGCGCCGTCTTCGTCGACGGCGAGATCGCCGCCGCTGCGTCGTGGGACTACCAGGACGCCACCGTCGATGGCTACCCGGAGGAGATCCGCATCCGCCACGTCGGCGTGGTCGCCCACCCGGCGCGTCGCGGGCGCGGCTATGCTACTGCCGTTGCCGGCGCCATCACGCAATTCGGTGTCGCCGAGGGCGCGATCATGCAGTGGCAGACCCTCTTCGAGAACAAGCCCTCGTTCGCCATCGGCCAGCGCATCGGCTACCAGCAGCGCTACCGCACCATCTCCGTCCGCCTGCGCGCCGTCAGTTGAAGCTACCGCCCCACGGCGTACACCCGCATCGCCTCCGCCACGCCCTTCAGCGCGTGCTCCCCGCGGTCCGCGAACCCCACCCCCGCCGACGTCCGCGCCAGGTCCCGCACCGTCCCCGACACGAGGATCTCCCCCGGCTCGGCCAGCGCGCACACCCGCGCCGCGATGTTCACCGCGCCCCCGTACACGTTCCCGTCCTCGCGTATTACGTCGCGCGAAGACGACGGGAGGCCCTTCGCCGACCACCGTGTAGGCGATCGACACGCCGTCAGAGGGGCACCCCGTGCGGGCCGCATAATCTCTCGACTACGTTTGGTTGTCCCCGTCATCATCCCGATCGACGATAGGGCGAGGGAGGCCACCAATCGCCGGACAGCTCCACGTCGTCACCGGCGCCTTCAGCTACAGCGGCAGGTACATCGCCCGCCGCCTGCTCGCCGCCGGCGACCGCGTGCGCACGATCACCGGGCACCCGCATCGCCCGAACGAGTTCGCCGGCGCCGTGGAGCCGCATCCCTTCCACTTCGATGATCCGCCCGCGCTCGCCGAAACGCTGCGCGGCGCCGGCACGCTCTTCAACACCTACTGGGTGCGCTTCTCCTACCGCGGTGACACGTTCGAGCGCGCGATCGCCAACACAGAGACGCTGATCGCCGCCGCCGAGGAAGCAGGCGTCCGCCGCATCGTCCACGTCAGCATCGCCAATCCGGATGCCGCGCCCGATCTCCCCTACTACGCGGGCAAGGCCCGCCTCGAGCGTTCGATTGCGCGCTCACGCCTCTCGCACGCCATCCTCCGCCCGACCGTCATCTTCAGCGCGGAGGACGTGCTCATCAACAACATCGCCTGGTTCCTGCGCCACTTCCCCGTCTTCGCCGTCCCCGGCGATGGCCGCTACTGCCTGCGCCCAATCTACGTCGAGGACTTCGCGCAGCTCGCCGCCGATCTCGCGCAGCGCGACGACAACGTCACCGTCGACGCTGTCGGCCCGGAGACGTACACGTTCGATGAGCTGCTGCGCCTGATCGCTCGCGGCATCGGCCGCCCGCGCGTCCGCCTGCTGCACGCGCCGCCGCTCGCGGCGTACTACGCGTCGCGCCTGCTCGGCTTCTTCCTCCGCGACATCACGCTCACCCGCGACGAGATCAAAGGCCTCATGGCCGATCTGCTCGTCACCAGCGGCGAGCCAACCGACCGGACATGCCTCAGCGAATGGCTCCGCGACCACGGGGACACCGTCGGCCGCCACTATGCCTCAGAGCTCGCCCGCCACTACCGCTAACCGAAGCATTCGTACCCACACCGAATCCGGTCACCGCGGTCTCAAGACCCGAAGTCCTGAAATCTGAAACACTGAAGTCCTGACGTCCTGAAAACACTGAACTCCTGACGTCCTGAAATACTGAACTCCTGACGCCCTCCTGAAACCCTCGCTTGCCCCTCCCCGCCTCGACGCTACAATCCCGCCAGAGAGATACGGCGATGGGGCTCGCCGCAACCGCCCGACCCGGGCTGATGGCTCCTACCGGCAGCGGTGGGGGCTTTTTCTATGCGCAACGCTTATGCGCGAAAGCCTATGCGCGAACAGCGGCCATGCACATCCTCTACCTGATCATCGGCGGCTCGCTCGGCACCCTCGCCCGCTACTTCATCACGGGCTGGGTCGATGATCTCGCCGGCCCCGGCGGCCTCGGCGTCTTCGTCGTCAACATCTCCGGCGCGTTCGTCATCGGCCTCTTCCTCACCGCCAGCGAAGAGCGCTTCCTCTGGCCGTCCGAGCTGCGCCTGCTCGTCGCCGTCGGCTTCCTCGGCGCCTTTACCACCTTCTCTACACTTGCATGGGAGACCAAGCAGATGCTCGACGTCGCCGACCTCGCGCGCGCGACGCTCAACATCGCCGGCAGCGTCATCTGCGGCATGATCGCCGTCTACGCCGGCTCAGCGCTCGGGCGCGTGATCTAGGAGGACGCCATGGACATCGTCGGCCCCGCGAAGATGCTCAAGATCTACATCGGCGAGTCCGACAAGTGGAACGGCAAGCCGCTCGCCAACGAGCTCGTCCTCCGCCTCCGCGCCGAGGGCATCGCAGGCGCCACCGTGCTCCGCGCCATCGAGGGCTACGGCGCCAACAGTCGCATCCACACCGCCCACGTCCTCCGCCTCTCCGAGGACCTCCCGCTCGTCGTCGAAGTCGTCGACACGCCGGAGCGCATCGAACGCATCCTGCCCGTCGTCGATGAAATGGTCGGCGAAGGCCTCGTCACCATGCTCGACGTCACCGTCGTCCACTACCGCCACCGCTCGACCTCATGAGCGCGACGGCCGATCGCGGCAACAGCGCACGCCCCGCCCCGCCCGACGTTGTACGCTGACCACATGATCGCTTCGCGCATCGCGCTCGTCGCGCTCGCAGTCGCCGCGCTCACCGCGTTCGTCGCTTGCGGCGACGACGGCGACAGCGACGAGACGCCGGCCGCCACGTCGACCGCCGCCGGATCCCCCGGCGTCACCACGCCGACGCAGCCCGCCGCAGCAACGCCCACGCCCCCGCGGCGCGAGGCCGTGCAGGTCTTCTTCCTCAACGAACCGAACGTTACGGCCGGCCGGGAGCCGTTCGTCACCTCCGTCGAACGCGAGGTCGACCCGCCCGCCGTCGCACGCGGCGCGCTCGAAGCCCTCTTCTCCGGGCCGACGGCGCAGGAGATGGCGCAGGGACTCCGCTTCGAGGCGTCGGGCGCCACCGGCTTCACGAACTTCGTCGTCGGCGACGATGGCATCGCCACCGTCCAGCTCGCCGGCGGGTGCGACAGCCGCGGCTCCACGTTCACCATCGCGCAGGAGATCATCCCCACGCTCACGCAGTTCCCGTCGATCAGCTACGTGAAGATCCTCGACCCCGAAGGCGACACCGCCGAACCCACCGGCCCCTCCAACTCCATCCCCGCCTGCCTCGAACCCTGACCGCGACGTGCGCCGCGCGCCACTCATGACGCGCCGCGCAAAACGCAGAACTTCTTCCCCACTCCCGACATAAGCCGACTGCCCCTGCACCGCCCTGTCTGCTACGCTGCCACCGCACACGCGAACATATGTTTACCCACCTGCACCTGCACACCGAGTTCAGCCTCCTCGATGGCCTCGCGCGCATCCCCGACGTCATGGACCGCGTCCACCGCATCGGCCAGCGCAGCGTCGCCATGACCGACCACGGCGCCCTCTACGGCGCCATCGACTTCTATAAGGAAGCCCGCGCCCGCGACCTCAAGCCCATCATCGGCATCGAGGCGTACATCGCCCCCGACTCCCGCCTCAAGAAGGCCGACGCCCGCGCCAACAACTACTTCCACCTCACCCTCCTCGCGAAAGACGAGGCCGGCTACCGCAACCTCATCAAGCTCACCACCCGCTCCCACCTCGAGGGCTTCTACTACAAGCCACGCATGGACAAGGAGCTCCTCGCCGAGCACGGCAAGGGCATCATCGCCCTCTCCGGCTGCCCCTCCGGCGAGATGCACCGCCTCCTCGCCGAGGGCCGCTACGACGACGCGAAGCAGCTCACCGGCTTCTTCCGCGACGTCTTCGATGACTTCTACCTGGAGGTCATGCGCCACGACGAGCCCGAGATCAACGCCGAGTGCGAGCGCGTCCTCAAGGAGCTCGTCCGCCTCTCCGCCGACACCCACATCCCCCTCGTCGCCACCAACGACTCGCACTACACGGCGCCCGAGGACGCGCCCATCCACGACATCCTCCTCTGCATCGGCACCAACAGCACCGTCCACGACACGGCGCGCCAGCTGAAGATGCACGACGCCTCGTACTACGTGAAATCGGAGGAAGAGATGCTCGCGCTCTTCGCCGATATCCCCGAGGCCGTGACGAACACGCAGCTCGTCGCCGAGCAGTGCAACCTCGAGATGGAGTTCGGCCGCCTCCACCTGCCCGAACCTGAGATCCCCGCGGGCAAGACCGCGCACGAGCACCTCACTGACCTCGCGCGCGAAGGCCTCGAACGCAAGTACCCCTTCGCCTCCGACGACGTCCGCGCCCGCCTCCAGTACGAGCTCGACGTCGTCGCCAAGACCGGCTTCACCAACTACTTCCTCGTCGTCCACGACATCGCCCAGTTCTGCAAGCGCGAGGCCATCATGCTCGGCGTGCGCGGGTCCGCCGCCGCCAGCATCATCCTCTACGCGCTCGACGTCACCTTCATTGACCCGCTCGCCAACCGCCTCGTCTTCGAGCGCTTCCTCCACGTCGACCGCAAGGAGCCGCCGGATGTCGACCTCGACATCCCCGACGACCGCCGCGACGAGGTCATCCGCTACGTCGCTGCCAAGTACGGCCACGACCGCGTCGCCCAGATCATCACCTTCGGCACGATGGGCGCGAAGGCCGCTATCCGCGACGTCGGCCGCGCGCTCGGCATGGGTTACGCCGAGGTCGACCGCGTCGCCCGCCTCGTCCCGAACGCGCTGCACATGACGCTCGCCCGCGCGCTCGAGGAGAGCCCGGAGCTCTCGTCGCTCTATGAGACCGACGACGACACGCGCAGGCTCGTCGACACGGCGCAGCGCCTCGAGGGCGTCGCCCGCCACGCCTCGACGCACGCCGCCGGCGTCGTCATCTCTCGCGAGCCGCTGATGGAGCACGTGCCGCTCCAACGCCCCACGCGCGGCGACGAGTCCTCCATCCCGACGACGCAGTTCGCCATGCAGCAGGTCGCCGAGATCGGCCTGCTCAAGATGGACTTCCTCGGCCTCGCCAACCTCACCATCCTCGGCCGCGCCGTCGAGTACATCGAGCGAACGCGCGGCACGCACATCGACCTCCAGTCGCTGCCCGACGGCGACCCGAAGACGTTCGAGATGCTCGGCCACGGTGACACCTTCGGCGTGTTCCAGCTGGAGTCGCCCGGCATGCGACGCGCCGTCCAGGAGCTGCGCCCCGATGGCGTCGCCGAGCTGATGGCGCTCGTCGCCCTCTACCGCCCGGGCCCGATGCAGCACATCGGCCAGTACGTCCGCTCCAAGCACGACCGCTCGCTCGTGCAGTACCCGCACCCCGACCTCGCCGAGCTGCTCGACGAGACCTACGGTGTCATCGTCTACCAGGACCAGGTGCTGCTGGTCCTCCAGAAGTTCGCCGGCTACTCCCTCCAGGACGCCGACGCCATCCGCAAGGCCATGTCGAAGAAAGTGCGCGAGCTGATGCAGGCCGAGGGCGAGAAGTTCATCACCCGCGCCGTCGAGAACGGCTACTCAAAAGACGAGGCCGCCGCCATCTTCGAGCTGATCGAGCCGTTCGCCGGCTACGCCTTCAATCGCGCGCACTCCGCCGTCTACGGCACCATCGCCTACCAGACCGCCTACCTGAAGGCGAACTTCCCGCACGAGTACATGACCGCCGTCCTCTCCAGCGCCGGCACGCACGAGCGCATCGCCGAGGCCGTCGCCGAGTGCGTCCGCATGGGCATCACCGTCCGCCCGCCCGACATCAACCGCAGCGGCGCCAACTTCGAGCTGCAGGACGACGCCAGCGAGCAGGTCATCCGCTTCGGCCTCGGTACCGTGAAGAACGTCGGCTCGGGCGCCGCCGAGGCGATCCTCGCCGCCCGCGCCGAAGGCCCCTTCCGCGACGTCGAAGACTTCACCCGCCGCGTCGACCTCCGCGCCCTCAACAAGCGCGCCCTCGAGTCGCTGATCAAGTCGGGCGCGCTCGACTGCCTCGGCGCGCGCGGCACGCTGCTCACCAACCTCGACCGCATCCTCTCGCTCGCCCAGCGCGAGGCGAAGCTCAAGGAGACCGGCCAGTCGACCATGTTCGACATGTTCGGCGACAACGTCGCGACGCCGCTCCCCGCGCTCGAGCTCGTCGAAGCCGAGATCCCGCGCGCCGAGATGCTCTCGTGGGAGCGCGAGCTGCTCGGCGTCTACGTCTCCGAGCACCCGTTCTCCGGCGCCGCCATCAAGCTCGCCAAGCACACCTCCGCCATGCTCAGCGAGATCACGGACGAGATGGACGGCCGCGACGTCATCGTCGCCGGCATGGTCAACGACATCCGCACGCGCGTCACCAAGGCCGGCAAGGCCTTCCTCTCCGTCGTCGTCGAAGATCTCTCCGGCAATCAGGAGATCACCGTCTGGCCCGACGTCTACGAGACCACGCGCGACATGTGGATCCCCGGCAATATCCTCCTCATGCTCATCCGCGTCCGCTTCCGCGCCGACCGCCTCCAGCTCGGCGTCCAGCAGGTCGCGCTCGTCCAGGCCGCCGACGGATCGATCAGCCACGAGACCTTCCAGATCCCCGCATGGCTCACCGACGCCGTCCGCACGTCCGCCGGAGTCGGCGCCCTCCGCATCCAGCACGGTGACGACAGCGGTCAGCGGTCAGCCGTCAGCGATCAGCGGTCTGCGATGAGCGATCAGCGGCCATCGGCCAGCGATCACCAACCACACGACGCCGCGCCGGACGCCTCCCCACCCACCGCCGCCGGCCCTGGCTCGAACGGCGCTCCCACAAACGGCACGAAAGCCCACAACGGGAAGTCTCCTGACGTCCGACCTCCGACCTCCGACCTCCCGAACCCCAGCGCCCCAGTACGAGCGCCCAAAGTCACGTTGCGCTTCTTCATGCACGAATCCGACGACGACTCCGCCGACCGCCGCCGCCTCGACGACCTCGTCACGCTGCTCGCCGACTACCCGGGCGACGACGCTGTCCGCCTCTTCATCCACTGCCGCGACGGCGACCGCATCGAGCTCTCGCTGCCCGACGCCCGCGTCTGCGAGGAGTTGCGGGCCGCCGGCGTCGCCCTCCTCGCCCCCGACGGCGGCGCCGAAGAGATCCGCCGCCCCCGCACCCCCGGCATCGCCGCCGTCGACGCCTAAGCTCCGCGCCGTCGCGCCGCAACGACCCGCACAAAGTGTGTCGGTTTTCCTCTCGACGTAGCGCTGCGTGACGCTTACGCTAGCTCGCCAAAGGAACGGCTGCATCAGGAAGGTGGGTGGCGAATGTGGCGAGTCTTGTTTGCGATCTTCGTTGCCGCGATTTCGGGATTAGCCTCCGACTTCCGCGATACCCGTTCAGTGGCGGCAGCGCCGACAGGAATGCGTCTTCCGTTCGTGGGACACGCATATTTCTATACCCACGGCGGCCACGGGCCTTACCAACGCGACATGAAGCCAAAGTCACCCGACGCATGGAATGGAACGATTATCGCTGCTGCGCCGGGCACTGTCATCGACACGACGCCGTACAGTCCCTCATGCCCATTCCAACTCAATGGTAGTCAACAGCGTGTTGTTGTCGAACACAACCTGGGCGGCACGATCTATCGGTCAAGTTATGAACACCTAAGTTCCATATACGTCACCGAAGGCCAGCCGGTAGTAGCTGGAACTCCGATTGGCTTCATTGGCGACACAGGGTGCGCAGACGGAGTGCATCTTCACTTTGATGTCCGCCAGGGAACGACGCCGATCAACATCGACGACCTTCCCGATGTCCACTCGGCCGTCACATGCGGCGGATCTGGCCAACCGTCTTGCCCGGCGGGTGATGCTGTTGGTCCAGCGCTCGTCTCTTCGAGCATGTGCCAGCAGACTCTCGCTGACGGCTGCTTGTTAAAGGAACCCTCCGCTGTGACCGTGTGGGCAATATTTGGACGAGCGAAGTTCGCTGTGCCTAATCCGGAAACCCTTGCGCGATTTGGCGGTTGGGAAAGTGTGGAGACCGTTCCGAACGGATTCATGTCTTCAGTCAGCGCCGTCCCCCAAGATTGGACAATACTCAAAGAAGAGACACCGAACACGCAGTGGGTCTTCTTCGGCGGTGCGCGCTTCGCGATCCCGAGTCCTACCGTACGCGATCGCCTCTATCCAGGGCGCAGCTTTGGGGTGCTGTGGGATGGGGCA
>Ga0073934_10003291_pt1 | contig 30319 bp, 25 predicted proteins | sample LarsenN4metaG_FD_76834 | JGI IMG/M metagenome (GOLD analysis project Ga0073934, IMG submission 76834) | Hot spring sediment bacterial and archeal communities from British Columbia, Canada, to study Microbial Dark Matter (Phase II) - Larsen... ...
CCTGGTGGTTTTTGTCCTTTTGACTATCCCGCTGTGGGCCATAGGTTTTTTAGCCCTGAGTCGTAGCGGGATGACGTTAGCGGCCATCCGAAGTGAGATCAATAGATGGAAGGCCCGGTAAAAAAGGGTGGCGGGCTTCCCGGACCTAAGGAGCGTTTACGCTTGGCAATAAGGCAAAGGTTCGGAAATAGCTTCTCATGAGCGTATCTACGGCGTATGTGCGCGATACCCCATTTGGAGTAGCGCGCCTCAATTCAGGTAAGAGAGTTCCATGTAGAGATGCCCCGGCTGGGCATCTCTACCTTGGATAAGGGGTTAGTAGAACGATTTCCCTGGGGAGGGCTACAGATGATCCAAGTCAAGCGTGTTTACGACCCGCCTCAATCCAGCGATGGAGCCCGCTTCCTGGTGGAGCGGTTATGGCCCAGGGGCGTGAAAAAAGAGGCTCTGCCTATAGATGGCTGGCTGAAAGAGGTGGCTCCCAGCAATGGCCTGCGTCGCTGGTTCGGACATGATCCGACGAGGTGGGAAGAATTTCAGCGTCGCTACTTTGCCGAACTGGATAGCAAACCCGAGGTTTGGCAACCCATTCGGGACGCGGCACGTCGGGGTAACGTGACTCTGCTCTACAGCGCACGGGACACGGAGCACAACAGCGCTGTAGCGCTGAAAGTGTATTTGGAGACCTCGAAGATAACCGGTGAACGCCATCGAACCAACCTGCGTAATGTGTGAAGAACAGAACGATGGATAAAGCCGAACGCCGCATAGAGATGGATAGCATCGAAGCCCTACGGGAAGTACCACCTTGTAAAGTTAAATTTAAGTCGCCGTTCCCCCCTCACCCCCCAATCCCTTCTCCCACAAGGGGAGAGGGGGCGCTCCGAAAGCTGGCTGGAGATCCGCCGGCTTCCCTCTCCCAAAGCCTTGGGGGAGGGCGGAGAGTTACGCTGAATTTCAATCTGAAATTGATGTTAGAAGCTCATCGTCGAAGGAGTGGGAATCTGAGCTTTTAGCATAGTTTTTCGCCCTCGAAACGCCGGGTAGTCCTTAGAGCAGGCTGGCGATCGTGGTTTGGATGGCATGGATGAGCGGGGCCGGATAGACTCCCAGCCAAACCAGCAGGAGCGTGAGCGCAGCTAGAACCAAACTGCCGGCTAAGGATAAGGAGGGAGCTACCCTGGAAACTTCCGCCTCTGGGGGGGGATAGGTGTACAGGGCGATGACGATGCGCAGATAATAGAAAAGGCCGATGGCGCTGTTCACGACCAGGATGATCACCGGCAACCACAAAGCGGATTCGATGCCGGCAGCCAGGATGTAGAACTTTCCAATGAAGCCAGCCGTCAGCGGGATGCCGGCCAGGGAGAGTAGTGCAGCGGTGAAGATCCCGGCCAGCCAGGGGTGGCGCCAGAACAGGCCTCGATAATCCTCCAAAGCGTCTGCGTCCCTCGCCCGGCTGGATAATACGGTGATGATGCCGAAGGCGGTCAGGGTAGTTATGAAATAGGCCGTCAGATAAAAGGTTATCGCCGTTACGACTGAAGCGCCGCCTGCCAGAAAGGCTACCAGCAGATACCCCAGGTGCGCGATCGAGGAGTAGGCCAGGACGCGCTTGACGTTCGTTTGCAAGAGGGCCAGCAGATTGCCGACAAACATGGAGGCGATGGCGATGAGGCCGAATACCAGAAATAAAGAGCGATAAAGGTGGAGATCCACCTGGGTGAAGTAGCGCACCAGGAGAGCAAACATGGACCCTTTGGACACGGTGGCCACAAAGGCGGTCACCGGTGCCGGAGCGCCTTCATAGACGTCAGGGGTCCACAGGTGAAAGGGCACGACCGCCAGCTTGAAGCCTATGCCCACGATGATCATCGCTAAACCGGTCAGCAACATGAGCCGGTGAGCATCGCCGGCCATGGTTTGTAGCAAGATCATACGACCCAATTCCATCGTTCCCAGCTCTGCATAGATCAGGGCCATTCCGAACAGGAGGAATGCGGTAGAAACTCCGGCCAGGACCAGGTACTTGATCCCTCCCTCGATACCATAGGGGTCCCTGCGCGGGTAGGCGATCAAGCAATAAAGGGAAACGCTGAGGATCTCCAATCCCAAGAAGAAGGAGGCGAAGTGGCTGCTGGCCACCAGCACCGCCGAACCCAGCGTCGCTAACAGGAGGAGAATATAAAATTCCTCCCGATTGCCTTCGTGCCTTTCCAGGTAGCTGTAAGACAGTGCGGCTACGACGAAACTCGCTGCAAAGAGCAGCCCCATGTAGAAGAGGGCATAATCATCAAGGAGGAGGAGCGGCGCTATTTCTCGGGAGGTTAAGGAGGACACTCCGGGGAGCGTAGTAAAGGCTAAAACGAAGCTTATCAAGGTCAGCACCGCCGTTACCCCGTGATGGCGGTAGAAGGCCACCACCAGCATGATCACTACAGGGGCAGCGCCCATCACGATGAGGGGCCATAGAGCAGCCGGGTTGGCGGTCGTCATGGGGCACCTCCGTGATCCAACGCAGGTTGAGCCGGGTCGTCGCCGTCAAACCCTGAGCGCACCACCTGGGCCGATACCTCTGCGCGCGTAGGGGGCACACTGGCCCGAAAGCTATTCAGGGCTTGCCGGGTGGTATCAAGGACCGGTTGAGGGTATAGCCCCAGCCCTACAAGGACTATGACTAGGGTCGCCAGGATGGCCATCTCTCGGCCTGAGAGATCGGGGAGCTTCCAACCCTCTTGATTCGGGCCGTGGAAGGCCCGCTGGATCATTCCTAAGGAATAAACGGTGGCGGTTACGAGGCCCACCGCGGCCAGGACGGTCATCCGCGCGCTAACCGGGTAGGTTCCTTGTAGCACCAGGAACTCGCCGACGAAGTTACCCAGCCCGGGCAATCCCAGCGAGGCTAAGGCGAAAAGAAGGGCGACTCCCCCCATACGCGGGACCGTTGCCCAGAGGCCCCCCATACGCCCCAGGTCCCGGGTATGGATACGTTCCTGGAGGGCGCCCACCAGGATAAAAAGGGCTCCCGTGCTGATACCGTGGCTGAGGACCTGCATCACGACCCCCTGCAGGGCTAACTCGTTCCAGGCGAACGCGCCGAGGAGCACAAACCCCATGTGGCTAATGCTGGTATAGGCGACGAGGCGCTTGAGGTCGGTTTGCGCAAAGGCCAGGAGAGCGCCATAAAGGATCCCGATGACCGCGAGCCCCATCGCCACCGGAGCGAAATCCAGAGCGGCCCCAGGAAACAGCGGCACCACAAAACGTAGCAATCCGTACGCGCCGGTTTTCAGGAGGAGGCCGGCCAGGATGACGCTCCCCGCGGTGGGAGCTTCCGTGTGGGCGTCGGGCAGCCAACTATGTACCGGCACGGCGGGCAGCTTCACCGCAAAAGCGATGAAGAAACCCAACATCAACCACCGCGCTGTGGCCGCGGTCATAGAGGTGCCGAGCAGTTGCTCGTAGTTGAACGTAAAGATGCCCGTCTGATAACCGTGGAGGAAATACAATCCCAAAATCGCCAGGAGCATCAGCAGACCGCTGACCTGGGTGAAGATGAAGAACTTGATCGAGGCATAGATCCGATTCTCATGGCCCCAGAGGGCGATGAGGAAGTACATGGGGATGAGCATCATCTCCCAAAAGAAATAGAAAAGAAACAGGTCCAACGCCAGGAATACGCCGGTAATCCCGGCCAGGATCCACATTACATTGAAGTGAAAGAAGCCTACCCGGTCCTGGATTTCGGTCCAGGAGGCCGCTACGGCCATGATGCCCAGAAAACTTGTGAGTAGGACCAGTAAAAGGCTCAAGCCATCCATCCCGAGATGGAAGCTGATGCCGAATTGGGGGATCCAGGTCCGATCTACCTCGACCGGCCATCCCCCATAAGGGGGGAGCTCCGCCTGGCCGAAATGCTTCGCCCATAGGCCCAGGGTCAGGACCAGGTTGATGGCAAGGGCCAGGAGGGAAATCCAGCGCGGCCCCTTGGGGTTCCAGCGGTCCAGGAACCAGGCGAGAAGACCTCCCATGATGGGAACGATAATTAACCAAGCCAGTATCATAAGAACACCGCAAGGGCTATGGTAATCGCGGCGCCAGCCGCGATACCCGTCGCGTACCATCGCAATTGCCCGGTTTGCGTACGGCTCAATGCGCGATGGAAACCTTTATGGATCCGGGCGATCCCTTCGTAAATGAGATCGATAAAATCCCTTTGGTTCCTCTGCGCGATCTGGATATAAGGCCGGACGATGAGCCTATCGTAGACCCCATCGAAGCCCCAGCCCACGAACCAAAAGCGGTGCAAGGCCCTACCCCAGGGGGTCCGTACCAAATCCTCCACATAGCGAGGGTTACGGAGAAAGAGCAGGTACGCCAGGTAGACCCCCCCCAGAGAGACCGCCCCCGCGATCATCTGTAACGCCAGCTCGGTCCTCCACGGAGCCTGCCTGGCGGTCGTTGCCGGGAGGGCGGTATGCAGGAAATCTGAAAAGAGCGTCAGGGGACCCAGGGTAGGGGGTAGCTCTACAAAGCCGCTCCCCAGCGAGAGAATCGCTAGTATGACGAGGGGAATCTGCATACGGCCCCCCGGCGCCCGACGCACGTGGGCCTTCGGCGGACCGAAGAAGGTCAGGAACACCATGCGAAAGGTGTAAACCGACGTAATCAAAGCCCCCAGCACTCCTGCGGCCCATAACCAGGGGCTGCCTATCTCCGAGGACCAGGCATACTCTAAGATGAGGTCCTTGCTGTAAAAGCCGGCCGTCACCAAAGGCAACGCGGCCAGGGATCCGGAAGCGATGAGAAAGGTCCAGAACGTCAGAGGGAGCTGTTTACGCAAGCCCCCCATCTGAAACAGATTGTGCTCGTGGTGGAGACCCAGGATAACGACCCCAGCTCCCAGAAAGAGGAGCGCCTTGAAGAAGGCGTGGGTCATAAAGTGGAAGATAGCCGCCGACCAGGCCCCGACTCCTAAGGCCAGGAACATGTAGCCGATCTGGCTGATGGTGGAGTAGGCCAGGACCCGCTTGATATCCCATTGGGTGAGGGCGCTGAAGCCCGCGAGCAGCAGGGTGACCGCGCCAATTATGGCTACAGCCGATTGCACGACCGGCGCCAGGGTGAAAAGCACCTGGGTGCGGGCAATCAGGTAAACGCCGGCGGTCACCATGGTCGCGGCATGGATCAGGGCGCTCACGGGCGTTGGACCCGCCATGGCGTCGGGTAACCAGGTTTGCAGCGGGAGCTGGGCCGACTTGCCTACGGCACCTCCCAGGAGCAGGGCTGCCGCCGCGACGGCTAACGTCGAACCCGCAGACCACCGTTGGGAGGCCCGGTGCATCAGCTCCTGGATCTCCAACGTCCCGAGGGTATGAAAGAGAAGGAACAGGCCGATGGCCATGGCCGTATCGCCCACGCGGGTGACGATGAAGGCCTTACGCGCCGCGCGCCCGTTGGCCGGGTCTTTGTACCAAAAGCCGATGAGGAGATAGCTACAGAGACCGACCCCCTCCCAACCCAGATAGAGAAACAGCAGATTATCGGCCAACACCAGGATCAGCATCGACCCGACGAAAAGATTCATGTAGGCGAAGAAGCGGCTGTATCCTTCCTCGTCGATCATAAACTCGGTGGAATAAAGATGGATTAAAAAACCCACAAAGGTGACCACCAGCACCATGACCAGCGAAAGGGCGTCCAGGTAAAGGGCCATCTCAGGGGCGAACTCCCCCACTCGCATCCAGGTCCAGAGGGTTTGGGAATAGGCATATCCCAAAGGTGGGGAGCCGAGGAAGCGGAGACCTATCAGAATGGCTAAAAGGGCGGACAAGCCCACGGAACCGACCCCGATGGCTGCAATCTTTGTCCTTGAGAGCCGGGGGCCTATCAACCCCAGCACCAGGAACCCAACGAAGGGCCATGCGGGAATTAGCCACAACAGCTCAAACATGTCATCCTCGCAGGGTACTGATCGCGTCGGCATCCAGCGTTTTAAATCGGTGGTAGAGCTGGAGGACCAGAGCCAGACCCACAGAAACTTCTGCCGCAGCCATGGTCAGGATAAAGAGGAACATGACCTGGCCATCGGGCTGCCCCCATCGGGCCCCAGCGACCACAAAGGCCAACCCTGCGGCGTTTAACATAATCTCGATGGACATCAGAATAAAAATGATGTTACGACGCACGAGAATCCCCACCAATCCCAGAACAAAAAGAACCCCTGCCAAAAGTAATCCATGTGCTATAGGAACCGAGGCCATTACAACTCTCCTCTTGTAGAACGAATCGCTGATCCGTTTCGCGAAACGGCGGCTCGCGCTACAGCTAATCCCATTACAACCCCCTTGAGCGTTTGGTTTGATCGCGATGCCCCAGGTGGTAAGCCCCGACAAGGCCGGCCAGCAGCACCATGGAGGCCAGTTCTACCCCCAGAAGGTAAGGACCAAAAAGCACGATACCGACTTGTTTCGGTTCGATGTTGCTGATACCGACTCTCTGGTTACCCTCCAGGGTGAGGGTATAGAGAAGCTCTATAATCAGGATGAGAGCCAGAATGGTCGGTCCTACCCATATCCCAGGACTGAGCCACCGACTTTCCTGCTCGACGGCCTGGGGACCCAGGTTCAGCATCATGATCACAAACACAAAAAGGACCATAATGGCACCCGCGTAGATGATGACCTCTAGCGCGGCGATAAAGGGCGCTCCCAAGGCAAAGAAGATCAGAGCTACGGATAACAGCGATACGATCAGATAGAGGAGCGCGTGCACCGCATTCCGTCGGGTAATCACCAAGAAGGTGGATACAATGGCCACCCCGGCAGAGATGTAAAATACCGTGTTCATGCCAAAGTGGGCGTGGTTTAAAGATTAAGTGAAGTTTTGAACTATGATTTTTTTGATTTTATGATGGACTATGATTACGTACGGTTTTGGTCCTCATAGGTTTCATCGAATCATTTAAATCCCAGTTCAGCCCCCCAGTTAAATTACAATTCGAGCTTTAATTGCAAAAACGTAGAAGTTGTAGGGGCACGTTACAACGTGCCTCTACTACGGCATCAGGCTGCGCACATCCACAGGGGACTCCTCGTTCTCCGCTTCCCCTTTATCTTTCCCGCCGATGGCCACACCGGCAACCTTGTAAAAGTTGTAGTCGGGATACTTTCCAGGTCCATTAATCAATAAGTCTTCCTTTTCATAAACCAAATTTTGTCGATGGTACTCGCCCATCTCGAAATCGGGGATGAGCTGGATCGCATAGGTAGGACAGGCTTCCTCACAGTAGCCGCAGAAAATACAACGCGAGAAGTTGATGCGGAAGAATTCAGGATAGCGCCTTCCGCGTTCATCTTCCGTGGCCTGCAGGGAGATACAATCGACAGGACAAGCCACTGCACAGAGATAGCAAGCCACACAGCGCTCGCCTCCATCGGGGTCTCGCGTGAGGATAATCCGTCCCCGGTCCCGCGGGGGCAGGTAGGGCTTCTCTTCGGGATATAGGATGGTCTCTCGCCGCCGGAATAAATGCAAAAAGACCAGCCATAGGGTTTTAAGCAAACTGAACATTGTATCTCCTTCTTACTACTCTTAGAGGGGTTAGGGGCGAGGGGCTTGAAAAACCAAATCCCTAACCCCTAACCCCTCGCCCCTTGAAGATGAGTACTCGACCGAACAAAACCTGCAACTTTCCAACCTAGCTTTTATCCCTTATAGGTAAGTACCCGGCCCCAAAGGCTTTTAGTTCCCCAGATGCCCCGGCGCAAGGTCTCTAGCTGGACGATCTGGCTATGGTCGACAAAGAGGTTCACCTCGGGGCCGTAGTTTTTGATATACCAGGCAAAGACTTCAGGTTCTGCCGCCTCAAACATGACCTTTTCGAGCCCCAGGGCATCAACAATCTTGGATACCACATCCGTCCGCCAGGTCTTGACATTCTCCGTAATCCCCTCGGACTCGATCATAATCATGGAAGCCCCCGCCTCCAGGAAGCGTCTTGCCCGGGCGATCACCCATTCCGGAGCCCGGGTGCCCTCGGCCTCCAGCTCTTCGACCGCGCTGGCCCCTCCCGCACCGAACTGAATGCCCACCTCGGGTTTAGCCTTCAACCCCGCCTTCTGGACCTTTTCTACCAGTCGGAGCCAGTCCTCGGCGGGGATGGTGATGAACCCGGTGGAAATCTCGATGATATCAAAACCGAAATCTTGACACCCTTTAATATATTGATCCACCGCCTGAGATCCCTGGGTCAGGACATATTCGATGAAGCCCCCGGTGGAGACGCTCACCTCGTAACGGTGGGCCAGGTCGATGATTTCTTTGAGGGCTCCCGAGGGCATCAGGGTGAAGGAGCCTCCTGCGAATTTCAAGGAATCCACGTACTCCCCCATGGTTTCCAGGAGGTCCTCCAGGTAGCGTTTCCCCATAGGGGTATAGTAGGGACCTCGAATCTCGGTAACTCCTTGGGTCCTGGGCTTGGATTGACGCTCGTTCATTCGGAGAAAGGTAAAGGCCCTGTCACGATCTCTGGCGTTGCTCATACTTAGATGCCCTCCTTGTTGGATCAGGAATCCTTTCCAGAAGCCTGACAAGATCAGACATCTGGATATATTCCAGATTGGCGATGGCCGCGACGATTTCTTTTTGCAGGGCGGTATCTACATAGGACGCGCTCAGCCGTCCAAACTTTTCTGCTACCCTCTCCCAGCGCATGGGGCGCGTTAAAAATCCCTCGTAATCAGGGTTTTCCTTTTCAAGGACCCGACCGTCTTTCAAATGGACGATGAGCCGACAAGGCATCTCATTGGGAAATCTCCGGCTGTAGTCCTCGCGGGGCCGGACCACCACCCTTCGAAGGAGGCGCTGAACATCCTCCTGGACGATCCGGTCGGGGCGGTACTGCTCCGGCATCACCTGTCCATCCAGAATGGCCACGGCCACAATGTAAGGGAGGCTGTGATCGGCCTCTTCCTTTGTTTCAATGTGGGTTTTCTCTCCCTCCTCTCCGCCGCCGATGATGTTGTAAGCTACCCCAAAGATCTCGATCTCGATCTTTTCGATGTCTTCCGCCGTAAAGCGATGCCCGGCCTTGAGCTCCAGGATGCCTTCGATGGCAGATTGAGAATGAATTTCTGCGTTATACCTCTTCAAGATGGTCCAGGTCACCCGCTCCAGGTCCTCCCTGGTCCAGTCTATCTCAAAATTTCCGGTAATGGTTTCCATGAACCCTTTATTTCCCTCAAAAACCTCTAAGGGTCCTGTGATGCCCCGCATGGCCAGGAAGGTGGCATGGGTAGCCCCAAAGGCGGTATTGGGATAAGCGAGGCCCTTCCAGTGGGAGAGCTTTCCGGTGCGCGTCACCCGAAGCGCATTAAAAGCCGTGCCACTGAGGGCTATGGCATGGGCCGTGCGATCTTCGTCCAGGCCAAGCGCTTTGGAAACCCCAGCCGCTACGGCATAGGATCCCTGGGTGGTGTGATCAAACCCTTTATCCCGAACGGGAGCTTCATCGCTCAGACGACACTGGACCTGATACGCCACCGCGAGCGCTACCAGGCAATCTCTCCCGCTCCTATGCGCGTATTCTGACGCGGCCAGTACAGCTCCCAAGTTATCGCTGGGGTGACAGGTCTCCCCTCTGGCCAAATAGCTGTCGTTGAAGTCCAGATAGCGAACCAAAGCGCCGTTGTAGAAAGCAGCGCGGTCGGGGCTGGTCCTCCCTCCTCCGAGGAGCGTACAAGACCCAACTCCCCCAAAATCCTCCAGTTGGGTCCGGAGCAGCAGAATGGGTTCCCCTTCCAGAGCACCTATGGCACAGCCAAGGGCATCCAGAACGCGTATTTTCAGTTCCCTTTTCGCCGCCTCAGAAAGATCCTCAAAGGCGCTCCTCACTGCAAATTGGGCAAGTTTTTGCACCAAGGTCCTGCTTTCCTCCATAAGTTCCCCCGTCAAAATCTTCATGGTTGTCTACGAGCCTGTCGCAAGCAAAATGCCACCTGTAGCAACCAGATTCAATAAGGTCAACGGGAGCATCCCCTTCCAGCCATAGGCCATGAGCTGATCGTAGCGCGGACGAGGAAGGGACGCCCGGAGTAAGATAAATAAACAAATAATGCCAAAGGTCTTGAGAAAAAACCAGACTATCGGCGGGAGGACCGGACCCAACCATCCTCCAAAGAACAGGGTTACCGTCATGGCAGAAATTAGCGTGATGCCCAGGTACTCGCCGACGAAAAACAGGCCGAATTTCATTCCGGAGTATTCGGTATGAAACCCGGCGATCAATTCGCTTTCTGCTTCAGGGAGATCGAAGGGTAATCGATGCGTCTCCGCGATGCCGGCCATCAAGAAGATTATCAGGCCGAGAAACTGGGGAATACAGAACCATAGGCCTTTTTGGGCCTCGACGATATCCCGAAGGTTAAAGGAACCTGCGAGCAGGACCACCCCCATCAGCGATAGCCCCATGAACACTTCATAGCTTAACATTTGGGCCGAAGCCCGCAGGCCCCCCAACAGGGCATATTTGTTATTTGAAGCCCATCCGGCCAGGACTACACTGTAAACCCCCATGGACGACATGGCCAGGAAGAAAAGCACACCGATGTTGAGGTCCGTCACCACGATCCCCGGAGCGAAGGGGATGATGGCGAAGGACAGGAGGGTCGTCACCACGATGATAGCCGGGGCAAGAACGAAAACCGGCTTATCCGCAAAGGGCGGAATCCAATCTTCTTTGGTAAAGATCTTGATCATATCGGCCAGCACCTGCAACAAGCCAAAGGGGCCCACGCGATTGGGACCGTACCGATCTTGCCACAGCCCAAGCAGCCGGCGCTCCAACCAGATGAGGCCCGCCGCTATGGACAGCAGAACCATCAGAAGTCCGACGATAATGAGGAGAGGTCGAAGGATCTCGTTCATTTTTACGTCCCCCTAGATAAAGTTCCATACGTGGGTAGAGCCATCTCCGGCCATCCGGGCAGACCGACGGGCATTCCTACAACGCCTTTAGGTAGTGCCGTGTTGAGCCTGACGGGGAGGCGATGGGCCCTGCTCCCCAGGGAAAGTTCGATCGTGTCTCCCTCCTTCACCCCGAGGTGAGAAGCATCCTCAGGGTTTAGGGCGAGATAAGGCTGCGGAGCGCGCTCTGCGACCCCAGGTGCCAAGATACTTAATTCTTCCGAGCCAAAGATATGATAGAGGGGCACGAGCCGCCATTGTTTGTCTCGAGGTTTAAAGGCCGCAGGGATCTCCTGGAAGTAAGAGATTTCCTGGACCGGCGCCGGTTCGATCAGACGCCGGCCAGGGTCGCCGCCCCGCAGCGGGCCCCCGACCTCGCTTTGAAACTTATTGAGCGCCTGCACCGAATTCCAACCCGGGGCCCAGAAGCGCGGGATAAGGGGAGGTGGCGGCTGCCCTTCGTACCCTTCCATGGAGAAGGCGAGCGGAGAATCAGGGTCCTCGGGGGGCTTAGGCTCATGGACGTCGATATGGGCCAGCATGGCCGTACGCCCGCTGTATCGGTGCGGTTGACGGGGAATTTTCTGGCCTGCGATACGGAACTCCGCCGGAGGAGCGACCTCCAGAATAGGTTTAAAACCTGGCATCTCCTCCACCAGCGCCTCCAGGATATCGTCCAGGGTTTGCCACTCCTTAGCCTCCGAACGATCCAGGGCCACCATCATCTCCTGCAACCATCGCCAGCTTTCCTGGATATCCCCGTCAGGTACGAAGACCTGAAAGAAGCGCTGCGCGCGCCCTTCGTTGTTTACCAGGGTTCCATCCCCCTCAGCAAAGGTAGCTGCCGGGAGCACGACGTCGGCTTTCGAGGCGGTGGCATGGGTCAGGTGATCGATCACGATGACCTGCCCGGCGGTCTCTAGAAAGGTATCTACGGACGAAGGTTCTGCCCGTCGGTAGAGGTCGTTCTCCAGGATGATAACGGTATCCGCCGTCCCATCTTGCACGGCTTTGAAAGCGGCTTGAAGGCTTCCGCCCCCCAGGAGGCCCAAACCCAGGCTATTGCACTCCGACACGGTGAAGCACAGCTCCGCCGCGCGACCGTTCCTGCACATGGCCCAGGCCACGTTGGCGGCGGCCTGGATCACCGCCTCGCTGCCACAGCCGGTCCCCGAGACGACCAGTGGCCGCTCCGCCGCCTTCAAGGCCCGGGCGATGTCCTCGGCTAACGAGGATACTTCGACCGGCAGATCCCTCACCGGCGGCGCATTGGCCCTTAGCGCATGGGCCACCGCGAAACCCAGGCGGGCCAGATCCTCGGGCGCTGCACGATACGTCTGCGTGGCCACGTCGTCAAGCCTGGTATCCTGAGGGGTGGCGATGAAAAGGGGCCCTTTCTCCCGCTGGATAGCTTCCCGTACGGCGGCATCGTTCCAATCAGGGATCTTAAGCATTTGGGCGATCTTCATAGGCTGCCGGCGAACCGACTGACGCAGGGCCAGAGCCAACCTCGGCGCCACGTTGGTCACGTCCTCACCCAACACGAACACGGCGTCGGCCAACTCTACCTCGTGGAGCGAGGGCGAACGCGCGGGCCCCCCCCGCAATATCTGCAGGATCGTAGAAACCAGCCGGAGATCCGTCTCGGACATACCGAGATAAAAACGTTCTGGCCCAACCAAAGCGCGCAGGGCAAAATTGGCTTCCAAGGAGGCCCGGGGGGATCCAAGACCGATCACCTTGGCCCCGTGGGACAGGAGCGTCGCCAGGTGCCGGAGCACTTCCTCTTTGCCAACAGGTCTGGCGGCGTCCCTTGCGCGGCTGTTAAGGTGCCGAGGGGAACGCCTATATAAAGGCTGGCGGATCCTTCGATCGCTGTTCACAAACTCGTAGCCGTAGCGTCCACGATCGCACAGGAAGTAGCCGTTGACCTCGCCGTTGTAGCGGTTGAGGATGCGCCGCAGCAGGCCATAACGCTCGCCGGGAAGGGTATTGCAGCCCAACCCACAGTGCCCGCAAATGGACGGGGCCGTTTGCAAATCCCATTTACGCGTGTAGTGCCGTTTCAGGGTTTTATCGGTGAAGACCCCGGTAGGGCATACTTCCACCAGGTTGCCGCTGAACTCGTTTTCCAAAACCCCCTCTTCGTAGCGGCCAAAATAAACCCGATCGCGGGAGGCAAAAACATCCAGATCCCGTCCCCCTGCGTAGTCCCGATAGAATCGGACGCAGCGGTAGCACTGGATACAGCGGTTCATTTCATGGTTGAGGAAGGGGCCCAGGTACTGATTGCGGTACGTCCGCTTTTTGAAACGGAATTTCCGGTAGGTATGCCCGGTCATGACCGTCATATCCTGGAGGTGGCACTCCCCTCCCTCATCGCAGACCGGGCAATCGTGGGGGTGGTTCACCATGAGCCATTCGATCACGCCGGCACGGAATGCCTTCGCCTCAGGGTCCTCGACGGAGATGCGCGTGCCGTCCGCGGCTGGGGTCATACAGGCCATGACCAGCCGACCTTGCGTGTCTCGTTCATCTTTAAACTGCTTGACCGCGCACTGCCGGCAAGCGCCCACAGATCCCAGAGCCGGATGCCAACAGAAATAGGGGATATCGAATCCTAAAGAAAGACCCACCTGGAGCAGGTTTTGTCCCTCGTCGACTTCGTAAGGTTTATTATCGATATAGATCGTCGCCATCGGTTATCTCCTATCTCCATGGACACCGCTTCTCGCGAAGGTGTCGTTCAAAATCGTCCCTGAAATATTTCAAGGCGCTCTGGAGCGGCTCCATAGCGCCGGGGGCCAGGGCGCAAAACGTATGGCCCGGTCCTAAGAACTTAGTATGCAACGCCAGCGTCGCCAGATCTTCCGGCTGTCCCCGACCCTCTTCGAGGGCCTGGAGAATCTGGGCGGTCCACGGCAGGCCCTCCCGGCAGGGGGTGCACCAACCGCAAGACTCCTGGGCGAAGAACTGTTCCAGGTTCTGGACTAAGCCAACCGGGCAGGTCCGGTCGTCGAGGACGATCAGGGTGCCGGTGCCCAGCCGGCTGCCCGCCTTTTGCACGGAACCGAAATCCATTTTCACGTCCAGGTGCTCCTCGACGAGGAAGTCGGTGGAGGCACCCCCCGGCAGCACGCCGCGGAACTTGAAACCCTCCCGCATGCCTCCCGCGTGGTCCTCCAATATCTCCCGGAGGGGGGTGCCCATGGGCAGTTCCCAGGCGCCCGGCCTCTGGACCCTCCCGCTGACCCCGTAGATCTTCGTTCCTCCGTCTTCGCTCCGGCTCAGGCTTTTGAACCACTCGACGCCACGATGGACGATGTGGGGCACGTTGCAGAGCGTCTCCACGTTGTTCACGATGGTCGGCTTGCCCCAGAGGCCACTGACCTGCGGGTAAGGCGGTCTGGAACGGGGGGTGGCCCGTTTCCCCTCCAGGGCGTTCAGCAGACCTGTCTCCTCGCCGCACATGTAGCGGCCTGCGCTGACGTGAAGACGTAGCTCTAGATGATAGCCGGATCCCAGGAGGTTCCGGCCCAGGTAGTGGCCCTCGTACGCCTCGGCGATGGCCCTGGCCAACCGTTCCGCTGCCAGCTTGTACTCCCAGCGCAGGAAGATGTAAGCGATATCGGCCTGGATGGCGTAAGCGCTGACGATCATGCCTTCGATCAATTGGTGCGGATCCCCTTCAAGGAGCAGGCGATCTTTAAAGGTGCCGGGCTCCATCTCGTCCGCGTTGGCGATCAAATACTTGGGACGGGGGGCATCGTCGCCCATGGGCACAAAGCTCCACTTCACGCCCGTTGGGAAGCCCGCACCACCGCGGCCCCGCAGGTTGGAATCCTTGACCATCTGGGTGACCTCCTGGGGCGTCATGCTCTGAAGGGCCTTGCGCACGGCCTGATAGCCCCCGGCCTTCTCATATTCTTTCAGATTGAGGGGCTCTTCACCCGGCCTAATATTCTTGGTCAACGGTCGTTCCATCAGCGCCTCTCCCTCCTGTACGGGTCGAGAATTTCATCGATCTTCTCGGGGTTCAGGTCTCCATAAAGCTCGTTATCGATCATCAACGCGGGAGCATGGTCACAGGTCCCAAGGCACACGATGGGTAACAGGGTAAACTGTCCGTCTGCGCTGGTCTCTCCCAGGTTGATGCCCAACCGGGCCGTCAGATGCTCGCGGATACGGTCATAGCCCAGGATCCAGCAACTGACGCTGTTGCAGACCAGAATGAGGTGCTTCCCCACCGGCCTCCGGAAGATCAGGTTATAAAAGGTAGCAACCCCCTCCAACTCATCCGGCGTCATTTCCAAAAACTCGGCGATCTCTTTCAGGTTTTCATCGGAGACCCAGCCCCGGTGTCGTTGCACGATCTTTAGCGCCTCGATACAAGCGGCGCGCTTTTGCTCGTAATGTTGAAACTCTGCCGCGATCTCCCGTTTCTCTTCTCCGGTCAGCATAGGTTCCTCTTATCTCAAGCAGGTCCTCCCGCCCCTCTACAAGGGTAGGGAAGGTTTTAAGGTTGATTTCAACCAGGTCCTCCCATCCCTCTCCAAGGGTAGAGGCTCCGCTATTTAATCCTTCCCTTTTCATCGATCCACATCGGCCAGCACATAATCCATACTCCCCAGGATCGCCAGCAGATCCGGTACCATCAGGCCGCGGGCGATCAGCGGGAGCATCTGCAGGTGCGGAAAAGAAGGCGTACGGATGCGTACGCGATAAGGCATCGTGCCCCCGTCGCTGATCAGATAATAGCCGTTATTGCCCTTGGTGGCTTCGATGCCAAAGAAGGCTTCGCCCGCCGGGATGACCGGTCCCCAGCTCACGTTCAGGAAGTGCGTGATGAGCGTTTCGATGTCGTGCATGGTCCGCTCTTTGAGCGGGGGCGTCGTCAGGGGATGGTCCGACTTGTAGGGACCCGGTGGCATATTTTTCAGGCACTGCTCGATGATCCGCAAGCTCTGGCGGATCTCTTCCACACGTACGACCGCCCGGCCATAGCAATCGCCCCGTTGAGCTGTGGGAATATCGAACTCGAACTGATCGTAGCCCGAGTAAGGTCGTTTTTTGCGGAAGTCCCACTCGAACCCGCAGGCCCGCAGGCCCGGTCCGGTAACGCCCCATTCGATGGCTTCGTCCCGCGTATAGCTCCCGATACCCTGGGTCCGTGCCTTGAAAATCCGGTTTTGCATCACCATCCCGTCGTACTCAGCCAGCCGGGGGGGCAGATATTGCAGGAAGTTTCGTACCAACTTCTCCCAACCTTTGGGCAGGTCTTGTGCCACCCCCCCGATACGAAACCAGCTGGGGTGCATGCGACCGCCGCAAATAGCCTCCACAATCTCAAAGATGCGCTCGCGGTCGGTAAACATATAAAACACCGGCGACAGAGCCCCCACATCCTGGGCGAAAGTGCCGTACCAGACCAGGTGGCTGGCGATACGAAAGAACTCCGCCATCATAATACGGATCACCTTCACCCGGTCGGGGACCTCGATCCCTGCCAGCTTCTCAACGGCCAGAACGTAGGCCAGATTGTTCATCACCCCGCCCAAGTAGTCGATGCGGTCGGTATAAGGGATGTAGGTGTGCCAGGATTGGCGTTCTCCCATCTTTTCGGCGCCCCGATGGTGGAACCCAATGTCGGGAACTGCATCGACGATCTCCTCTCCATCGAGCTGCAGCACGATGCGAAGGACGCCGTGGGTTCCCGGGTGCTGAGGGCCGAGATTGAGGAACATAAAGTCGGCATCCTCCCCCTGGCGCTTTAGACCCCAATCCTCCGGGCGGAATTCCAACGCCCTCTGTTCAACCTCCTGCTTTTCCTCCGGCAGGCGGAAGGGCCCCATTTCCGTGGCGCGCGCGGGGTGTTCCTTGCGGAGGGGGTGACCTTCCCAGGTGGGAGGCATCAAGATGCGTCGCAGGTGGGGATGGCCCTGGAAGGTGATGCCGAACATATCCCAGACCTCCCGTTCGTACCAATTCGCCGAGGGCCAGATATCGGTGATGGTTTGCAAAGAGGGATATTCCCCCTTGAGGGGAACCTTAATACGGACGTCCTCGTTGCGCTCGAAGGATAAAAGGTGATATACGACCGTGAAATCGCTCTCCGGCTGATCCTGCCGATGGGTACGGACCCGCTCATCGATGGCTGTGAGGTCATACAGCAGGCGGTAAGGGCGATCGATCCCTGCTTTAAGGTAGCCTAAGACCTCCCGCACGATATCCCCGGGCACCCACGCGGTTAAAATCCCATCTCGGGTGGCCTGGGGTACGACGGCTGCCTCGCCATATCGGTTCTGTAGCTCTTGAAGAACGGTCGAGGTAGAGTTCATAAGACCTTCTTATCTTAGTGTTTAACCCCGATAACGCATACGGTGGTCATGGGTCGGGTTGGCTTCTTAAACATCCTAACGTTGCCGAAACCTGCCGCCGAGAACTGGTTGACCATCTCCCTCCCTATTTCGTCGATCATGGTTTCATCTCGGGTCCATCGGGGCTGGAGCGTAGCTGCGACCGTTCCTCCCTTTTTCAGGACCCGACGCATTTCCTTTAAGTCTTCTATGGGATTTGGCCAGAACTGTATGACGTTAACGGAGAACACCTTATCAAAATATTCATCCGGATAAGGAAGAGCCGAGACGGCGCCTAGTTTGAGCTCTAACCGACCTTCCCGGATAGCCTTCTGATTACGCTTGCCGGCCTGCTTAAGCATCGCTTCGGAAGGGTCGATGCCCGCCACAAACCCCCCTTGAGCAATCTGGGTGACCTCTGCTAACGCCACGCCAGGGCCAAACCCGATTTCCAGAACTCGATCTTTGGGACCGATATCCAGGAGCGAGAGGGTCCAGCGGTTAATCTCTCGGTTGCCGTAAGCCATCAATCGGCCAGCAATATATCCCAGCCAACCTTTCGGGTGACTGAATTGTCTGGAGAAATTCTGTAAAAACCCCATGGGATCCTAGCCTCCCTGTAAGAGGGTCTAACTTAAGGTTCCACCACAGGCGATGGGATCGGAGCTAGACCTCATCTGGAGGACGGAACTCCATAACCTTTTGTCTCTCAGCCCGCTTGAGATCCCGCAGAGAGGGTCTCTCCGGTCGTTCCACGCCTTGAGGGCCGATCACCCAGCTCAGGGGACGTTTCTCCTTGCCCACGGCCTCCTGGAGCAGCAAAAGGCCCTCCATGAAAGCGTCGGGACGGGGCGGACAACCCGGCACGTAGACGTCTACCGGAAGGAACTTGTCCACCCCTTGAACCACGCTGTAAATATCGTACATGCCCCCGGAGTTAGCACAGGACCCCATCGAGATCACCCAGCGGGGTTCCATCATCTGCTCGTAGAGCCGTTTGATGATGGGCGCCATCTTGATAAACACCGTACCCGCGATCACCATCACATCGGCCTCCCGAGGGGTACTCCGAATCACTTCGGAGCCAAACCGCGCGATATCGTATTTGCTCGTAATGCTGGTCGCCATCTCCACGTAGCAGCATGAGAGCCCAAAGTTAAACGGCCAGAGGGAGTTTTTACGGCCCCAGGCCACAAGATCTTGCAGACGGGCGAGGAGGAGATTGCGACGAACCGCGTCTTCTAAAGAACCTTCTCCTTTGCCCCCTGAAAGGGAGATCGTTGGTTTACTCAACCACCATCGCATCGTCTTATCTTATCCTTTCTGCCTCCATGGCATGGATTTTCCGCCCGCTGGGTCCCCAGTCCAAAGCGCCTAGCCGCCATAGATAAACCAGAGCGACGATCAGGATTCCAAGGAAGATGAGGACCGCGACGTAGCCGGTCCACCCCAGCTCTCGGAAAGCGATGGCCCAGGCGAAGAGGAACACCGCTTCCAGATCGAAGATAACGAAAAACATAGCGATCAGGTAAAATTTGGCGGACAAGCGGAGCCGCGCGGAACCTGTCGTGATGATCCCCGATTCGTAAGGCTCGCCCGTCGCCCTCTCCTTGTGCCGCTGCCCGAGGAGATACGACAGGACCATCATCGTCGTCACCATGACAATGACAGCGGCAAAATATACGGCCAGAGGCCAGAGGGCGGCGGTATGCTCTGTGAATGTGCTCACGGCTGTTTCCTCCTGCACATGAGGGCTGCCTCCTTACCAGCCAGCGACTCATAGGATAGCTCCGAAATAAAAAGCTTCTATCTTTCTTTATAATACCAAATACGTATTCCAAAATCAACCCATTCTTACCAGGAATGCTAATTTCTATACTAAGTGAAGTTAGAGAGCAGCAAAAAACCTATTAAGAATTATTAAAAATATAGGAAAAGATAGATTTGATCAGGATTAGGTATCGCTCCTCCAGGTACACCTGGGGCACCACCTTGCTAATAGTTCCTTGCGCCGTAAAATTTTCAGTTGCCAAAATGACTAAGTTCAGATAAATTTAAGTTTAAATTGACTAAGATTTAGAAACAGTGATGCTGAATGCCACCAAATTTTAACTATCGCCGGAACTGAAACAACGTGGAGCCACCCGATAGGTCTACCAGCAAGTCCAGGGTATTCTGCCTGGTCATATACTTTCTTCTGGGATGGTTTCTCTTTCGAGGCGCCTCCCTGGGAGGAGCTGCCGAAGAAAATAAAACCCTTCCTCAGACGCCCCCGACGTCCGCGGAACAGGCCGCTGCTCTAGCTGACGTATTAGACGCCTTACAGGCCAGGTACTCCACCCGGCTGGTCCTGGGAGAGCCCATGGACGTGCAGGGGATGAAAATTATTCCGGTGACTCTGGTGGGATGGGGGGTTGGAGAGCAAAAGGGAGCGCAACAGAAAGATATCCTCTGGGGGGGAGGTGGGGTTATAAGCCCCGTAGGGGTTATCGTCCTCTCCACCAGAGGCGTGGAATGGCTGCCCGTACAGAGAGGCCTTTTAACTCAGCTTCTGGAGGGGATCTCCTCCCTTTTCCTTATGGTTTGGAGGGGAAAGGAGACCATCTTCCAACCTCCTCCGTCGGTCCCAGAAGAGGTTGCTCCTTATAGGGAGACCTGGCTGACCCGACTTTTTTGGACCCTCCCCCAGGATAGGTTTCGATTCGGCGTTTTCCCGATCCCCTTAGGATATCGGCTACTTTTTTTAATCGGCTGGTTGGGAGCCGCTACCCTGGCCGGGGCCTTCTTCCCCGGCATCGTTAGCCAGGTCCATCGGAGGCTGTTTGAAACCCCTGTACAGGCGGGGTTATGGGGCCTGCTCAGCCTCATTTTGGGAGTTCTAACCCTTTTCCTGCTCGCCCTTTCCATCGTAGGAATCCCGCTGATGTTTGTAATGGGCCTCCTCTTGATAGGCGCGTTAGGGTTGGGTCTGGCGAGTATAGCCGCTCTTATGGGGCAGAGGATAGCCATCGCGGTAAGAGGTCGATCTATCTCCCTTCCCGGTGCAGCGCTTCTCGGTGCGGTTCTTCTGGGGGTTCTTCGTCTGCTTCCGTTTGTAGGATGGGTGCTTTGGGTGTTGTTAAGTATTTTAGGATTTGGCGCCGTGTTACTTGCGGCACTTAGGAATTATCCAAGACAGTAAGGGGTCAGGGGAATATCTTACCCCTCTCTCCCTGCTCAAGTCTAGGGGAGGTTAAAGAAGTATGAGAAATCAGTTAAGAATTTTGTTTCTTGCGGGTCTGATTCTTTTAGGTACTCAAGTATTAACTCGACCTTCTGGAGCGATGGCTCAGGAGACGCCGCCTGCCGCACCTCCTCCCAAGCCGGCTTTTGTAGACGAAATAAACGCTTTGGTAGGTCAGATTCAGAGGGTCCTGGCGGCCAATGCGGTATTAGGCCAGCCGCTTGAAATTAGAAATAGGACCATTGTCCCCATAGTCAGCCTTGTATTTGGCTTCGGTTCCGGCTCTGGCGGAATGCCGGCAAAGGAATCAGGGGTTGGCGGTGGAGGAGGTGGCTGGCTCAGTCCCGAGTCGTTGCTGATCGTTACAGAGGATAAAGTTGAGGTCGTAGCGGCCAAGACGGGGTTTGTGAGCGAAGTTATTAAAGCCCTGGCTCCCATCATCAGGGAATCGATTCAGATGAGGCGGGGTGGACCTCAGACCCCTGAGGGACCTCCACAACCGCCTCCCCAATAAGGAGAGACGGAAGAGTAGAATCCCTCCTGCCTCCTTTGCCAAGGGCTTATATCATTTCTGCTTGAACGGGCTAGTCTTTGTAAAGTTCGTTTTGTGTCATGCTCGGCCCTCACCCCCGGCCCCTCTCCCACGCGGTGGGAGAGGGGAGCGTGGCTAATTGGGGATCCGATCGGAAGAAAGGTTCAACCCAGCCCCTCTCCAACAAGGGAAGAGGGGAGCGTGGGGATCTCCCGGCCATCTTCCGGGGCGCCCCCTCTCCCACGCGGTGGGAGAGGGGGGTGGGGGTGAGGGCGGAAGGGTTGTTCCCTCGTTCCCAGGCTCTACCTGGAATTTAACTTTACAGAGGAGTTCCTTGTAAAGTTCGTTTTATGTCATGCTCGGCCCTCACCCCCGGCCCCTCTCCCACGCGGTGGGAGAGGGGAGTGGGGGGAGGGAAAGCAGAGCTATTGGTCAAAATTAAGTAAACCATGTGGTAGTCCCTTGTAAAATTCGTTTCCCTCGTTCCCAGGCTTCAGCCTGGAATTTAACTTTACAGAGGAGTTCCTTGTTCGTTTTGTGTCATGCTCGGCCCTCACCCCCGGCCCCTCCCCCACAGCGTGGGAGAGGGGAGTGGGGGGAGGGAAAGCAGAGCTATTGGTCAGAATTAAGTAAACCATGTAGGAGTCCCTTGTAAAGTTCGTTTTCATCCCCCTTAAAAACCCCGGGAGGGGGGATCTGTGGATAGGGATCCCGTCTTAGAAGCTCCGGGAGGAGCGACCGATTTGTAGACGAGGAAACCGGTCGTTCCTCCCGGAGCTTGGAGGCTTGTTGGGGGTCACCTTGGCTACCAACCGGTCGCTCCTATCAGAGCTTTGAAGGAGTCATCGAGATGAACTTTACAAAGGACTAAGTTCTCTCCGCGTAAGGGGGTAGCCGGGCGCCCTTACAGAATATTTCACTTTCGCTGGGCGGTCTGGGGTGGACTTTCAGCTAGGGCAGGCCCCTCCGGGGATTTGGGGTGCAGGAGGCTACTTTGCGCCAGATCCAGTTGGGATTTAAATTCCATGCTATAAATATCTAGAATCGCTAAAAAAAGGGCGGCGATGACAGGTCCGACGATGAATCCCATGGCGCCGAACATACTGATACCGCCCAGCGTGGAAAAGAAAATCATCAAGTCGTGCATACCGGCGCCTTGTCCAACCAATCGGGGACGCAGGACATTGTCGATATTTGAGATGACCAGCACGGTAATTAAAAAAATGGTCACCCCCTGCCAGATATTTCCCATAATAAGTTGAATAAGCGCCGCCGGATACATGACCAACCAGGCCCCTACCATGGGAATGATCGATAAGATAACCATGACGACGCCCCACAAAACTGGGGATCCCGCCCCAAATATCCAAAGTGTTAATGCGCCCACTCCGCCTTGCGCCAGTCCAATGAGGAGGGTCCCTCTGATGGTAGCCCGCGAAATAGCGACAAAGCGGGAAACAATGGCATCTTCATACACGTTCTGCAGGGGGCTGAGATATCTGAGTCGGGCTATTAAAGCTTCTCCATCCATAAAAAAATAAAACATGATAAAAAGGGTGATAAAAACGTTAGCGAGAATTTGAAAGGTCCCTTTCGAGGTCTTGTTGATGACCGTCGCCAGGAGCCCGCCCGCCGTTCCGATCACATCTTGCAGCGCGGACTGCCAGTTTACCTCGTGGAGGTTCAAGCGTTGCACCCACCTGGAACTTTTGACCTTACCTAAAAGCCCACTGTCCCCTTTTTCAACAATTTCCCGAATTTTTTGCTGGGTTGTCTGATAAAGCCCAATAGCTTCCTGCGAAACCAGATCCGCGACGAAGTAGATGGGCACCAGCAGCCCCATCAGTAGAATGATGCAACAGACAAGGGAGCTCAAACCCCTCCTATTCCGAAAAAGTTTGAGTAACCCTTCGTAAAGGGGGTAGAACAGGGTTGTAAATACAGCCGCCAGCAGCATCGGTACCAAAAAGACGCTGATCATATTAAGAAAAACGAAGGTGACGCCGATGAGGATGATTAATAGAAAATAGCGGCTAAATGTCTCCGATTGGGATTTACGCGCGTCTTGATAGTGATCCATGGACTCTTTGTACGGGCGATCAGCCGATCTCCCCTCCCTAATTATGCGATATCTCCGTAGCGAATAAGATACCTCTGAATCCCTTATTGTTAAGATTTAGCAGCTCCTTGTGGGTTCGTCAATCCTTTTTTGCCCTTCGGTAGGTAGACCTTTACGGTTTCGAGGGGCGCCCGGTCGGTGCAAGGATCTGATCTCGATTTCGCCTTCAAGATCGTCCTTTATAGGTGGTAACGGAGAAGTGCGCGGCGCAAATCCAGAACTGGGACGGCGAAGGGGGAGTCCATCCCCTATTCGAGCGTTCTCCGGACGACGGTTACCGGCTCTTCGAGGAGAGGAATGGGAATAAATATCACGGACCGGGTGCGGGCGTTTTGTGCGAGGGTTGTAAAACGATCTTCTGCCGCCTGCCGCCTGCGGTCCGTGTCGCCGCCTTTACGCAGGTCATCCTGATGGAAGGTCTGGGAGCCCGGTTCCCTGAAGGTTACGCCGTAGCTTTGCGGAGAAAATCCTTTCCACTCATCCAGTCCACAGAGGACGACCCGGAGATTTTTTTTAGTGACGTTGAGCTGCCTCAAAAAATCCATTTCCCGCTCCCAGTCCGTCGTAAAGTCGGAGATTCCTACCACCAGAGTATCTTGAAGTTGGAGATCTCCCAGCGGGCTAAACATGCCCTGGTTCTTTCTGAACCTGGTAGAATGCGTTCTGTTATGGGATAAAGCGCGAAGGTAGGCAACGAGCTGCTCTTCCGAGCCCATCCATCTGGAATCGTAGGACCCTTTGGGATTGAACTGAATGAGACGGAATCGATCGCGGTATTCAAAAGCGGAGAGGGCGAATATCCAGATGAGTTCCCCGGCGTATTCCCGTTTTTTCGGCGGGGCGGTCATGGAAGGTCTGGTATCCAGGATACAGACCATATGGAGGGTCCTTTCCGCGTAGTAGGTCCGTACCCAGGGCTCGAGATCCGGCATACTCGAGAGCCTCTCAGAGGCAGAGTCATCGATATGTAAGGGATTATCCGAACTTCTATACGGACGAAACCCCTTGAAATCCGATCCTTTTCCGCTTAGGAGGCTGTTGTGGGCTCCGGCGTGAATGGATGCGAGGATTTTTCTAACTTTAAGGGGGAGGCGTTCAACGGGTTTTGTAATGGGCGGGAATATCTCCATCCTTACCAGGCCTCCTCAACGAGGGTCCTCAGGATCACGTCCGCAGCGATGCTGGAATTGATTTTGTCAAATCGGGTACGGACCTCTTTAAGAACCTTTCGCAGGGGCTCGGGGGTGTCTTCTGGATTTGTTTTTGAAAGCTCATCTGCAAAAAATTCGAGTACGGAAGGTGCGAAAACCAGGCGGTGTCTAAAGATGGGAAGCAGGACTTCTTTGAGATCTTTAGGTAAGACGTAGTTTCGATAGCGCCTGAAAGCGTAAGTCTTTGCAGCCCCTTCCCAATGGGTAGCACCTCGGGCCGAAAGCCCGGATAAAATGATAGGTGCTTGAAATTTCTGATGGAACCACGGAAGGTAATCCGTGGGGTTATGAGAGATGCGGATAAATCGTCCCATGAGCTGGCGGATCCCCTTGCTGATGTAGACGTTTTTGTGGATGAACCGGCGAATTTCATCCACCAACTTTATATCGCATACCTGTTTAAGTTCAAGATCCACAAACGCGCTGGTGCGCTCCAGAATTTCTGCATACTCTTCCCCCGTAAAAGGTCTACCGATAATTTTAAACATAGTCCGGTCAAAGAGCGGTGGCGGTATGCGATAGGTCCCCTCGGTCTCAATCCAGTTCATGGTCATAATGACGAAGGGCGCGGTTGAATAGGTGATGCCCCGTGACGTCACCTTTCCTTCGCCGAGCAGCTCCAGAAGGGCTCCTCCCAGGAAGCTCGGGGTATTTCGATTTATCTCATCCAGCAGCAGGAAGTCTGCAAACGCAGCGCCGGGCACAAACCGAAAGTAGCGCTTGTCGTTCTCGTCCACATCGACCACCCAGCCCCCGATCAAATCTGCCGGTACGTTGTCGTTGGCGCCCTGGAACCGTTCCCACTTACCGCCCAGCACTTTAGAGGGAACCGTGGCCAGCAACGTTTTTCCCTTACCGGGATCATCTTCGTACAGCACGTGGCCGCGTCCCAGGTACCCCAGGTCCCGATCTCCAACCGCAAAAAGCCCTAAAGTGGTATATTCGATCAGATCCTCTTGCGCCACAAGGACGCGCCGGAACGAGGACTCCACAGGCCATAGGATTTTAGCAACGTACCAAACCTGTTTTTCGGTGCATGAGAGTTGGCCCTGCCCCGCGCATTCTTCAAAATAAGGATCGGGACCAAAGTCGGGATCAAAGTCCGGATCGTGACCCGAATCGATATACCCGGACGTATCGAAATTCGGATCCATGTATTTTGACCTTTCTGAGGAACTCATCTCTACCCAAAAGGAAGGTGAGGCATGGACAAACGACCTGACAAGCTGGGCTAATTCTCTCCATCTCAACGGGTTGGCCGGCTTGCCAGATCTCTTCGGCCAGACCTTCATCAAGGGTCGGCTTTAAAATATTAAAACATTCTTCCATGGTTTTATAGAGGTGTCAATAAAATTAAGAAAGGCTCTGGAAAAGCTATCGGGAACTATTTTCCACCCATCGGGAAAAATTTCCTTTTTAAGAGGGGATTTGAACGAAGGGCGGGGTATTTTTGAGCCGTGCAAATTCTGGAATCGCTCCGAAAACCCCGCGCCACCCCTTAAAACCTTAGACAGCCCACCGTCCAATTTCCTGATGGTATAAGCATTGCTCTAGGAACCTAGCTCAGAGGTGCGGGAGCGTTTTCCAACCGCGATGAGGTTGCGGCAGGATAGAGTTCTTACGCCCCCGTTAAGGGGTCATCTGGATTCGGGACCCCAGAACACTCCCCGCTCCCACGCTGTGGGAGAGGGGCCGGGGGTGAGGGCCGAGGCTTACGCACAACTAACTTTACGATGTAATAGAGCATAGAATAAAAAAATTCGAATAATTCCCCCTTAAGTTATTGAACGTAAGGTCGATTCAAAACTTTTATGACATGAAATATTTAACGGCGATTCTCCATAGGGTCACGGTTTTTTGTGGTGGACTCGCATCGTTTCAGGCACAACACAAATAGCATCTTCAAAGTATGCATTAGGAGGCGTACCTTTACTCTTCAAGCATTGTCCCTAAGTTGCTTTGGATGAAATTGAATCATGGTGAAAAGAATTCTCGGTGTTTTGGCGTTACTCCTGGTAACGGCGGTCTGCTGGGCTAAAGACCCGGAACAAGCTCGAGAGCGTCCCATAGACCTTACAGAGCTTAGCCTTGAGGAGCTGATGGAGATAGAGGTGACCTCAGTGGCCAAAAAGGGGCAGAAGGTCTCAGAAGCTGCAGCAGCCATTTATGTAATTACGCAGGAAGACATTCGGCGTTCTGGGGCCACGAGCATTCCGGAGGTTCTGCGTATGGTGCCCGGCCTACAGGTGGCGCGGATCAATGCCCATACGTGGGCCATCAGTTCTCGGGGGTTCAATAACGAGTTTGCCAACAAGTTGTTGGTCTTGATCGATGACCGGAGCGTTTACACGCCGCTGTTCTCAGGCGTGTACTGGGACGTGCAGGACGTGTTGCTGGAAGATGTGGAACGTATCGAAGTGATTCGGGGGCCCGGAGCCGCCCTCTGGGGAGCCAACGCAGTTAACGGGGTCATCAACATCATCACGAAGAGCGCCAAAGATACTCAGGATGGGCTGGTTAGCGCGGGTGGAGGTTCCGAGGAGCGGGGTTTTGGCGGCGTTCGGTACAGCGGGAAGTTGGGCCAGGAGGCGTACTACCGGATCTACACCAAGTATTTCAACAGGGATGATTCCGCCGATCCTTCCGGCCACAGCACGTCGGATGATTGGGACGTTCTCCGCGGGGGGTTCCGGGTGGATTGGGACGTGACGGAGCAGGACTCTCTCACGCTCCATGGGGATATCTACCGTGGAGAGGCCGGGGGAATGGTCACCCTCACTTCCTTATCTCCTCCCTTCGCGCAACCCACAGTCGATATTAATGATATAGCCGGTGGAAACCTCGTGGGTCGGTGGCGGCATATGTTCTCGGAGACCTCTGATCTGGCGTTTCAATGGTACTATGACCGAACTGAGCGCGATAGCCTGATTCTCAAAGAGGTTCGGGATACCCTCGATTTCGACTTTCAGCACCATTTTAGCCTCGGCAGGCGGCAAGATTTCGTATGGGGCCTCGGATACCGTTTTACAACGGATAAGCTCACCAACAGTTTTACCGTCTCGTTCGACCCAACCAGCCGTGGCCTCCATCTCATGAGCGCATTCGCGCAGGATGAGCTCACGATCGTCAAAAACCTGCTCCGCCTGACGTTGGGATCGAAGTTTGAGGTTAATAGCTTCACCAAGCTCGAAGTACAGCCCAATGTGCGGTTGTTGTGGACGCCCCATGAGCGGCATACGCTCTGGGCCGCCGTTTCTCGGGCCGTCCGGACCCCCTCCCGGTCTGAACGCGATGTTCGGATCAATATCGCCGCGTTTCCTGACCCGAGTGGGCTCACCAACCTCGTAAGCGGGTTTGGCAGCCCGGATTTTGAGTCTGAAAACCTTCTCGCCTACGAGTTCGGATACCGCGTTCAACCGGTGCGTCACCTCTCCCTGGACCTCGCGGCCTTTTATAATGTCTACGAAGATCTCCGAACTGCCGACCCAGGCGCCCCGTTCCTTGAAGACACCCCATCCCCGCCCCACCTGGTGGTTCCTCTGCAAGCGAGCAACGGGATGGATGGAGAGGCCTATGGCGTGGAGATTGCTGCCAGCTGGAATGTCACAAATCATTGGAGGTTGAACGTGGGGTATACCCTGCTTAAAATGCACCTGCACGGCGGCGTATCGCTGGGGGATTCCAGCTTGCAGAGCGCCGAAGGGGACAGCCCGCAGAACCAGTTCCATCTCCGGTCTTACCTCGATTTGTCCCATAAACTGAACTGGGATGTGGCGTTATATTATGTAGATAGCCTGCCTAGTCTAGATGTTCCCAGCTACGTCCAGGTGGATACCCGGTTAGCCTGGCATCCTACGGAAGCCCTTGAGGTGAGCCTTGAGCTGCAGAATCTTCTAGATGATCGACATCAGGAGTTTGGTTCCAGCTTCCTCGTAAGTCCGACCGAGATCGAGCGTGGTGTGTATGGAAAGATAACCTGGAGGTTCTGATTCTTTGGTCCGCAGCCCGTGGTCCGTAGTCCGTAGTCCATATTTCCCGATATGGACCCCGGATCACGGACCACGGACCCTATGCCTAGAGTTCTAAGTCTGATCATCCTGTTTGCGGTCTGTGCGGTCACAAACGCTGCAGATACTTCATCCCCCGGTGAGTATCAAGTCAAGGCCGCCTTTCTATATAACTTCGCGAAGTTCGTCGAGTGGCCTACCGAAGCGTTCCCAGCTACGAATACTGCCATCATTCTTTGCATCCTGGGGGAGGATCCTTTTGGGATCGACCTGGAGCAGGCCGTTAAGGGGAAAACGGCCAATGGTAAAGAGCTGACGATCCGGCGGATCAAAGAGGTTCAGGAGTTAAAGATCTGTCATATCCTCTTTATCAGCTCGTCGGAGAAAAAGCGGCTGTCCCAGATCCTGGAGGTTACCAAAAATTCCAGCATCCTGACGGTCGGCGAGATGGATCGGTTTGCCAAACTGGGAGGGATCATCAATTTCGTGATCGAAGAGAACAAAGTTCGTTTTGAAATTAACGTGGACGTGGCAGAGCAGGCGGGATTGAAAATCAATTCGAAGCTCTTGAAACTGGCACGCATCGTCAAGAAAGGGTTTGACAAGGAATAAGGGAGAATATGGGCATCTTTCGAGATATTTCCATCAAGCGGAAGCTGATTCTGATCACCATGCTGACCAGTAGTGTCGCATTAATTTTGGCCTGCGTGGCGTTCGTTACCTACGAGCTGATCATGTTTCGGCGTGCAATGTTGCGAGAGCTTTCGATCCTGGCAGCCATCATCGGAAACAATAGCACGGCGGCGCTGGCCTTCAACGATCCAAAATCTGCGCAAGAAACTCTGGCGGCCTTGAGCGCCGAGGAGCATATTGTCTCCGCATGTATTTATGCGAAAGATGGTCGGGTGTTTGCTAAATACCTTCGCAACGACCTAAAGGGGGACTTTTCGCCCCCTGAACCTCGAGGAGACGGCTACCGCTTCGAGGGCAACTATCTGATTTTGTTTCGTCAAGTCGTCCTCGATGGCGAGGTCATCGGCAGGGTTTACATACGATCCGACTTGCAAGAGATGTATGCCCGTCTGAAACGGTACGCCGGCATCATGGTCCTGGTTATGCTAGCGTCTTCCTTTGTGGCCTTCTTGCTGTCCTCCAAACTCCAGCGGGTCATTTCCCAACCGATTTTACATCTGGTACAGACGGCGAGGATCGTTTCCACCGAGAAGAACTATTCAATCCGAGCGATAAAGCACAGCCAGGACGAGCTGGGCCTCCTCATTGAAGGGTTTAACGAAATGTTGACCCAGATCCAGGGGCGGGATACCGCCCTGCAAAAAGCCCACGATGAACTGGAAAAACGGGTGGAGGAGCGAACGAAGGAGCTGCAACAGGAAATCGTTGAGCGTAAGCGGGTGGAAGAGCAGTTGCTGTATAACGCCTTCCATGACGGATTGACAGGTCTTCCCAACAGGACCCTACTCATGGATCGGTTGGGGCGCTTGATTGAGCGGGCCAAACGGCACAAGAATTATCTGTTCGCGGTGCTCTTCCTCGACCTGGACCGCTTCAAGGTCATCAACGATAGCCTTGGCCATGCGATGGGAGATCAGTTGCTTATCGAAATAGGTCGACGTCTGGAGAGGAACCTGCGCCCCAATGATACCGTTGCCCGTCTGGGGGGAGACGAGTTCGTGACCCTCCTCGACGATATTAAAGATGTCACCGATGCAACGCGCATTGCCGATCGGATCCAAGAGGAACTGGTGCTACCTTTCAAGGTAGGGGGGCATGAGGTATTTACCTCGGTGAGCATCGGTATCGCTCTGAGCAGGGGGAACCCATCGGGACCGCCGTACCATCGACCGGAGGACCTCCTGCGCGATGCGGATACGGCCATGTATCTGGC
>Ga0073934_10003292_pt1 | contig 30315 bp, 27 predicted proteins | sample LarsenN4metaG_FD_76834 | JGI IMG/M metagenome (GOLD analysis project Ga0073934, IMG submission 76834) | Hot spring sediment bacterial and archeal communities from British Columbia, Canada, to study Microbial Dark Matter (Phase II) - Larsen... ...
CGTGCCGCCGTATTCGTCGACGACGATGGCCAGGGGCGTCTTGCGGCGTTGCATCTCGCGGAAGAGTTCGTCCAGGCGCTTGGTCTCCGGGACGTAGTAGGCGGGGCGGGCCACCCCGAGCACGGGCGCCGCCGCCTCGCCAGCGCGGAGCGGCTCGAGGAGGTCCTTGACGTTCAGCACCCCGACGATGTTGTCGATCGACTCGTGGTACACCGGGACCCGCGAGTGCCCCCGCTCGATGATCAGGTGCGCGGCGTCGCCGACGGTGGCGGTGTCCTCCAGCACGTCCATATCGATGCGGGGGACCATCACCTCACGGGCCACGGTGTCTCCAAACTCAAAGATGGAGTGGATCATCTCGCGCTCGTCCTGCTCGATGACCCCCTCCTCCTCCCCCATCTTCACCAGCAGGCGGATCTCCTCTTCGGTGACCATCGGCGAGTTGATGTCCACCCGGCCGCCGAGCGGCCGCACGACCACGCTGCTGGCGCGCGCCAGAAAGCGAATAAAGGGCGAAAGGAGGACGGTGAGGAGGCCCACTGGACGGGCGAGGGCGCTGGCCATCCCGTCGGCGTGCCGCGCGGCCACTGTTTTGGGCGCAATCTCGCCGACCATGAGCAGGAGCGCGCTCATGACCAGGAAGGCGTACAAGGCGGGCAGGCCGGCGCCCCAGCGCTGGATGAACAGGGCGGCGGCCAGGACCGAAGCCCCGACGTTGACGACGTTGTCGGCCAGCAGCAGGGCGGTCAGCATGCGGCCGGGCTCCTCCAGGAGGCGGCCGGCGAGTTGCGCCCCCCGCTCCCCCGCCTCGGCGCGCTGGCGCAGCCGGACACGGCTCGCCGCTAGAAAGGCGGTTTCGGCGGCGGAGAAGAGTGCGGAGAGCAGCACTAAAAGCCCGAGCAGGACAGACCCGAGCACGTAGCCTGAAGTAGCCAAGCGGGTGAATCGTCCCTTCCTGGAGCCCTATTTGCCCGATCAGCGGTCGACGCCGGTTGAATGAGGCGCCGGGCGGAGTGCCCTCCGCCCAGCACATTTAGTATAGCACACGCAGCCGGGCGGTCAGGCGCGGCCGGCGGCGTAGGGCGACCGTGACTTCGGCGCCGTCACCGGCCCGGGCCACCAGATCCAGACGGGCTCCACCGACCGTCAGCACGGGTGCCGCGGCGCGGCTCACCCGAATCGGCAAAACAATCAGGCGCCGGTCGGGCCTGCTGACGAACCGCCCCCCCTCCAGAGTGTACCCCGTGGACGGCAACCCCGCACCCTGAGAGACAAACTCCATGCGGATCATGCGCAGACCGCCCGGCGTGGCCTCATAGAATTCAGCCACGGGAGTCCGTTCCACTGAGTGGATGTAATCCAGCCGGAAGTCGAGGCCCCCCATGACGGACCCGCTCCACAACTCTCCGGCCGGCCCGGTCCTCGACACCACCAGGACGGGAACCGGCCAGAGGAAGTAGGCGGCCGCCACGGCGAGTCCCGCGGTCAGCAGGACGCGGGCGGCCCGGCGGCGTTTCCCGGGGGCGGAGTTAGCGGATCCCTCGCTCGTTGTAGTAGCGCTCGGCCCCGGGATGCAGTGGGATCGGCATGCCCACACGCGCCCGGCTGGAGTCCAGGTTCCGCCCCTGGGCGTGGGCTGCGCGCAGGCGGTCCAGACCCTCCCACATCGCCTTGGTCAGGTTGTAGACCAGGTCGGCGCTCAGGTCCGCGCGGGCCACCAGCATGGCCATCACGGCCACCGTCTGCACCGGCGCCGCCAGCCCACGGTAGGTCCCCGCCGGCACGGTCTGCCGGGTGTAGAACGGGTAACGTTCGCGCAGTTCCGTGAACTTGTCATCCCGGATCGGCACCAGCACAACCTCCCGCTGTGCCGCAAGGTCCGTGACCGCCGCCGTGGGAATCCCCGCGGTGATGAAGGACGCATCCACCTGCCCGTCACGCAACTGGTCCACCGCCGCGGCGAACGACAGGAAGTCGGGACGGATCTGCCCGTAGAACAGGCTGTGCAGAGCCAGGATCTGCCGGGCGTTCGCCTCCGTCCCGCTGGCCGGCGCACCCACGACGACCCGCTTCCCCCGCAGGTCCTCGACCTGACCGATCCCTTTCCCGCGCAGGGTCACGATTTGAATCGTCTCCGGATAGAGCATCGCCACGCCGCGGAAGGCCGTAACGGGTTCCGGCTTGTTCTGCGTGACATTGAGGAACATCTCGCGGCCACTGTAGGCGTAGAAGGCAATGTCGTTCTGCACCAGCGCCAGGTGCGCCTGCCCCTGGGCCAGGAACTGGATGTTCGCGATCGACGCGCCGCTGGACTGCGCCGAAACCCGTACGCCAGGTACACGGGCGTTCCAGATTTCGGCCATGGCCCCGCCCAGCGGGAAGTAAACGCCGGCCGTCCCCCCGGTGACGAGTGCCAGCAACTGCTGCGCGGCGGCCGGCGCCGGGCCGACCAGTGCGGCCACGACCACGGCAACCAGAAGCCAGCGCGCCCATCCCTGATGTTTCATACCGCACCCCCCTTATCGCTCGGCGTACCCTTGCACCCTTGCCCCGGTGTTACCCCGCAGGATGCCGAAGCGCTGCAGGGCGGCCACAGTGAGCAGCAGCCCCACGCCGACGACATCCCAGGTCAGATTATGGAAGATCAATGCCAGCGCCGCACCGATCAGCACGATGCGGTCCAGCGCCGTCGCGCGCGTGACCAGGTAGCCCGCCGCCCCCGCGGCGAGGGCCAGCGTGCCCAGAAATCCCGTCACACTGGTCAGGACGACGTCCCCGACCGTCGTGCCCTGCAGCAGCAGGGCCGGGGAGTAGACGAAGATGAACGGCACGACGATTCCCGCCAGCGCCAGCCGTGTGGCCGTGACCCCGGTCCGCAGGGGATCGGAGCGCGCGATCCCGGCGGCGGCATAGGCGGCCAGAGCGTCGGGCGGGGTCAGGTCGGCGATGACGCCGAAGTAAAAGATGAACAGGTGCGCCGCCAGGGGCGGGACGCCTAACAGCACGACCGCCGGCGCGGCGATGGCCGCCAGGATGATGTACGTCGCGGTCGTCGGGATCCCCGAGCCGATGATCGTGCAGGCCGCGGCCACCAGCACCAGCGTCAGAAACAGGTTCTGCTGCCCCAGGGCCACCGTCACGCTGACGAACTTCAGGCCGATGCCCGTGAGCGTGACCACCCCGATGATGATCCCCACCACCGCGCAGGCCGTAGCCACGCCGATGGCGTTGCGCGCCCCGTAGACGAGCGTCTCCCAGACCTCCCGCACGTAGACCCGGGCGCTCTCCCATACCGGCCGGCGGCTGGACCACCCGTCCTTCGCCACGGTGATGATGTGCACCCCCGCCGCGGTCATGATGCCCCAGAAGGCCGCCGTCATCGGCGTGTAGCCCTCCAGGAGGAAGCCCACCACGAACACCAGCGGCACCATCAGGTACCCGCGGCTCCAGAGGATCGACCGCACGGACGGCAGCTGGTCGCGGGGGAGGCCGCGCAGGCCCAGGCGCTTGGCTTCGAAATGGATCATCAGCCCGACGGCCAGGAAATAGAAGATGGCCGGCAGCGCGGCCGCCTTGACGATCGTCAGATAGGGCACGCCCAGGAACTCGGCCATGACGAACGCGGCCGCGCCCATGACCGGAGGCATCAGCTGCCCGCCTACGGAGGTCGCCGCCTCCACGCCGGCGGCAAACTGGGCGTCGTACCCCGTCTTCTTCATCAGCGGGATGTTGAAGACCCCGTCGGTGACGACGTTGGCCACGGAGGACCCCGAGATTGTCCCGACAAACGCGCTGGAAAGGACGGAGACCTTCGCCGGGCCGCCGGTCATCCACCCGGCCAGCGCCTGCGCGATGTCCACGAAGAGCTGCCCCAACCCGGTCCGCTCCAGGAACGCGCCGAGGAGGACGAACAGAAAGACGAAGGTGGCCGAGACCCCGATCGGGATCCCGAAGATCCCCTCCGTGGTGAAGAACATGTGCTCGACCACCCGGGCCAGCGAGATCGGCGGAATCCCCAGGGCTCCCGGCAGGTAGCGGCCGATGAAGGGGTAGATCAACAGGACCGCGGCGATAAACGGCAGCACGCCGAGGACCCGGCGCCCGGCTTCCAGGACGAGGATGATGCCGGCGACTCCGAGGATCAGGTCGAGCGAGGTCAGCCGGCCCGCCCGCAGCGCCAGCGCCAGGTGGTTCGTGAACAGGTAGGCCATCAGCGCCACGCCGCCTCCGGCCAGGAGCAGGTCGACGAGCCCGAAGCGGGTCTGCCCGGTCTGCCGCCGGCGGAAGGGGTAGAGCAGGAAGACCAGGGCCAGGACGAAGGCCACATGCGCGGACCGCTGCCGCAGGGCTTCGAAGGTCCCGAAGCGGGCCGTATACAGGTGGAAGAGCGACATCGCGCCGGCGATGGCGGCCACAACTGCCGCAAAGATCCCGGCGAGGCGGCGGTACCCGTACTCGGGTTCGACCGCGCGGAGGAGTTGTTCGACTTCCTCCGGCGGAAAGGCGGCCGCGGTCGTACTGGATGGCATCGGCGTCCCCGCGTCCTTCACCGGGGCTTTACCGGATCCGGGGGAGCAGGATCAGGGCGCCCACCGCTGCGGCACCGACGGCGGTCACCACCACCGCCGCTGCGGCCACATCCTTGGCCACCCGGGCCGCCGCCTGGTGCTCTGGCCCCACAAAATGATCGACGACGACTTCCACGGCCGTGTTGAACAGTTCCGCCGCCAGCACCAGCACCACCGCCAGAATGAGGACGCCGGCCTGGACCGGGGGGAGACGCAGCAGCACGAGCGCCACCAGCACGCCGGCAGCAGCCAGGACCTGGATCCGCAGATTCCGCTGGGTCCGCCAGGCGTAGGCGAGGCCGGCGAGGGCATCGCGGAAACTGTCGGCCAGCGGTCGACTCACCGGCGCGTGCTCCTGCCCCGCCGCAGCGCGCGCAGGATCTCCTCCTGGCGCCGGCGCATTCTCGCCGCGGCGCGCGCATTGGTATCGTCGTACCCGAGCAGGTGGAGGACGCCGTGGACCACGAGCAGCTGGAGTTCGCGGTCGACGTCGCTCCCATACGCTGGCGCCTGGGCCGCCGCCCGGTCCGCGGAGATGACGACGTCGCCCAGCAGCCCGCCCGGTCCGCCCCCCTGAGGAAAGGCGAGGACGTCGGTGGGGCGGTCGCGATGGCGGTAGCGCCGGTTCAGCGCCCGGATCGTCGCGTCATCCACCACCACGATGCTTAGCTCCGTCCCCCGCGGGCAGCCTTCGCGGCGCAGCGCGCCCAGGGCGGCGCGGCGTAGCAGCGGGACAGCCACACGAACGCGGCGCTGCTGGTTGGCCACCAGCACGTTCATGCCGCCGCGCCGGTCACCGCGGGCGGCCGACGCGCTCGCGCCCGGCGGCGCGGAGGTCCCGCTCCAGTTCGGGGTACTCCACGCGGGGGTGGAGGATGCCGGTCAGGATCCGCGTGAAGGCCTGGGCGATCTGCTCCAGGTCGCGGAACATCAGGTCGCATTCGTCGAGCTGGCCGTCCTCCAGGCGCTCGTGAATGATCCGCCGCACCACCTCGTAGACGCGGTCGGGCGTCGGCCGGGGAAGGGTGCGCACCGCAGCCTCCACGGCGTCGGCCAGCATCACGATGGCCGTCTCGCGGGTCTGCGGCTTGGGGCCGGGATAGCGGTAGGCTCCCGGCTCCGGCCGGTCCCCGCGTTCCACCGCGTGGTGGTAGAAGTAGCTCATCAGGGACGTCCCGTGATGCTCGGCAATGAAATCGGTGACGACTTTGGGCAGCCCGTACTCCCGGGCCAGGTCCAGGCCGTCGCGCACGTGCGCCTCGACGGCCAGGGCGGAGAGGCTGGGGCTCATCCGGTCGTGCGGATTGTCCGCACCGAACTGATTCTCCACGAAGAGGGCCGGGCGGCGGATCTTGCCCACGTCGTGGTAGTAGGTGCCGACCCGGGCGAGGAGCGGGTCGGCCCCGATGGCCTCCGCCGCCGCCTCGGCCAGGTTCCCCACCAGGACGCTGTGGTGGTAGGTACCGGGGGCTTCCATCTGCAGGCGGCGCAACAACGGGTGGGCCGGGTTGCTCAATTCCAGGAGTTTGATGGGCGTGACCAGGCCGAAGAGGTGCTCCAGCGACGGCAGCAGGCCGCTGGCCACAAACCCGACGCCGATGCCGTTGAGCACGCCGATCGCCGCATCCATCAGCATCGCCGGGTAGAGCGGCTGCCCTTCCAGCAGGTGGATCGCGATGATGGCCGCAGCGGTGGCCAGCCCCGCCTTCAGGCCGGCCGCGATCAGGTCGGTGCGCCGGCTGATCCGCCTGATGGCGTAGATGCCTACGAGGCTCCCGGTGAACGCGATGAAGGCGGTGCGCAGGTCGCCCGTGGCGATGAGGGCGATCAGAATGCTGAGCACCGCCGCGGTGAAGAGGGCCAGCCGGGGGCGCAGCAGCACGGCGAGGAGGATCGGGCCGACGGCGGCGGGGATCAGGTTCAGGGGCATCCGGTAGGAGACGACCGCGCGGGCCAGCAGCACGGTCAGAACGACGGTGATGCTCCACAGCAGGATCAACCGGTTCTGCCGCCAGATCTCCGGGAGGAACTGCTTCGTGTAGTAGGCGGTCAGCCCGAGCAGGCCTGCGACGAGCAGGGCCAGGCCGGCGAGGATGCCCCAGTTGAGGGGCACCCCGATCAGGCCCAGCGCTTCCAGCTTCCGCAGGTGCGTCTCGGTCATCCGGTCGCCGCGGCGCACGATGATCTCTCCGCGCAGGATCCGCACCCGGACGGGTTCCACCGCCTGCTCGGCTTCGCCGCGCAGCGCCTGAGTGGCCGCGCGGTCCAGGATGAGATTGGCCCGGATGGCGCTCTGCCCCACCGCGCTGGCCACCGCCAGAGCGCGCCCGCTGAGTCCCGCGCCGCGCAGGAGGTCACGCACCTGCATCCGGCCTTCCTCGAGGGCCTCCGGCCGCACGCCCGCCCCCATCACCTGCTCGACGGCCTCGAGAGTGGCGGCCCGGGCCCGCGCCGATACCGCCGCGTCCAGCTGCAGCGCGGCCGCGGCCTCCTCCGGGGCGAGCGGCACCCCGGCCTGCCGTTGCAGCCGCAGCACCCGCTCCGCATCGGTCAGCTTCGCAGCCGTCCGCAGCCGTGTCGCGGCGTCAAAGGCAGTGGTTACCGCCGTCCGCGCGGCCGCGGTCGCGTCCGCGCTCTCCCGGTAGACCGGCTCGATGCGGCCGGCGGCGATCCGGCGGCGGATGGCGGTCTGGACCGGGTCGATGTAGTCGACCGTCCGGGGAGCCTCGATATCCCGCTGGGCCGGCTCGCCCACCTGGATGTTCAACCGTTGGGGGACGTAGTCGAGCGTGGCGATCCCGACCACGGCCAGGAACGTCGCGAGCCCGATGAGGCTCTTCGGGACCCAGGGAAGGGCGAGGACGGGGGCCACACTGCGCCTGGCCCACGCGAGGAGGATCATCTACGCTAAGAGTCTAGGCGGTGCGGCGGAGGGTGTCCAGCCAGGCGGGGGCCAGGAATGCTAGCATAATCACCGTACGCTGTGGGACGCTGCGGTCCATCACGCAGACTCGGGATGACCTGATGATGACGCGTCACGGCCCGGTGGTGATCACCGGCGTCAACGGCCTGATCGGCAGCGCGCTGGCGGCGCGACTGGTGCGCGAGGGCATCTCGGTGCGCGGCCTGGATCTCGCTCCCGCCACCCGGGTCCCCGGCGTGGCGTACCACCGCGGCGACCTCGCGGCGCCCGACGGGTGGCCGCCCGCGTTCACGGATGCCCCCGTCGTCTTCCACTGCGCGCGGTGGACCGGATCCCCCCGCTCCTGGCGTGCGCTGCGCGCCGCCGAGATCACCGCCACCCGGAACATGTTTGAGGCCTCCCTGCGCGCCGGCGTCGGGCGGGTGGTCCACCTGAGCAGCATCGCGGTCTACGGACCGACGCGGCGGCCGGTCATCTCCGAGGACACACCGCTGTGGCCGGTGGGCGGCTATGCCTGGAGCAAGGTCCAGGGCGAGCAACTCGCCGCCGCCGCGCAGCGCCGCGGGCTGGCGGTTGTGATCATCCGGCCGGGGTTGGTGTACGGCCCCGCGGCCTTCGGCGGGACGGTCAACCCGGTGCGGCTGCTGCTCGGCGGCACGCCGGTCCTCGCCGACGGCGGCGGCGGCCTGGCGAACCCCATCTACATTGAAAACCTGGTCGACCTGCTGCTGGTCGCCGGAGCGAGTGGACCGGCCGCCGGACGCGCGTTCAACGTGGCCGACGAGGATATCCCGTGGCGGGATTTCTTCGGGTACTACGCGCGTATGTGCGGGCGGCCGCTGCGGTCCGCCCCGGCCGCCGGCTTCTGGCTCTTTGGGTTGGGCGCCGAGATTCTGGGCATCATGACGCGCCGCCCGCCGCTGACGGAGCGCACGCTGGCCCGCGTGCTCACCCGGCGGTCGCGGTACAGCACGGCCGCCGCGCGTATGCTCCTCGGCTGGTCGCCCGCCCGGACCATGGCCGAGGCGATGGGTGAGACGGAGCGCTGGCTGCGGACCTCGGGGATGATTCCCCGGTGAATCCCGGGGACGCTTCGATTCTGCCCCCGGCCCCCGTGCTGGTCACCGGCGCTGGCGGATTCATCGGAGGGCAGCTCACCCGGCGGCTGCTGGGGCAGGGCGGCCGGGTGCGGGTCCTGGTGCGCAGCACCCAGCAGGCGACCGCTCTGCGGGCGCTGGGAGCCGAACCGGTCCTGGGCGACCTCACCGCGCGTGCCGGCCTGGCCGAGGCCGTCCGCGAGTGCGCTCTCGTCTTCCACTGCGCCGGCTGGATGGGCAGTCCCTGGTCGTGGGAGGCGGCGAGGGCCGTCAACATCGAGGGCACGCGGGCGCTTGCGGAGGCCGCGGCGGCAGCGGGTGTACGCCGCTTCGTGCATGTCAGCTCCATCTCCGTGTACGGTCCCACGACGGCCGAAACGATCGATGAGCAGACACCCCTCTGGCCGCTCGGCCCCTACCGGGCGACCAAGATCGGCGCGGAGGAGGCGGTGGCAGACGTCCGCCGTCGCGGCCTCTCCACGGTGATCCTCCGGCCGGGCCAGGTGTTCGGCCCCGGAGACCGGCGGTTGAGCGCCCTGGTGCTGCGCTGGCTCGAGCGCGGTCTCCCGGTCCTGGTCGGCGGAGGAGGGGGACACTGCTATCCGATCTACATCGAGAACTTCAATGATGCGCTGCTGCTGGCGGCGATGTCACCGGAGGCCGACGGTTTGGTGTTCAATGTGGCCGACGGCGACGTCCCCTGGCACGAGTTCCTCGCGTATTACGCCCGGATGGGCGGATACCCGCTGCGCTCGACGCCGGCGTGGCTGGTGCGCGGTATCACCCTGGGGATGGAGGCCGCCGGGGTCTTGACGGGCGGCCCGGCGAGAGGATACCGTCCCGACATCGGGTATTTCATGCGGAAAAGCCGGTATAGTACTAGGCAGGCCCGGGAGATCCTGGGGTGGAATCCTCGCGTATCGCTCGAGGAGGCCATGGGGACCACCAGGGCCTGGCTCGCGGCGGCCGGTCTCCTGCACCCGCGGGATCGGCCGGAGAGCATCTAGGAGGAGGTTCATGGCGGGGGCAGTCACGCTCCTTCTGCCTGTCGGCGGCTATCTGCTGGGGTCCATCCTCCCCGCCCGGATCCTGGGGCGGCGCCGGGGCGTGGATTTCCTGCGGCTGGGTAAGAATCCGGGCGCTGCGGAGACTTACCGTACATTCGGTCTGTGGCCGTCCGTCCTGGTCTACCTCCTGGACGCCTCTAAGGCCGTCATCCCGCTTGTCGCGGGGAAGGTGCTTGATCTTGCCTCCTGGTCGCTCGTCGCGACGGCCGCCGCGGTGGTCGCCGGGCACAACTGGTCGATCTTCAACAGGTTCTGGGGCGGGAAGGGGTTGGCCAGCGCCTCCGGAGCCCTCCTGGTTCTCATCCCGGAGCAGCTGGCGTACGCCCTCCCGTTCGGCCTGCTGGCCTGGTGGGTGACGGGATGGGTGCCGGCCAGTGGTGTCGTGGGATTTCCGATCATCATCGCCCTGACGTGGAGCCGGATCGGTGATCCCGTCCTACGGATGGCGGCGATCGTCGTGCCCCTGATGGTTGTGCTCCGGGTGCTGAGCGAGGTGAAGGACCGGCTGGACGATCTGTGGGCCCTGTAGCGGGTCGGCCCGCCGGCCGCAAATATCGGGACTCCTGTTCTTTCGGGACTCCTGTTCCTACGGAAGCAGGTTTTCGAAGCGGCGCCTGAGCGCAAGGCGATCGCGCGGGGCTCTGGGGACCACGAGAATCGTGTTGTCCCCAGCCACGGTGCCGGCGACCTCGGGCCAGCGAACCTCATCGATCGCCTCGGCCACGGCGTTGGCGGTGCCGGTGGTCGTCTTCACCAGCAGCAGGCCGCTCCCCTCATCGACCTCCGTCGCGTATTCCTGGAAGGCGCGGACGAGTCGTCGCTCCGCATCCGGCGCGGGCGGCCGCGCGTCCCCGGCGGGCAGGTAGCGCGCCCGCCCCGCCGAGGACGGGATCTTCACCAGCCCCAGCCGCTTGATGTCCCGTGAGACCGTCGCCTGACTGACCCGGAGCCCGGCGCCGCGCAGGGCGCGGACCAGCTGCGACTGCGTCTGAATCTCCCTGCCGGAGACCACCTCGAGGATCTTGCGCTCACGCGGACGCACGCAACGCCTCCCCGATGTGGCGCTCCTGCGCCCGGGCCTCCTCGATCCACGCGCGCGCCCGGCGGACCTCTTCTGCGGCCCGGGCAGCGGCGGACGACACCTGCCGCGGGGCCGTCCCGCCCGGGGTATCCTTCGCCGCCACGGCGCCCTCCGGGGTCACCGCCTCCTGCAGGCGGCGGATGCCCGCCGCGTCGAGTCCGGGGATGAGCCCGGACCATTCTTCGGCGGACAGGTCGGTGAGCAACTTCCCCTGACGCTCGGCGTAGCGGACGACCTGGCCACCCAGCCGGTGCGCCGCCCGAAAGGGCATCCCGCGGGTGACCAACACGTCGCTGATCTCCGTCGCCGTCGGGTACCCCGCATCGAGGGCGGCGCGCATGCGCTCAGCCCGAAACTGCATCTCCGCCGCCACGATCGTCGCTGCTTCGAGGGCCTCCCGGGCTGTATCCGCCGCTGCAAAGACCAGCGACTTGTCCTCCTGCAGGTCGCGGTGGTAGCCGAGCGGCAGTCCGCGCAGAAGTTCGTGCAGGGCCAGGTGGTCGGCGACGACGCGGGCGCTGCGGCCGCGGATCAGCTCAGCGGGATCGGGGTTGCGCTTCTGGGGCATGATGCTGCTTCCCGTCGAAACCGCATCGGTCAGGACGACAAAGCCGAACTCCTCGGTGCTCCAGAGCACGACGTCGGCCGCCCAGCGCGAGAGGTGCGTGCTGAGCAGCGCCAGGGCGCCGGTGAACTCCAGGGCAAAGTCCCGGTCGCTGGTGGCATCCAGGCTGTTGTCGCTGATCCGCCCGAACCCCAGCATGCGGGCGACGGCTTGGCGGTCGACCGGAAAGGAGACGCCCACCGCGGCTCCCGATCCCAGCGGGAGCACATCGGCGGCCTCGCGGGTGCGGCGCAGCCGGTCCAGGTCCCGCCGGAACATCTCGACGTAGGCCAGCAGGTGGTGCCCCAGCAGCAGGGGCTGGGCCCGCTGCAGGTGTGTGTAAGCGGGCAGGAGCAGGTGGCCTTCGCGCTCGACGCGCTGCAGCAGCACCTCCTGCAGGGCGACCACCGCGGCGGCGAGGGTCAGGCAGGCCTCCTTCGTCCAGAGCCGGAAGGCGGTGACCACCTGGTCGTTGCGGCTGCGCGCCGTGTGCAGCCACCCGGCCGCCTCCCCGATCCGACGGGCGAGTTCAGCTTCGATCAGCGTGTGCACATCCTCGAGGTCCGCCGCGGGGGGAACGGTCCCCGCGTCCGCCTCCGCCAGCATCGCGGCCAGGGCGGACGTCACCTGGTGCCCGGCATCCGCGGGGATGATGCCCGCGTCGGTGAGCATCCGCGCATGCGCCAGGCTGGCGCGCAGGTCATAGGGCCAGAGGCGCACGTCCGTGGCCAGCGAGGCGGTGAAGCGGGCCAGGCGCGGGTCGAGCGCTCCGGCGAACCGCCCGCCCCACATGCGGTATCCGGACCCTCCGCGCTCCTCCGCGCTCACCGCGCTACCGCTTCAGCGGCAGGGGCATCTGGCGGATCAGCCCCGGGTTGGTACGGGCAAACGTCGCCGCCGGGAGCCCGAAGAGGCGGATGAACGCGCCGGCATCGGCGTGGCGGTAGTCGCCGCCGGCCTCGAAGGTCGCCAGGTCGTGGCGGTACAGCGAGTAGGGAGAGCGCCGGGCCACGGGTGTGGCCGTCCCCTTGAAGAGCGAGACGCGTACGCTCCCGGTCACGGTGCGCTGCGTGGAGGCGACGAAGGCGTCGAGGGCCTGGCGCAGGGGCGTGTACCACTGACCGTAATAGACGAGTTCGGCGTAGCGCAGGGCGAGGGCGAGTTTGGCGTGCAGCGTGTCGCGATCCAGGGTAATGCACTCCAGGTCGTGGTGCGCGATCTGCAGGATGGTGCCGCCCGGCGTTTCATAGACCCCCCGGCTCTTCATGCCCACGAGCCGGTTCTCCACCATGTCCACCCGTCCCACGCCGTGTCGCCCGCCCAGCCGGTTCAGGACCTCGACGAGCGCGACCGGGCCGAGGCGCTCACCGTTGGCGGCGATCGGGGTCCCCTCATCGAAATCGATCGTGACCTCCTCCGCGCTATCGGGAGCCTGCCGCGGGTCCGTCGTGTACTGGTAGAGGTCCCCGGGCGGCGCGGTCCAGGGATCTTCCAGGATGCCCCCCTCGCTGCTGCAGTGCCAGAGGTTGCGGTCCACGCTGTAGGGCTTCTCCGGCGTGACGGGGACGGAAATGCCCTGCGCCGCGGCGTAGGCGATCTCCTCCTGGCGCGAGTGGAGGTCCCACTCCCGCCAGGGCGCGATCACCCGCAGCTCCGGGGCCAGCGCGGCATAGGCCAGCTCGAAGCGCACCTGGTCGTTGCCCTTGCCGGTGCAGCCGTGCACCAGCGCATCCGCGCCGACCTCCAGCGCCACCGCCACCTGCGCCCGTGCGATCACGGGCCGCGCCAGGGCCGTGCCGAGCAGGTAGCGCCCCTCGTACAGCGCGCCGGCGCGCAGGGCCGGGAAGACGAATTCGCGCACAAACTCCTCCCGGACGTCCACGATGTGGACGCCGGCCGCGCCGCTCTGCCGCGCCTTGCGCGCAATGCCCTCCAGGTCTTCGCCCTGCCCCACGTCGGCCACCACCGCGATGACCTCGCTGCCGTAGTGCTCCCGGAGCCAGGGGATGATGACGGAGGTATCCAGCCCTCCCGAGTACGCGAGCACCGCCTTCCGCACCGCCGTCATCGTGCTCCCTCCTTCTGGTCCCCGGCCGGCGCCGGGGCGCGCAGCGCCTGCTCCAGGATGCGCAGCGCCTCGTCGATCTCGCTCGCGGTCACGATCAGCGGCGGGGCCAATCGCAGCGTCTGGGGCTGCACCCCGTTCACCAGCAGTCCCCGCGCCCGGCAGGCCTCCACGACCGGAGCCGCGTCGCGGTCCAGGTCCGCCCCGACCAGCAGGCCACGTCCCCGTACGGCCGTCATGCTCCCTGTCGACCGGCCTACCGCTCGGAGCCCCTCCTGCAGGCGCTCGCCCATTGCGGCGGCATGATCGGCGAGATGCTCTTGCTCGACGGTCTCGACCACAGCCAGGGCGGCCGCGCAGGCCAGCGGGTTCCCCCCGAACGTGGACCCGTGCGTCCCCGGCTGGAAGACCTCGGCGACCTCGGCACGCGCCAGGACCGCGCCGATCGGCACACCCCCGCCGAGTCCTTTGGCCAGGGTGAGCACGTCCGGCTGGACGCCGTACCCCTGGAAGGCGAAGAGCGTTCCCGTCCGGGCGATGCCGGACTGGACCTCGTCGAAGATGAGCAGCAGCCCGTGCGCGTCGCAGAGGCGCCGCGCGGCTAACAGGAACTCCGGCGTCGCCGGGTGGACCCCGCCCTCTCCCTGGATCGGCTCCAGCAGAATCGCGGCCGTCTGCCCGGTCACCGCCGCGGCCAGGGCTTCGGGATCGTTGAACGGCACGATCCGGAAGCCCTCGGGTAGGGGCGCGAATCCCTCCTGGTATTTCGGTGTGGGTGTCGCCGCCAGGGTGGCCATGGTCCGGCCGTGGAAGGCGCCCTGGGCGACGATAACTTCGAACCGGCCGCTGGCCCGCGCGTAGGCCAGCCGGCGGGCCAGCTTGATGGCGGCCTCGTTGGCTTCCGCCCCGCTGTTGCAGAAGAAAGCGCGCTCCAGACCGCTGCGGCGGGTCAGCCATTCGGCCAGGCGGACCTGCTCGGGAATCAGGTACAGGTTGCTGGTATGCAGCAGGCGGGCGGCCTGGGTCTGGATCGCCGCGACCAGCCGGGGGTGGGCGTGCCCGAGGCTGCTCACGGCGATCCCGGCGACAAAGTCCAGGTAGGCGCGTCCTTCCAGGTCGTAGAGCCGCACGCCCTCGCCGCGCGCGAAGGCCACGGGCTGCCGGCGGTAGTTGGGCATGAGCATCTGCGCGCTCTGCCGCGCCACCGCCTCGGTCGCCGTCATGGTCGCCGGCGCGCCGGCGTCGGTTCGGGTCTCGTTCATCCGTCCCTCCGCTGCGGCACCAGCATGGTTCCCACGCCCTCTTCCGTGAACAACTCCACGAGCAGGGCGTGGGGCAGCTCGCCGCTGATGATGTGCGCGGAGGCGACGCCGCCCTGAATCGCGGAGAGGCACGCCTCCACCTTGGGGATCATGCCGCCGGCGATGGACCCGTCCGCGAGCAGGGCGCGGGCCTCATCGATGGTCAGAGTCGAGAGCAGTTCGCGCAGCCCGTTCCCCTCCCGGTAGACCCCGGCGACGTCGGTCAGCATGATGAGTTTGCTGGCGGACAGGGCCTGCGCCAGGGCGGCGGCGGCGTGGTCGGCATTCAGGTTCAGGGCTTCGCCCTGGGCGTCGATCCCCACCGACGCGATCACGGGGATGTGCCCCCCCGCGGATAGTTGCCGGATGATCTCCGGGTGCACCGCGGTGATCTGCCCGACCCGCCCCAGGCCCGGTGGGGTGCGCAGCGGCGCCGCCGCGAACAGCCGGCCGTCCCGCCCCGACAACCCCACGGCGCTCCCGCCGGCGTTGATGATCCGACCGACCAGCGCCTTGTTGGCGCGGCCGGAGAGGACCATCTCCACGATTTCCATGGTCGCCTCGTCGGTGACGCGCAGCCCGTCCACGAAGCGGGGGGTGTGCCCCAGGCGCTCCAGCATCCGGGAAATGTCGGACCCGCCGCCGTGCACCATCACCGGGAGCACCCCCGCGCCCTGCAGGAGGACCAGGTCCTCGATCACCGTGCCGGCGACGTGCGAGAGGATGCTGCCGCCGTACTTAATCACGACGGTGCGCCCGCGCCAGGCCCGCACGTAGCGCAGTCCGCGGGCGATCAACGCGCCTTCGGCCGCGATCGATGTGGCGCGCGCGCCGGTCTGGCCGGTCGCTCGGCTCATGTCAGGTACCCGCGGTTGATGCGCACGTAAGCCTCCGTCAGGTCGCAGGTCCAGCCGACCCAGTTCCCCGTGCCCAGCCCGAGGTCCACCGCGATGGCAAACTCGGCGGCGCGCATAGCGGCGGCCGCGGCCTCCAGGCGGTCGCGCCGGCCGATCCCGCCCTCCACCACCCGGACGCCGCCGATCGCGACCGCGACCCTGGCCGGATCCACCGCGGCCCCGGAGCGACCCACGGCAGCCAGGATCCGTCCCCAGTTCGGCTCCATCCCGCCGCAGGCGGTCTTGACCAACGGCGAGGTCAGGATCGCCTCACCCGCCCGCCGGGCGTCGCCATCGCTGGCCGCTCCGGTGACGGCGATTTCAATCACCTTGGTCGCTCCTTCCCCGTCGCGCACAACCTCTCGCGCCAGGTGCCGGCACAGGGCCGCGAGGGCCTCCTGGAATTCGACCGCCCCGGGCTCATGCGAATCCCGCAGGAGCGGCGCGCCGGAGGCGCCGGTGGCCAGGAGGAAGATCGTGTCGTTGGTGCTGGTGTCGCCGTCCACGCTGATGCGGTTGAAGGAGCGATCGACCGCCTCCCGCAGCAGGTGCTGGAGGAGCACCGGCTCCACCGCCGCGTCGGTGGTCACCAGCGCCAGCGTCGTGGCCATGCGCGGGTGTATCATCCCGGCGCCCTTGGCCATGCCGCCGAGGGTCACGGCGGCTCCGCCGATCTCGATCTGCACGGCCCCGGTCTTGGGGAAGGCGTCGGTGGTGAGGATCGCCTCCGCCGCGGCCTCGCCGTGCGGTCCCAGTCCCGCGGCCAGCGCCGGGATCCCGGCGCGCAACCGTTCCATCGGCAGCGAGGCGCCGATCACCCCGGTGCTGGCTACCAGGACCAGGTCGCGCGGGATGCCCAGCGCCCGGGCGGTCAGGTCCACCATCTCCCAGGCGTCGCGGAGGCCGGCAGGACCGGTGCAGGCATTGGCGTTGCCGCTGTTGATCACCACCGCCTGGGCGCGCCCACAACGGACCTGCTGACGGCTGACGAGCACGGGTGCGGCCTGGACGCGGTTGGTCGTGAAGCACGCCGCCGCCGCGGCCGCCCCGTCGGTCGCCACCAGAGCCAGATCGGAGCGGTCCGGTTTGATCCCGCAGTGCCCGCCGGCCGCGCGGACGCCGCGGGGGGACGTCACTGTGCCGGGGAGGATCGCCGGAGGCGCCGGGGCGGTCACGGGAAGAGCGCCGGGGTGCGCAGGCCCAGGTCCTCCGGAAAGCCGCACATCAGATTCATGTTCTGCACCGCCTGCCCGGCCGCGCCCTTGACCAGGTTGTCCAGAGCGGCGAAGGCGATGAGCATCCCGCTGGCGGCATCGACGCGCACGCCCAGGTCGCAGAAGTTGCTGCCCAGGGTCGCCTTGGTCTGGGGCAGGCTCTCCCCGTCCAGGAGGCGCACGAACGGCTCGGCCCCGTACATCTCGTGGTAGGCCGCTTCCGCCGCGACGCGGTTCACCGGCCCGGCCGGCTGCAGGTAGACGGTCGCCAGGATCCCCCGCGTCATGGGAATCAGGTGCGGCACAAACACAAAATCAGCCGCGCCCGCCAGGAGCTTCAGTCCTTCCTCGATCTCCCCGGTGTGACGGTGTCCGGGCGTGCCGTAGGCGAAGACGTTTTCGTTGACCTCGGAGAAGTGCGTCCGGCTGCCGCCCCCGCGCCCCGCCCCGGAGACGCCGGATTTCGCGTCGATCACGATGCCGGTCGGCCGTGCCAGACCGCTCTGGATCAGGGGCGCGATGGCCAGCAGCGCCGCGGTTGGGTAGCAGCCCGGATTCCCCACGAGCCGGGCGCGCCGGATCGCGGCGCGGTGCAGCTCCGGCAGGCCGTAGACCGCCTGCTCCGCCAGCCCCTCGGCCGCGTGCGCCGTCCCGTACCAGCGCTCGTAGACACGGGCGCTCTTGAAGCGGAAGTCCGCGCCGAGGTCGATCACTTTCACGGCGTCCCCGAGGTGCGGCACCAGCGTCATGGCCACGCCGTTGGGCAGAGCCAGGAAGACCACATCGGAGTCGGCGGCCAGAACCGCGGGGTCCAGCGCCTCGGTGCGCACCTCGACGAACCCGCGGACGTTGGGGAAGACCTCGGCATACTCCTCCCCCGCCCGCGTTTCCGCCACCAGGTGGCGCAGGCGCACCTCCGGATGGCCGAGGAGGAGTCGGACCACCTCCCCGCCCCCGTACCCCGACGCGCCGACGACGCTGATGTTCAGCACGCAGGCCTCCTCCGAACCGCGGACTGCGCGGCACGCTGCGCTCGTGAATATATTCTAACACATGTGAATATTATTTCAACACACCGTCTGCCCCGCCCGCCGCAGGAGGAGGCCCGGTGCGCCGAGAAGCTAGGAGGTCACCGATTTCAGGACATCCGGGAGGCGCAGGGACATGGCAGAAGAGGGGCAGATGCGGCCGATCTGGTCGGGGACGCTGGCCTTCGGGCTGGTCACGATTCCCGTGAAGCTCTACTCGGCGGTGGAGAGCGGGAGCGACGTCAGCTTCCGCCTGCTGGACAGCACCACCCTCTCGCCCATTAAAGAAATCCGCGTCAACCCCGCCACCCGGGAGGAAGTCCCCTGGGACCGGATCGTCCGGGGCGTGGAGCACGCCAAGGGGAAGTACGTCGCCCTCTCCGGCGAGGAGTTGAAGGCGCTGCCCCTCCTCACCGCGCACACCGTGGAACTCCTGGGTTTCGTCGAGGCCGAAGAGATCGACTCGCTCTACTACGACAAGGCCTATTACCTGGGACCGGGAAAGGGCGGGGAGAAGGCCTACGAGCTGCTGCGCCGGACGCTGGAGGAGCAGAACAAGGTGGGGATCGGCAAGGTGGCGATCCGCACGCGCGAGCACCTGGCGGCCGTGCGGCCGGCGGACGGCGCCCTGGTCATGCAGACGCTCTACTATGCGGACGAGGTGCGCAGCGCCGAGCTGATCCCCGACCTGCCGCGCAATGTCCGCGTCCTCCCCGCCGAGCGCCGGATGGCCGAGCAACTCGTCAGCAGCATGGTGACCTCCTTCAACCCCGGCGAGTACAAGAGCGAGTACAGGCAGGCCCTGCGGAAACTCGTCAAGGCCAAACTCGCCGGGCGGCCGCTGGCTGAACCCGCAGCGGCGCCGCGCAAGGTCATCGACTTGCAGGAGGCGCTCAAGCAGAGCCTGGCCCGGCTCCGCCCGGCGGAGAAACCGGCGCCGCGGCGCCGCGCCGCCGCCTCCGTGTAACGGCCTGAGGGCGGAGACTCGCCTAAGACCGCAGCGTCAGCTCGTACAGGACCATCGCGGCCGCGACGATCCCGGCGGTCTCGGTGCGCAGAATCAGATCCCCCAGGGTGACGGGGTGGGCGCCCTGGGCCACCGCCCCCGCAACCTCTTCCGGCGCCCATCCGCCCTCGGGTCCGACGCAGACGGCGACCGCACGCGCGTCGCGGTGTTGCGTGAGCACGGCGCCGATCGAGCGACTCCGCTCTCCTTCCCAGGGCATGAGGACCAGCGCACCGGCGAGTTCACCGAAAACCTCGAGAAAGGGGCGCGGGGACTCGACCCGCGGCACGGTGCTGCGACCGCTCTGCTTCGCGGCCGCGGCGGCGATCCGCTGCCAGCGGTCCACGCGGGCCGGCGCCGGCCGTGCCACCGCGCGCTGTGTGAGGACAGGGAGAAACCGGGCGATCCCGAGTCCCGTGCCCATCCGGATGAGCGCGTCCATCTTGGCCCCTTTGGGCACGCCCTGGACGAGGATCAGGTGCAGGGCGGGCGGTGCCCCAGCGCGGCGCTCCAGCACGCGGCCGGCGGCGCTCTCTGGACGGACGGAGGTCAACTCCACAACGTACTCGCCCCCGCGGCCGTCGAACACGATGACCCGGTCACCTGGACGGAGGCGCAGCACTCTGGCAATGTGATGCGATTCCTCCGGCGGGAGGGTGACGCGATCCCCGCGGACGGCCTCCGGGGTGACGATGAAGCGATGCATCATCCGGCGCTCGCCTGCAGAACCCTCGGCGTGGCGCGTCAGCGCCCCTGCAGCGCGCGGAGGTGACGGATCTGCCCGATGTGATAACTGTCGTGCGCGGCCCGGCGCAGCAGACGCACGGCGACCGGCTGCGTCTGCGTCCAGCCACGGTACCACACCACCTCCCGGCCCAGGTCCTCCTCCGGCATCGCCCGGGCGCGCTCCAGCAGGTCGCGGGAGAGACTCATCAGGACCTCCACATCCGCGCGCCAGGCCGCTTCGTCGCCGGCGGGTTCGCCCCAGTCGCTCTGCTCCAGATCAGTCCGCTCGGGCGGATGACCGTCCAGCGCGTCGAGCAGGCCCCGCTTCCAGAGAATCAGGTGCCGGACGATCTGCCGGATGGAGTGACGCTGCGGTCCCGGCTTCCATGCCGCTCCGGCCGCGTCGACTCCCTCCAGCGCCTCGGTGAGTGACGGGAACGCTTGCCACGACTGCCGGAACAGAGTGGTCTCCAGAAGATCCGTCACCACCGCCTTGACCGTGGTCATCCCATCACACCTCCCGCGGCGGCGAACCAGGAGGGGCCTCGGCCACCCCGGTCGTCGCCACCAACGCGCGCCATTCCTCATCGGCAACCTCGGTCGCGATGGGCAGCCCGGCAGCGGCGAAGGCCCGGCGCACCTCTGCGATCCGGGGCGCCGCCACGCCCGAGGCGATCACCCGGCCGCCCGGCCGCAGGCGCGGCGGCAGCAGCGGCGCCAGATCCGACAAGAGGTCCGCCGTCAGATTCGCCAGGATGAGATCGACCGGCGCGGTCAGCGGGTCGAGCAGGTGGCCCCGGATGACCGTCACACGGTCGCCGACGCCGTTGGCCGCGGCGTTGGCACGCGCCACCTCCACCGCGACCGGGTCGTGATCCACCGCGAACACCGATCCGGCACCGAGTCGTGCCGCCGCGATGGCCAGGATTCCGGAACCGGTGCCGATATCGGCCAGAGCGTCACCGGGTCGCAGATGCTCCTCGAGCAGCTGCAGGCACAGACGCGTCGAGGGATGCAGGCCGCTGCCGAAGGCCATGCCCGGATCCAGAGTGATCACCAGCGCGCCGGCCGGCAGCGCGGGCGCCTCCCAGGTCGGCGTTACCCAGAGGCGCCGGCCGACCGGGAACGCGTGGAAATGCGCCTTCCAGGCGCTGGCCCACGCCTGAGCCTGCACCACCTCCACGGTGACGGTCGGGGGCTGCGTGCCCAGGCCGAAAGCCGGCAGCGCAGCCAGCCGGCGGCGCAGCGCGGCGATCCGCTCCTCGGCGGCGGGTCCCGCCGGCAGGTAGGCGCGCAGGCGGATCCGGCCGGCGGACTCTTCCTCCTCGACCAGTCCGCCGGTCGGGGCCTCGTGCAACAGGGCCGCCACTGCCTCGCCGGCTTCCGGAGACGCGGTGACTGTCAGCGCCAGATAGCGGGGGGCTGTTACTGCAGCAGGCCCTTCATCTTCTTCCACAGGGACCTCTTCTGCGGCCGCACCTGCTCGCCGCGGAGTTCGGCGAGGCGCAGCAGCGTCTGCTGCTGCTCGGCGCTCAGGTCGGTGGGAATCTCGACGCGCAGGCGCACGTAGAGATCCCCCCGCCCGCCCCGCAAGTCGGGCATCCCCTTCCCCTTCAGGCGCAGGCGGACCCCCGGTTGCGTGCCGGGTGGGATGGGCAGCGTCGTGGGCTCCTCGATGCCCGGGACAGCAATTTCATCGCCCACGGCAGCCTGCACCATCGTAATGGGCACCTCGCAGAAGAGGTCCGCGCCTTCACGCGCAAAGACCGGGTGCGGACGCACGTGGATGACGACATAGAGGTCGCCGCGGGCGCCGCCGTGGACGCCGCCCTCTCCCTCCCCGGGAAGCCGCAGGCGCGTCCCCGAGTCCGCGCCCGGGGGTACCTTGACCACCAGGTCGCGACTGCCCGCGCGCCGGCCGGTCCCCTGGCACTCCTTGCAGGGGTGGCGCAGGATCGTCCCGCGGCCGCCGCAGTCCCGGCACGTGGCCACCTGAGTGAAGTAGCCGAAGACCGTCTGCTGCTGGTAGCGGACTTCGCCGGCGCCCCGGCAGGTCGGGCAGGTCTCGGGCGAGGCCCCGCGCTCCCGCCCGGTGCCGAAACAGGTGGTGCAGGTCTCCAGCCGTTCGAACGTGATCGTGCGCTCGACGCCGCGCGCGGCCTCCTCGAGGGTGACCTCCAGGTCGTAGCGCAGGTCGGCACCGCGCAGCGCCTCGTCCTCCGCCGTCCGCGTCGCCGTGCGGGGACCGCGGCCGAAGAACATCTCGAAGAGGTCGTCGAAGGGACTGAAGGCATCTCCAAACCCGCTCGCCGGCATCTCCCCGACCTGGCCGAAGCGGTCGTACTGCAGGCGGCGGTCCGGATCCCCCAGGACGTAGTAGGCTTCGTTGATCTCCTTGAACCGCTCGTTGGCCTGGGGGTCGTCCTTGCGTACGTCGGGGTGGTGTTCCCGGGCCAGGCGGCGGTAGGCCTGCTTCACCTGGTCCTGGGTCGCGCCGCGGGGGACGCCGAGGATGTCGTAGTAGTCCTTCGCCATGGCGGCAGCGGCGCGGGGCCGCGGGTCAGGCACTGAGGTGCGTCAGGGCCTCGCTCAGGTTCTGCGCCAGAAAGCGCACGACGGGCAGCGCCCGCGCGTACGGCATGCGCTTGGGTCCGACGATGGCCAGCGTGCCCATGATGCGTCCCCCCACGGTATAGCTGGCCGCCACCAGGCTGCACTCGTGCATCGACGCCGAGGGGAGCTCGCTGCCGATGGCCACCCACGCCGTGCGCCCGGGGACCGGATGGAGCAGCGCCGCCAGTTCCTCGTCGCGTTCCAGCGTGGCCAGGATGGCCGAGACGATCCCGGGGTCCCGGAACTCCGGCTGTTCCAGCAGGTGCGTCGTGCCTTCGACGACCACCTGGCGGGCAGCGACGTGCCGCACCTCCCGCTCCAGCCAGCGCTGAACGTACTCGAGCAGACGCTGGTAGCGGGCCATCTCCCCCACCAGGTTCTCCAACCGGTCGTGGGTGATCTCCCCCAGGGTCAGCCCTTCCAGCCGCGCGCTCATCCACCGGGAGATCTGGTCGAGCGTCTCCGGATCGACTGCCTCGGGCAGCTCCACTGGCTGGCCCTCGAAAACCCCGCCGTCGGTGACGATGACCCCCATGACCCGGCGCGCATCGAGCGGGACGAAATGGAGGTGCCGGAAGAGGTGCTCCTGCGGACGCACCGTGGTGACCACGGAGGGATAGTGTACCTCCCGGGCCAGCGCGCGGGCCGCGCCCTGAATCAGCCGCTCCGCTTCCTCCGCGAGGGACTGAATCTGCCGGCGCAGCCGCTGCCGCTCGTCGCCGGAGAGGCGCTGCTCGCTGAGCAGGCGGTCGACGTAGAAGCGATAGGCGCGGTCGGTGGGGATCCGCCCCGCGGAGGTATGTGGCTGGGTGAGGAACCCCATCTCCTCCAGGAGGGCCATCTCATGACGCACCGTGGCTGAACTCACGCCCAGGGCGCTCCGCCGCAGTACGATTTCGGAAGCCACCGGCTCCGCGGAGTGGATGAACTCCTGGATGACGGCCGCCAGAATGCGCCCCTTGCGCGCGTCCAGCACGGAGGTCGGTCTCATCAGGCCAACGGCGCGGTTAGCACTCGCGCATGGAGAGTGCTAACGTGCGCTCAGCCTAGCATCGCTCCTTCCATGTGTCAATCGACCGGCGCCCGCCGCAGCAGGAGGTCCCGGATGGCCTGGATCTCCTCCACGCGCAGCGCCAGGCAGACCAGCAGGTAGACCGCCGCGCCCGCGCCGCCGGCGGCGGCGAGCTGCAGGAACGTCGAGAGCGTATCACCGCCGGACCCGGCGACCGCGCCGACCCCCGCTGCGGCGATCCCGGCGAGGGCGGCCGCGGCCCCCGCGCGCACGGTTGTGGCGGCGATCCTCCCGCCCTCGAACCCGCCGATCCGCCGGCGCAGCAGCCAGAGCAGCAGGGTCGTACTGCACAGGTTGACCGTCGAGGTGGCCAGGGCGATGCCGGGAGCGCCTAGCGGTCGCATCAAGAGGTAGGCCAGGACCCCGTTCAAGAGCACCATGCCGGCGCCGACTTTCACGGGGGTGACCATCTCCTCCAGGGCATAGAAGGCGCGGGTCATCATGTAGTAGACGGCAATCGCCCCCAATCCCAGCGTGTAGGCCCGCAGCACCGCGGCCACGGCCACCGTGGCCTCCGGCGTGAACTCGCCCCGCTGGAAGAGCACCCGCACCAGGGGATGGGCCAGCGCCAGCACCAGGCCGACCACGGGCAGGATGAGCACCAGGACGATCCGCAGGCCGAACGCCGTTGTGGCGCGCAGCCCCGGATCCTCCCGCGCGGCCTGCCGGGCCAGCGTCGGAAAGATCGCCGTGGCCATAGAGATGGCGATGATGCCGACGGGGGCCTGCATGACCTCATAGGCGTAGTCCAGCACGGCGACGGCGTTGACGTGGGCGGTAGCCGGGAGGAACGACGCGAAGAACCGGGAGACGTTAGTGTTGATCTCCAGGACGGCCAGGCCCAGCATCGCCGGAAGCGCGAGCCGTACGAATTTGCGCACGGCGGGATGCCCCAGCCAAAGCACCGGCCGGTAGGTGAACCCGGCGCGCCGCATGGCCGGGATCTGCACGAAGAACTGCGCGGCCGTGCCGCCGACCCAGGCCACAGCCAACCCCTGAATCCCCAACCGGTCGGCCGGCCCGAGCCAGAGCGTCCCGGCGATGATCACCAGGTTGAAGAGCAGCGGCGCCAGCGCCGGGGCCGTGAAGCGCTGGTGCGCCTGCAGAAAGCCCGTGGCGAAGATCGCCAGCGCCAGAAAGAGCATGGCCACGAAGATGATCCGCGTCAGCCGTACCGCCAACGGGATGAGCCCGGCCTGGGCCTGGAACCCTGGTGCGGCGATACGCACCAGCAGGGGAGCGACCACCTCACCCACCAGCACGATGCCCACCCCCAGGAGCAGCACCAGGTTGAAGAGGATGGCGCTGACGCGCGCGGTCTCCTCACGATCTCCCCGGGTCAGGTACTCCGTGATGGTCGGGATGAAGACGATGCTCAACGTCCCGCCCAGCAGCAGCCGCTGGATGAAGTAGGGCACGTAGTAGCCGATCACGTAGGCGGCCTTATCGTTGGCGGCGCCGAAGAACGAGGCGTTGACGATCTCCCGCACGACCCCCAGGAGGCGGCTGGCCACGGTGGCGGCGGCCAGCAGCGAGGCGGCCCGGGCGAGCCGCTGCGCCACCGGATGGTCGATAGCCATCAGAAGACCCGGCGGCCCGGCGGGGCGGACGCGGCTGGCGCGGACCGGCGCGGGGCGGCTGGCGCGGACCGGCGCGGGGCGGCTGGCGCGGACCGGCGCGGGAATGGTAGAATTACCGACCGTGTGCTGCCCGTCCACCGGGCACACCGAGGTGAGGCGTGGCGAAGCGAATCAAGTCGGGATTGAAGCGCCGGCGCCAGTCGGTACGGCGCGGCGAGCGCAACCAGCCGGTGCGGTCGCAGGTGCGGACGTTGATCAAGACGGCCGCCGCCGGCAGCGCGGACGATCTGCTCCGGGCGATTGCGGTCATCGACAAGGCCGCCGCGAAGGGAATCCTGCACAAGAACGCCGCGGCGCGCAAGAAGGCGCGTCTGATCCGCCGGCAGCGCGCCGCCGCTCGAGGCTGACCCCGCGGGTCCTCCCCCCGCGGGTGGGGCCCCTGCCCTCAAACGCCGACCCCCGGGCTGCAGAGGCGCGCCACCAGCGTCTCCAGCGCCAGCTCCGGCTGTCCGGTGGACTTGATCGCCCGGTCGGCCTCCTCGATCTCCGCAAAGATCGGCGGGAAATCCCGCCACCGGTAGTGCCGCGCCAGCGCCAGGAGTTTGCGCGCGGCGTAGGGGTGCACGCCGATCGCCGCCGCCAGCGCGGATTCACTGCGCGCCCCCACAGCCACCGTCCGGGCCAGGCGCCGGAACTGACCGGCAATCATGGCCAGGATCGGCAGCGGGTGCTCGCTCTGCAAGAGTGACTGCAGCGCCGCCATCGCCTTGCGCGCATCCCTTGCGCCGATGGCGTCGGTGAGGTCAAAGACGCTGGCCTCAGCGAGGTGACTCGCCACTGCCTCTACGTCGGCCCCCGTAATCTCCGGGTTATCCCCCACGTAGGCCGCGAGCTTTTCGATCTCCAGGGCCAACGTCCGCAGGTCGGTGCCCACCAGGGAGACGAGGTGCTGGGCAGCCGGCGGCTTCAGCTTCTTACGCACGCGCGCGGCATAGCGCTCCACCCAGACGGGTACCTCGCGCCATCCCGGCGGATCGCACGGGTGCACCGTCCCATGCTGCTGGATCGCTTTGAACAGCCGGCTCCGCCGGTCGATCCCGCGGGCGGTGAAGATGGCCACGGTCGGCGGGACGCCGTGGCTCAGGTGCTCCTCCAGCACGCGCAACCCTTCGGTGGGCAGCGCATCCACGTCCTTCACCAGGACCACGCGCCGGTCGCCGAAGAACGGCAGCGTGTTCAGGCGCAGGACGATCTCTGCCGGCGGCGTCGCCGCGGCATCCAGGGTGTCGAAGTTCAGCGCCCGCACTTCTGCGGGCAGGAGCTCGTCGATCAACGCGCGCACGCCCTCCTCGACCAGGAGGTCCTCTTCCCCGACGAACAGGTGCAGGCTGCTCACAGCTGCCCTCCGTGCCGTAAGTGTTCGATCAGTCCGGCCACCTCCGCCGGGTTGGCCTGCCCCTCGACGGCCAGGTCGAGTCGGACCAGGGCCCCCGCGCGTGCATCCGGGGGAAGGTGTTCGACGGGAATGTAGGCGCGCCCGCCGGCTTCCAACAGGATGACCGCCACCCCGTCGGTCACGCGATCGATCACACCGCGCATCACGGCCTGACCCCGAGCGCCCCGGGATCCGCTACCGCCGGGCGCGGGCGCACCGTCGTGATCCGCAGCGTCCGCCCATCGGTCCACAGGAGCACGGCGCCGTCCCGGTCGGTACGGTACGCGCGCACGCCGCGCCCCACCAGGGTCCGCAGCGTCTGGGCATGGGGATGGTCGAAAGGGTTGTCCGAGCCTACGGAAATCACCGCCGACGCGGGGTGCACGGCCTCCAGAAATGCCGGCGTGGTCGAGGTGCGGCTCCCGTGGTGGGCGACCTTCAGCACCGTGCTCCCCAGCGCCATCCCGCGCTTCACCAGCGCGGCCTCCAGATCCGCCTCGATGTCCCCCGTGAGCAGGACGCTGATCTGGCCGTATTGGACGCGCACAACGACCATGCGGGCGTGCACCGCCCTTTCGGCATCGAGGGGACGGCCGGGCGCCTCCTCGGGAGGCCACAGGAGTTCGGCGGTAGCGCCGGTACCCAGGCCGACCCGCTGACCCCGGCGGGCCAGAGCATACGGCACGCGGCGACGGCGGACCAGCTCGAGAAAGCGGACATAGGAGGGACTCGGGTGCGGGACTCCAGGGTCGAGCACCAGACCGACGCTGAAGTTCTGCAGGACCGCGGGCAGTCCTCCCACGTGGTCTTCGTGCGCGTGCGACAGGACGATCACATCCAGCCGCCGGACGTTCAGCCGCCGCAGAGTCGGGACAACGCGCTGCAATCCGACATCACGGCGGGGCGGGAGGTGATCGTGGCGGCCCTGCGCCCGGCGATCACCCGGCACCGCCGGCGACGCCGGTCGTCCCGCGATCTGCACTTCGCCCCCGCCGTCGACAAGCATGGCCCGTGCTGCCGGTCCCCGGACGAGGATCGCGTCCCCCTGGCCCACGTCGAGGACCGCCACGAGCAGCTGCGGACGGGCCAGGGTCTCCGCCGCCCCGCGGCCGGTCCAGAAGACGGCCGCGGCCAGGAGCGTCCAGATTCCGATCGTCGGCCAGCGGATCCCCCTGGCGCGCCACCGCGGCAGCATCCCCAGAAGCCCATAGGCGGCGGCGACATGCCACCACGGCACCGGCGGCACCCAGACCTGGGCCCCGGGCGCGTCGGCAAAGAATCGGGAAGCGGCCACGATCGCCCAGACCAGCGGGAGAAAGGCCGGAGCCGCTGCCCCGGCCATGCCGGGCAGCACCAGGCCGGCCAGGCTGAGTACGAAGCCGCCGGGCACCAGGATGGCGACGATCGGCAGGACGGCCAGATTGGCCGGGAAGGCGGCGAGCGAGACCCGCTGGAAGGTCGCAGCCAGCAGCGGCAGCACCGCGAGCTGCGCGCCGAGTGTCGCGCCCATCACCTGGGCGAGCCAGCGCGGGCGCAGGGGCGGTGTCAGGAGCGGTGTCAGAACGAGGAGCCCCCACGTCGCCGCAAACGACAGCTGAAACCCCAGCGAAAAGAGCGCCGCGGGATGGAGCGCGAGCCAGAGCAGCGCGGCGCAGGCCAGGGCGGTGGGCGGGTCGGGGTCGCGCCGGAAGAGGGCGGCGGCGAGGCCGACCAGCGCCATGATCGCGGCGCGTCCGACGGCCGCGCCCCACCCGACCATCGTGGCGAAGAGCAGGATCAGGCCGCCGGCGAGGGCGATCCGGGCGCCGGCCCCGGCGCGCAGCACCGCCAGCGCGGCCAGGCTTGCCGCCGCCAGCAATCCGACCTGCGCCCCGGACACCACCAGCACGTGCAGCAACCCCGCGCGCCGGAAGATCTCCTCCATCGCCTCCGGCACGCCGGCCGGCACGCCGTAGAGCAGGCCCGCCAGCACGCCGCCGTAGGGATCGGGCAACATGAGGAGCGGGTGCACGAGCCGGTCGCGCAGTGCCAGTCCCCACGCGACCAGCGGATTCCCCTTGCCTCGGGCCAGGATCACAAGCGGAGGGCGCGCCCCACGCAGCAGTGCGGCGATGCCCTGACGGCGAAGCGCGTCGCGCAGACTGGCCTCGCCGGGATTGCCGCCGTCGGGTGCCTGGGCGATGGTGCCGTGCACGCTGAGAACGTCGCCGTAGCGCAGCCGTGGCTGAGCGGGGAGTGTCGCCAGAACAGAGAACCCGACGGGGAGCGCGCGCCCGTTCACCCGGAGGATGCGGATCGGGGCACGCTGCCGGTCCCCATTGGTGGTGACGGGACCGCTGACGCGTGCTTCGACCAGTGCGCGGCGGCCGTGCCACCGGGCTGCGGCCGCCGCTTCGTCGTGGATCGGATCGAGCGCCACTGCCAGCGCGCCGAGTGCCGCGAAGACCACCAGGGGAGCGGCGCTCAGGAGTGCCCGCTGCGGCGGTGAGGTCGGCCCGCGCCGTACGGCGAGCAGCAGCAACCAGACGGCGCAGAGCGCGCCGACGAGCAGCGGGCTGGATTCCGGGTCGAGCAGCCTCCGGTCGGCGGCCCAGATGCCGACCGCGAACGCACAGGTGACCCAGACAAGGGGACGGCCCACGCCGCGTGCATCGGCGGGGCCGTCCGGCTTTCAGGTTGGCCGGCGCCTACGTCTTGGCGGCCACCTCCTGCCGCGCCTGGGCGACGAAGGCTTCCAGCGCCATCGGACCCAGATCACCGCCGTCGCGCCGGCGAACCGCCACCTGCCCGTTTGCGGCCTCGCGGTCCCCGACCACGAGCATGTACGGCACTTTCATCACCTGGGCGTTGCGAATCTTGTAGGCGATGCGCTCGTTGCTGTCGTCCACGGCCACGCGCAGGCCGCCCTCGCGCAACCGGGCGCCCACCTGCCCGGCATAGGCGTTGTGCCGGTCGGCGATCGGCAGGACGCGGACCTGCTCGGGCGCCAGCCAGATTGGAAAGGCCCCGGCGTAGTTCTCGATAAGGAAGGCGATCATCCGCTCCATCGTACTGATGATGGCACGGTGGATCATTACCGGGGGGTGGGCCTTGCCATCCTCGCCGATGTACTCCAGGCCGAAACGGCGTGGCAACAGGAAGTCGAGCTGCACCGTGGACAGCGACTCCACGGCTCCCGTCGCCGTCCGAATCTGCACGTCCAGTTTGGGGCCGTAGAAATTGGCCCCCCCCAGCACTGCCGTGTAGGCCAGACCCAGGTCGTCGAGCACCTGGCGCAGCAGCCCCTCCGCCATCGTCCAGAGCTCCTCGTCATGGTGGTAGTAGGCCTTGTCTGCAGGATCGTGCAGCGACAGATCGTAGCGGTCAGCCTCGATCCGCAGATCGCGGTACACCCGCTGGATCAACCGGACGACCTCGGCGAACTCCGCCTTGATCTGGTCGGGGCGGCAGAAGATGTGGGCATCGTTCAGCGTCATGGAGCGTACCCGGTGCAGCCCGGCCAGTGTGCCGGAGCGTTCGTACCGGTACATCCGCCCCAACTCGGCGATACGAATCGGCAGATCCCGATAGGAGTGCTGCCCGTGCCTGTAGATCATGATGTGGTGCGGACAGTTCATCGGCTTCAGCACCAGTTCCTGGTGATCGATCTCGATGGGCGGGTACATGTTCTCCCGGAAATGCTCCCAGTGCCCCGAGAGCTTGTAGAGCGCCACATCCGCCAGGTCCGGCGTAAAGACATGCTGGTACCCTAGCTGTGTCTCCAGATCGACGATGTAGCGCTCCAGGATCATGCGCACCGCCGCGCCGCGCGGCAGCCAGAGAGGCAAACCCTGCCCGACCTCCGGCGCGAAGGCGAAGAGCTCGAGGTCCCGCCCCAGCCGGCGATGGTCCCGGCGCTTCGCCTCCTCGAGTTGGTCCAGGTGCTGGCGCAGGCGTTCCTCGTCGGGGAAGGTGACGCCGTAGATTCGCTGCAGCATCGGCTGATGCTCGTCCCCGCGCCAGTAGGAGCCGGACGCCGAGAGGAGTTTGATCGCCTTGA
>Ga0073934_10003298_pt1 | contig 30224 bp, 28 predicted proteins | sample LarsenN4metaG_FD_76834 | JGI IMG/M metagenome (GOLD analysis project Ga0073934, IMG submission 76834) | Hot spring sediment bacterial and archeal communities from British Columbia, Canada, to study Microbial Dark Matter (Phase II) - Larsen... ...
CGCGATCATTGCTCCTCCGACGGAAAGAGCGACATCCTGAAGACCCGTGTCAAGCCGCGAGAGGGCGAGCGGATCAATCGACTTCGCCCATCCTCAGGACCAGTTTGCCGAAGTGCCGGTTTTCCCGCATGAGGGCAAGGGCTTCGTCCACGCGGTCCAAGGGGAACTGCGCAGCGAGCGGCAGGCGAAGTTGGCCGGCGACAACGGCATCCCAGAGATCCGCACGCATCCGCGCATTGATCTCGGCGATTTCCTCGATCGTTCGGGTCCGGAACGTGACGCCGATATAGGTGACGCGCTTGAAGGCGTGGAGATCGAAATCGAAATCTCCCCGCATGCCGCCCAAACGCCCGACATTCACGATCCGGCCCTTGATCGCGGCAGCGGCGAGATGGCCATTCATGAGCGGACCCGAGACCTGATCGATGACGAGGTCGACGCCTTTATCGGAGGTCGCTCGTCGCACGGCGTCAGGCCAATCGGGTTGCGATGGATCGACCACGCATGTCGCTCCGAATTCGGGCAGCCGCGCCCTTCGCTCTGCGTTGGTGGACGTGCCGATCACCACCGAAGCGCCAGCCTTCCGGGCGATCTGCAGCGCCATGAGACCGACGCCCGAACTCGCCCCCTGGACCAGAACGGTCTCGCCCGGCTGCAACCGACCATTCGTGACGATGGCATCGTGCATGGTCTGGAGCGCCACCGGCAGGGTGGCCGCTGTGACGAGGTCGAGGCCCGCAGGCACCGGCAATGCGCGCCGCCAGTCCACGACGGCGTACTCGGCAAAGGCGCCGAGCCCCGAGCACATCACCCGGTCTCCCGGCGCGAACTCCCGGACGTCCCCGCCGGTCTCGACGACCTCGCCCGCCCATTCGAGACCTGGGATTGCGCCCGGCCCGCCGAACGATCCATGACGGGCACCGGCAGCAACGGCGAGATCGGCGCGGTTCAGGCCTGCCGTGTGAACCCGCACGAGCAATTCCGTTGGCTTGGGTCGGGGTAAGTCGACCTCTTGCACCGAGAGCTTTCCATGCCCGACGACGGCCGCTCGCATCCGCATTCCGCTTCCTCCGCTGGTCTGTGTGATCTCTCGCTGCCCTGGCTCGTCGACCCGAGGGGGCGGCGGGGAGACCCTTTCCGACCATTCTGGCGCTTCCCGTTCAGTTCTGCCGCTGGTTCATTGCCGCAAAAACCGAGGGACGAGAAGCTTACCCGAACTTGGCTCCGGTAATGCCCCTTGCGCCGCGCAAACGGGCGCGCATGCCGAGGGCCAAGGCGACGGTTTCGCTTGGTCGACGCTAGGGACGTGCGCGGAACACGCCGTCCTTGTAGAACATCTCGAACGGTGTGGTTCCGGATTGCTGGCCGTCGAACGACTTCCACCGGCCGTTGCGGCAGTGCACGCCGCCCGCCTGCTCCACCGCATCGAACTCGGCGAAATTGGGGTACACCTCTGGCTCCTTGCCGGACGTGACGGCCATGAAGGTCGTCACGCAGCGTCCGCTGACAATGACGGGGTCGTAGCCCTTGATGGTGATGTCGCCGCCGCCCGTCGAGGGAAACGTGCTCTTCAAGAGCGGCCATGTCGTAATGTCGTCCGCGGCGTAAGCGGTCGTGATACTGAGCGCCGATATGGCGAGCGCGGCGAGAAAGGTTCGGCCATCCATGCTGGTCCCTCCGGCAATCCTCGATAACATCGACAGATACGGGCGCCGGACGCTCGGGTTTCAGACATGGTCACGAGCTGGAGCGAACGGAGGCATGACCGGTTCGCGATGGTTATCTCGCGCTCCGTTGCGTCCCATGGCCGAGAGACCGTCAGTCGCGTTACCACCATGCCGACCGCCAGCGACAATGTCTGGTCTCGGCGATTAGCAATTCAGGGTTTCTCATGCTCTACGCGTGGATGTCTTACGGCTACATCGTCCTGGTTGCGATCGGGGTGCTTGCCTTTGTCCAGTGGCGCAAGGGCGCCGTCATGGTGGCGATCGCATCGGTGTTGGTGGGCATCCCTCTCTGGTTCGCTTGGGAATATGCGCGTCCGACCTGGACCACCGGGTTTGTGACGGGAACGGAGGTGCGCCGCAGCGATCCCGATGCGCGCGGCAATACGAGCGACGACCAGTACATCTACCTCCGAAATCGTGTCGACCGCGGGATGGAAATGGTCAACGAGGATTCCTGGTGGTGGCTGAAGCGCAATAGCGACCGGGTCTTCAATGATGCCAAAACAGCGGAAACCCGAAATACGGAAGTCACTGTGGTGTGGAACCGCTGGAGATCCACACTCGTGTCGCTTTACCCCAACGTGATCGCGATCGGTGCAGCAGGCTCTTGGCCGCTATGGTCATTTCGCATCATCCTCTTCTACGGCTTCTCTTTGCTCCTTTGGTTCGGGTACTTTTATGGAAGCATCAAGCTGTTTCAATGGAGCAGGTCGAAAAGTAGCGAAACTGGCACCTAGCATCCACTCGGCAGAGCAGCCGGTTCGGTTGCGCGCCATCGACTAGGCGGGCGCACCACCCAAAGCCGGAGGTCGGCGCGCAACGTCGCGACAGTCAACGTTGACGACGCGGCGCGCGGGTGATGCGAACGCCAAGGTCGAATAGGACTCTGGCAGCCGCTGCAAGAACGACGGCACACAAAGCCGCTTTGGAGATCGTTTCCATCGCGCCCTCGACAAGAAGGGCATGAACGAGCGTACCCGAGACGAATACGGCGGCAAGCAGACCGTGCGCCATCCGCCAGTTCCGCGGACTGAGCCGCAGTTTTTGGCGGAAAGCAGCCATGACCGCCACGGCGAAAACGGCCCACATCGCAATCACACCCCAGTTCGAGAAGGGCGTTGGCGAGACGAAGAGAAGAGCATCGACGACATCCGGTGGACTGGTGATCCAGAGCCCGCCCACATGGACCACCACGGCAGCAACGATCGCTCCGCCGACGATGTGGTGAAGTCGACGCGCTCGAAATGTCGGTATCCCTGGCAAATAGCCACCAATCAAAAGTGGTTGGATCAGCATGAGCGCCAAAGCGACAATGCCGGCAAATCCAGCAATGATGTAGACAGGACCGCGATAGGCGAGAAATGGGCTCATCGCCGCCGCTGTGATCGGAACGACGACGGCCATGGCAAGGGCGGCCCAGACGAGGACCTGGACCGTTCTCGGCTCGCGCGCCTTCAATGGCTCAAGCCGGTTCGAGGACAAAGTGAGCCTCGAGGCTGGTGGCCTTCGCGCTCGGCATCACCGGTCGAAGAAAGACCGTCTTGAACTCGCCGCTGTCGTAGGCGAGGTGGGCATGTGGCTGCCCGAACGCGGGAATGATCTGAGGCATCTCGAGACGAAACGCCCCGTTCGCATCTGTCAGGGTCGCCCCGTGGCTCTGCGGATCGCTCTCGTATCCTTCCGTCGTGTGGGCCCAGATCTGGATGCGCTGACCCGCCAGCGGCGCCCCGTCGCCAGCGCGGCGCACAGTCCCGGACATCCAAAATCCCCCACGCCCGATCCGCTCCACGATCGGCGCACCCGGCCGATAATTGTTTGCGCCACCGCGCATGGAAGGCGTCGGGGCAAGTGCATGTGCGCGCCCGGGCACGAGAAGGCCGGTGGTCGCCGTTGCCAATACCAAGCCGCCAGTTGCCAGAAGGCTGCGGCGATTGAGCAGTACGGTCATCGGTTCGTCCTCTCGAGGCCAAAACAGCTCAACGTTTCCGTCTCGGAGCAGACGATGCAGCGAGGTCGAAAAGTTGTCCAAACGGCCAGCGGGGTGGCGTGGAGACGATCAAATACAGCCACATCTTCGTGATCGTGGGGAAGCGGACGCAAGCGCTGGGGCTATGCGTCCGGTCGGGCCGTCGGCCGCGCGGGAAACCGTCGGTCGGCCGGTGTTTGCGGATCGCGTCGAAGAAGTCGATCGCCCGCACGGCAATACAAAGACTTCGGCTCTCGGCCGAGCCGCCGTTCCGCTAACCGATTGAAGTTTAATGGCGCTCCCTAGGGGAATCGAACCCCTCTTTTCAAATTGAAAATCTGACGTCCTAACCGATAGACGAAGGGAGCGTTGCGGTCCGTATAGGCGGAGTGGCGGACGGTGACAAGTGCCCTCGCGCGTCGGTGGTGGACAGAACGCCGCGCTCACGGCGAGGGCCTTCTCACCCCTGGCGGCGAGGATCCGCGGCGTCGTCGATCGTGAGTTCGATGCGGTCGCGACCGCCCCACTGATCGCGCTTCAGGGTGCCGGCGATGTGGATCGGCAACCCATTGGTTCCGAGCAGCAGATCGCCTAGCGGCTGCCCGACGGCGCGGAACGCCACCGCGTCGAGGCGACTGCCGTCGGCCGCTTCCAGAAGACAGCGGATATGCGCCTCGCCCGCGATCTTGGCGAACTTCACGCGATGGGCCGGGAAGACGAAGCGCGGCTGGGGATTGCCTTGGCCGTAAGGACCGGCGCGCTCGAGCAGGGCGACGAGATCGTCGTCGACCGCCCCGGGTGTGAGGGCGCCGTCGATCTCGAGGCCTGCCGCCTGCCGTGCCTGGCGCGCCGCGCTGCCGAGTTGACGCAGCATGTGCTCGGTTGCGGCCTCGAGGCGATCGCGCTCGACGGTGAGGCCCGCCGCCATGGCGTGGCCGCCCCCCTTGAGCAAATGCCCGGCCTCGACGGCGGAACGGACGGCGGCCCCGATGTCGACGCTGGCGATCGAGCGCAGCGATCCGGTGCCGGTCGTACGGCCGCCTTCGTCCCAGGCGATGACGCAGGCCGGCCGGCCGAAGCGCTCGACGAGCCGGGAAGCGACGAGCCCGACGACGCCCTTGTGCCAGCGCTCCGACGCCAGCACCAGGAGGGGAGGATCGCTCTCACCGATGCGCGCTTCCGCTTCGGCCGTCGCCTCTGCGAGCATCTCGGTCTCGATGGCTTTGCGTTCGCGGTTGAGCTTGTCGAGGAGCACGGCGATGCGGGCCGCTTCCATCTCGTCCTCGGTCGTCAGCAGCTTGGCGCCGAGCGCCGAGTCGCCGATACGACCGCCGGCATTGATCCGGGGACCGAGCACGAAGCCGAGCGTGTAAGGTGTCGGCGGCTGCGACAGCCCGGCGGCATCGAACAGCGCCCGGAGGCCGATATTCTTCCGCTGGCGCAGAACGGCGAGGCCGCGGGTCACGTAGGCGCGGTTGAGCGTCTTCAGCGGGACGACGTCGCAGACGGTGGCGAGGGCCACGAGATCCAGCAGATCGAGCAGCTGCGGTTCGGGGCGGCCGTTGCCGTAGTGCCCGCGCCGGCGCAATTCGCGCGTGGTCGCCACAAGCAGCAGGAAGACTACGCCGGCAGCACAGAGGTGGCCGAGGCCCGACAGATCGTCCTGGCGGTTCGGATTGACGACGGCATGGACGTCCGGCAAGCGCGGGTCGGCCTGATGGTGGTCGACGACGACGACGTCGGTCCTGAGGCGGCGCGCGACGGCGAGGGGCTCGAAACTGGTCGTGCCGCAGTCGACCGTCACGATGAGCTGCGCCCCGTCGCGCACCAGTTCCTCGATGGCGGTCGGGTTCGGTCCGTAGCCCTCGAACAGGCGGTCGGGAATATAGATGCGGGCAGGCACACTGTGATGGGCAAGGAAGCGCGCGAGCAGCGCCGACGAGCACGCGCCGTCGACGTCGTAGTCCCCGAAGATGGCGATGCGCTGGCCGGCGACGATGGCATCGGCGATACGGGCGGCGGCCTTGTCCATGTCGAGCAGCGTGCTCGGGTCCGGCATCAGCGCGCGAATGGAAGGGTCGAGCACGACGGGCACGTCGGCGACGTCGATGCCGCGTGCTGCCAACACGCGGCCCAAGAGTTCCGGCAGATCGTGATGTTGGCTGATCGCCTGTGCGACACCCGCGCGCTCGCGGGGCAGGCGGTCGAGCCAGCGAAATCCGCGCGCCGAGGCGTTCACCCCGAGAAACGGCGACGGGCCGGGCTCGCGCCCGGCGGACAGCATCGGCTCGACGGTTGCGACGGACACTCCACCCATGACCAGACGAGCTTGTAGGGCGATTCGGGCGACGGGCGGGCTGCACGCGGTTGTGCGATGCCCACGCCTGTGGATGGTTCCGCTGTGCCGCAGACGCATGGCACGCGGTTTACTGTCGTCCTCGCCGGCATGGCTCGAAGCAGGTAAGCGATGAGCGCCATGGCACTCGCAGTTCCCTGATGCAGGAAGACGTCTCGCGCACGCGTCTCGCCCACACACCGTCCCGACCGGCGGAGGTGCGGCCGAACCGTCTCAAGGCCATCCTTCTGATGTGCCTCGCGGTGACGTGCTTCTCCGGTCTCGATGCGACGGCCAAGTATCTCGTCAGCGTCGTGCAGCTGCCGACCACGCAGGTCGTGTGGGTGAGATTTCTCGGCCAGTTTCTCGGCATCGTCGTCGTGCTCGGCCTCGTCTCCGTGCCGCGCCTGCTCACCAGCCGCCGCCTCAAGGTGCAGGTCGGCCGCTCGTTTCTCCTGCTGTTCTCGACGGTCTTCAATTTCCTGGCGCTGCGCGAACTGCGGCTCGATCAGACGACGACGATCATGTTCCTCGCGCCGCTGATGGTGGCGCTGCTGGCGGGACCCTTGCTCGGCGAGTGGGTGGGCTGGCGGCGCATGCTTGCCATTTGCGTCGGGTTCTGCGGCATCCTCATTGTCATCCGGCCCGGCTTCGCCGCATTCCAGCCGGCCTTGCTGTTCTCGTTCGCCGGCATGCTTTGCTACACGTGCTTCATTCTCGTGACGCGCTACCTCGCGGGCCACGACCCGCCGGAAGTCACGCTCACGTTCTCGCTGCTCGCCGGCACGTACTTCGTGGCGCCGCTCGCCCTCGTCGACTGGGTGTGGCCGGAAGATCCTTATGTCTATTTGCTGCTTGCGGGGCTCGGCTTTTGGGGCGGGCTCGGGCACTACCTCTTCATCCTGGCGCACCGATACGCGCCGGCATCGATCGTGGCCCCGTTCATCTACGTGCAGCTCCTGTCGATGGTCGGGCTCGGCTATCTCATATTCAGCGATGTGCCCGATCTCTGGTCGATCGTCGGCGCCAGCGTCGTGGTCGCCTCGGGCATCTACCTGCTCTATCGTGAGGCGAAGGTGCGGCAGGGCAAGTGACCGCGATGCGGCTCGCAACGTTCAACATCGAGAATCTCGACCTGCCGCCGCGGGCCGAGCATCCCATCGAGGTCAGGGCGCGGGCACTGAGGCCGATGCTCGAACGCCTGGATGCCGACATCCTCTGCCTACAGGAAGTCAACGGTCAGCACGTTCCCGGCCAATCCGCCCGCGCGCTCGCGGCACTCGATCAGGTTATCGCCGGCACGCCCTATGCAAGCTATCACCGTGCGGCGACGCGGAGTTCACGCGGCGAAGGGGTCGGCGACGTCCACAATCTCGTGACGCTCAGCCGCTATCCGCTCATCGGGAGCGAGGAAGTCCGCCAGACCCTGGTGACGCCGCTTGCCTGGCCGGCGCTGACGGCGGAGCCCGCTGGGGAGACCGTCGTCCAGTTCGACCGGCCGCTGCTGGTGACGACACTGGACGTCGCCGGGGTGGCGACGACCGTCGTCAACGTGCACCTGCGGGCGCCCATCGCAGCGCCGATCCCCGGCCAGAAGCTGTCGGCCTCGACATGGCGGACGACGGCGGGATGGGCGGAGGGATTCTTTCTGTCCGCGATGAAGCGGGCGCAGCAGGCGTTGGAACTCAGACTGCTGATCGATCGTCTGTTCGACGCCGATCCCGACCGCCGGATCGCCATCGCGGGGGACTTCAACGCCGAAGATCACGACACCGCGCTGACGCTTGCCGTGGCGGCGGAAGAGGACACCGGCAACGCCGCGCTTGCCGGCCGCTCCCTCGTCGTGCTCGACCGGGCCCTGCCGGCCGATCGTCGCTGGACGATGCGGCTCGCCGGGCGGGTCGAGATGCCGGACCATATTCTCGTGTCACCGGCGCTCTACGCCGCGTTTCGGGACATCGAGGTGTTCAACGAGATGCTGCCCGACGCCGCGAGCGAAGCGGCGCCTGCCGGATCGTCCCACGCGCCGCTCGTCGCGACGTTCGACATCGACGGCGCCTGAGCCGGCTCAGAACCGGGTCTCAGCCAGGACTTCACCCGTGAGCCGCAACGACGCGCCGGCCGTCACGACGAGTTGCGGCAGGACGAGCCATTCGAGCGTCCAGGCGGCCCCCGAGCGCTCCTGCTCATGGACGAGCGCCTGATGCAATGTGCCGACCAGCCCGGCCGCAAACCGCGCGAGCGACACGAGCACCTCGGCCTTCACGGGATTGCGCTTGTGTGCCATCGCGGACGAGCCACCCGCCACCAGGAGTTCCGCCTCGCCGACCTCGTTCTGGGCCATGATGGCGACGTCCTGCCCGATCTTACCGGCGCTCCCGGCGATGCGGGCGCAGAGGTTGCCGATATCGACGATGCGGCCACGGTTCGATTGCCAGGACGCGCCTGCGATGCCGAGGCCGAGATCCGCCGCCATCCGTTGTTCGATGGCGCCGACATCAGGCCCGTAGTCGGCCCGCGTGCCGACGGCTCCGCCGAGTTGGAGGACGAGTGCGCGGGCCGCCACGTCACGGAGCATCGCGTGGGCCTCGGCGAGGCCGCTCTTCCATTGGGCGAACCGGTGGCCGAGCGTGATGGGGAGTGCCCGCTGCATGCGGGTCCGGCCCATCAATGGACGGTTACCGTCCCCGGCAATGCGTCGGTCGAGTTCCGCAACGAGGGTCGTGAGGCGCCGGTCGAAGATGCGAAGGGCCTCGGCCAATCGGATCATCAGAGCCGTATCCGCGACGTCCTGTGAGGTCGCGCCCTTGTGCACGCTCGTCGCATGGGCGGCCCCGACACGGTCCTTCAGCTGGCGCACGAACACCGGAACGACGACACCGTCGCGCGCGGTTCCCTCCGACAGTGCCGCCGTATCGGGGACGAAATCGCGCGCTGCCGTGGCGATCGCGTCGGCGGCCTCTCCCGGTATGAGGCCGACGGCGGCCTGAGCCCGCGCCAGCGCCGCTTCGAAGGCGAGCATCGCTGCGAGTTCGGCTTGCCAGGAAAAGAGGGCCGCGGTCTCGGGGTCGCCGAGCAGGGCGCCGAGATGGGGATGCTCCAGGGCGAGCACGGTCACGACATTGCTCCGATCAGAGAGGCAGACCGACGTAGCTTTCGGCGAGCGCGGTGGCGGCGGCGCGCGAAGTCGTCACGTGGTCGAGTTCAGCGAGCTGCATACGGGCTTCGAACGAACCTTCGTCATGCAACTTGTGCAGCAGCGAGGTCATCCACCACGAGAAACGCTCCGTCTTCCAGACGCGGGCGAGCGCCTTCGCCGAATAGCCGTCGAGGTCTTCCGCCTTGCCGGTGCGCACGTGCGCGATCAGCGCTGCCGCCAGATAATGCACGTCGGCGGCGGCGAGGTTCAGGCCTTTGGCGCCCGTCGGCGGGACGATGTGAGCGGCGTCACCGGCGATGAACAGGCGGCCATGGCGCATCGGCTCGGAGACGAAGCTCCGGAGCGGCGCGATGCTCTTCTCGATCGCGGGGCCGGTCGTCAGCGATCGAGCCGCGTCGGGTCCAAGCCGGCGTGCGATCTCTTCCCAGATCCGATCGTCGGGCCAGGCGGCGATGTCTTCACCGCTGCGCACCTGGATGTAATAGCGGCTGCGCGTCGGTGAGCGCATCGAGGCGAGCGCGAAGCCATCCGCGTGGAGCGCGTAGATCAATTCCTCCGAGACTGGAGGAACGTCCGCCAGGATCCCGAGCCAGCCGAACGGGTAAACCTTCTCGTAGACTTGGCGAATGCCATCCGGGATCGCCTGCCGGCTCGGCCCGTGGAAGCCATCGCAGCCGGCGATGTAGTCGGCGGTGAGCGTCACGTCGCGGCCTTCGTGGCGAAAGCTGACACGCGGCCGCTTGGTCGCCACGTCGTGCAGCGTGACGTCGTCGGCTTCGAACAGCAACGGCCGGCCGGTCGCGAGGCGGGCCGCGATGAGGTCGCGCGTCACTTCGGTCTGTCCGTAGACCACGACGGACTTGCCGGTCAGACCGGTCAAATCGATCCTGCGACGTTCGCCCGCGATCGCGATATCGAAGCCGTGATGGACGAGCCCCTCTCGCTCGACCCGTGCACCGACGCCGGCCTCCTTCAGCAGATCGACGGTGCCGGCTTCGAGCACGCCGGCGCGGATGCGGCTCTCGACGTGAGCACGGCTGCGCCGTTCGAGGATGACGCTGTCGATGCCGGCGTTATGAAGCAGCTGGCCGAGCAGAAGGCCGGCGGGTCCCGAACCGATGATGGCGACGGCAGTGCGCATGGCGGTCACGACAGCAGGCGAACGAGCCACAAGGCAAGCCCCGGGAACGCGAAGACGAGGCTGAGGCGGATGATGTCGGCGACGAGGAACGGCAGCACCCCACGATAGGTCTGCGAGAGAGGAACGTCGCGCGCGATCGTGCCGACGACGAACACGTTGAGGCCGATCGGCGGCGCAGTCAGTCCGATGCCGACGACGATCAGGACCAGGATGCCGAACCAGATCGCCGCGTCGTCCGGGAACATGCCGAGTTCCAGCGCCTGGACGATCGGGAAGAAGACCGGCAGCGTCAGCAGCAGCATCGCCAGTTCGTCCATCACCGCGCCGAGCAGAATGTAAATGCCGAGCATGACGGCGACGACGGCCTCGGGCGGGATGGCGAGGCCTGAGACCCAGTCGGCGGCGACGGTCGGCAACCGCGTGAGAGCGAGGAACGCGTTGAAGACCTCCGACCCGAGCAGGATGATGAAAATCATCGCCGACGTCTCGGCCGTCTGCTTGAGGCTCGCCGCGAAATCGGACCAGCGGAGCCGGCTCGCGACCAGGCTGACGACGAGCATGGCAATGACGCCGACGGCGGCGCCTTCGGTCGGCGTGAAGACGCCGCCATAAATTCCCCCGACGACGACGATGGCGACGAGCAGCACCGGCCAAACGGCGCCGAGGCGCGCGAGACGTTCCCGCCGCGGAACGGCCGCGGTCACGGGGCCGAGATCGGGCGCGACGCGGGTGACGATCAGGATAGTGATCGTGTAGAAGGCTGCGGCGATCAGGCCGGGCACCAGAGCGGCCATGAACAGCTTGGCGATGTTCTGCTCGGTCGAGATCGCGTAGATCACGAGAACGACCGACGGCGGAATGAGAATGCCGAGTGTGCCGGCCGTCGCGATCGTGCCGGTCGCGAGACTGTCCGCATACTTGAAGCGCTTGAGTTCCGGCAGCACGGCGCGCGCAAACGTCGCCGTCGTCGCAACGGACGAACCACAGATGGCGCCGAAGCCGGTCGCGGCCCAGATCACCGCGATCGCCAGTCCGCCGCGCACGTGCCCGACGAAGCCGGCTGCCGCGCGGAACAAGGCCGTCGAAAGGCCTGAGCGCTCAGCCAACGCGCCCATCAGGATGAAGAGGGGGATGACCGAGAGCGTGTAGTTGGCGAACTGATAGTAGGGGTTGGTCTTCATGTAGGAGATGAAGGCACCCCAGCTCGACAGGTAGACGTATCCCGCGCCGCCGGTGACGAGCATCGCGAGGCCGACCGGCATCCTCAGCGCAATGAGGACGAGCATCACCGCGAAACCGATGAGTGCGGTGGTCGGTCCCGTCATCGCCGACCCCTGACGAGCAGGATCGCGCTGGTGACCGCGACGACGGCAAGAAAAGCAGCGAGCACCGACGTCACCGACAGCGCAGGCCAGAGCGGCAGCGTCAGAACCATGGTCTGCGTATGGTTCGCGAGGACGTCGCCGGTGCCGAGGGCCAGGGCATAGGCGAGCAGGGCCGCCGTTGCCGCGTAGACGATGTCCCAGGTGGCATCGAGCCAGGCGTTGAGACGGCGGGGCAGCCGATCGGTGAACATCTCGACGGCGATGTTGCCGCGACGGATCTGGCAAATCGGCAGGAAAGCAAAGACGACGAGTGCCATCGCCATCTGAACGATTTCGAAGTCACCGGGGATCGGCTGTCGGCCGGACCAGCGCAAGAGGACGCTGGTCGTCACCATGGCTGCCGTGGCCAAAAGCGCCAGACCGCCGACCAGGGCGAGGGCACGGGCGACGGCGCCGATCGCGCCGGTGCCCCGGTCGCGGGCATCTTGCAGGGGCGCGCCGCCGTCGGGTGTCTCACTCATGCGCGCCTCGCTGGCGGAAGGAGCCGGCCGGGCTCACTGACCGGCCGGAACCCGCGTCTCACGCCGCGTGCTTGGCAAGAAGACTGCGCGCCGTTTCGAGCAGCTTGGCGCCGTCGAGGCCTTTCTCGCGCGACGAAGCGAGCCAGCCGTCGACCACCGGCTTGGTCGCTTCGATCCACCTCTTCTTCTCGTCCTCGCTGATCGCGGTGATCGTATTGCCGCGCTGCTTGACCATCTCGGCGACCGGCGGGCCCATCTCGTCCCAGACGTTGCCGGCCATGGTGGCCGCGGCCATGCCAGAGTTGTCGTCGATGACCTTGCGCAGGTCCGCCGGCATCGACTCGTATTTCGCCTTGTTCATCGCCAGGAAGAACGTCGCCGTGTAGAGCGTCGGCGAGCCCGGGATCTCGGTGTGGAACTTCAACAGTTCGTGCACTTTGATCGCCGGCACGACTTCCCACGGCACCACGCAGCCGTCGATGACGCGCTGGGCGAGGCTTTCCGGAACCTGCGGGATCGGCATGCCGATGGCTGTGGCGCCGAGGGCCTTCAGCGCTTCGCCCGCGAGGCGGGTCGGGAAGCGGAGCTTCAGGCCCTTCAGATCGTCCATGGTGGTGATCTGCTTGTTGGCGTGGATCAGGCCCCGATCGTGCGCCCAGAAGCAGAGCAGCTTCACGTCCTTGGTTTCTTCTGCGAGGTGCTGGGTCGCGTACTCGGCGCACGCTTTCGAATTCACGATCGAGCGGGCATGCGCGACGAACGGCAGCTCGAACACTTCGGTCGAGGGAAAGCGACCCGGTGTGTTGCCCGGCAGCGTCCAGATGATATCGGCCACGCCGTCGCGGGCCTGATCGTAGAGTTGGGGCGGCGTACCGCCGAGCTGCATCGACGGGAAGATGTCGATCTTGATTCGGCCTTGGGAGTCGGCCGCCACCTTTTTAGCCCACGGGTCGAGGAAGCGGCGGTGCGGGTTCGACACCGGCGGCAGGAAGTGATGCAACTTGAGCGTAACTTCGGGCGACTGCGCCCGCGCAGAATCGATGATGGCCGGGGCGGCGAGGGCAGCCCCACCGAGCTTCAAAACGGAACGTCGAGACAGGGTCATCAGTCGTCATCCTCCCTGGATTTCGGCCTTTTGAGCGGCGCCGATTGTCGCGCAAGCTAACATGAACTGGGTACAACCAGAAGAACGTCGATCATCGTTTGACAGTCGCTGAATACTTGCCGAAACTTTTCGTTGTAATTGCTGACAGACCCGCGTGTGACGCGAAAGTACTGGCTAGCCAAGAAGACGTCAGTTGCGGGACTTGGAAAGTTCAGCGTGGCATACGGTCTTCCGGAAAATTTGCCGTGCGCAACGGCGCACCACGGAGAATCGACTATGGCATCGAGACCCCAACTCGTCGTACTGAACGGTGGTAAATCGGAGCGCGAGTCGTCCGCCGATCACACGGTAGAGTGGAGGAGTTCGATGAATGTTGCGCGTCTGCCTCTGCCGGAACCCACCGCCGTCCTGCGCCTGAAGGACGTGATCGCGACTGGCCAAGTCCTTCGGGTGTGCTGCGGGACGTGCGGCCATACCGACGAGGTGGCCCCGACGTCGATCGATGCACCGGTCGATCTCCCCATCGCCGAGGTTCGCCGTATGCTGTCGTGCACGCCGTGCGGCAGCCGCTGGATCGACGTTCGCCAGAGCGCACCCGGCCGCGTCCCCCGCGCCCAGAACATCGGCTAACTTTCTTCAGTGCAGTGTCGGCTGTTTCAGGAAATCGCGCCGATCGCCCGACGTGATGGTGACGCGTTGCAGCCGGCCTTGTCGCTCGATCGCGAGCGGCACCTCGACCCCCGCAGGCCCTAACGCCCAAACAGCCGAGTAGAATGCGCTGAGGTCGCGGACGTCCGTGTTGGCGACCGACAAAATCTTGTCGCCCCGCTTCATGCCGGCGGCGGCGGCCGGTCCGCGGCGGACGATCCCGCCGACCACCAGCCGATCCTGATCCTGCTGGGCGTATAGGCCGAGCCACGGCCGCGCCGGAGTTTTGATGCGGCCGAAGCGAAGCAGGTCGTCCAGCACGCCCTTCAACAGGTCGATCGGGACGACCATGTTCAAGTCGGTCGCTTCTCCGGCGACGACAGCGCCTGGAATGTGCAGCGAGCCGATCCCGACGAGCTTGCCGGTTCGTGAGATGAGTGCGGCGCCGCCCCAGTGCGTATGCGCCGGCGCGATGAACAGCGCCTCGTCGAGCCGATACTCCCAGTAGCCGCAGAATTCCTGCTTGGCGATCATTCGCGAAGAAACCCGGTTGCCGTCGCCGCTCGCCATGGTGACGGCCGCGCCGAGGCGGACGTCACCGGCGCTGCCGATCGGGATGGCCGGCTTGCTGCCGCGTTCGAGAATGCGCAGGACGGCGAGGCCACTCGGCTGGTCGATGCCGGCCACGTCGGCCGCCACGACGCGCTTGTCGGCAAGCGTCAGCCAGATGCGTTCGGCTTCGGTGACGAGGTATCCGATCGTGACGGCGATCCCGTCTTCCCGGATGATGACGCCGCTGCCGACCCGTTCGGTTCCGAGAACGTCGGCGGTGAGTGCGTCGGGAGGAATGAAAGCGTGGACGGAGACGACGGCAGCCAGCGCCCGCTCGAGAGGCGTGTCTTCGTCGGGTTCGGTATCGCGTCCGGTCATGTCAACCCTCGCTCAACAGCCCCGAGCGTACACTGACAGGGCGGGCGAGAGTAGGGCTTCGACGGAGTCCGCTTTGCCGCAAGTCTTGCGTCGCGTCGCGCGAACGGCCGTCCGTTCAGGCCGGAGCGCGCAGCGCCTTGAAAGCGAACAGATCGCGCCACCAAGCGGCATCGACCGGCTTCACGGCGACTGTCGTGGGGCGTGCGAGGAGGATTGGTGCCGCGACGGCCGTCTCCTGGCGCTCGCTCGAGTCCTGGGGCTCACCCGCCAGAGCATAACCGGCGGCCCGTGCTGCGGTGGTCAGATTGTCCGGCGTCATGGACGCAAACCTTTCGAGGCTCAGCGCTGAATGCCGGCGACCGGAGAGCTTCCGGCGAACCGCGCCTCAGCTTCTGATGATGATACACAGAATCACACTGTCAATGTTTATTTCGCCTTAACGGCCAAACTCTTGATCGGTTGCAACGCATCATCGCCGCATATTGCAGCGCCGCGCATTTCCATTGCGTTGCAAGAACTTGCTCCGTCGATGGTCGATAGCCCCCCTACTCGACCGCGCTTGCACTCGCGCAACAGCGGGAGGACGATGACGACGCCGCGATCCTTCAGGCGCGGGGCGCGGCGCGTATAGGCGCCTGCCCGAGGAGGATTGTCATGCGGAACGACGGCGGCGGTTCAGGCGGCAGAAGAGCGGACGGCGCTCGGTGCATTGCCCTGGTCGGACCCTTTCTCGCCGGCAAGACGGCGCTGCTCGAGGCCATTCTGACCCGCACCGGCGCCATTCAGCGCCCGGGCCGTGCGGCCGATCACAATACTGTCGGCGACGCGAGCGAAGAGGCCCGCAGCCACGGCATGAGCACCGAACTGACCGTCGCCGAAACGGAATTTCTCGGCGACCGCTTCATCTTCGTCGATTGTCCGGGTTCGATCGAATTCAAACACTCCGCCTGCGCCGCGCTCGACGTGGCCGACATGGCGATCGTGGTCTCGGAGCCGGATCCGAAGCGCGTGCCTGCGCTGCAGCTCATTCTGCGCGACCTCGAAGATCGCGGCATCCCGCACGTTCTCTTCCTCAACAAGATCGACCAGTTCGACAAGCGGGTGCGCGACATCCTGCCGATCCTGCAGCCCGCGAGCCGGCGTCCGCTGGTGCTCCGCCAGGTGCCGATCTGGGAAAACGACATCGTCACCGGCTTCGTCGATCTCGCGCTCGAGCGCGCCTTCATCTACCGCGAGCACAAGCCGTCCGAGGTGGTGGACATTCCCGCGGACATGCGCGACCGCGAGAAGGACGCGCGCTTCCACATGCTGGAACAGCTCGCGGACTACGACGACGAACTCATGGAAGCGCTGCTGTCCGATCTCGAGCCGCCGCGCGACCGGGTATTCGACGACCTCGCGCGCGAACTCCGTGAGGGGCTGATCTGCCCGGTGGTCCTCGGCTCGGCCGAGCATGGTAACGGCATCCTCCGCCTCTTGAAAATGATCCGGCACGAGGCGCCGGGCGTGGCCGATACGCGTCGCCGCCTCGGGCTCGAAGGCCGAGGCTCGGCCGTCGCCGTCATGGAGACGCGGCATACGGCGCACGGCGGCAAGCTCTCCGTCGCCCGTATCCTCGCCGGCGAAGTGGGCGACGGCACGGTGCTCTCCTCGCCGCGGGGCGAGGATCGGGTTGCTGGCGTCTTCTCCCTGCTCGGCGCCAGTCAGTCGAAGCGGCCGCAGGCGAAGGCCGGCGACGTCGTCGCCCTCGGTCGGCTCGACCATGCCGCGACCGGCGACGTCCTCGCGGCAGATCGCGGCGAGCCGGGACGCCTGCCCGGCGCCGGTGCGCCGCTGCCGGTCTTCTCCGTTGCGATCGCACTCGAGGATCGCAAGGACGAGGTCAAGCTGTCGGCCGCGATGCATAAGCTCGCCGAAGAAGATCCGGCCCTCGTCTTCTCGAACGATCCCGATACGCACCAGATGCTGCTGAACGGCCAGGGCGAGATGCACCTGCGCGTCGCGCTCGAACGGCTGGCGCGGAAATACGGCGTGCGCGTCGCCCGCCAGCGTCGCCTCGTTCCCTACAAGGAGACGATCCGCAAGGCGACGAAGATCCGGGGCCGCCACAAGAAGCAATCCGGCGGACATGGCCAGTTCGGCGATGTCGTTGTCGAGATCGCACCGCTCGCGCGCGGCGAAGGCTTCGCGTTCTCGGAGGCGATCGTCGGTGGGGCGGTGCCGCGCAACTTCATCCCCTCCGTCGAGATCGGCGTCGTCGACTCGCTGAAGCACGGCCCGCTCGGCTTCCCCGTGGTCGATTGCGCGGTACGTCTCGTCGACGGCAGCTATCACTCCGTCGACAGCTCCGACATGGCGTTCCGGCAGGCGGCTCGTCTCGCAATGCAGGATGGTCTCGCGCAGTGCCAGCCGGTGCTGCTGGAACCCGTCCAGCACGTCGAGATCTACGTGCCGAGCGATGCGACGCCGCGGATCAATGCCATGATCCCGCAGCGGCGGGGACAGATCCTCGGCTTCGATGCTCGCGAGGGGTGGCCGGGGTGGGATTGCGTGACCGCCCACATCCCGGATTCGGAGATGAACGACCTGATCGTCGAACTCCGGTCGGCGACACAGGGCGTCGGCACCTTCATCGCGCGCTTCGACCACCTCGCCGAACTGACGGGCAAGCTCGCCGACGGCGTGCTCGCCGGACACCGTCAGGCGGCGGAGTAGTGACACAAAAAGCTCCTCCCTCGGTCGAGGGAGGAGCGATGCTTCGGCGTACGTTGGGTGTCAGTTAGTTGGTCAGCAGCTTCTTGCCGCCGGCTTCGGCACCCCAGAGGGATTCGAGCCGCGCGTCGCGGCCGCAGCCGACGCGGTACGTGTAGTAGCGGAGCGAATTGTTCCGATAGAAGTCCTGGTGATAAGCCTCGGCCGGCGTAAATGTCGTCGCGTCCGTGATGCCGACGATGACCGGCTTCGAGAAACGCTTCGCGTCGACGAGAGCGGATTTGCTCGCCTCGGCCGCCTTACGCTGTTCGGGCGACGTCACGAAGATTTCCGGCCGATACTGGCTGCCGCGGTCGCAGAACTGGCCGTCCTTGTCGAGCGGATCGATCGTCCGCCAGAAGAATTCGACGAGCTTGTCGTAGGTGACCTTCGTGCGGTCGAACGTGACCTCGACGGCTTCTGCGTGGCCGGTGTCGCCGCGCGAAATGCTTTCGTAGGTCGGGTTCGGCGTCTTGCCGCCGATGTAGCCCGAAACCGTCGAGACCACGCCCGGCACCTTGTCGAAGTCGGCTTCCGTGCACCAGAAGCAGCCACCGGCGAAGATGCCGCGTTCGAGGTTCGGGTTGCGCTGGGCTTCGGCACTGCCGGCGGCGAGCAGCGTCGCAACGGCGAGCGTGAGGCAGGCGATGAGACATTTCACGTGCTTCTCCCGGTGAGAGGCTTTGGCGGGTTTCGCTTCGTCAGGACGCCGTTTTCGGCCGCGGCATGAACTTCATGGCGATGCCGTTCATGCAATAGCGGAGCCCCGTCGGCTTCGGACCGTCTTCGAAGACATGGCCGAGGTGGCCGCCGCAGCGCCGGCAGTGAACTTCCGTACGCGGCAGAATGAGACTCCAGTCCATCTGGGTGCCGACGGCATTGTCGAGCGGCTTCCAGAAGCTCGGCCAGCCGGTCTTGCTGTCGTACTTCGTGTCGGACGAGAACAGCGGCAAGTCACAGCCGGCGCAATGGTAGAACCCCGGATCATAGGTCTTGTCGAGCGGGCTCGAGAACGGCGGCTCGGTGCCGTGCTTGCGCAGCACGTTGAACTGGGCCGGCGTGAGGATGGCCTTCCATTCCTCGTCCGTCTTGGTGATCTCGAATTTGCCCGAGCCGGCATGGCCCCGCCCGGCGGCGAGGAGGGCCAGCGCACTCACGAGGCCGAGGCCGGTGAACTGGCGGCGGTCCAGCATGGAATTTCGCTCCTGCGTTTCAACGCGGTGAGGATGTATCATGTTCGCCCGTCCGAGCGCCGTCCAGCCACGTCGCATCACAGTCGCGTGTGGCATCAAGTGATCGCGATGGCTCGCTCGACGGCAATTTCCGCAGGGCTGACCCGGCAGGTGAGCGCGACCGCTTCGACGCCGGCGGCGCGCGCCTTGTCGAAGGCCTCGCCATACGCCCGGTCGACGTCGCGGGCGAGGCTGAGGCTGTCGGCGTCGGCCCGCTGCACGAGGAAGACCATGACGGCGCGGTGGCCCTCCTTCACCATGGCCGCCAGTTCGCCGAGGTGCTTCGCGCCGCGCTCCGTCACGCTGTCCGGGAACTCGGCGAGGCCCGCCTTCCGCATCATATGGACGTTCTTGACCTCGACGTAGGCGAGCCCACGGCTCGGGCATTCGAGCAGGATGTCGATCCGGCTGGCGACGCCATACTTCACCTCGCGCCGCAGCACCGGGTAATCGCAAAGCTCCGGCAGGACGCCCGCGGCGATCGCCTCGGCGACCAGCTTGTTCGGATGATTGGTGTTGATCCCGACGAGTGACGGGCCGGCCCCGAGATCGGTTTCGATGAGCTCCCAGGTGTGCCGGTACTTGCGCGTCGGACTGTCGCTCTCCGACAGCCAGACCCGCGATCCGGGCGTCGTCAGCCCCATCATCGAGCCGGTGTTGGGGCAGGTCGCCGTGACGGTCTCGCCGTTGGCCAGCGTCACGTCCGCCAGGAACCTCTTGTAACGCTTGACGAGTTGGCCCGGGATGAGCGGAGTGGAGAACTTCATGAGGCCTCGATGGCGGGCTGAGCGGCGGGCAACCTAGCCGCTCGGAGCCAGGAAGAGCAATCGCGGGCAAGACCCCGGGGAGGATTGATGGGCGAGACGACGAACGAGATCGTCACGGCAGCGGTGTTGGTCATCGGCGACGAGATCCTGTCCGGGCGGACCAAGGACAAGAACATCGGCTATATCGCCGACCATTGCACCGCCGTCGGCATCCAGCTCCGCGAAGTCCGCATCGTGCCGGACGTCGAGGCCGATATCGTCGCCGCAGTGAACGCGCTTCGTGCCCGCTACACGTATGTCTTCACCACCGGCGGGATCGGGCCGACGCACGACGACATCACGGCCGACTGCATCGCCGCGGCATTCGGTGTGCCGATCGATGTCGATCCGCGGGCCCTGGCGCTGCTCAAGCCCTACTACGAGAAGCGCGGCCTCGAACTGACGCCCGGCCGCTTGCGCATGGCCCGCATCCCGGCAGGGGCCGACCTCATCGAGAACTCTGTCTCGGTGGCGCCCGGCTTCATGATCGGCAACGTCATCACGATGGCCGGCGTGCCGAACATCATGCAGGTGATGCTCGACGCGGTGACGAAGAAGTTGAAGACCGGCCGCAAGATGCTGTCCGTGTCGATCGACCTCGCGCACCCCGAAGGCGCGATCGCCGAACTGTTCGGGGCCCATCAGAAGGACTTCCCCGACGTGCCGATGGGCAGTTACCCGACGTTCCGCGACAACCGTCCCATGACGCAGCTCGTGCTGCGCTCGGTCGACCCCGAACGGCTCGACGCGGCGGCGAGCGGGCTCAAGAGCAAGCTCGCGTCCGCCGGATATCTTTGAGCTGAGGGAACGAGCGCGCGGGCCAGACCGCGCGCTCTGTCGATTACTTCAGGTTTCCGCAGAAGCGCTGGATGCGCCGGCAGGCGTCTTCGAGCGCGGCGTTCGACGTCGCATAGGAGATGCGGAAGTTCGGGCCGAGGCCGAACGCCGACCCGTGCACCGCGGCGACGCCTTCGGTGTTGAGGAGTTCGAGGACGAAGTCCTCGTCCGTCTCGATCTTCTTGCCCGACGGCGCCGTCTTGCCGATCAGGGCGGCGCACGACGGATAGACGTAGAACGCGCCTTCGGGGCTCGCGCACTTGATGCCGCGCGCTTGGTTCAACATGGAGACCACGAGGTCGCGGCGCTCTTCGAACGCCTTCTTGAAGCGCGGCAGGTGATCCTGCGGACCGTCGAGCGCCTCGACGGCGGCCCACTGCGCGATCGAGCAGGCACCCGAGGTCTGCTGCCCCTGGATGTTGTCCATCGCCTTGATGAGGTGGTCGGGACCGGCGGCGTAGCCGATGCGCCAGCCGGTCATCGCGTAGGCCTTCGACACGCCGTTCATGGTCAACGTGCGCTCGTAGAGGTTCGGCTCGACTTCGGCCGGCGTCACGAACTTGAAGTTGCCGTAGGTCAGGTGCTCGTACATGTCGTCCGTCAGCACCCAGACGTGCTTGGCGACCGGCGTCATCAGCACGTCGGTCAGCGCCTTCATCTCCGCATGGGTGTAGGCGGCGCCGGTCGGGTTGGACGGCGAGTTGAGGATCACCCACTTGGTCTTCGGCGTGATCGCGCGCGCCAGGTCTTCCGGCTGCAGCTTGAAGTTATGCTTCTCGTGCGCCGTGGTGATCACCGGCGTGCCGCCGCAAAGCAGCACCATCTCGGGATAGCTGACCCAGTAGGGCGCCACGACGACCACTTCGTCGCCCGGATTGAGGGTGGCCATCAGCGCGTTGAAGATGACGTGCTTGCCGCCCGTGCCGACGATCGTCTGCGTGGCCTTGTAGTCGAGGTTGTTCTCGCGCTTCAGCTTGCGCGCGATCGCCGCCCTGAGCTCCGGGATGCCGGAGACGGCCGTGTACTTGGTCTCGCCGCGCTGGATCGCCCTGATGGCGGCCTGCTTGATGTTGTCCGGCGTGTCGAAGTCGGGCTCGCCGACGGAGAGCGAGATGACGTCCCGGCCCTGAGCTTTGAGGTCGCGCGCCTTCTGCGTCAGAGCGATGGTGGCGGACGGCTTGATGCGCGAGAGCGCGTCGGACAGGAAAGCCATGGCGATCGACCGGATGGATGTTGACGTGGAGGCGCTGCCCCCCAGCGAAGCGGCGGGACGTTAGGCGCAGCGGCGACGCCACGCAAGCGAAGATCGGCCGCTGTTCAGGCGCCGGCTGCAACGGCCGCAGGGGTGCGGCCGACGAGGTGGGTATAGACGTCCGGATCGGTCGCGCCCTCGGTGCCGAAGCAGAGGACGCGGGACGTTGAGTCGAGCCGAAGCGCGCGGCGCGCCTCGGCGTCAGCGGCGACGAGGCGCAGCCCGGCGAGCCCTGCGACGCCCGACTCGCCGCCGACCACGCGATGGGCGGCGAGCGCTTTCATCGTGTCCACAGCGGCGGTATCGGGAATCTCCATGAACGCGTCGGCTCCGGCCGACAGCACCTCCCAGGCCAGCGCCGACGGCTCGCCGCAGGCGAGGCCCGCCATGACGGTATCGAGGGCGCCGCCGACCGTCTCGAGACGGCCCGCCCGGACACTCGCGAGCAGGCACGCGGCGCGATCGGGTTCGACGACGACGGCGATCGGCCGGTCGGCGCCCTGCTGCTGCCAGAACCAGGAAAGCACGCCGGCTGCCATGCCGCCGACGCCGCCCTGGAGGAAAATGTGCGTCGGCCGAGCCCCGGCTTCGAGCGCCTCCATCGCCAGCACGGCGTAGCCCTGCATGACGATTTTCGGCACTTCGGTGTAGCCGGGCCAGCTCGTATCGGAGACGATCTGCCAGCCTTCGCGCGCCGCGACCTCGGCGCAGATGCGGACGCTGTCGTCGTAGGTCCGTCCCTCGCGGCGAACTTCGGCACCGAAGCGCCGGATGGCGGCCGCGCGCCCCTCGCTGACGCCCTCGTGGACGTAGATCACGGCCCGGCAGCCTGCCCGCGCGGCCCCCCAGGCGACGGCGCGCCCATGGTTTCCATCCGTCGCGCAGGTGACCGTCATGGTGCGGCCGTGCCGGGCGGCAAGCCTCTCGACGGCGAGGGCACCGCCGAGGGCCTTGAAGCTCGCGAGTTCGAAGCGGCTGCCTTCGTCCTTGTAGAGAAGCTGGCCGATGCCGAGGCTGCGGGCCATGTCCGGCAAATCGCGCAGTGGCGTCGGTGCGTAGCCTTTCCAGCGCGCGATATCGGTGCGCGCGCGGGTACCTTCGCGGGCCGAGAGGATGTCGTCGAACGCGACAGGATAGGTGCCCTGGCGGTCGACGCGCGGGTTGGTCAAAAGCGTGAATTCGGCCATCGGCAGTCTCCCCGTGTCACCCGCGCGGCGGGGTGCGGACGGCCGGAGTGTCACCAGCCGTCGCCGCAAGGCAAGGGGAGAATGGGGCGGCCAGTCGGCCGCTCGCTCAGTCTTCGCGAAGTGCGCGGTGGAACTGGTCGACCACCGGCTTCACGAGGTAGCTCGCGAACGTGCGCTCTCCGGTCTTGATGTAGGTTTCCGCCGGCATGCCGGGCACCAGCTTCAGGCCCTTAAGGCGCTTAAGTTCGCCGTCCGCCAGCGTCACGCCGACGGTGAAGTAGGTCATGCCGGTCGTCTGGTCGCGGACGAGGTCGGCGCCGACCCGCGTCACCGTGCCGACGAGCTGCGGCGTGGTGTGGCCATTGAAGGCGGAGAGGCGGACCATCGTCTCCTGGCCGATGGCGACGCGGTCGATATCCATCGGGTTGACCTTGGCGTCGATGATCAGACGGTCGCCATCGGGGACGATCTGCATCGCCGGCTCGCCCGGATTGATGACGCCACCGATCGTGTGCACGGTGAGCTGGAAAACGTGGCCCGAGATCGGCGCCTTAAGCTCGATGCGCTTCAACTGGTCCTCGGCCGCCGAACGGCGCTCCTGCAGTTCTGCGATACGGGTTTCCGCCTCGCGGCTGTCCTTGGCGACCTCGCTCGACAGCTCGCGGTCGAGCTGCATGATCTGGACCTCGGTTTCGCTGATGCGGCCCTGAGCCTGCGCGATGCGGGCGACGAGTTCGCCGGCGACGCCCTCGTTGCGCATGATCTCGCGTTCGAGCTGGGAGACGCGGGTGCGCGGCACGAGCCCTTTGCGCCACAGCTTGTTGATGTCGGCGAGTTCGTCCTTGGCCAGGACGGTCTGGCCTTTGGTCGACTCCAGCTGCTGCTCGGCGCCCTTGATTTCGTCCTTCAACTGACCGATGCGCTCCGTCAGCTGCTGGCGTTGGCCGCGCCGCGTCTTCGCCCGCGTTTCGAAAACCGTCTGCTCGCCGACGAGCACGCTCGCGACGTCGGGTTCCTGAAGCGCCCGCGCCGTGAGGTCGGCCGGGAACTCGATCTTCGTAAGGCCGTCGCGTTCGGCCTGCAGGCGAGCGAGGCGTGCGCGCTGGGCCACGAGATCGTTCATCACGATGCCGAGGTTCGCCCGCGTGATGGTGTCGTCGAGCCGGATGACGACGTCGCCGCCGTTGACGTACTGGCCCTCGGAGACGTGCAGTTCCTTGACGATGCCGCCGGTCGGGTGCTGGACCTTCTTGACGTTATGCTCCACCGCCACGGTCCCGGACGCGACGACGGCGCCGTCGATGCCGAGCGTCAGGGCAAAGGCGGTCATCGTGCCGCCGAAGAGCGCGATGAGTGCGAAGGCGGCGCGACCGTGCGATGCGAGCGACATCGACGCCGATTCCATCTTTCGGGTCCGCTCGGGCAGTTCGACCGGCGGGTCCAGCAAGGCGGCGGGATCGGTGGACGGAGACTCGTCCTCGGTCGTGGCCTTCTTCTTGAACATGCCGAGGTCGATCGTCGGCAATGTCAGCGAGGCCGGGAGCGGGACCCCGATCTTCTTCAAGAGTTCGTTCATCACACGGTCTCCCCGGCAGTCGGCACCTGCGTGAGCGCCGGTCGTCCATCAGCACGCCCACCTGCCGCGGCCCGCTGGACCGGCGCGGTCGGCGCTCCGGAGGGCGCCACCGGGCGCAGTGTCTTCTGCATGACTTCGTCGCGCGGCCCGAACGCCTGCGGCAGGCCGTTGCGCATCACCAGCAGGTGGTCGACGGCGGCGATGGCGCTCGGCCGGTGCGCGATCACGACGACGATGCCACCGCGCGAGCGGACGTTCTGGATGGCGCGCGTCACCGCGTTTTCACCCTCGGCGTCGAGGTTGGCGTTCGGCTCGTCGAGCACGACCAGGAACGGATCGCCGTATAGCGCGCGGGCGAGGCCGAGGCGCTGGCGTTGACCGGCGGACAGGTGCGAGCCGCCCCGGCCGATCGGCGTGTCGTAGCCGCGCGGGAAGGCGAGGGCGAATTCGTGGAACGATGCGGTCTGCGCGGCGCGGAGCACCGCTTCGGGCGTCGCCTTCGGGTCGAAGCGGGAAATGTTCTCCGCGATCGTTCCTTCGAACAGCTGCACGTCCTGCGGCAGGAAGCCGATCGACGGGCCGAGGGCCTCCGCCGACCACTGGGTGATGGAGGCACCATCGAGCAGCACTTCGCCGCGGCCGACCGGCCAGATGCCGACGATCGCGCGCGCGAGGGTGGACTTGCCGCTCGCCGATGGGCCGATGATGCCGACGCCCTGGCCGGCTTCCAGCTTGAGGGTCACGCGCTGCACGATCGGGATGTTCGATCCCGGCGCGCCGACGGCGACCTCGTTGAGCTGCAGCGACTTGCTGGGTGCCGGCAGGGCAAAGCGCTCCTCGGCCGGTGGGAAGAATGCGAAAAGCTTGTTCAGGCGGTCGTAGCCCTGGCGGGCGGCGACGTACGCCTTCCAACTGGCGACGGCGAGATCGATGGGTCCCATCGCCTTGGTCGTCAGGATGGTGGCGGCGATGATCGTGCCCATCGAGATGGAACCCCTGATCGCCAGATATGCGGCAACGCCGAGCGTCAGTGACTGCATCACCATGCGGAAGGTCTTGGCCGTTGCCGTCAGGCTGCCGACGAGATAGTTCGCCTCGCGCTGAAGTTCGAGCGAGCGCTGGTTCGTGACCTGCCAGCGCTTCGTCACGTTGGGCAGCATGCCCATCGCCTGAATGACTTCAGCCCCCCGCTGGGCGTTCTCGGCATGGTAGTTGCGGATCGAGATGGCTTCGACAGCCTGCTTCATAGGCTTGTTGCCGCGATACTCCGTAAAGGCAGTAATTGCGATGAGTGCGAGCGAACCGCCGAGCGCGACGAGGCCGATGACCGGATGGAAGAGGAAGCAGATCGCGAGATAGATCGGCACCCACGGCAGGTCGAACAGCGCGACTGGCCCCTGCGAGGCGAGGAAGCTGCGCACCGCGTCGAGGTCGCGCAGAGGCTGGAGGTTTTCGAGTTGACCCTGGCTCGTCTTGAGCGGCATGGCGACGAGGGCATCGTGCACTTTCGGGGCGACTTCCTCGTCGATCCGCTCGCCGATGAGTGCCAACATCCGTGTGCGGATGTAATCGAGGCCGCCCTGAAAGGCGTACGCCGCCAGCGCGAAGGCGGACAGGACGACGAGCGTCGGGACCGAGCTGCTGCCGAGCACGCGGTCGTAGACCTGCAGCATGAAGAGCGAGCCCGTCAGCGTCAGGATGTTCACAAGGCCGCTGGCGACCCCGATCGTCATCATCGAGCGGCGGCATGCCTTGACGACGTCGAGGATCGGCGACGTAGGGGCAGCGCTGGTCTTGCTCATCGGTCATAACTCCCTGGAGAGCCGTCGGGCGTCACCCGGCGTTCCTGGAACACTAGCGTTAGTCTGTAATCATTACAAAGATATTTCGCGTACGTATCTTTTTGGGAGGGTGACCGGCTCAAAAGGTGTCAGTGCAACTTATGGGCGTGGCGGGCGGGGGCCGCACCCGTCCGGTCCCGTGGACTTGAGTTCACCCTGCGGGTGGGGCACCATTCCGCCGCCAGAAAACAGGGGACCCGAGCCTCCGGGAGGACGCCATGGATCTTGGAATTCAGGGCCTGCGAGTGCTCGTCACCGCGGGTGCCGGCGGCATCGGCCTCGAAGTTGCGAGGGCCTTCGTGCGCGAGGGCGCACGGGTCCATGTCTGCGACGTCGACGAGCGGGCGATGGCCGCGCTGCCGAAGACGCTACCGGGCGTCGGTGTGACCCGCTGCGACGTGGCGGACCGCGGCCAAGTGGCCCGCCTCTTCGACGCGGCGCTCGGCCAGCTCGGCGGCCTCGATTGCCTCGTCAACAATGCCGGTATCGCCGGCCCAACCGGGGCCGTGGACGAGATCAATCCGGAGGACTGGGACCGCTGCGTCGCCGTGTGCCTGACGGGGCAATACAACTGTGCCAGGCTCGCCGTTCCGCACCTGAAGGCGAGTTCGAACCCGTCGATGATCAATCTGGCCTCGGCCGCCGGGAAGTTCGGGTTCCCGAACCGCTCGCCGTATGCCGCGGCCAAGTGGGGGGTGATCGGGTTCACCAAGACACTTGCGATGGAGCTCGGCGGCCACGGCATTCGCGTCAACGCCATCCTGCCGGGTGTCGTCGAAGGGGACCGCATCCGCCGCGTGTTCGAGGCGAAGGCGCAGATCGCCGGTAAGTCGGCCGCCCAGATCCGGGATGCCGCGCTCGCGAACGCGTCCATCAAGGAGATGATCCAGCCGCAGCAACTCGCCGACCTCATGGTCTTCCTGGCGAGCCCGCGGGCGCGAACCATTTCCGGTCAGGCGCTTTCGGTGGACGGCGATACGCAGGCGCTCGTCTAGCGCCGGCGTCAGAACTTCTCGGCGAGAATGGTGCGGAGATAGCGGCCGTAATCGTTCTTGCCGTAGCGTTCGGCGATCGTCTTTTCGAGGTCGGCGGCCGTGATGTAGCCCATGCGCCAGGCGATTTCTTCGGGGCTGGAAATCTTGAGGCCCTGGCGCTTCTCGACGGTGCGGACGTAGTTGGCGGCGTCGAGCAGGCTTTCCGGCGTCCCGGTATCGAACCACGCGAAGCCGCGGCCCATTCGCTCGACGTTGAGCCTGCCGTTCCGCAGATAGGTGGCGTTGACGTCGGTGATCTCGAGCTCGCCGCGCTGGGAGGGCTTCAGGTCGCGGGCGATCGGCACGACGTCGTTGTCGTAGAAATAGAGCCCCGTGACGGCCCAGTGGGAGCGCGGTTTCGCGGGCTTTTCCTCAATCGAAAGCGCGCGGCCTTCGGCGTCGAATTCGACGACGCCGTAACGCTCGGGGTCGTCGACGCGATAGGCGAACACCGACGCGCCCGGTCGCTCGCTGGCGGCGGCACTGCGCAACAGGTTCGGCAGGCCGTGGCCGAAGAAGATGTTGTCGCCGAGCACCATCGCGGCGCTGTCCTTGCCGATGAACGGTGCTCCGATGATGAACGCCTGCGCCAGACCTTCCGGACGCGGCTGCTCGGCATAGTTGAGTGACAGGCCCCACTGCGCGCCGTCACCGAGGAGAGCCGAGAAGCCCGGCAGATCGCGCGGCGTCGAAATGACCAGGATGTCGCGGATGCCGGCCAGCATCAGCACCGACAGCGGATAATAGATGAGCGGCTTGTCGTAGATCGGCAGCATTTGTTTGCTGACCGAGACGGTCATCGGGTAGAGGCGCGTGCCGCTGCCGCCCGCCAGAATGATGCCCTTCATGGAATCGCCTCCGACCGCCCTGCGGGAACGGGTGTCGCGAGTTGCGGCGGGTCCGTCAAGTCGGCCCGGGCCGGCCGGTTACCGGCCCGATAAGCCGAACGATGATCGCCGTCAGGCCACGACCATCTTGACCTCGCCGAGGCCGGCGAGCGTGAACGAGACCTCGTCGCCGACCTTGACGGGGATGGTCGGGATGACGCTTCCGGTGATGACGACCTGACCGGCGCGGAGAGGGCGATTTCGTGATGCGGCGAGGTTGGCGATCCAGGCGAGCGCTCCGAGCGGATCGTCGGTCCTGCCGGTGCGCTCGTCGCCGCCGTTCACCGTCAGCCGGCCCTCGATCCCGTCGAGCGGGGCGTTGGGCGGGACCGTGACCGGCCGGCCGAGCACGATGCCGGCGTTCCAGGCGTTGTCAGCGATGAGAGAGAGGGCATTCGTCTCGCGATAGACGGCGTGGCGGTCCTCGATCAGTTCGAAGGCCGGCATGACCGTCGAGATCGCCAGACGCACCGTCTCGCGTGTCCATGGCTCCGGGCGTGCCGGCAGATCGATGACGAGGCGCACGGCGAGTTCGCACTCGATCATCACGTTGATGTACTTCGACCGCGTGATGGTGGCCGGCGACGTGTGGATGCGCTTCTCGAAGATGCCGCCGCCGCACGGGTGGTCGATGCCCATCAGCTCCTGCATCACCTTGGTCGTCGTCGCGATCTTCAGGCCGGCGATCGGCCCTTGCGTCTCGGCGAGCTGGCGGTGCAGGGCCTCCTGCGCGGCATAGGCCTCGTCGATCGTCGACGGCGCGATCTCCTTCGGGAGATTGCGGTAGACGGCGCGCAGCGCGTGTTGCTCGGCGACCCAAGCTGCAGCTGCGGCGGCGTCGAATTTCGACATGCGTGTCGTCCCTTCTTTGCGAGCCAGCGCCCGATATTTTGGCCGCCCTCCGTCTTTCCGGTCGGCGACGGTCCCCCAAGTCTCGAATTCCCCAAGTCGAAGCGCATTCAAAGCCGACCAGAGCCGGAGGGCAAGCGGATGGCAGGCGAGCCGTGCATCCGCCGCGGTCCCTCGCGCCGGTCACATGCGGAAAACGCCGAAACGGGTCGCCTCGATGGGCGCGTTGAGCGTGGCCGAGAAGGCGAGCGCCAGGACGCGCCGCGTCTCGGAGGGGGCAATGATGCCATCGTCCCAGAGCCGCGCCGTGGCGTAATAGGGGTGCCCTTCGCGTTCGAACTGCTCGAGGATCGGCTGCTTGAACGCGGCCTCCTCCTCGGCCGACCAGGCCTTGCCCTCGGCCTCGATGTTGTCGCGCCGCACGGTGGCGAGCACGCTCGCCGCCTGCGGGCCACCCATCACCGAGATGCGCGCGTTGGGCCAGGTGAACAGGAAGCGTGGGCCGTAGGCGCGGCCGCACATGGCATAATTGCCGGCCCCGTATGAGCCGCCGATGATGACGGTGATCTTCGGCACGTTCGCGGTGGCTACTGCGGTCACCATCTTGGCGCCGTGGCGTGCGATGCCGCCGGCCTCCGCGTCGCGGCCGACCATGAAGCCGGTGATGTTCTGCAGGAACAGGAGCGGGATGCGGCGCTGACAGCAGAGCTCGATGAAGTGCGCCGCTTTCTGTGCCGTCTCGGAGTATAGGATGCCGTTGTTGGCGAGGATGCCGACGGGAATGCCCTCGATGGCGGCAAAGCCGGTCACCAGCGTCGTGGCATAAAGCGCCTTCCACTCGTCGAACTCCGAGCCGTCTACGAGGCGGGCGATCACTTCGCGGGCGTCGTACTGCGTCATCAGCGAGGCTGGTACGCAGCCGTCGATCTCGCTCGGGTCGTAGGCTGGCGCCCGCGCCGCGCGAAGGGCAACGCCCGGCGTCTTCTCGGGGTGGAGATTGGCGACGATGCTGCGGGCGATGTCGAGGGCGTGCGCATCGTCGAGCGCATAATGGTCCGCGACGCCCGACAGCCGGGCCTGGACGTCGGCGCCGCCCAGATCCTCCGCGGACACC